>Ga0074044_10000106_pt1 | contig 83288 bp, 69 predicted proteins | sample BogForMeECP23OM1_FD_94443 | JGI IMG/M metagenome (GOLD analysis project Ga0074044, IMG submission 94443) | Bog forest soil microbial communities from Calvert Island, British Columbia, Canada - Bog Forest MetaG ECP23OM1 | ecosystem: Environmental > Terrestrial > Soil > Wetlands ...
CAAAGTCCAATCGACTCTCGCCAAAGCGAGCGACGTCGCCCTCGACGTCAGCGTGCGCGAGGAAGCCTGTTCGCTGAACCTTGCGCCGACCGCAAGCACTACCGTCGCGATGGCCGTCGGCGACGCCCTGGCGGTTTCCTTGCTAGAGCGGCGCGGCTTTCAACCACAGGATTTTGCCGACCTTCACCCCGCAGGACGCCTTGGCAGAAAACTATTGCGCGTCGAGCATACGATGCATGCAGGCAATGCTCTGCCGCGCGTCGCGCCCGGGACTCCCATGCATGACGTCATTCACGAAATGAGCAGCAAGGGTCTAGGCATGACCACCGTTCTCGAATCAGATGGCCGCCTTGCAGGAATCGTTACCGACGGAGACTTACGGCGTTTGATGGAAAAGCATCGCGGCGCAACGCTTGAAATGTCAGCAGGCGCCGCAATGACGCGCAGTCCGCAGACAATCGGCCCGCACGTCCTGGCCAGCGAAGCGCTGAATCTGATGGAGAAACGCAAAATCACTTCTGTGGTGGTGGTCGACGAATCAAAAAAAGTCTTAGGCGTGGTCCATCTCCACGACCTATGGACGCTGGAGCTTATGTAGGTGCGGACCTTTACGTTCACGGTTTTGTGCAGCGCATGCAGCGATTGATATTCAAGTCCGCGATTTTTTTCGATCTTTCGATCGGGAGCAACCCTTGGCAAAAGGCATGACGAAAATTCCTGCAAGCCTCAAAAAACGCGCAAAGCAAATCCAAATCCTGCTCATGGACGTGGACGGTACAATGACGGATGGTTCCGTCACTTTACTGTCGCAACCCGACGGCACCGCTCTCGAAATCAAAACTTTCGACGCTCACGACGGCCAAGGTCTCACTCTCGCCCACACCGCAGGCATCCGCACCGGCGTCATTACTGGCCGCGAAAGCCCCGCCCTCGTCCGGCGCGCCAACGAAATGAAAATGGAATTCATCTACCAAAAACAGCCCACGAAAATCCCAGCGCTGGAAGACGTACTCAAAAAAACAGGCGTGCCGGAGTCTGCGATAGCTTATGTCGGCGATGACCTCCCGGACTTGCCTGTCCTGCGCCGCGTGGGCCTGGCTGTCGCCGTCGGCGACGCCGTTCTCGAAGTGAAACTTGCCGCTCATTACGTCACCAGAGCCGTTGCCGGAAGAGGAGCCATCCGCGAAGCCATCGAGCTCATACTTAAATCGAAAGGCATCTGGGACGAAATGATAGAGAAGGCAAGAGCCTAGCCCCGCACCGCGCTTGTAACGCAACTCATCACGTTATATGGTCCTGCTCCGTACCGGAGGCATCCATGGCCCAAGCCGCGCGTTCTCGCGTTCAAGTGCTCACCTATCTGGTGATCGTTTTTGCGTTCAGTTCGTTTTTCTATTCTCTCATTCTTCATTCCGGTAGCCTTGGATACGGCCGTGGCATGTATGTTCTTGGTCTCATGTGGTGCCCCGCCTTGGCGGGAATGCTCACTCTGCGCCTGAATGGCCGCAGCATCGCTGATCTCGGCTGGAAATGGGGCGAAACAAAATATCAGCTGCGCAGTTGGTATATTCCACTTCTCTACGCCTCCATCGCGTACGCTATTGTCTGGATTTTTCACTTCGGCGCGTTCGGAAATCCTGGATTCTACCATTCGCTGACAAAGTCGATGCATCTCGGCGGCCCGCCGTGGATTTCCATCGTTCTGGGAATCCTCCTCATCGGGACGTACGGTATGATTCGTAGCATTTCCAGCGCCCTCGGCGAAGAGATCGGCTGGCGCGGATTCTTGGTCCCCGAGCTCTACAAAACCACCTCATTCACAGCGACGTCGCTCATCAGCGGCATCGTCTGGTCGCTCTGGCACTATCCCATCCTTATTTACGGCGACTACAACGCTGGCACTCCGACTTGGTACGGCCTCACCTGCTTCACCGTTATGGTCATTTCGATGAGTTTCATTTTTGCCTGGATGCGCCTCAAATCCGGCAGCCTTTGGACCGGCGCGATCCTCCACGCTAGCCACAACCTTTATATCCAGGGGATTTTCACTCCTATAACGCGTGACACTGGGAAGACGAAGTGGTTCATCGATGAATTCGGCTGCGTCCTTCCCCTAGTTGCTTTCGCCTTCGCTATCTATTTCTGGAGCAAGCGACGCGAATTGCCAGCTGCGTAGCTTCAAACTCTAGCCCGCATGGAACGGCCAATCCCCGGTTGGCTCAAACACGGCTGCGCCCCTTCCTGGTTTTTGCCCTACGTTTTTGTTTGTTTACTAGACGACGACTCTCCGCGGGGGAATGCGAAGGTTTAGCGCCCCGAAGAATCAACTCCAAGCCTTCTCGAAAGCGCCGGTCGTATCGATCGAACAGAATTGATGATGTCTGCCGATGGAACGGAAATACGGCAGGGTCAAGACGTGCGTTTCTCCCTTTTATGGAGTACCGGGGAGACCGCTCGCCAGGGGTTGGAAAGACTGCTTGTTCTTCCATGACGAAGCTGAGCGTGTAGTTGTAAATAGTGCCGAACAAAACGACTGCAGCGCGCACGGAAAAGCCGGCGGAAAGCATCTGATTTCCTGTTCTTTCGGTCGTCTTCAGGTATTCCGTATTGGTGAGCCTCGTTCCAGCCACCATGCGAGCACCATCACGGTACGCAAGCAGAGTCTTCCGCAGGCCTTCGCCGAAGGTCGAGGCCCACACTCTCCAGTCGGAAGATTTCCGTGCAGGAATCAGATTTGAGGCGCCTTCCGCCAGGACCGTAGTCGCCATCTCGTCGAGCAACTCCTCTTTGCTCTTGAAGTGCCAGTAGATGGTCGGGGCCTGAACGTTGAGCTCGACACCAAGGCGGCGAAGTGTCAGTTGCTCCAAGCCATCCTTGTTGAGCAGCTTCAGCCCAGCCCGAGTGACCATGTCCCGATTGATCTTCATGAATCCAGGATAACAAACTTGACGCGCCTTTACCTAACAATGTTAGACTTATCTAACAACGTTAGATTAGGTACGCCTAGATCACGGTCTTGAACATTTAAGGAGGCATGGCATGAAAGCAGCAATTGTCACGGCAGCGGGCAAAACACCCGCCTTTGGCGAGTTCGCCACACCCATCGCGAAGACTGGAGAAGAACTCATTTCGGTACGAGCGTCCGCGCTGAGTCAGTTCTCAAAGTCGCGAGCCTCGGGGTCGCACTACAGTTCCGACGGCGACTTTCCCTTAGTCGCCGGGGCGGACGGTGTGGGTGTAACGCAGGATGGAAGCCGAGTCTATTTCGTCCTGCCTGAGGCGCCCTTCGGTGCTCTCGCCGAGTTCTGTCCCGTGAGTTCAAATCACTGCGTCAAACTCCCGGACGCGCTCGACGACGTCACTGCCGCCGCCATCGCCAACCCTGGTATGTCGGCCTGGGTTGCGCTCGTGGAACGCGCTCGCCTGGTGTCCGGTGAGACCGTCCTAGTCAACGGTGCGACCGGGACGGCGGGCAGACTTGCCGTTCAACTAGCGAAGCACCTAGGAGCTAGCAAGGTCATCGCTACGGGTCGCAACGCAGAAGAACTGGAAGAGGTAAAAAAGCTTGGAGCTGATATCGTCATTCCGTTCACGCTGGGCATGCTGCACCCATCGGGAGCAAAAGACTACGAGAATGCTCTCAAGCAGGTCTTTGCCTCTGGGATCGATGTCGTCATCGATTATCTGTGGGGTGAGAGCGCGAAAACATTGATCGGGGCGATCGCGAAAGCTGTAGAGGACGGAAGACCTGTCCGCTTCGTTCACGTTGGCGGAGCCAGCCGCGAGGAGAACATCGAGCTTCCCGGTGCGGCGCTTCGCTCATCGGCGATCCTGCTCATGGGGAGTGGAGTGAAGAGTCTGCCTCTGCCCGTTCTGCTGCAAGCGATCAGGAACGTCTTCGAATCGGTTCAGCCGGCCGGTTTGAAGATTGCAACCAGGCTCGTACCGCTTTCCGAGGTGGAAGAAGTTTGGGACAAAGCCGCCGGCAAGCCACGCGTGGTTTTCTCTATCGGATAGTTCCACTGTTGACGTTGCATCGCGCGCATCACGGTGCAGATCGTTTGTTGGATCGAGGGCACTGTTTTTCTAAGCGATGGAGCGGTGTTCCGACCGAGTCCTGCCGCGGAACTGGCGCTTCGCGCCAGTTCCGCAACGCTCCCGGCACATCCCTGACAGCGTAGGGTGGCAAGAATCCTGACCGCATAAAACCAGGGCATTTTCTTGCAGAACGCATTGCTTCCGCCGAGTTGTCCGAAGTTAGGACATTTCCTACCGCTTACGCCTTTGGACCGCAGACACTTTCCAGCGATAATAGAACGTAGCAATCCATAATGCCCTTAACGAAGGATGTGCCCTGATGCTCCACGCCTGGCATGATGTTTCACCAGGAAACGAACTTCCGCGCGATTTTCAAGCGGTGATCGAAATTCCGCTGGGCTCCAATGTGAAGTATGAACTCGACAAACCCAGCGGCCTGCTCAAAGTCGATCGCATTATCCACTCCGCCGTTTTCTACCCGGCAAATTACGGATTCATTCCCCAGACGTACGCTGAGGACAACGATCCGCTCGATGTCCTGGTTCTGTGCCAGGAGCCTGTTCAGCCACTCGCTCTGATCAAGGCGCGCGCCATTGGCCTGATGTCCATGATCGATTCCGGTGCCAGCGACGATAAGATCATCGCCGTAGCCACCGGCGACCCCGAATTCAGCAGCTACCTCGAGGCCCGCGATCTTCCCCCGCACCGCCTGCTCGTCCTTCGTCGATTTTTCCAGGATTACAAGCTGCTCGAAGGCAAGAAGGTGGAAGTGGAAGAAATTCGCCCCGCTTACGCCGCGCTGACGGTTATCGAGCGCTCCCTGGCCCGCTACAAGGCTGAACGCGAGCACTTGCTCGCCAAGGATGCACGCAAGTAGAGGCAGGGCGGTGACGCTAATGCAAAGATACTATTCCCCACTGGGCTTCTGGGTGTTACGTTTCGCCACCGTGAAAAGTGGATCCGGCGGGACGAAGAAAGTCCAAGTCTGTAATAAAGTCAAAGTGGACCAGATGTCTAGTCCATGGGACTACTGAAGATGACTCTTTTCTGGAAATGGACAATCGGCATTTTCTTAGTGCTTTTGCTGGCCGCGTTCGTCGTTCTTTCCAAAATGGCGGGCAGCCCCAAAGATGCCTACGGCATGATCCGCTATGCCCTGCCCCACATGCACCGCGGCTCGCTCAAGGTCGGCGACGAGGCTCCTGACGCTCGCCTGGTCGCTCTCGACGGTTCCGATCATTTCCACATTCGCGAACGAACCGGCGGCCGTCCTCTGGTCATCATCTTCGGCAGCTACACTTGACCGCCCTTCCGCCGCCACGTCGGTGACGTGGTGCAGATTTACAACGACTACAAAGATCACGCCGACTTCCTTACCGTTTACGTGCGCGAAGCCCACCCGACCGACGAGTGGCAGATGAAATCCAACGTAAAAGAGGACGTCTGTTACGCGCAGCCGAAGACGCTTGGCCAGCGCGTAGCTATCGCCAACGATTTCATTAAGCGATTCAACTATCCAATCGCGTTTGGAATCGACGACATCAACAACGCCGCCGAGGCGGCTTACTCCGCCTGGCCCGAGCGCTTCTATATCATCGATGAAACCGGCCGCATCGCCTATCGCGGCGGCATGGGCCCCTTCAACTACAATCCCGACGAAGTACGCGCATGGCTAGCCTCTCGCTACGGCGCCGTTAAGCACGATCCGCCCGGGCCTACGCCTCCGCTGAAACCATCCGCGACGGGATCGACCTAGGCAGGCTTCAGTCGTTCAATTTTTTCCCAGGTTTGGCCGGAAGGGGCATATCGATAAAGACATAGCCTCCCGGTCCCATCGTATCCACACTTGCGGCGATTGAATCGCTGTAGTCGCGCACGATGGGCCAGATATTCGACCCAAGCACAACGAAAGCGAGCTTTCTGTCTTTAAGTCTCTGCTGATATGCGATGTTTTGGTCGCAGGTGACAAGCACGTCGAACGCCTCAGCCTCAGCGGCCCGAAGGAGCTCACCGTTCTGAAGCTCTGGAGGCCACTTCAACTCCGCTACGGTTCGGACTTCATGCTTTGACAAAAAGTGGCGAACACCGACCGGAACGTTTTTGTCAAACGGGATGCGCAACGCGATGGCTCTTTGCGAATGTGAGAATCGCCTGGATGCTCTCCTCAGGCACTTCGAATTGTTCCGAGATTTCGGCTACACTCATCCCATAGTCAAAGTTGTCTACAATCGCGTTCGCCGGCATGCGGGTGCCGCGCAGAACCGGAGCGCCACTTAGGACGAGCGGGTCAACCTCCACCAATGGGCATTGCGACCAGTCGATCTTGTCTTGTTCGGCCATGGCGAGCTCCTGGACATCATAATTCCACATCTCCGCGCAAATCGCTAGCAGCACGCACCCGCTCCATGCCATCGCGTGGCTTTCTGACACAATGCCCGGTCTAGCCCGAACACTTTCCAAGTTTGGCTATTGCTCCCGAGGGCAAGCCGCGCAACTCATTCGCGCGGGAAACGTTCGCGTCAATGGCGCGGTGCGACGCAACCCGGAGACTCCCGTGCGGCTTGACAAAGACCGCATCGAGATTGACGGAAAGCCACTTGCCGCGGCCAAGAAAATCTATCTTGTGCTAAACAAGCCTCGCGGCATCGTTACTTCCGCGTCCGACGAAAAAGGCCGCGATACGGTCTACACGCTTCTCGGCGCAGACTTCCCCTGGGTCGCTCCCGTTGGCCGGCTCGACAAAGCCAGCGAAGGCCTGCTTCTTCTCACCAACGATTCTGAGTGGGCTGCCCGCATCACTTCTCCTGAAACGCATCTCGACAAAACCTATCACGTGCAAATTGGAAAAATCGCTGACGCCGCGTTGGTCGAGAGTCTCACGAGAGGTGTCCGAACCAAAGAGGGCGACACGCTTAGCTTGAAGAAGGCTTCCCTTCTCCGTGAGGGGGAGCGCAATTCCTGGCTGGAAATCATCCTGGATGAAGGCAAGAACCGCCACATCCGACGCATGCTGGAGACTTTGAATATTGAAGTGCTGCGGCTAATCCGCGTGGCAATTGGCCCGTTTGCGCTCGGCGACCTGCCCAAAGCGGCTGCCCGCCCACTGACACCCGAAGAAAAACTCGTGCTCGACCGCGCCATGCATTTGTAGAGTCGTTTGTTTTTCTGAGAAAGAATGACGAACGGAAGCTGCCTGCGCATAAGCCATGCCGCTTGCTATGCGTCGGACCACCGGCCCATTCACCTACTTCTTCTTCGGCGCCGTTTCTGGCTTCGGCTCAACCGCCGGCTTCAAATCCTGCGCGGCTAGCTGCAGGCCGCTGATGACTACCGGGTCCAATTGATAGAGCGCGGGTTCACCATCGCGCTTCGCAACATAGTGGTCGCCATCCTTCGCGATTAAAACCTTCTCGGTGTTTTTGCCGCCGCTGGAGGTCGCTGTCAACTCGATCTCGGCGGCGCCAAATCCGGAGTCCACAAATTTACTTGCTGTGAGGTCGCGCACTTTCTCGACGAACGATTCGGCACCAATCGCATCCACTTTCTTCCCATCGCCTGAAAACCAATCCGATCCGCCCTTCGTCAAAAAGTAAGCCTTTGCTCCGTCGTGCAGCTCGATCTTATCCGGATCGGTAAAGCCCAAATCAAACAGTTTCTTGTTCCTAAAATCATCGACGCCTTTATCGAGCGCAGGTCCCAAATCGCTCAAAACTTTGTACACGCCTTCAACAGCGCTCGATTTCGCATAGTAATCGTCTTTATTTTTCCGCAGTTGCAACTCTTCCGTCCCTGATGAATCTGTCACTTTTGCTGTTGCGACCGCGGCGCCGGAGTTAAACGCCGCGATCGCTTTCTTTTGAACCTCATCGGAAACGCTCAGATCCATCTTCGCGTCTCCCAATTTGCGAATCAGCTCTTCCACTTTCGAGTCGTCCGCCCGCAGAGGCTTTGGCTTCACAATCTGCCACTGATCTTTGTTCCGCCCGAACTCGATGTCCTGCTTCTTCGCCGTCAGCTCCACGCGGCTAAGTTTGTCTTGCTCGAACACGAGCAGCCGCTTGTCCTGCAAATCCTTCGCGCTCTTGTCCAAGCTCGTTTTGCTGTAGTTCGCTAGCGTGAACACTCGTGGATCGCCCGCCAGGGCAACATACACCGCACTCCCCGCCGGCGTGTCGTCCCCAATCAACAGTTTCCGGGTCTTATTGTCTTTTTCCGTCACCGCGACTTCTATCAACGGTTGCGCCAAACCGTACTCGGCCAAATTGCCGGCTTTCTCCTCGATCAAACGCTCCGAGCTCAGCGAAGATAACGTCGAAAGCATGCCCGAAACCTGGCTCTGGTCCGCCCTCAGCGGCTTCGCGGCGATAATCTGCCACTTTCCCGCATCGTCCTTTGCGAGCACCACTTCGTCCTCGCCCCTCTTTTTAATGTCGACTTTCGCGATGTCCGCCTCGGCAAGCGTAAGAATTTTCGGGGGCACATCCGCGGAGACTTTCACCGCGGGCTCGACGGGCTTTCGGCGGTTCGACCAATAAAGAACTCCGGAGAGAGCTGCCAAAACAATGGCCGCAATCAGCAAACTATTCATTTTCATTGGAATTGCCCCGGCATTCTGTGAAGTGCTCTTTGCGAGTCCGGAAACGCTCTACCTTCGCCGCCACCAGACCGAAATTCCCGCGATCATCACTACAAGCGGCAACAAAAATTGGCTCGTGATGATCATCCATTTCTTCTGAGACTCCGTCATGTTCACTCGCCGGTCGTCTTTGTCTTTCGGCCGGATGGAGATCAAGTCTTCGTCTGAAGCCAGCCAGTTAATGGTGTTCATCGCAAAATCCGGATTGCCGATTTGCGTCACGAACGAATTCGTCGCCCAATACGAGCTGCCGATCACCACAAAACGTCCCTGCAAATTCTCCTTGCCCGTGCTATAGCTTCCCGCAACCGCTATGGTCATCGGCCCTTGCTTGTTTTTTGGATCGCGCGGGTCGATTTCCGGCGAATCGAGCTTCATGCTGGCAACGCTCGACTTTGAACTTTCGAAAAGTTTCTCGACAACTGCTTTGGCGCCGTCTTTTACGACCAATGACCGCGAAAGAGGGAAAGCCGTCGCCGTGCCTTTCATATCATTCACGATCGCATGAGGATCATAACCGGTGACCAACACCACCTGCATGCCGAGACCGACGGCTTGACCGACGGGATCAAGAATCACATCTTTCTCCGGTGTGACACCCCAGTCGCTCAGAACGGCGCTAAACAGATCGTTATCCCCGACCACCGGCCGGCCGAATTTCAGCGGAGGATCGAGCAGGATCAGAGCGCGGCCGCCACCCTCAACGTACTTCTTGATGGCATCGACCTCTGGCTGTTGATAATCCGCAGTCGGGCCGCCCACCACGAGAACTGTGCAGTCACTCGGAACTTCCGCTTTTTCGAGAAGGCTGATCGATTTTGTTTCGTAGCTGTCTTTCGCAAGCAAGTCCTTAAAGCGCGAGTACCCACCACGTTCCGAGTCGTCAATCCTGTGCTCGCCGCTCCCGCTTACGAAGCAAACCGTTCGCGTCGTGTTTTTCAGATCGCGGATAAATGCGCCGGCAATATCCTCTTCGCTGGTGCTCTTCGCCTCATTTGTGCGAGTGCCTATCCGCACGATGGTCGTGCCATAATTCTTGATGCCCGCTTCCCGCGCGGCCTGAGGATTCTTGTCCGGGTCCACGTATTGCACGTGGACTTTCTGCGAGAGATTCGCGTACATTTCCAGCTTGTCTTTCGCTTCCGGGAAACTGGTCGACTGCCCGAAAAACGTGATCGTTGCGTCCTGCTTGAGACCTTTCACAATCTTTATCGTCTGATCCGACAGGCTGTAACGCTTGTTCGATGTCGCGTCGTAGGATTTGTCGTAACGGTTCGCCAGCATGTTGGCCACCGTCACAACCGCCAGCGTCACCAGGATGTACAGGGTCGCGTACGCCGCGTACCTTGTTTGTCGCGCCTTGAGCAGCTCCGTATTCACCTACGACCTCCAGCGCAGCGACTCGAGCGAGCGCGCCGTAAAAAAAATCCCCACGAATGTCAGTGTCACGAAATACACAGCATCCTTCAAATCCAAAACGCCCTTCGAGAACGACTCGATATGCGTGGTGACCGAAATGTACGACAGCACGCTGGCCCACGTCGCCGTTTCAAAACCGCTCGCCCATCCCAGTACCCATAGCAGCAGGCAGATTCCGAACGTCGCCGCGCCGGCGATAATCTGGTTTTTCGTCAACGTGGAAATAAACATGCCAATCGCCAACATCGCTCCGGCCTGCAACAGCAATCCTAGATAGCCGATCGCCAGAGGTTTCCAGTCTGGATTTCCGTATTTAAAAACCCAGACAAAATTTAGCGCCGTGAGGAGCAAGAGGCCACCATAAAGGGTTAGTGCCGCAAGCCATTTCCCCAGAATGAGTTCGCCGTCACGAATCGGCGACGTCACCAGCAGCTCGATCGTACCTGTGCGCTTTTCCTCCGCAAACAAACGCATCGTGATTAAAGGAATCAGGAACAATCCGACTACGCTGGCGTTCGAGAGCAGCGGGCGAACCACGCGCTCGTTCACGTTCATCGGAAACATCTCGCCGCGCATTTGCGATTCCATTCCTTCGTAAACGAAGTAGCTCACTATGTTCCAGAAGAAAAAGCCGAAGATAAGCGCGAACATCAGAAGCAGCAGGTAGGCAACGGGAGAAACAAAGTAGCTGCGCAATTCCTTGCGCCAGATGGTCAAGACGTTTCTCACTTGCTTGCCCCTTTCCCCGCAGCGTCTTCCGCCTGCACGGCTGCGGGATCTCCTGTAAGCTGCAGGAAGACTTCCTCGAGGCTCATCGCCGAAGGCCGCAATTCATTGAGGTCCCAGCCAGCTTCCACCACGGCTCGCGCCAGATCTCCGCGTACGAGCTGGTCTTTCACGCTCTCGACTTCGAAAAGGTTCCGCGTCTGCCGCTTCTCTTTGAAGTGCACTTTGCTGACGCCCTTAACTCTCTCGAGCCGCGTCTGGACGGCGGCGGGATCGACGTCGCCATTGCGCCCGGCCACTTCCAGCAGCACCGATTCCACTCCGCGCGCGCGGTTCTGCAAATTGCTCACCGAGTCTGTCGCGATCAGCTTCCCCTTGGTGATGATGATGACCTGCTCGCACGTCTGTTCTACTTCCGGCAGAATGTGCGTGCTCAAAATGATGGTGTGATCACCGGCAAGACTTTTGATCAAGTCGCGCGTCTCGTTGATTTGCTTGGGGTCGAGGCCGGCAGTAGGTTCGTCCAAAATGAGCACATCCGGATTGTGAATAATCGCCTGCGCGAGTCCCACGCGTTGCCGGTAGCCTTTGGAAAGCTTGCTGATCAGCTTCTCGCGCACGTCGGCGACGGAGCAGCGCTCGCAAACGTAATCCACACGCTTGCTCAACTCCGCCTTCGACAAACCTTTCAATCGGCCCACAAACTCCAGATATTCTCCCGTGCGCATCTCCGGGTAGAGCGGCGGCGTTTCCGGCAAATAGCCGATGCGCTTTTTCACTTCCATCGGCTCTTCGAGCACGTCAAAGCCGGCCACTATCGCGGTGCCCGCCGTAGGAGGCAGAAAACACGTAAGCATCCGCATGGTCGTGGTCTTGCCAGCACCATTGGGGCCCAAGAAACCGACGATCTGCCCCTTCTGGATCTCAAAGGAGATATGGTCGACAGCCGTGTTGCGCGCGTACCTCTTCGTAAGCTCTTTAACTGTGATCATGTATTTTTGTTTCTTGCCGCGAGATGTACAACGTTTCGAATCGCCCCAAGAAGTCTCAAATCATCAATCGTGAAGCCTCATGTTATGAACTCAGACGGGCCCCTGTCAACCCTTCCTTCAAAAAAGTAATTCTCTTCATCCCGCATAAACGGCTTAGCCCTTTACTCAAATTGTTTCCGAAATTCAGCAAACTGCCGCTTCAAATCCGAAACCTCTTTTTGCAAGCCTGCAACTTCGCGTTCCAACTCTGTCAGGCGCCCGTTTTCCACAGAGCTGCGGGATGAAGCGTCCTTCTCTGGCGCCGCTTCCCGCACCTCCACATCACCTGACAATAGATGCGCATAGCGGGCTTCTTTGTTGCCCGGCTGACGCGACAGCACCTTCACCAGCGGCGTCTCGCGCTCCATCAAGTGCTTCAACGTGGTCTGCACCACGCTTAAATCCTCAAACGGATGCATGCGTTCCGCGCGGCTGCGCAATTCGCCAGGCGTCTGGGGCCCGCGCAGCAACAATTCGCACAAAATGGCCGTCTCCGGACGCGTAAAATTGAACGTATCCGAGAGACGGTGCTCGAATTTCGCCACCCGGCTATCGCCGCTTGCCGATCTGGCAAGAGCCAATTCGCCCAATGCGCGCAGAGCCTGCCGCACCGCGTCTTCCTCCACATTCATCAGCGGATCGCGATTGGATTTTTGGTTGCACGCATGAACCAAGGCATTTAGCGAGAGAGGATAGTATTCGGGCGTGGTGATTTCCTTCTCCACCAGACAGCCCAGCACGCGTGCCTCAACGTCGCTTAAAAGGATATTCACGGAATAAAATCATACAGAAACGCGGACAAGTTCCCAAGTCCGGCGGGCGCACTCCCCTCGGCAATTTTGATGTACCATCCTCCCTTCCCTGAGGCCCGGCGATTTCGAACCTCGCGGCAAAACGACGGGAGATGAGGAGAAAGTGCGATGAAGAGGTTTTACGTGAGGTTTTTTGGGCTTGCCTTGCTGATTGCGTTTGGCGCGACCTTTTCCGCAATGGTTTCGGCGCAGGATGAGGGCGACGCATGGGGCAAGAAAAAATCCTCGTGGCTTTTGCTCACGCCGGCGGAACGCACACAGGTTCAGGATTTTTCCGAGGCTTACAAAGACTATCTGAACATCGCAAGAACGGCGAAGGGGTCGACGCGTGAAGTGATCCTAAGGGCGCGCGCCGCGGGCTTCACGGAATTCAGTAAGCCTGAGCAAGTGAAGCCGGGCGCCCGGCTGATTGTCCCGAATCGCGACCGGAGCCTGATCCTCGCCGTGATTGGCACCGATCCCATCGTGGATGGCTCGCGCGTCGTCGGCACGCATCAGGACAGCCCGCATATCGAGTTGAAACCGCGTCCGATCTATCCCGCGGGAGGCTTCGCACTTTTTAAAACAAAATATTATGGAGGCATTAAGAAATATCAGTGGTCGAACCTTCCGCTCGCGCTGGTTGGCCGCATCGACACCAGCGACGGACGCACTGTTGAGGTATCCATCGGCCTAAATCCTGGCGAGCCCGTTTTTGTGATTCCTGACGATGCGCCGCACTCGGATTTGGATTTGCGGACGCGCACGTACACGAACGTCCTGCAAGGGGAAGAGCTCGACCCCGTCACGGGCAGCATCCCAGGCGAAAAAGAATCCGTCGCGGTGGAAGTGACACAACTTTTGACGGCCACCTACAAGATTAAGGAAGAAGACCTGGTGAGCGCGGAGCTTTCTCTGGTGCCCGCCACGCATCCCGCGGACGTTGGCTTCGACCGCGGATTGATCGGCTCGTATGGGCAGGACGACCGCGTGTCTTCCTACTGCGCGGCGCGGGCCATCATCGATATGAAGGGCACGCCGAAATTCACGGCGATGGCGTACCTTTCTAACTTTGAGGAAGTCGGCTCCGTGAATAACACCGGCGCGGGCTCCGAATTTTTGAACTCGACGTTTGCGCGGCTTATTGGGGCGCAGCGCGGCACGGCGTACAACGATTTGGATTTGCGGCGCGCGTTGCACAATTCTCAGGTAATCTCCGCCGACGCCACGGACAGCCTGAACCCCCTCTTCCCTTCCAGTTCGGAGCCCACGAACGCGGCAAGACTCGGTTTCGGCGTAGCGATTAAGCTGTACGGAGAAGGGTTCGATCCTCCTTCCGAATTTACGGCCAAGATGCGCGCGCTGCTGGACCGCAACAGCATACCGTGGCAAACGCACATGTATAAGGTGGATGTCGGCGGTGGCGGAACCATTGGCGGATTCATGTCGCGAGAAGACATGGAGGTGATTGACTTTGGCGTGCCACTGCTGTCGATGCATTCTCCTTATGAAATGTCCTCGAAAGTGGATGTTTGGAATTTCTACCGGACGATGAGCGTGTTCTATACGCAGTAATGGCGAAAGACTCTTACGTGAAACGCGAATGAGATTTTCCTTAACGAGCTTGCGTCGATGAACACCAATCTCGCCAAAGCAACGGCCGTCGGGGCGCTAGGTGGATTGCTGTTCGGTTTCGACACGGCGGTTATCTCTGGGACCACTCATTCGCTGACGCTTGCGTATGGGTTGTCGCCGAAGGACTTGGGCGTGACGGTGGCCATGGCGCTTGTGGGCACCATTATCGGGGCCATGACCGCAGGAATTCCCGGCCAGAAATGGGGCGGCCGGGAGACGTTGCGCGTCCTGGCGGTTTTTTATGTGATTTCGGCGCTGGGTTGCGCTTTCGCGTGGAGCTGGGACGCGCTCCTCGCGGCTCGATTCGTCGGAGGGCTTGGCATTGGCGGATCTTCGGTGCTCGGGCCCGTTTACATCGCGGAGCTGGCGCCTGCAAAAACGCGGGGGCGGCTGGTCGGCACATTCCAAATAAATATCGTCATCGGCATTCTGCTCGCTTATTTCTCAAACTACGTCATCGGCCGCATGGGACTTGGCGCCGCGGAATGGCGCTGGCAGCTCGGCATTGCCGCAGTCCCAGCGGCCTTCTTTCTTGTCTTGCTTTTCGGCATCCCGCCAAGCTCACGCTGGCTGGTGACGCAGAAACGCGTGGACGAAGCGCGCACCGTTTTGCAAATGATGGGCGCGGAGAACCCCGAGGGCGAACTGCGCGAGATCGTCGATTCGATTCATCTCGAGCGCTTGCAAACTTCCGAACCGCTTTTCTCCTGGAAGTATCGCTTCCCTCTCTTTCTTGCAATTACCATTGGCATGTTCAATCAGCTTTCAGGCATCAACGCCATTCTTTACTACCTGAATGACATTTTCGCCGCTGCAGGCTATAGCAAAATGTCCGGCGATTTGCAGGCAGTGGCTGTCGGAGGGATGAATCTGGCGGCGACTCTGCTGGGCATGTCCGTGATCGACAAGCTGGGGCGCAAGACGCTTTTATTGATTGGGTCCGTCGGGACGGCCGCGTGCCTCTTCGGCGTTTCCTGGGTGTTCTTTACAAATAGTCACCAAAGCTATCTTCTCGTTTTCCTCGTCGCTTACATTGCTTTCTTCGCCATTTCACAAGGGGCAGTGATTTGGGTTTACATTAGCGAAGTCTTTCCCAACCGAGTGCGCGCAAAGGGGCAAAGCGTGGGTAGCTCCTCCCACTGGATCATGAACGCCATCATTGCTTATACCTTTCCGCAGCTTGCGAAGTCTTCTGGCGCGTATCCCTTTGTGTTCTTCGGAGCGATGATGGTGCTGCAATTCTTCGTGGTGCTTCTCTTCTATCCGGAGACCAAGGGATACTCGCTCGAAGGGATGCAGCACCGCTTGGGCATCGAGTGAATTCCACGGCAAAAACCTGGCCGCCTGTTGAAGGGCCTAGTCCTTCCGAGGAGAGTGAGGAATCTGCTTTTGAGACTCCAACCGTGGACCCCGCTCACACATTTGCGCTCGGTGTCGATATCGGCGGGACAAAAGTGGCCGCAGGCCTCGTAGATGCGCAGGGCAACATTCTTTTCCAGACACGTGTGCCAATGCCCGCGCACGGAAGTGCGGCCGATGGATTTGGCGCTGTGCAATCCGCCATCGAGGCAATGTTTGCGGCGCGGCCTGAGGCGCGGGCAAGTTTGACGGGAGTTGGAATTTGCGCGCCGGGGCCGCTCGATCCTGCTACCGGAATGATTCTTAATCCACCTAACGTGCCTTGCTGGAGGAATTTTCCGCTGGCTGCGGAAGTGCAGCGCGTCTTTGGGCTTGCCGCGCGCGTGGACAACGACGGAAACGCGGCGGCGCTTGCCGAAGCCATCTGGGGCGCCGGCGTGGGTTACCGAAAAGTTTTTTACGCGACGCTGGGCACAGGCATCGGAACGGGGATAGTTTTCGACGGGCGGATTTATCACGGGCGAACGGGGAGCGCGGCCGAAGGCGGGCACGTAACCATTGATTACCGCGGACCACTTTGCGGCTGCGGAAAACGCGGCTGTATCGAGGCGCTGTGCTCCGGTCCGGCAATCGCGCGGCGGGCGAAAGAACGGCTCGCAAAATTTCAACAGGCCGGATCGCCTCCCGCTGAGTCGCTTCGGGCCGAGTCGAAAATTCTCGCTCTGGCCGGCGGCAATGTCGATGCCGTGAACGCCGAGACTGTGGCGGAAGCCTTTCGGCAGGGTGATCCGCTCGCCGCCGAGGTGCTGCGAGAGACTGCGGAGTTCCTGGCGATTTGGGCGGGGAACGTGATCGACTTGCTGGAGCCGGATGTGTTTATTTTTGGCGGAGGCCTTGCGCAGTTCATGAGCGCATTCTTCGGACGCATCCAAGAACAGTTAGAGAACTGGTGCGTGAACAAGCGCTATGTCGAGATGCCGATGGTCCTGGCGAAGTATGGTCCCGACGCAGGTATCGCTGGAGCCGCGGCCCTGTGCCGCACTTGAAAGCGCCTCTTGAAAAGATTCGGAATGCCGTCTGGAGCGCCAGGGCTTGACGGATCCATGCGCCTTCTCGAGTTTCTACTGCATTCAACACCCAATGAACACACGGCAAGGAGCGAGACCATGAGCAACAAAACAACAACACCGAGCGGCACAAAAAAACCTGGAGAGGATTTGCCGGCGGCGAAGAGCGGAGAGTTTGTGATCGGCGAGAATATGCCGGTGTGGAGGCTGGGATTTGGCGCGATGCGCATCACCGGCAAAGGGGTCTGGGGCGAACCCCAGGATCGCGACGAGGCGATTCGTGCCCTTCGCCGAACCGTCGAGCTAGGAATCAATTTTATCGACACGGCGGATTCCTATGGGCCAGCGGTTAGTGAGCGGCTGATTGCAGAAGCGCTGCATCCTTATCCCGCGGGATTGGTGATCGCGACAAAAGCGGGATTTGACCGCCCGGGACCGGATCGATGGACCATGAACAGCCGGCCGGAACATTTGCGGAGTGCCTGCGATGGAAGCCTGAAGCGGTTGAAGCTTGAACAGATCGATTTATATCAACTGCACCGGATTGACCCAGCATATCCGGCGGAAGATCAGCTCGGCACTCTGAAGGATTTGCAATCGCAAGGCAAAATCAAACACATCGGCCTCAGCGAAGTAAGCGTGGCTCAGATCAAACATGCCCGGACCATCGTGCCGATCGTATCGGTACAGAACCGCTACAGCCTGGCGGACCGCGCAGCGGAGGACGTTCTGGAATATTGCGAGCGGGAGAATATCGGATTTATTCCCTGGTTCCCGCTGGGTGCCGGCGAATTGGCGGCTCCGGGCGGCAAACTAGCGCGCGCGGCCGGCGAGATGAAAATCACGACTTCGCAGCTCGCACTGGCATGGCTGCTGTGGCGTTCGCCAGTCATGCTGCCCATCCCTGGAACTTCGCGAGTAAATCATCTGGAAGAAAACGTAGCTACAGCGGCGGTGAAAGTGGAGGACGGCAAGATGCGTGAACTTGGAAAGCTTGCGAAATCGGCGCAAGTCCGGAGATGTCTGCCGCGAGTAAGGAACGGCGCGGCTGGACGGTACGGATTTTCTTGAGAGATGTGGCCTATTTCCACGTTGTAATGTGAAGGCCTATGGATTCGCCTGAACTGTAGATGCACATTTCCTGTTTGTTGTCTGGGGCCACGGTGCACCACGCTTTGACTTTGGCACCCGTAAGTTCCTCCGATTGATCATCCTGGCGGATGGACCAATTTGAAGGCGCTAAAACCTGCAGGCGCGAGACGAGATCGCGGAATCTTGTATCAGCGGCGGAGGGGGAAGCTTCCGGCGAATAGCATACATACTCCGTGCCGAGCTCGATGGAACGGGGCTTTGACGTCGCTGTAACAGCGCACTCCGCGGCCCCCGCCAGCTTGACAGCGGCATCCGACATTCCGTTGATTGGTTTGGCAGCACGGATGTCCTCAAAGGAATTTGTGCGGGCCTCGAAGGCCTTCTTAAGACCCTGACATAGATCGTCGCAGCCGCTGGAAAGGGTCGCCGGGGCCGCCTTCGGAGGAGGACCCGGAGGGCGGTTGACCAAGTAAGGCGACGACAGCGAACTCATCCAAAGATAGACCTTCGCAGTTCCATCGGTTTGTTTCGTGATTTGCAAATGCAGCGGACAATGGCCGACGTACGGGCCGTCGGTAGCGGGAACCGCACAATCCGGGGGACCAGCGTCGACAAAATGATCGGCAACAGGCGAATCAATTTTGAACTGCCACGCTGGCTGGAGAATTCGCAAGGACTCGAGCGTGCTCGCATACCAGCTTTCCGCGCTCACATAGGGCACTTGAGCGTAGCAAATGTACATCGGCACATTGTTCGCCCAGGTCGACATTTGACAAGGGACTTTCGTTCCCTCGATAGATAGGTCCGGAGCGGCCGTTCTGTTCGCGCGGTATTCTCGAAAGTCAGTCGCAGCCGCGTACAAAATGTTCTGCAGCTTCTGACAGAGATGGTCTTTGCACTGCGCCAGTGCGGAGACCGCAAGAAGAAGACTGCAACATATCAAGGAAAATGCCCGGAGCGATTTCTGCATCATAGGCAGCCACCCGCTAGAAATTTGGATAAGAATCCAACCTGGCTTGGGAGAGGAGGGATCGTCTCAGCAATTAAATCGTGCCTTCTGCTGAAGGCAGAGTCAATCCGTATTCTTGCTCTTCAGGTTGTCGAGCTGGAATCGAAGCGGATAGCAATCGTACAGCCTTAACTTCTGTCGCAGAATGTGTATGAAACGCGCGGCCGGTCTCAGCGTGCCAGTGGCATTCGAATGACGGACGCCTGTTCGGACATTTCGACGGCAACACCGTCGCGAAATGTTACCAGCTTGCCGGAATTGGCGGCGATGCGTTCGCCTGGAACGATAAGACCGACGAGATTCAGCGGGTCCGCCGCGGAAATGTTGACGGGGTCGCCAGTCGGTTGCTGGTCGCGCCGCGCGCGCAATGAGTCGACGGCCATGCTGAGAGCGAATTGCTCTCCGAGGAAGCCGCTAACGAAACGGCCACCTCGAACTTCGCCACGATCCTCGAGGCGGCGGAGCGTGATGAGCAGCTCGCGCCATTTGGGGAGATTGGTTTCGCGCGTGAGGAGTTCGCGGAAGACGATTCCGTAACGACGCAGCAGCATCCAGCACGTGGCCTCGAGAGCGCGAGTGCGGTCGTGAGCCTCACCGGAGAAGAGCAGCGACCAGCGGCCGGCGCTGTGACGAGGACGCGACGCACGCCCAGAGCCCTGGCCTGAGCGACGCTTGGGATCGATGAGCGCACGGAGATTGTCGAAACCGTCGGCGGTGAGCAGACCAGCGGCGACGAGTTCCCACAGCGAGGTTTCCACTTCTGATTTCAATTTGCCGGTGCCACGGACGATATCCGCAAAGAAGGAAGCGCCGCGCTGACGCAAGAATTGAAGAACCGCGGCAGCATCGGGGCTGAGGCCAGTGACTTCCGCGTCACCGGTTTCGCGGCGTGGGATCATCCACTCGGCGTCCTCGCGCACAAAAAAAGTGATGGGAGCCACGCTTGTGGGTATGACGCGGCGCTTCGCGTCGGTGGATGGGACAGCTTCTAGCGTGGCCGGATGGGGAGAGAGTCGCCCCCAGCCTACCGCGCCAGTGAGGCAAAGCCGGTCCAACGTCGCGGGGTCAAAATCGGCGATGCGGCGCTTGAGGATTTGGCGTTCCCAGGAATTGGCAGGGGCTTCGTAACCTTGAAGCTGACGAATTGCTTCGAGGGTGCCGCGCTCGCCGAGAAGTTGCGTGCCTGGCGCGACGTGCTGCCAATGGAGCAGCCAGTTCATGAATTGAGCGGGTGTGACGGACTGGATTTGCTTGCGGAGGCCGCCGAGAGTGAGCTTGTGAATGCGGGCGAGCAAGCGGCGTTCACACCATTCGGTTTCGCGCGAGGAAGGATCGGTGAAATTGCCGCGGAGGATGACGCCGGCGGATTCTAGGCGAAGGAAGGACTTCTCGATGTCTGAAGCAGGGAGCGAAAGGAAGGTGGCGAGTTGGTTCGCGGTGACCGGACCGCAATGAGCGATCCAGCCGGTTGTAAGCGAGAGGAGAAAGTCCTCTCTGTTGGAGTCGATTGAGGATTCGAAATTTGGAAGCGGGGATTCATGGAAAACTGCAGAGGGAAAGATTTGCGCGAACGTGCGCGTGCGTTCGACGGCGACCCAATAGACGTGGCCCGCCACCCTCGCACGGGAAACGCGATGATCTTGAGTCATCTGTTCGAAAAAAGGGCTCCATGCGGGGAGCGATTGCTGGAGCTTCTGGAGCAAGCGATCAGCGACGGCTACGCCTGATTCCGCGTCCGCAGGCAAGGCGATCAGAGTGAGCAGAGCATCGTGGAGTTCTTCCGCGTCGCGCACATCGGGCCAGGCATCCTCGCAGACTTCGGCGATAGCGGCTGGATCCAAGCGGCCGATTTCGCCGAGCACCGCGTCTGGAAGAACGCGCCGCATCTCGACGGCACGCGCGCGGCGCTCTTCAAGCGGGGCGTCATCGAGGTAGGCGTAGGGATTGGCGTTCAGAATTTCGTGGGAAAATTGCGATGGCTGCGGCGTATCTACGGCAACACAAGTGATGCGGCCGTCGGCGATGGCATGCAGAACGCGCTCGAGGCCTTCTATGTCCATCGCTTCGGTGAGGACATCTTTCATCACTTCGCGAATGAGCGGGTGATTGGATATGGCGATGTCGCCCTCGATGTTTTCCTGGCAGGCCTGGGCTTCAGGAAACACGGCGGCGAGTAAATCATCGGCGCGCATGCGCTGGATCGGCGGTGGGACCTTTTTGCCACCTCGAAAACGAAGCAGCGCCAAGGCGCGGCCGGCGTCCCAGCGCCAGCGCGTGGTGAAGAGCGGCGAGGTTAAGACGGCTTGTTCGAGAACGGAGCGCAAAGAATTTGGATGGAGAAAATGAAAAACATCGGCAAGAGGAAAACTGTGTTGTTCGCTGAGGGAGACATTCAGACCGTTGTCGGTGGCGGCAGCTTGTAGTTCGAAGTTGAACGACCGGCAGAAGCGTTTGCGAAGAGCGAGTCCCCAAGCTTTGTTGATGCGGCCGCCGAATGGGGCGTGGATCAGGAGTTGCATGCCGCCGCTTTCGTCGAAGAAGCGTTCGGCGATGATCGTAGTTTGCGTGGGAACGGCGCCCAACAGCGAGCGCCCTGCGACGACGTATTCGACCGCCTGTTCGGCGCCGGCGTCATCGAGGCCGCATTCGAGTTTCAACCAATTCACTGCGTCGGCGACGCAGGAGGCCGTTTGCACGCTGCCGTTCTGAGAAGTGGCGCGAGGTACAAAGGCGCCGATTTTCTCGCGTAACTCCGCGACGTGCTCGGAGAGTTCGTCTGTGCGCGATGGCGCTTCGCCGCGCCAGAAAGGCACGTTGGGAGCTGCGCCTTGCGCGTCTTCCACAAGGACGCTGCCCGATTGGACGCGGCGGATACGCCAAGAAGTATTTCCCAAGAGCATGATGTCGCCAGCGAGGCTTTCGACGGCGAAGTCTTCGTCGACGGTACCGACAACCGTGGCTTCGGGCTGGGCGATCACCGTATAAAGAGAATTTTCTGGAATGGCGCCGCCGCTGGTGATGGCCGCGAGGCGGCTGCCGCGGCGCGCGCGGAGCATTCCGTTGACACGATCGCGATGCAGGTAGGCCGCGTAACGTCCACGGCCCCCCTCGATGCCTTCGGAAAGCATCGCGATGATTGCCTCAAAGTCCTCGCCGGAGAGATTGCGATAAGGATAAGCGCGGCGCACGGATTGGAAGAGTTCCTCTTCTTTCCAATCTTCCGCGGCGCACATGGCTACAATTTGCTGCGCAAGAATGTCGAGAGGCGCTTCGGGAATGGCGATGCGGTCGAGATCACCTTGGCGAATTGCGCGTACGAGCGCCGCACATTCGAGCAAATCGTCGCGCGTGGTAGCGAAGATGCGGCCTTTGGGCACTGCGCCGCGCCAGTGGCCTGCACGACCGATACGCTGCAAACCCACTGAAATAGACCGCGGAGAGCCGATCTGGCAAACCAGGTCGACACTGCCGATATCGATTCCCAACTCGAGGGAGGCGGTAGCCACCAGCGCGCGGATTTCTCCCGCTTTAAGTTTTTTCTCAGCGATAAGGCGCAGCTTGCGCGAGAGACTGCCATGGTGCGTGGCGACGGAGTCTTGTCCCAAACGTTCACCGAGGTGATGCGCCATGCGCTCGGCAAGACGACGGGTATTGACGAAGATGAGAGTCGAGCGATGCTGCGTGGCGAGTGCGGCAATTCGATCGTAGATTTCGCCCCACATTTCGTTGGAAGCGATGGGGCCCAGTTCGCTTCTGGGAACTTCGATGGCAAGGTCAAGCTCGCGCCGATGGCCTATTTGCACGATGACGGAAGCGGGCCGGGCAGCGCCGCTCAGAAAATCGGCGACGAGTTCGATCGGCTTCTGAGTGGCGGAAAGACCTATGCGTGTTAGGGGTTTGCCGACCAAATGGTCGAGCCGTTCGAGGGAGAGCGCGAGATGAGCGCCGCGTTTGTCGTCGGCAACGGCGTGGATTTCGTCCACGATTACCGTTTCGACGGTTCGGAGAACTTCGCGGCTCTTTGCGGCAGTTAGGAGGATGTACAAGGACTCGGGAGTGGTGACCAAAATATGCGGCGGACGGGCCAACATGGCGCGACGTTCGTGCGCAAGCGTGTCTCCAGTACGCACGGCAGTGCGAATTTCCTGCATGAGGATGCCGCGCTGGCCGGCAAGCTGCAGAATTTCGCCGAGGGGAATTTCCAGGTTTTTCTGAATGTCGTTGCTTAGCGCCTTGAGCGGCGAGACATAAAGCACTTCCGTCTGATTCGTTAGTTCCCCGCTGACCGCTTTCCGGATTAACCGATCAATGCAAATGAGAAATGCGGCCAGCGTTTTGCCAGAGCCTGTTGGAGCCGAGATGAGTGTGGTTTCTTGGGCCAGAATGCTCGGCCAGCCTAGTTGCTGCGGCTCTGTGGGCGTGCCGAAGCGGGTGACAAACCAATCGCGGACGAGCGGGTGCGCCCATTCGAGGCTGGAGGGGACAGACGGTGAAACGTCGGCGGTCATGGCCTGCAATCAAATTATAACGTAAACGATTCAGCCTCGCGAAAGCTTGGCGGACCCATGCCTTTGAAGGCGTTCTTAAGGTCACTCGCCAGAAAGACCGAGAATTTTACGCAAGGCGCTTTTATCGGCGCCCGAACTGGCAAAGTCGTCAAACGAGCTTTTGGCCGCCTCGATGATATGGCGCCGGATAAACGGCGCGCCCTCTCTTGCTCCTTGTTCGCTGCTCTTGATGCAGCACTCCCATTCGAGAATGGCCCAACCCGGAAAATCATATTGAGTGAGCTTGGAGAAAATGGTTTGAAAGTCCACTTGGCCGTCGCCCAGCGAGCGAAAACGGCCAGCGCGCTGCAGCCATGGTTGGTAGCCGCCATAGACGCCCTGCTTGCCAGTGGAACGGAACTCCGCGTCCTTCACGTGAAACATCTTGATGCGGGAGTGATAGAAATCAATAAATTGAAGGTAGTCGAGCTGCTGCAGTACAAAATGGCTGGGATCGTAAAGCAGGTTGCAGCGGGGGTGGTCGTTCACGCGCTCCAGAAACATCTCAAAAGTTGCGCCATCGTGAAGATCTTCTCCCGGATGAATTTCGAAACAAAGATCGACTCCGGCTTCGTCAAAGGCGTTGAGGATGGGGAGCCAACGTTTTGCGAGTTCGTCGAAGGCGGTTTCGATCAGGCTGCCGGGGCGTTGTGGCCAAGGATAGATATAGGGCCATGCCAACGAGCCTGAAAACGTGACATGCGCTTTCACGCCGAAATGCGCAGAGGCACGCGCCGCGAAGCGCAACTGCTCGACCGCCCATGCCTGCCGCGCGCTTCGATTGCCATGGAGGCTCTGCGGGGCGAATCCGTCAAACATCGCTTCGTAGGCGGGATGGCAGGCCACCAGTTGACCCTGCAGATGAGTCGAGAGCTCGGAAATGACAAGGTTGTGCCGCGCGGCAATGCCAGCGATTTCCTCGCAGTACGCTTTGCTTTCGGCGGCACGCTTCAAATCGAACAGCCGCGCATCCCATGACGGGATCTGCACGGCAGCGTAACCGAGGTTCGCCGCCCAAGCGCAGATCGCATCGAAGGTGTTGAAGGGCGCGTGATCCGACGCGAACTGCGCAAGAAATATGCCCGGGCCCTGAATTGTTTTCATCGATAAGCTCCCATCACGCGCTGAGTCATTCGTTGGCGGCGTCGATTTGGCGAACGAGGACGCCAATGTCTGGGACGGCATTCTATCGCTAGGAAGGGCAAAATCTGGATACTTTTCAAGCCGGAGCTGTTTAGCCTCAGCGTGCCGCGTTACCGGTCGATCGCTTTCATTGCTGGAGCAGCGTACCGATCGCCCGCGACCTCGTTTTGTGGAACGGCAGCCTCCAGCTCGGCAACCTCGCCTGGAGTTAGCCCGATCTCCGCCGCTGCGGCGTTCTCTTCCAGATACTTCCTTCGCTTCGTTCCGGGAATGGGCACCATGTCCTTGCCCTTGGCGAGTACCCACGCCAATGCCAGCTGGCCGGCTGTTGCATGTCTCAGCTCTGCGATAGCTTTCACGCGCGCCACGAGCAATTGGTTTTTGTCAAAGTTCTCAAGGGCAAACCGCGGAAAACGCTGCGACCGGGAGTCCTGCGCACCCAAATCGCTGGGCTTTGTGATCGCACCGGTCAGAAAGCCACGGCCTAGTGGACTGTACGGAACGAATCCAATCCCCAACTCGCGCAGTGTCGGGATGATCTCTTCTTCCGGCTCACGCACCCAGAGCGAATATTCCGTTTGCAGCGCCGTGATGGGATGAACTTTGTGCGCTCGCCGGATTGTCGCCGGTGACGCTTCGGACAGCCCAAGATATTTCACCTTGCCAGCCTTCACCAGCTCCGCCATCGCACCTACGGTGTCTTCAATCGGAGTTTGCGGATCCACTCTGTGCTGGTAGTAGAGATCGATATGATCGATGCCCAATCGCTTCAGCGAGGCGTCGCACGCCGCGTGGACATATTCCGGTTTGCCGCTAATGGACCATTTGCCCGGGTCCGCCTTCGTGCGGATATTGGCAAACTTCGTCGCCAGAAAAACTTCATCGCGCCTTCCGCGGATTGTTTTTCCGATCAGTTCCTCGTTGTCACCAATTCCATAGGCATCTGCGGTGTCCAGAAAATTCATGCCGAGGTCCAGGGACCGAAGCAGAGTCGCGGCAGACTCCTCGTCGTTCCGCTCGCCATAGAACTCGCTCATTCCCATGCAACCGAGCCCCATCCGGGAGACGATTGCCCCTTGTGAACCAAGTTTTACCTTTTCTATGCCCATACCTGGCTTAGACACCCGCGCCCCACTTTCGGTTACATTGTGTTTGCCGAGCTCTTTGCGGACGTCCACCCGCACATTTTCGATGGTGCTGCAGTTCATGTAGGTGAACAGTGAGGGGATTCATGCGGCAATCCCGATCGAAACGTGCAAGACCAGTCCTGGTGAGATCTGAAGAGGGCGATGGAAATCGAACCCATCTCCCATCGTGTTTAAGTGGCTGAATCTCTTAGTTGGGAAGTGCAGAGATCCGTCCACTCGGGTCCAAGATTGAAGCGACTTTTTCCACGGCTTCCCGATGTGGATCACCAACTATGTGGCCGTAAACCGCAAGCGTGGTCTTCGCATAGGAGTGCCGCTGCTGGCGCCGGACTACTTTGGGAGTTGCACGTAAGTAGAGGAGAAGCGCCGTATGAGTGTGCTGGAAAGCGCGGAGTCGGCAGTTGGGAATTCCTAGGGCGTCGAGGGTCGTCCAGAGTTGGTCTTCCATAACCTTGCGGGATGAAGGTGGCCGGTTATTTCGTGTAACGAATAGGAAGGACGAGTAGGAACTGTGCTCTCTTGCGCATATCTGTCCACTCTTGCACAGCCTATTTGAGATGAGCTTGCTAAGGTGGTCAGAGCGTGTGTTCTCAGGAGCCGAGCGGCTTATGAATAACTCGAAGAAGATGAGCGCCTCCCTGGCCGGATTTGCTTCCGGAACCAGCCTGGGCGGCAAAGTCTCGCACTTTCGGAACAAACAAAACATCTACAAGCAAGGAGAGCCCGCTTACACGCTTTTCTATATTCAAGAAGGCGGGGTGCGTCTCAGCACGCGAACGAAACACCAAGCATCAGCGGTTACCGCGATACTGGGCGTACATGATTTTTTTGGTGAGCTTTGCCTTGCTGGCTATCCGCTTCGGATGACCACCGCGGTGGCGTTGACCGCCAGCTCCATTCGTACCATCCAGAAAGCAAAAATGCTTCAGATGCTACGAAAAAAGAATAAAACATCAAACGCCCTGGTGGCCTACCTGCTGACTAGCGTCAAAAACTACAGCGACCATGTGGCGAATCTGCTGACTTCTTCCGCGGAACAACGGTTGGCGCGCGTGTTGCTGAGGTTGGCGCACTTGGATAAGAATGGCCGAGCAGTTGCTGAAATTCCGGTACTTAGCCATCAGGTGCTGGCGGAAATGGTGGGAACCACGCGTTCGCGCGTGAACCTGTTCATGAATCGATTCCGAAGGAAGGGATACATCGACTACGATGGCGGGCTGGAAGTGAGGCAGTCGCTGCGCAAGGCTCTCCGAGGCTAGGATTCATCCGTAATGTCTGAATCTTAAGGACTTGTTGGGATTAGGCTGCAAACTGCGAAGGCTGCGGCCCGGGGCGCGGAGTGTGCGATATTGAACACTTTTGGATGCCAAGCTATATGGTATTCTGTCGCATGGTGTCTACCGCAGCACGGCGTGTTTCTACTCAGTCCCTGCGTTCTCCCCAAAAAGCGCACTCACGAATTGCCGCGTTTGATGTGAAGTTGTTTCTGGACTCGGCGGGTTTGGGCAGAGCGGTAGCCAAATTCGATGCCAAAGAGACGATCTTCGCGCAGGGCGATCCGGCAAAGACGGTCATCTACATTCAAGTGGGCAGTGTGAAGCTCACTGTTGTCAATGAAACCGGCCGAGAAGCCGTTGTAGCGATTTTGGGACCTGGACATTTTTTTGGGGAAGGCTGCCTAGCGGGTCAGACCATTTGCATGGCTACGGCGACGACTATCACACCGACGTCTCTACTCGTTATTGAGAAAGAGAAGATGATTCGGGCGCTCCACGACGAACACGAGTTCTCCGACCGCTTCATCGCGTTTATGTTGGCGCGGAACCTTCGGGTCGAAGAGGATCTGATCGATCAGCTCTTCAACTCAAGCGAGAAACGCCTCGCGCGCACTCTGCTGCTGCTTGCACGCTATGGCGCCCCAGGCAAGGCTGAATCGATGCTTCCCAAAGTATCCCAAGAGACGCTGGCGGAGATGATTGGCACCACCCGGTCCCGGGTGAACTTCTTTATGAACAAATTCCGGAAGCTGGGCTTCATTCAGTACAACAACAATCGCGAGATCCACATCGATCATTCCCTTCTGAGTGTCGTCCTGCACGACTGAGATTACGTTTCAGCCAGGCGGCATACCTAGAGGGGCCGTAGTGAGAATCGTCGTCCTGATGCTGGAGAAAAAAACGCTCTTTGAAAATTTCTCTTTTTGGCGAGCAAGGCAAGCGACACTTCCAGGTTTGCGAGAGGCCCAAGGCGCGCGGTTCGCGGCTTCAGACCGACTGTTTTGGTGGATTAACTCGCCGATTTCGCGGCTGCGGTTTCCATGAAGCCGAGCATAGCCTGTTTTAACTGCGAGTCCACTTCGTCAGCAATGGTCATCACGTCGAGGAGCACGGTGCTGAAATCCACGCGGCCTAGATTGTTTTGGAGAGTGTTAAAGATGCTGACCTGCAGGATTCGTGACTCTTCCACGACCATGGGAACGGTGTAGCCCTGTTTGCGGCGGAGAATTCCATGCTCGCGTGCGGCGCTGGAAATGGGAGATTTGGCGTCGGGTGGAAGACGAAGGCGGCGCACGAGGTCGTTCAGGAGGAGCGGCAGATGGCCAGTACGCTCCCGGTAAGTCAAAGAGATGGCCGTCAGTTCCTCGGTGTGCTCGACGCGAGACATCCACATCTGGATGGTTGTATCGAGATCACGGTCAAGGATTGCGGCGACGCGTTCTTTGTTCGTTGCGACATGGGCCGCAGGATTGGAGAGCTTCTTTTGGATGATTTCCGCGATTTCGCCAAAGGTAATAGGTTTTACAAGAACCTGGTCGGCTTGCAGGAGAATGGCGGTCATGGCTGCCTGGAGTATGGGGTAGTTGCTGAGCACGAGCGTGACTGCATTGGGTTGTGCATGACGCATGGCATTGACGACCGTGAAGCCATCGGAAGCGTCCGGCATGTGGAGATCGGAAAGCAGGACGTCGAAGTGTTCCGTAGAAATGAGTCTCAGGGCTTCGCTTACGCAGGAGGCGGGGGCCACTTCAAACTCATGACTTTCCAGTCCCTCCTGAAACGCAATGCGGAGGTCGTCTTTGTCTTCCGCTAGCAGAATTCTAGGTTTTTTCGTCACAGGTTACGCTTTCCTAAGCGAAATAGAATCTCAAGCTATGACTATCCACAGCAGGAATCATGGTGAACGGCGGTTCCGCCAGATACTCCCCGCTGGCTCTGGTAACTGAGGCAGTTCTATGGACATGGAAAATGCTCGGCGACTTTTAGAGGCTATCCCTGTCGATGCGAAGGTCGTCGACGTTGGGGGCGGGGCCGCTCCGTTTCCGCGGGCGGACTACGTGATTGATGCGATGCCGTATGAGAAACTGGGCGCAGGCAGCGACGGAAACATTCACCGGAAACTCGGAATCGAGCCGCGGTATTCGGAAGAACGATGGATTCAGACGGACCTGTGCGACCGCCGTCCGTGGCCGATAGAGGATAAGTCGTTCGACTTTGCGATCTGCTCGCATCTGCTCGAAGACATACGCGATCCGATATGGGTTTGCTCCGAACTGCGTCGGATTGCCAAGGCCGGTTACATTGAATCGCCTTCCCGGGTGGTCGAACAAACCAAAGGTATCGAGAACCCTCGTCATGCCGGCTACTATCACCACCGATGGCTTATCAAGCGAAACGAGAAGGGACTAGAGTTTCGGCACAAGCCGCACGTCTTGCATTCCGTGAAGAAAGCCATCGTCACTCACCTCTCACCGGGCTGGCGCATTAATCCGCAGCACGCCATCGTGACGTTGGATTGGTCAAATAACTTCGAAGCCGTAGAGGTTCTCGAGTTCGACGAGGCGAAGGTCATCCGCGAGTTGTGTGAGTTCGCCGCGGAGGCTCGACGTTTGCCAAATCTGACGGTGAAACTCGCGGTTCCGATGGCGCAATCTCTTAAACGTCGAATTTTCTATTACAGGCTCTGGATGGGGCAAGCGGGATAACGATCGAGGGCATCATATCCATGGAGACTGTCAGCGTCGTAATTCCGTACTATCGGGCGAGGAAGACGATCGCCCGCGCCGTTGAGAGCGCATTGGGACAGACGGTTCCTCCGAAAGAAATCCTCATCGTTGATGACGGATGCCCCGAAGATGCGACCGTGGCGACCAAACAGTTTGGTTCTTCGGTGACTCTGATTCGCAAGCCGAACGGCGGAACGGCAAGTGCACGGAATCTAGGAATTGAACGTGCACAGGGTGATTGGATTGCTTTTCTGGACGCCGACGATTACTGGGAACCGGAAAAGCTCGAACGGCAACTCGCATTCTCGGAGGGTGCGGGAGTCGTTGGGAGCATGTGGTTTACGGAAGGGCCTGAAAAGCCTCGAAGTCTAGCAAAGATTGCGAATCCTGGATTCTTTGGCAGAACGTTCAGGCCCGGTGATTCGGAAGCATTCCGAGTCGCGATGAATCTATGGACGAGTGCTTTGCTCGTGCGGCGGAAGGTGTTAGGCGAACAACGATTCGTCATTGGGTTGGAGCCGGCGGAGGATCGCGATCTTTGGATTCGGCTGGTGGCATCCACGGCTGTCTTCCTGGTGCCCGAGCCACTTGCCACTTATACCCAGTGGCCGGAGTCACTCTCCAATAGCGACGCTGATCGGGATTGTATGAGCATGCTCAAGGTTGTGCATCGCCACGCCGCGCTGCTCGGGACCAAGGGGGTGCGCGAACAGGAGGCGGTCATTTACCGTCGCTTGGCAGGCAGCCATCTTGCTCAAGGTAAGCCGCGGTCGGCGATAGGCCCGGCCGCTCGGCGGCTTGCGATTCAGCCAGGATCTCCGCAGGCGTGGTGGATAGTGTGTAAATCGCTGGCGCAGTCTATTCTGCCGTAAGCCTCTTTCGCGCCATTGGCTCGGTCGCGACTCTATGCCTTTACAGGTAAAAACACTTAGGACTTGGGATCAACTGGAGGCGATTCGTCCTGCATGGGAAAGAATATTGCAGGGTGCCGAGGCGCTGACCATTTTTTCCACGCTCGAATGGCTAGGAGCCTGGTGGAAGGCGTTTGCAAAGGACAAAGAACTCGTAGCACCCGTTTTCGTGAATTCGGAAGATGAAATAGTGGGCGTTGTTCCACTCTATGCAGACTTGGTCGAATCAGCGCTCCCTTTCCGCGTCAGACGATTGCGTTTCGTGGGAGATGGCTCAGAAGATTCGGACAATCTGGACCTAATCATCCGAGCGGGTTATGAGTCCTCCTGTGTTGAAGCATTTCTGGCTTGGCTGGGATCGAACATGGACTGGGACATCTGCGAGCTAAATACAGTCCCACTGGATTCCGTTGCGCTCCCGTCGCTGGTTTCAGAATTGAAGATGCGCAGGCGGAAGTTCCGGCGACTGGAAAGCCCACGCTCGACGATTGCTTTGCCGGAGACATGGGAGAGTTACCTTGCGCAAACGATCTCCAAAAAGGAAAAAGCGAAAATAGCTTATTACACAAACCGGTTGCAGAAGCGTTTTCATGTATCCATCACCAAGTGTGATAACGCGGAAGCGCTTCCTGCAACTTTGACAACATTGTTCCATCTGCACCAGAAACGCTGGCAGTTGAAAGGAGGGCCCGGGGCATTCGCTTCCGCGGAGCGATGTGAACTCTATTTCAACATGGCGCCCACTTTTGCGGAGCGCGGGTGGCTTGAATTCTGGACTTTACAATTAGATGGAAAACCGGCCGCAGTGCAGTATGGATTCCGCTATCGCAACGTTGTCTATTCTTTGCAGGAAGGATTCGATCCCGCGTATTCGTCCGAACGAGTCGGCTATGTGCTCAGGGCTCATGTCCTCAAGGCGCTGATCGGCCAGGGCGTTCGCCAATATGATTTTCTCGGGGGCGACGAGGCAAGCAAAGTTCGATGGGGCGCCGAGAAAAGAAACTACGCAGACATCCATTTTGCCCGGCCGCTGACGCGGGGCGTAATTTATCTCAGAATGGATCAGGCGTTACGCGCTTTGAAAAGCTGGTGTCGAACGAATCTTCCTGCTCCCGTTCTGACGGCTATTCGAAAGGGCAGATCCTCAGCAAATCCGTTCTGAGACTACAGACTTCTCTAATTCAGGATCGAGGAAAATCTGCGGAGTTTTGAACTTTCCGCCACTTCCATCAGCCTTTGAAACAGAGCGCCGCATCCGTCCGCTTGCTTGAGCTGGACATCACATTTGTCGCACAGCTGGCCGTCGGTGTGAATCACTTGATTTACCGCCTCGAGTAATCCTCTCTGGTAAGACTGCCGCATCAGTTTGCATTTGCCCATCGCGGCAAACTCACGAACTGATTTCGAACTGTTCGAGGGGGCGAACGCCCGGTCGGCGGCACGGAACATATCCAGATCCTGATCGTTATCGCCGATCGCGGCAACGGGCTCGCGTTCGAATCTCAAGTATTTCTTTGCCCATAGCAGCCCAGAACCCTTATTGATACCCTTCGGGAGGATCGTCGTGTCCGCGGAGGTCGATAGGATTGTCAATCGTTGCAATCCCCCACCCTCGATGACGCCTCGAACTTCCGCTTCCGACAGACCCCGCGTACGATTCCCGTCGTATCTGAAGGCCCGCACAGCAGCTCGATAATTTGGATCGATGAATACGCCGGGTAGCGACTGGATTGCCGTTTTGCAGCGGCTTAGTTGCTCAGCAGCCTCCGGCTCGATGAGCGAGATTTCGCTGTGAGCCAGGGCATCGACGAAGATGCAACCGGATTCGGCAACTCCCCCCGGCAAGCCGTAGGCTTCGCAGTATTGCCGCACATCCGTGACGCTACGCGCGGTGTTTAGGATCACGGAGAATCCGTGACTCTGCAGCCTCGCGAGCGCAATCAGGCTGCTGGCCGTCGCTTGAGGAAAGCCAAAAACATTTGAATCGAAGACACCATCGAGGTCGAGAAAGATCAGCCGACGTGTCCATTGCAGGGGAAGGCGATTGGGAAGTAGCGACGCCGAAAATAGGTTCATTTGATGAACCAAGAAATTGCAGGATAGAACAAGGCGTTCGTGCGAGAGCACCAGCGCCTCGCTGCGCGTCTCGACCTCGAGCGCGGCGGTGGCCCGTTCCATCCCTACAACGCCGTGCACCACCTTCCAAATCAGAATTCGCGCCGCCACGTTAGAATCGCCGCTCATCCGAACATAGTGCGAGACCAGTTCTTGTTCGTCCTTGTCGGAGAGGCGAAATTCGAAGACGGCGCTTGCGAGATCATAGGCAGGATCAGCGATGTATAGCTCGGTGCGGCCGAAATTGTGGTGTTCGTAATCAACCTTCAGAAAAGCACTGTGAGTTTGGACCCAGTCACCGGGCTTCATGTTCCCGTCTATTAACGCGGGGGCGCGACACACATACTGCGCGAGAGTTCGGTGTAGAGCAGGTATTTTCAAGCGGCCAACGACGGGGCCGTATGCTCTTCTCAGCGAGTCGATCAGGACACTCCAGCCTGTCCAGCCGTAGCCGGGGCTGATTGCAAAGGTCGGATCCTTTTTCAAGTGCAGTGTCGTCGCGCGCGTAGCAACATAGGCAGCGAGACGTTTGATCGGCGGCGCTGCAGGATCGCCCTCCATACATTCGACCCACTCCATGTACGCGAGCCCTTCTCGAAGACCAAGCATTGCGGGAACAAATCCCGCAAGTTGGTTACCCGCAAAGAAAGCCTGATAGCCGAGCCAGCCCCAGCCGACGCTCTTCGCAAGAACACGTCTGAAAACAGGCGGTGCGCTATTTTTCGCAAGTCGCACATCGAATACGCGTTTGAGGCGGCATTGGAAGCCATCCTGAAAGTGCTCTTCGAGGCACTCGTTGAGCTCGCCGGTGCGGCTGCTTTGCAGGAGCTGAACGTCGTCCCATCCCAGAGCATGGAAATAGCTCGCGAGAAGAGGTTGGACGGAGCTTGGTTCGAGAAGACGGTTCTTGTGAAGTGCATTCGCCTCCAATCGAATGAGTCTTATGCCGCGATTTTCGTCCGTGATGGGAAGGCGCCAATCGGGACGCGCCGGGTGCATAGCCGCCAGGAGAAAAATTCTATCGGGTGACACTCCCCTCTTTCGCAGGAGCTTCACCACCAACTGAAAGGTGTTACCCGTATTCGGGGACTCGTCGATGACGAGCACTCGCACGTCCGGAGAGTGGAGAGCCTGCAGGGCGCGTTCCTCCCACAGCGAAATTCCTTTCTTCGGCCGTATCGTGCACCAGGACACCGAGGTCCAGCCCTGCTGCGACAGTTTAGCCTTCGCAGCGGGAGCAAAGTAAGCGCCCATCGAGCGCGGGCCGATAATCAAGAGCGGCGATTGGCGATTCTCTTGAGAAGCAGTGAATAACTCAGCGAGGGAGAATGCATCTTGATGCGCAAGATCCTGGCTGCGAAATCCGGAAGGCAACTGCATCCGGCGATGGAGAAACCCCTTGGGGAGCGGAGTGGCGATGCTGTTATCGATGGATCTCCTCAACTCCTCCAATCGTTCTTTGGCGGGCTTTTCTGTTTGCGTGAGAAGTTCGCAGATGCCGTCGACTATGCAGGTCCATTTTTTCCTCCAGCGTGCCGCGCGTGATTTTTGCGTATAGCCTGCAAGGCGAAAAACAGCATTCATTATCTTCTGTGCGAAAAGGATAGGAATTCGAAGCCTTGGAAACATCCGGGAGATCTTTGAAATGTCCGGAGGAGTTTCCCCCAAAAAGTCATCGACAGTGCAGGTGAGAGCGGACGCGAATAAATACAGATTGGTTTTGCATTCCTCGACCTGCCAGGGCTCGTTGAGCGAGTTCAATTGGTTGAGGGATTCACGGAGGTGTTCGAACAAGTCGCGCACCGAGAGGACAGGATCAAGCGCCCATTTATAAAAGGAATAAAAGTGCTCCTCGGAACCGACGATTGGACGGAGTCCGAGAACTTCTCCAACAGGCACTTGTGTGCGGACGGGACCAACCACCGATGATTTAGTTGTCATGGGGCAAGTGCAATCCCGCGTGCTCCGGACGGGACCTTTGCTAAAGAGAGGCAAACACGGCGGATCACGCACGTGAAGTCGAAGAGCTACTTGGAGTCTCCATGGCTGATGGCGGAATGCCGTTCAAAAGCTTGTTGGAATGAGGTGACAATCCACCTGTGACGAGATCTCGAAGAACCCACCAGAATATTCGCGGGTTGCGCCGTGCCTGCGAAAGCGAATAAGGCAGGCATCCGTGACCAAAAGGCACGTAGACGCGCACGGGCACATCCAATTCCCGGGCGACTTTTAGAGGCTGCTTCATCGGGAGGCCGTACAACAGCTCGAGCGAGCATGGAGTGCCAGCCTGGCGAAGTCGCCTGAGAGCAGTTCGCCCGAGTTCCGAGTCGTGTGTTGCGACAGCCACAAAGCGTGCGCGACCCGCCAGCCGGTCAATGAGGTTTAGATAGCCTTCCTGAGATTTCATCTCCAGATGTTGAGGGTCCGGCCATTGTCCTTTGACTACCCGAACATGCAAACCCAGATCGACCGCAATATCTGCGTCAGCGACGCTCCTCAGCCATCGGCCGGGCAAAGTGCACCCAACATGAGGATACGTGCGCGCCGCCTGCACAATCATGGAAAACGTCCGATCGGCTGTTTCATGTTCCAGCGAGTCAAAGTGGATAAGAGCATTTGCATGGCGGGCTTGCTCCAACACTTCGTTCACCAAAGCCCAGTCATAGTTAAGCGGAGGAAGTTTGATGGACAGATAACAATCCATCTCGCCGCCCGCCAGAATAGCGAGCGCGGAAGTGTAAGCATCCGCTATCCGTTCCGGTGAATCGCTCTCGATATTCCAAAAACAGATTGTGCCGCCAATGCCCAGGCCGGCGAGGCGTCGACAGGTGCTCATGGCATTGGCGAGTTCGGGCCCAGCAATGTAGGCCTTGCCGGCGCGTTTCGCGATGGCTTCCCAAGCGGACCAAATTATCTTGTTGATCCTGCGATTCATCCTTTTTTTCTCTTCACGGCCAAATCAAATCGTCGAAGTGCGGCTTGGAATGTATCCACCGCCAGGGCGGCGATGCCTTTTACTCGGAAGGGGTACGCTCGAATCGTTACGGTTTGAATCTCATCCCGCGTCCAGATGCGTGTCCAGTTTTCCGCGTTACCCAGAAATTCATAGGACACAAGGTCCTTCGAAGCCGCGTAACGGATGGTCTCGGCAATCAGCAGCATTCCAGGCGAGCATCGTGCAAACTCTTCGCGGTAGCCTGTCTTCAGAAGCCAGAAGCTGCCCGCGCATTCGAGTGCGAGCTGCATCGCAACAGCGTGGCCGCCAACTCGCATAAAACACACTCGCAAAATCCCCGCCGCGCTTGCCGCGCGAGCATAGTGACGGTAGAAGGGGCCACGCAACTTGTCACGCGCGATGGCGCTCCCTTCGCTTCCCTTCCAGCTCGCAGCCTCGACTTCCAGAGCCTCTTCAAGAATCGGCCCAAGTTGCGCGGGATTAGGGGACAGAATCTGATAACTAACCGGACCGATTTTCTCGGCGTTTCGAGCGGCTCGCCGCAAATCCGAGCGACGCCCGCTATTGAGCTGGCTCTCGGGCTTCCGCCAGCCCTCGTGTAACAAGATGCGAGGATATGGTTGAGCTGGACGCAGGAGTACCAGCCCACGGCCACGGTAGGCCTCTTGAATCGCCGCAATGGCCGGCGAATCGGCAGGAATTCTGTCCAGAAAAAGAGGGGAGCCCAGGTTGACCAGAGCATTGGCAAGACTCTTAAGAGCGTCCGGATCCGAAAATACCAGATCGGTAGGCTCACGAAGAACTTTGACTCCGAGATATTCCAATCGCCCCAGGACGCCCTCGGCGCGGACAAGCGGCGCGATGGCTCCCGTTCGCGGTCCCGTTTTGACGACGACGAGATGGAGTTTCCCCTCGAGGGGCAAGGCGGCGCAGCAAGATTCGCTCCAAAGACATTGCTGGATCGGGCTTGTGTTTTCGCCTCCGAGAGCGCGCCAAAATGGAGCGATCTCCTCGAGTCGGCGCAAGCTGTCGGTCGGCGGACCCCAGTGCTTATTTTCGCCGTATTTGACATTTATGTTGGGCGAAACCTGGGCCACGCGCGTAGCGGGAATCGCTTGGTAATGAACTGGCGAATTGTTATCGCGATGCATGTGGACCCGCTAGTGGACTCTCTTTCCGCTCTTACGATAATGTTTACGTTCAAATGCGCGGAAAACGGGAATTGTTTGCACGTCTGAGCTCCCGGACAGGGCTCACGAGAATGCTGGAAACCTTGCCCCAGCGCCGTGCTTTGATCATCCTGAATTACCATCGCATCGGAAACGCGGACGAGACCCTATTCGACTCGGGCGTATTTTCTTCCACGGCGGAGCAATTTGATTCGCAGATCGGGTACCTGAAACGCCGTTTTCACATGGCTACTTTAGAGGAAGTGTTCGCCATGATAGGCGGCGATGCCCCTCAAGCTACGAGTGTGCTCATCACCTTCGACGATGGGTACCTGGATAACTACACACTGGCGTTTCCGATCTTGCGCTCGAATGGTGTGCAGGCCGTGTTCTTCCTACCTACGGCATTCATCGGCACTGGGAAACTGCCTTGGTGGGACATCATTGCCTACATAATCAAACGGAGTGCCAAGAGGAGCATCCATCTCGAATATCCGGAACCTGAGAACTTTGACCTGGTAGTAGATGGAAGAAAGCGCGTCTGTATGGAAGTCCTGCGTCTCTTTACGCAGCCAGCTGTGAAAGATCCCGAACGCTTCCTAGCGGATCTCGAGAGAGAATGCGAAGTGTCACGGCCCAAAGCTGGTGCCGAACGCTGTTTCCTGAACTGGGACGAAGCCCGTGACATGGAGCAGCACGGCATGGCGTTCGGCTCTCATACCCATAGCCACGAGGTTCTAACCAAGCTTTCGCCCGAGCTGCAGCGGGAAGAAGCTCGTTATTCGCGTGAGATATTGGAACGTGAACTTAACCGGCGCGTTGATGTTCTCGCCTATCCCGTTGGACTCAGACATTGTTTCTCTGCGGATACCATAAGCGCCCTGCAACAAACGGGTTATCGGGCAGCCTTTTCGTTTTACGGGGGCTCGAACCGCACACGAAAGATTCGGCCATTCGACATAAGACGTTATGGAGTGGCTGAGCAGAGCTCTGCTCATTTCCGGCTCCAAACAACCTTGAGGGCGATTACTGGGGCTGGTTCGTTTTGAAGGGGCTTTCGTTCGGCTGCAAACCAAGCTTTCCTGCAAGCCTTTCATTTACTGTAGTTTAGGCCAGCGCCGTGAGTGATCTTTGGGCCGGCTCTGGCTGATGACCCTGCCGCTTTTCCCCCTATCCCTCTGGAATAGACACTATGGACACCTGGGGACAGCATTTGGGCAGTTCCCCTTTTTTGGACTGTTGGGCAGATGTATTCGACGCGGCCTTCCTGTATCCACAGTAACCAGGGGCGCGTGTTGCATTTGGGCACGGAGCTTAGCCTGAAGCCGGAGCCAAATGTTGAGTGCTTGCTGTCCTCCTCGAATTCAAAAGCGATTGGTGCTTCTTCTGGTTGTTCTCTCGGGAAGCCTCAGCCTTTCTGGATGCGCAGGTTTGACGAGCGCCAACAAGAGCCCTTCCGATCCAACAACTTCCGCCGGCCCGGTTGTGATTAGTGTCAGCCCTGTTAGCACAACGGTGTCTGCAGGAAGCACCCAACAGTTTCAAGTCACGCTTACCGGAACCTCGAACACAGCCGTGAAGTGGAGTGTGAGCGGCGCAGGTTGCAGCGGCGCAGCGTGTGGTACCATTTCGGCAGGCGGACTTTACACCTCACCAGCCAGTGTACCCTCGCCTGCGACTGTCAGTGTGATCGTGACCAGCGTGGCGGCCCCCACCAAATCAGCTTCGTCGAGCGTCACCCTTGTTGCTGCGGCTGCGGTTTTGCTAAGCATCACTCCAACGACTGCTGCAGTTCCGACTGCGAGCACGGATTCCTTTACCGCGACGGTGACAGGCACAACGGATACGGCGGTGGCGTGGAGTTTGAGGGGAGCCGGCTGCAGCGGCGCTTCCTGTGGGTCGCTTGCGACGAGTTCGTTAGCGGCTGTTTATACGGCACCACTCGTGGCACCTTCACCGCCCAGCGTTACTGTGGCCGCGACCAGCATGGCGGTGCCCACGAAGACAGCAACTGCAAGTGTGACCATTGTGCCCGTTGTTGTCGTTACTGTGACGCCAGCCAGCATCTCTCTGGTAACAGGGTCTACTCAACAGTTCAACGCATCTGTAGTGGGGACTTCGAATACAGCTGTGACGTGGAACGCGCAAGGAACCGGATGTAGCGGGGCGGCTTGCGGGACAATCAGTGGTACAGGACTTTACACGGCACCTTCGGCAATACCCTCGCCAGCCAATCTTACCGTCACCGCGACTAGTTCAGCGGATCCATCCAAGACGTCGTCCTCATCCGTGACAATCGTGGCCTCGACGGCTACTAACGCGAATAATGGACTTGCCATTCCTGCAGGTCACCCCAGGCTGTTCTGGACTCCCACGCGCATCTCGACCGCGCAGGCTTGGGTGACGAGCACGGGATATGCAGGACTCACGACCAGCCCGCGGCCGCTTGACGACTACGACGTAGCATTCACCTGTCTCGTGATGAACGTGAGCGCGGCGTGCACGCAGGCCATCACCGACGCTACCGCATTCGCGCCAACTTGCTCGAGCGGCGCCGGCTGCGACGCGATGCGCGCCAGCGGCGAGCAGATGCTGCTCATTCGCGACTGGCTCGCACCGGGCTGCGGGAAAGCTTCGTGTCTGACCTCCACGCAGGTAACCACGCTCGACACGAACTGGAGCACGTGGCAAGCAAACCAAGACAGCCCAGCGCAAACCTGGGGCAACGTTGGAATGCCCGCGAACAATTACTTCGCGGGACAATTCCGCAACGATTTCGACTTTGGCGTAGCCACAAACGGCGAGAACGGAGCGGCCGCAACGAATCTGAGCTATGCGCTAAACGCTCGGTGGCCAGACTTGCTCAACTTTGTCTCGCCCACTGGGACGGGAAAGAATGGCACACTCGGTTACGGGCTCCACAGCCAAGAGGGCGGCGGCGAATACGGGCGATATTCCCTCAATTACTACGCGGTTCCGATGGCGTCGGCGGCGGTGATGGGACGCGACCTCTGGAACGAAACGACTGCGTTTCAGTCCGGCGTCTTACAGACAATTTACAACACGATGCTTACGCCGACCACGAGCCGGGGCATGTGGGATTTGTTCACCTGGGCGGATGACGAGAACTGGGTGAATGCGAACGGCTGCGGATACGTCAGCCATAATGCCACGGGCAACATGAATACCACTGGAGGATGCGGGGCCGAGTCTCAGTATTACGGCGATTTCATGCAAGCGGCTGCGACGGAGTACGCTGCGGCAAATGTCGGCAAATACGCGCGGCAATGGCTCGCGACGGTCAAGCCAGCGGTGGGGCCGCTCTTCCGATCGGTCGATGCAGGCGGGACGGCGCTCGCATTTTCGAATCTGCCCCTCGACTACTATTCTTCCGGCGCTCAGTACATGTACGCGCACGACGTTTGGGCCGCCACTGGGACGACAATGCTGTGGCAGATGGGATTGAATCAAGGCGCCAATCCTTCGCCGACCAGCGCGCTGGGAACGGGACACTACCATCAAGACGCGGGGACGTTCCAGGTGTCGCGCAAGGGCGTAAATATCATTCGCGAAACACCGGCGTATGGAGAGACGGTAGCAGGATATGGCGGTGCAGGGACGGTGGACGCTGCGACGGGATTCGCGCATAACATTCCTCTCCTTGGCGGGCAGGCTTCCATCAACTTGTTCGGCGCGTGTGCGGACGGACCCGGAGTGGTGAAGCGCCTCGAAACGCAACCGGGGTACGCGTTCGCCGTCACTGACCTCACGCTTACTTATCAGAATAGTGTGTGTGATTCAGGGCACCCGGAGCGGCAGAATCCCTACGCGGTCACTGTCGTGCGCGAATATTACTTCTTCCGCGGAATCAATGTGCTTGTGATCCTAGACCGGCTACAAACCGACACGGCGGCGCGCAGCACAACGTTTGTGAGCCACTGCGAGACGAGCCCGACCGTTGCGGGAGCAACTGTCGCCTGTATCGACGGCGCGCAGGAAGCCTTCTACACGGCACTCGTGCCCGCCGCGCCCACGATAAGCATTGTTGCGGAAAATGGGAATTCTGCCACCGCCCCGAACTGGCAGTACCGGATTGAGGCGAACAATGCGAATCCGGGGAACGTGGTTAGCTACAATGTCTACACGATTCAACTTGGAGACGCGGCAGGATTTACCGCGCTCAAGCCGAGTATCGTGGATTCTGCTTCCGGGGCCCCAGCAAGCGGAACGTTCACTATCACGATTGACGCGAACGACAGCCTCGTGGTGAACAAGGGAGTAGCATCCTCCGGTGGAACGATAAAGGCCGCAGGAACAGCCACCACGCTCTCCACCATCGTTCATGGGATGGCAATAACGAGCGGCGGGCCGGTCTGGCAGTAAACAGCCGGAGCGGTCTGTCATAAGTCTGACTCTTCCCTGAACAGCAGAGCTGTTTGATGAGCTGAGCGGAAAAATCATTTAGCAGCGTAGCTTTCCTGTACACGTCCAAGAACATTCTTGCCGGGGTTAACACGTTCGGTTGCCATCGTTTCCTCTAGGCCGGAGGCGACACCGATACGCGGTTGCCAACCAAGTTCCGTTTCTGCCCGGTTGCAATTAAATTGCATAGCAGCGAGCGCTGATTTGACCCGGTAAGTGGAAAGCGGCGGCGGGCGCTTTAGCACCCTGGACAAAAGTTCGACAGCGAGCGCCAGGCTGTAGACGATGACCATCGGCACATGGATAACTTTTGCGTTTTTCGCGTTTTTTGAGATGTAGTCGCGTACGACTTGATTCTGCGTAATCCGAGTTCGATCGACAACGTGGAAGACAGTGCCATCGAATTTACTTCCTTCGCCCGCCAGGACGATCGCATCGATCACATCGTCTACATAAACCAAAGGCAGTTCGCGAGCGCCATCGCCGAGGATCAAGAAAAAGTTTCCCTTCCTTCGAGCAACTTCGGGCGTGAGAAGGGTCATGCCGGGGCCGAAGACTCTCCCTGGGCGAAGCAGCACGGCTCGGAGATGCCGATCTCGGACCGCGTCGAGCACTATTTTTTCGGCGGCGGTTTTTGCCTGGGTATAAGCTCCCCGTTTTGTGGGCGATGGTTCAATTGGCCAATCCTCGGTGACCATGTCGCCGGGCCGCGCGACTACTGCGTGCAGGCAACCAAGAGAACTGATGTACACCAGTCGCTGCGCACCGTGGCGAAGCACACTATCGACAACGTTCTGCGTGCCAGAAACAGTGCCGCGTTCGTGGTCATGCGCACTGCCCTTCATTGCCGCGCCCAAGTGGTAAACGATTTCTGTGCCCGCTACGGCCCGGTCAACGGCGGCTGGATCTCCTAGATCGCCAAGGAAAACTTCGAGGTTGCGGTCGTTCATGAGCTCAGCGTCTGGTTGCCGTCGAACGAAGAGGCGAACGCGGTTCCCTTCTTGCAAGAGTCTTCGAACTAGATGTCTGCCGATCAAGCCGTTTGCGCCTGTCACCAAAACCTTGGCGATTCCCACCGTCTGGAATTTGGACTGAGATTTGATTTTCGCGGCGTCGGCTTGCTGAGACAGGCGGTTTGTCCAGAAGACCGTAGAACGCGCCTGCTCGACCGGCACTGGCATCGGCGTGCCCGTTTGCAAAGCGCTATAGAACGCAGCCACCAAAGAATGCAGGCCATCGTACTGGACGATTTTCTTGGCCGCGAACCGAGCGACGTTGGCTGGAACCTGGGCACAGATGCTGAGTCCCTCAGCCATTGCCTGCAAAGCGCGCGCCGGCGCTTTCGGGAGTGGGAGTTGAGGAGTGTGAGTCACCCACATCGCGAAGAGATTCGCGCGGACCACGCCTTTGGTTCCCTGGACGACGAACCAGTTTTGCAGAGGCCGTACATTCCACGAGATCTGGATATTCGCAGTCCCACGCCGGCATTGCGCTGCCACGCGCCACTCGTCATACAAGAGATTGGAGTCGCCTCCGTGCGTGCCATAAAAGGCTTTCGCGTCCTCAATGGCGCCCAAGAAAGATTCGGCGAGATATAGCGCGTGCACGCCCTGGTCCAAGAAAGGGTAACCGCCATCTTGGTAGTGGACAGGCAGCGGTCCTCCGCGGTAGGGCGGGTATTCGCTGCTTCGGAAGTAATCGAACGTAAGCGGAGCTCCAATGGCCCCCGAGCGGACTATCTTCAGTGCTTTGGCTACGAAACGGTCGTACAGCATGGAGTGGTTGACGCAAACGGACTTCTGGGCAGTTGCGGCGGTGGCAGAGATACGGTCGACCTCTTCCGTATTGACCGCCAGCGGCTTTTCGACTAACACGTGGCAGCCGCTCTTGAGAGCTGCAATCGCCAGGGAGGCGTGAGTGTCGGGAGGAGTGAGAATATGAACTACATCGACTCCCTCGTTCACCATAGCTTCCATCGCTGGGAAGACTTTCGGGATGTTGAACCGAGCGGCTAGAGCTGCGGCGCGGGAGCTTACAACGTCCGCGATTCCCACAATTCGTGCGTCGAGAATCCGCTGGATTGAGCGGGCGTGAAATTCGCTGATGTAGCCGGCTCCAACCAATCCGACGCGAAGACGTGTATCAGGAGGCATGCAGGTTCCCTTTCCAATTTAGTGGGTGTCGCAATCCACTTGTTTCATTTGCACAAATGTTCTGGCCGAACTCTCACCGCGGGCTAGCCGAATTACGAAGCGAGCATTCGCGGCCCACGTGTGACGCTCGAAAACAACTTCTTTTGCCTGCGCACCAATTTGAGTCCGGAGCGCTGGATCCTCGACGAGCCTCAAAAGCGACTCCCCAAAGGTGTTGTTATCTCCGGGAGGGAACATGATGCCCGTGGCCTGGTCATTAATCACGTCCCGCATTGGGCCAATGTCTGGGACTACGCAAGGCTTGCCCATGGCCATGAACTCGAACAGGGCAATCGGGGAGCCGAAAGCGCTTGAATCGGGAAGCACGCAAATATCCATCGCGTCGATGTACGCGGGCACGTCATCGCGCGCCACTGGTCCCGAAAAAATCACTTCCCTTTCCATTCCCAATCGAAACGCAGTCTGTTTCAGGGTTTGCATCTCGGGGCCGTCGCCCACGAGCAATATTTTTAGATTGGGATGCCGTTCACGTATGTTCTTACCTACCTCAATCAATAGGTCCAAACGATCCCAGCGAAGAAACAACCCCACATGGCCGAGGACGATGGAGTCCTCGAGACCTAGACGCACCCGCACTGGCTGCTTGAGCCCCGAGCCGCGGAACCGATCCACGTCTATTGCATTGGGCAGAACATGTACTCGTTCAAACTTGGCGCCGCGCCGCTGAGCTTCGTCTGCGAGAACACGGGACACGCACAGAATATACGTGGCTCGCGAGAATACCCACGCGTCGATCCGTCCCGCCAAACGCCCCATGATCAAACCGCGAACTCGCGTAAATCCTGAGAGTTCATTCACTTCGAGTATGACTGGCCGTTTCAGCCATTTCCCTAACAGCACGCCCATGAACATGAAATAAGCGTGTCTTTCATAGAGGACGGCATCCGGTTGCCGCCACAACGCAGGCAACAAACGAAATGGCAGGAACAGATTGTAGAGAAGCTCGAATAGCTCAAAAACAAACTGCGGACACTCGCAGCTTATATATTTCCAGATACGTTGAAGGCCTCGTGCACGATCTTCTTTCCTCAAAAATGGCATCATGCCCGCGGACTTGAGTGGATCGACACCGGGTGGCGATACGATCGTCACCTCGTGCCCATCTGCTTTCAATGCTTCCACAAGGCTGCGAATGTGCATCGCCTGAGAACTACGACCCATGGTGCGATGGTGATATATGAATTGCACTGTTCAAGACCTCGGAACACAAACTTAGACGCAGCGGCCCTTCGGACGCACCTACTAAAGATCAGGTAGTCATGCGTGGACCGACCGACGCTGCGCAATTTTTCCTATGCCTTTTTGCGACGGTGCGGATTTCTAGACAGACTGCGGCGCTTGATTTTGGGAAACACAGTGGTTGTAAAGACTCATGTAATCGTCAAGCATCCGTTCCGGCCTAAAGTACTTCTGGTAACAGTGGCTTGCTAGATTTCTCATGGTAGAAAGTTTCTGTTTGCTTTTAATCGCGTCGCATAATGCTTCTGCCATGCCTTCAGGATCAGACGACGGCACAAGCGTAATTGCACCGGACAAACGCGAAATCTCACCCATGCCACCGACGTCGGTAACCACCGCTGGCAAGCCAACGGACATCGCTTCCAACAGGGATACGGGCAGGCCTTCGGTTACGGAGGAGTTGACAAATAGATCAGCTGCGAGCAAGAAAGGCGACACATCGGCTCGTTCACCGAAAAAGGTGACGCATTCATTCAGCTGGAGAGCATTCGTGAGCGTTCGCAGACTGGCCTGAAGAGGCCCGTCGCCAACTATCCAAAGCTGTACACCAGGATGATGCGCACGCGTAAGTGCAAGCGCCTGCAGCAAAGTGGCATGATCCTTGAGCGGCACCAAACGGCCAACGTGCAGCAGAGTAAATCCCTTTTTGGGATGCGGGACGGCTAGGACATCGGCGGGATCAGCGCCGTTATAGATGTGGATGATTTTGCCGCGAGCGGCGAATGGGGCCGCCTGCAAATTGGTCCGGGAGCCCTCGCAGACTCCGACGATCCAATCACACCAGCGCGAAGCCAGAGCAAATTTCAACTCGCGACGCATCTGATAAGGAGGCCTAACCAGACCATGCCGGGTTACTATGACTGTCTTCACGCCGGCGAGACGAGCGGGAAGAGCTGCCATGATGGCCGCTGTGGCGTTGTGGCAATGCACCACGTCGGGGCGAGAACGGCGAAACGATCTGTACAAGCTTCGCACCAGATGAAAGAAGGAAGAAGGATAGTGGAGAACGACTTCAAAGCCTTCGGCCCGCAGCTCTTCGCCCAGCACGCCAACACGATAGAGGCAGTGGACCGAGGCGTTGTGTCCCCGGCCGCGTTGCAACCGGCACAATGTGGCGGTTAGCTTTTCTGCTCCGCCCATTTCCATGCTGTCACCCACGTGCGCAATGTTCAGCGGGGCGGCCGGCTCAGCTTGCTCGCCAGATCGGGGCGTGAAACTCATTGCTTCCGCGATGCTGCTCATTGGGATGCGGGCCTCATTGAGTTCACCTTGCGACTTCTACAACCGCTGGCTGCGGAACCAGGAAATCGACCAGTCGTTTAAGCGAAGAGTTGACGGGCGTCGGCAGTAGTGCAGAAAGTTGTAGCAGGCGGCGGCGATCATCCTTCTGCAGCACCGCAAACATCCGGCTTGTGACAAGGAAAACAATCGCACCCGCCGGTACAGCAACGCTCAATTTCACGAGGGGATAAAACGGCATCGCTACTATGCCGAGAACAACGATCGCCATCGCAAGAGTCGCAGCGGAAAGCCTTAGCAGTACGGGCATATCGATTCGAACAGGATAGCGAACTAGCACGCGGCCCCAGATGGTCAGTGCGGCGAATGTTTGGGCCGCGCCATTAGCCCAGGCTGCGCCGAGTGCTCCGTGACCTGGAATCAAAGCCAGATCAAGTAGCACGTTGATCGCGGCGGCTACGCAACCCCACTTCAGGACAAATCCCAGATCTTCGGCGGAATATAAGAGGGTCTGTGCGGGAGTCAATATCGCCCTTGGAATGCTAAGAATGGCCACGACAATGAAGACCGGAATTGCTGGAAGGTACTGCGGCCCGTACATGACGCGCACAAATGGACCGCCGATGCAAGCGAGACCGATCAGAATCGGAAGCGCGCCCAAGAGGACGTAGGTGGACGCCTTCGAGGTCATCCTGAAGAGACGATCTTTATCACGGCCGTACTCAGCCATCTGCGTGGCCGAGAGCGCGTTGGCGAATGTCTGGGGCATTCGCATTAGCCGGTCCGCTACGCTGAAGCAAACCGAAAAGAAAGCCAGCTGCCGGATATCGGGCTGCAACAATTTCAGGAAAATGATGTCGGATCGGTCCCAAATCACGATCTGCAAAATCATCAGGCCGGTGCTGAGGCCAGAGAAGGAAAACATTCGCTTGCGAATTTCTCGCGGCAACGGAAGCTTCGGAACCGATTTCATCGATTTGAGAACTGGGACAGTTTTGACGGCCAATTCGGCAGTGCGATAGAGCAAAACGCCCGCAGCAATGCCTATCAGGTTCCATCCAAGGAGGAGACTTACTGCCACTGCGACCACATAGACGATCGCTCCAACGAAAGCGCCTCGCGTATTTAGAGCTGCGTCCTCGGCCGCAGAGTTCGCCTGTGAGGGCACGAACGCAATCATGTTGGGTACCATGCTCAGCACCAGCAAAATAGAACAGGCGCGATAGGCGGGGTCAACAAGAGTAAAAACGGCGATCATGCCGATGGCTGTTAGAACGGAGGCAATCACCGTCTGGGCCCAGAGGTTGTAAAAGAATACGGCGCGTGCCAACTCTTTTTTTCCGCCACCAAGAAACTCGCCCATGTACTTGAACGTTGTGAGTGGAATGCCCAACGAGCCTACCGAGCACGTGATGGAGGTGAGCCAAAATATCAGATTGAAATAGCCAAGCCGGGTGGGACCGATAACTCGCGCAATGACAACGGTCGTTAGCAGCGTACAAACGAGCGTAATCACCACTTCCAAGCCCATGAAGATAAAATTGCGCCCTATAACCTTGGCGTTACCGGCGGCGACCGTACGCGTGGGAAGAGTCAACGCCGTCAAACTGATTTCCGGATTAGATTGAGTTGTCAAAATACCTGTGGGTTTCTAAGCGAAGAGAAACTGGTTTAAAGTGTCCATGCGAGTACGTTTCGGATGGCCCTCTCACCGTTTTGATAACTGGGTCCCGCTTGGCAGGCATCGCAACTTGGAAACTTTTCGCGCGACAAAGAGCTAGGGTTGCATGAGCTCGGAAATAGTGACGGCCTCTCGGTTTTTACCTAGCGCGGCTTCGATTACTCGCGGCAGTGCTCTTAAGGCTGGCTCATTAATGCCGTGGTAGAGAATGATGTCTCCAGAGGCGAAGCTAGTGCAGTCCAACTTCGCTTCCACTTCTCCGGCAGCAGCGCTGTAGTCTTTTAGATCGACGTTCCACATCACGACCTGCTGGCCCGCTGCCCAAGCAGGGATGAGGCTCCGGAGCGACAGCTTGCCGTGCGGCGGGCGGAAGAGTTTGCATTTCTCTCCCAGAATACGGTTCAGGACCCATCGGGTCATTCCTATCTCTCGAATGGCACCAGACCAAGAAAGCCTGTGGAAGTAGGGATGGCTATAAGAGTGGCTACCGACTTCGTGCCCTTCCTTCCTCATCCGCCGTATTAGATCCGGATACTGCTCGGCGGCTCCGCCCACGACGAAGAAAGTTGCTTTCACTGCGTGATCCCGAAAAATGTCGAGCAGACGTGGTGTATGGACTGGATCCGGACCGTCATCGACAGTGATGGCAATCTGCGGACGGTCCCGACTCCCGTGCTCAAGCAGTTGCCTGCTCGGGACAGCGCTATATAGAGCTTTCTTGATCAGTGAACGCACGTTCGGAGCGTTCACGTTCGTGGTTGGCGAACCGTTCTCTCGCCACAAATAGGTATCGCTATAGCGTGTCGCGATATTCTCTTCGGGGACAAAACCATGAGCCGGATCTCGCCTCGGCTGCTCCATCAGGCGCATTAGCGCATTTTGTAACTCTTGTGTATCGCCATGATGGACGAATGTGACGGTCGGTTGATTCCGGAGAGCTTCTGGAACGCGGACAGCTGTCGTGATGATAGGAATGCGCGAATACATGGCTCGCAGGACGGAAACCGGGACTCCATCTTGGAGTGAAACCAGAACATCGCATCCGAAAAGGGACTCAGGCGTGGTCAGTTCATCGGGCGTCCACCGAACATCCGAAGACAGCTCCGGAATTGAAGCGCTGAGGGCAAGTCGTTGCGGGTCATGCGCGCCAAAGATGAAAAGCTTGGCAGCCCGGCCCGTCCTGCGGAGATTCGAAAATGCTGCGAACAGCTGACTGAGGCTGCCGTTGGAGTTTGGGCCCAGCTCAACGCCTATTACGAATTCTTGTGAATCCTGGCGCGGCTCTCCGGTTGAGATCTGAGCAGAATTGGTCGTCACAGTCGGAAAAATTGGCCTTTTAGATCTCGAAGCGTCCAACTCCGTCCGGAATGCGACAAATGATCGTTGCAAGCCTTCGGCCGTGGGCACCGTCTGCTTCCATCCGATAGAACGCAACTTGGAGTTGTCGAAACGATTTCCGCCCCACTGACTTGCCGCTTTATAGGGTGTAAGGATTGCCGGCAACTGGCCCTTCGAATATCGGTTGTACTTCGCCACCATGGAAGAGAGTAGTTTCACACCGATATAAGGGATGGAAATAGATCGAATCTTCGCGACGTTTTCTTTGTAGGCTCGCAGGTATTGGCGACAAGTCGGCAGGTCATCGTCATGTACGTTGTAAACCTCACCGGTAGCGCTCGGATGTATGCCCGCAACGACAATGGCTTCCGCACAGTTGTCGACATAACTTAACGGAAGCAAATTGCTCCCGCCAAAGTGCAAAATCCATTCGCCGATCGTCAATCCGACGCGGCTGGAAAAGTGACCGCCACCAGGACCGTAAATAACGCCCGGACGCAAAACCACTAATTCGAAACCATTCCTTTTCTGGTATTCCCAGAACAGTTGTTCCTGGCGGAGTTTAGAGTAGGAATAATGATCACGCCATTCGGGGTGGGGTTCGAGCACCGTCTGCTCGTTCACCAACACCCCGCGGCGGAGGCCAGCCACTCCATATACGCCGAATGAGCTCACCAAAACAATCCGCATCGGCTTGCGATCGGCAACTGCATCAAGCAAATTTCTGGAAGCTACAACGGAATTCAGGAAAAGATCCGCAGCAGTCCCCTTCTTTCCGGCGGCGAGATGGAAAATTAGTTGAACACCATCGATTGCTCGAACGGCGTCCTCGCGATACTTCAGGTCTCCGATACAGTACTCGAGACGGGTGCTGGCGTGTCGCTCTGCCACCGCTTGTAGCTTGGAAATATCCGCTCGACGGCGCACATTGCAGCGGATGTCCGCGTAGCCGTGAACCAGAAGCCGCTCGATCAGGGCCGCTCCAAGAAAGCCAGCTGCCCCCGTGACGAGTATCCTCATGCCAACGCCACTGGGTAAACTTGGGCGGAGATTTCGTCCATGATTTGCGATACGCGCAGTATCTCTGCATAGGGGATCGGAACTGGAGAATCGTGGAGGATGCTCTCGTAAAACTTCGAAAGTAGCCGGTTCATTCCTGCAAAAAACTGAAAGCGTGATCCGGCAAATTCGCGAGCATTGTGCGTCGCCTGCCGCAAGGATTTCCAGCTAGACTTAAACGGCGGCAACAAACGGCCCAAAGCGCTGGGCACAGTCTGTTTTTCTTCGACCAACGTGCTACGAAGCGCAAAATCGATGTGAGCTGTGTTTTTGGTGCCGTAAACACGCATAAAATGGCCTACTGGCCGCGCATGCGAGGAGAAAGTAACGTACGCGGACATTCCACCGGCAAGAATCATCACACGCAGCTCGTCGAGAACACCGTCTGTGCGGTCATCCTTCAAATTCTGGCGGCGGTATGCGCGGGCGATGATCTCCAGCGGTTCGTCGGTGAGGAATGGCGTAATTTTATTGATGGCGTGATCGATGATGTTTTGAAACAGCTTACCCGGCAATTGATGAACCCAGTGCCGGTCATCGGAGAGAAGTGCCTGACCAAATCCGCCTTCCAAGTCGTACCCGTAGTAACTCTCGATGTGTACTGGGTCGCCTAAGTTTCCTTTGGCCACGAATTCCTTTAAAGCCATACCGGGCGCTTCGAAGTTGTACCAGTAGTTGATGGTCAGCTTTCGAGCAGATTGTTGCATGCAGTCGATCAGGCGCCGTCCATCTGTTGCATTCAACGCAAGAGGCTTCTCGAGAAAAACGTGGCAGCCGGCTCCAGCTGCCTTTTGTGCCAACGCTAGGTGAGAATGCGGCGGAGTAGCAATATGAATTACGTCGAGCCGATGTTCGGAGAGCATGCGATCGAAATCCGTGTACCGGTTCGGCACGGAGTAGCGGAGTGCGAGCTGCTCGGCCAGAACAGGCTCTAGATCACAAACAGCGAGCACACGGGCACATCCGAGCTTTTGAATTTCCTCGATGTGACAGTCCGCGATTTTCCCGCAGCCAACAATACCTATATTCAGCATCAATTTCCTTTGGCACCGACGCAGACGCGCTCAAGTTGAACGGCCCGCTCTGTGACGGCAGGACCGTTGGGTCGGCCGATGGCCTCAATCGCGAGATACATCTGCCACGCGGAGACGAAACGAACGGCGCACCCGCGCCTGTTCGCCTCTTCGACTAACAGGTTGAATGCCGTTTCCAGTGCGCCGCTTAATAAGGCAGTGGAATTCCGCTCCTGTGATCCATGCGTATATAGCTTGATGAAGCTGTCGGCTCCAATGCGTGGCGCTATATCCACCCATCGCCTTACCCGATACGGAGTCGCCACATTGGCAAAGCGAAGCTCGCCGGTTTCTAACCTGGGAAGCAAACGGTCTCTCCAGCGCATGCCGAGAGGCCCAGGAATCATTAGTAAGTCGCCGTCGACACCACCGCCGGGTGTAACAGGAGCTCCATCGTCATAGGATTTCGGCCGATCAGGATCCCCATTGCAGTAGTAGATGGTGTTCACCAAACGAGCTTGAGTCGGAGAATCCCCGGACGGCATGGTGAAGTCGGCATAGCAACCGAGGTCTCGCAGCACTCGGATCTCATCGTTGAGGCCACACAACCGTCCGTCCGGCCGCGAATTATCCAGGGCCCAGTTACCGTGGATGAAACCGAACGCCAGCTTTCCATCGCGCTTTCGCAACAGACCGTGTTCGGCGTGCAATGTTTCGCAAAAACTGCTTATGCGGTCGACAAAGTTCTGGCGGCCTTCGCCGTCGTGGTGAAGATGGACTTCCACGTCTGCTGTTCCTTCACGAACCATTTCTGCGAGCGGTTCCATCAACGTCGGATGATATTCTTCTTCCGGAAAAAAGAACGTGTATCGAGGCGTGTTGCCAACAGAATCGGGTTTGCATCGCATCGCAATCTCCGGCCACGCAGACCGCCATACAGCCACGCGCGACTGTGCGGTTCTCAAATCAGCGCGCCGCCATCTTGGCTCGTAGTGGTCCGCAATGGTTACCCAGATAAGCTCAAGCGGAGGAGCGGCCCGCTGCGTCATCTGCCGCAGCCGCTGCCTGATGTAGGATGGACCCCAGATTTGGGAATTGTGGATTAATTTCATGATCGCGGGGTTGGTTTTAAGCGGACTGACTCATCGACTCAACACAGTCGTAGCTTTAGCGAGAAGCTGCGATTTTACTCGTCCTTGCTGCATTGCTAGCTCACAGATTCTAAGCAATTCGTCGGCTGCTTCATCCCAACTCCTGCGAAATTGCTCCGAGATGGAATGTTCATCCCAGCGCCGGTCCATCGCCTTTTCAATCGCGCCGGCAAGAGCGCGCGAATCTTTTGGAGCAATTAGAATCCCGGACTCTTCATTGACTAGCTCGAGGATTCCGCCCACGTTCGTGGCAATCACGGGGCGTCCGCAGCTGAGGGCCTCAATGACGACATTCGGGTATCCCTCGTTGTAGCTGGGCAGAGCGAGCACATTGGCAGCTGCAAGCCACTGGGCCACCTTCGGCGAAGAGCAGGGGCCATTCAGAGTGATCCGATCTTCCAGCGCAAGATGTTTGGATTTAGAGCGCAGATGCTGGCCACCCGGCCCATCCCCGACAAACGCCAGCCGAAGGCTTGGACGGCGACTCGCGAGCGACGCAAAGGCCTCAAGCAGTTCCTCGATGCCCTTCGCAGTATCCAGACGCCCTACAAACAGCACAAGTTCGGCCTTGTCGTCGATTGCCAGTTGCGCGCGCGCGGCGCTCCGGTCGCCCAGGTGAAAGACGCTCGGATTGCATCCATTCCTGATCGTCCCAACTTTTGAGGCGCTGACCCCCATATCAATGGCTCGCTGTCGCAAGTGCTCGCTCTTAGTTACCACGAAAGTTGCCCGCTTCATCGCAAGCCGCGTCAACCATCTGGAAGCCGGGTCAACAAAACGATTCAAGTCCGAGCCAATGGAGCCGACCACCGCCGGAATGCCAAGTTTGCGGGCCACGGCAACGGTGGCGTATCCCTCTGGGTAGAGCCAGAAATTGCAGGCCACGTCCGGCATGCACTCACGGAAATATGGCTCAAGGTACCGCGCGCAAACCAAACCGTTAATGCACCTCGTCAGTCCAGGTAAAGCCGGATACTCGAAGTACCGGGCACTCACGCCGGGTGGAGAATAGGACAAGTCAGGATGTCGATGATCGTAGTGCGGCTGGAACCATTTCGGGTAACGCGGGAAAGGACAAATAACATTTACATCGGCGCGTTTTGAGAGGGCCAAAACGATTTCGTACTCAGAATGCCCACGATACGGTTGGACCGGAATCGGGAAAATGGGTGTAACCAGGGTCACTTTCAACCTCATCGCGTCATCCCCTGGTCTCTCAGTTGATCGTGTGAATGCAGACTGACGATCGTTGAGTTCCAATCTGCTGGCTGTTTCTCATCGGTCACAAACGGGCTCGGTGCTCCTGAAGTCCAAATTTTCCAAAGCGGCCCCTTAGTGAATAAAAATTTATAAAAGCCTACGATTACGGCGGCGTTCAACATGCAGAAAGCGCTTGCCGGGCCGGCTACTCGCACCAAGAACGGGATATCACGCCTGGCGCCAAGAGCAGCAAGAAGGTAGAACATAATCTGCAACGCAAGCACTCCGGCATATAGCAAGGAATGGTTTGCCAGCGACGCGCTGCTAACCAAGAGTATTAGCAGCAGGATGGGTACAAGCAGTCTCAAAAGTTTGTGCGAGATCAGTTCAAAGCGCAGACGGTTCTGGCGCGACAGCAACCAAGGAGCCAGTTGCAGCAGTTGGAAGTTGCCAGCCAGAGTCCTGACCTTGCGATGAAATTCTCCACGCAAATTCTTGGGCCAGATGTCATAGACCCGAGCACGCAAGTCCAAGACTGACCGGTAGCCCTGACGAATGACGCTGAGAGGCTGCAACATATCGTCCAGGATAATTCCGTTGGGCAGAGGCCTGGCGAGTTTGCGGCGGACCGCATAAAATCCGCCGTACACTCCAAGCGGCGAATCAGCTTTCGCCTCGCAATTCCGGATCCACTGCTCGTAACGCCAATATAGGCGTCCGATGGCTTTGGGGCCCGGGTCGTGGCCGTCGTCGCGCAACACCAACTCGCCGGTAACGCATCCGACGAGGGGATCAGCAAAATTGCTGAGCAATAATTGCAGAGCATTGCTTCCAACCCAGGGACGAATGTCGAGAAACAATAAGATTTCTCCGGTGGCCCTCTGCATTCCCAGATTCAGCGCTGCCGCCTTGCCACTGTGTTCGGGGCATCGGATGCACCTGACCCGCGGATTCCGGATTCCCTCGAGAATGTCGTCGGTGCCATCGGTCGACCCGTCGGAGACAATCTCGATCTCCATTCGATCATTCGGATAATCCAACGAAAGTAGGTGAGCGATTTTTTGCCGCAGCAACGCCGCACCGTTGTGCACGGCAAGAATGATACTGACTGTCGGAAGTATGGGCCCTTGCCACTGTGGTTGCGGATGCAGACGGCTGCGTAAGTAGATCCACAACGGATATCCGGCGTAGGTATAAAGAATGAGGCAAACGGCACCCCAGAACGCGTACGTATGGACGTGGGTACTGCTCATGTCACTCTCTTTGTATTGGTAGTGCGCTGCTGTGCGAAACAGCGTTCAATCTTTGAAAAGGTCGGGTGGCCAGAAATCCCGGGCCGTTCTTTAGAATGAAATCCAACCGAATCAGAATTGATGTGAGCGACGCGGACTTCTTGTGGCGATGTGCGACAGTTAGTGGCGAAGGCGAACCAGGCCGTATATCACGAGGATTAGGGTCACCTCGACTGCAATGCTCGAGAAGATCCAGCGACCATGATCAGTCGGTTTGAGGTCCCCTCGTTGAAGTGCGATGGTCGCGGTGGCCAGTCCCAGAATTAGATACATTGTTGTCGTGTAACTGCGCGACAAGAACCATGAAGTCGTCATGAACGCCACCAATGCCAAGCGCATGGCTACAATCCAATTTTGCGGGACACTTGGCGCGTAACTGGGCTCAAGCTTTATGCCGGCTGCGGCTGTATTGGCGCTGACTATGGAGGGAAGCACTTCGCAAGTAGTCGCGAATTTCAAGGCCATGATTCCGTCTGAGAGCACAGGAATCTGAGCAAGTGCACCCGCGCTGTGGAAATAGCCCGCCTCAAATAGGGGCAATAACCCAGAGAACTTGATTGGCTGCTTTTTTTTCTGCACTCCGACGATGCGATTCAAACCAGCCGTCGTTGTGACGAGTAACGCCACCCACAAAGTGCTCCCCAATAATCCAAGCTCGGCAAGACAAAGGACGAAAGAATTGTGCGCGGTGATCTCGTACAAGTCCGTGAAGCCATTGAATCCGATTCCGAACAAAGGAGCGCTTTTGAACATTTCCAGGCCATTGGCCCAGGCTTCGAGCCTGTCGGCGCCATCAGCCGCAGAAATTCCGCGTCCACCTGTAAAGTCGAGAGCTAGCATCCCAAAAATGAATATTGCGGCCAGCGCCGTTGACGCGTATGTTCCGAGTTTTTTCCGGGCCGCCATGAGCGCGACAGCGGCCAGCGCGAGCAATCCTCCGCGGGAATGTGTCAGATAGGTGGTCCACAGCAGCAGAGCGACGGGCACCAGCACGACAAAGAGGTTGGTAGCCACGCGTCCCCGGCGCCAAGCGATGAAGGCAAGCGGAAGAGCGATCAAGAGAATTTGAGCAAGATCGTTCGGATCACTCAAGAAGCCAGCGCCGCGTATTCGTGTTAGTTGCCCAATTACGTTGTCCTGAGGTGAGGAAATATTCGTCAGTAGAACGAACATCTCGCCGTGAAACCCCGCGTAATATCCGCAGAGCGCTTCCACCGTAACAACGAGGCAGGATGCGACGGCTGCCAATGTCACGATCTTTAGTCTTCGAACTGTCGTCACGTTCACAACGATGAAGAAAAACACTGCCGCACTCGGCAGGAACGTGCGCCAACTTTCGACTACCCCTCCAAGCCAACCGTGGGCCACCTGCGACAGAGCAATCGCAACAGTGAAACCAACCAGCAAATATGTTTGGATTGAAGTTTTCCAATAACTATATCTCGCCATGCTGGGCAAAGAAGCTAGAGCAGTAACCCCAGCCAGATACATTACTGCGTGATAACTGGCCCACTCCTTTCCGAATTGCTCCGGGGAGATAATCGTAACTACGATGTAGAGAATGGTAAGTGCGAATCCCATGATTAGGTGGCTACATCAATAGACTTATTAAGGCTTGCCTGACCGATCGCGACGCTTGTGACCCCATGTCCTGGGAAAACCGATTACGACTATCGCCGTGAAGAGAGAGCCTGCGTCACTTGGCGCCACGTCCCACAAGAACGATCTTGATCGTGTTGAAGAGGATCAGCAGGTCCAACCCAGCTGACGAGTTCTTAATATAGTAGAGGTCATAGCGGAGTTTTTCCTTGGCATCCTCCACCGAGCTTCCGTACCTATAAAGGATTTGCGCCCACCCGGTGATGCCCGGACGCACGGACTGTCGCAAGTGGTAGTAAGGAATCTTCCGAACAAGCTCTGCGACAAATTCAGGCCGCTCGGGACGCGGCCCTACGAGGCTCATATCGCCCTTCAAGACGTTCACCAGCTGCGGAATCTCGTCCATGCGCGTCTTACGAAGAAATCTACCGACTCGGGTGACTCGAGGGTCGTCCTGCTCGGCCCAGGTCGGCCCAGTGTCCGACTCAGCGTCAGTGCGCATCGTGCGAAATTTGTAGCAACGGAAAATTATACCGTCGCGCCCCACGCGATTCTGCCAGTAGAAAACGCGCCCCGGCGAGCTAAGCTTGATTGCCAAAATGATGAATGGGAATAACGGCAAGCTGAGAAGCAATCCGACAATAGAAATCACGATAGAGGCGAACCGCTTGTAGAACAGGAAAAGGCGCGAGGCGTGAGAACCTGGCGAGAATAATAGCCAGCTCAGCCGGATGGATTCGATAGGCACTTTTCCTGTAATCGACTCGTAGACATCATTTCCATCTTGTACTCGCACACCGCGATTCTTCAGCGAGAGCAGCAGGTCTACGGGCAGCTTACCGCGGCGCTCTTCCATCGCTACGACAATGCGGTCTATGCCGCGGATCTGAGGGCTGACGGCAAGCTCCTCGCAGAAGCCAGTCTGCAAGAGAGCAGTCGGCATTTCTACGTGGTCGGGATGGCCACGTTGCTCTCCGATAGTAGCCAACTGTGCACGCCCCGTGACGCGAATTCCCAGCTCGGGCCGCGTTTCGATTTCGCGTACCAGAGATTTGGCCAGAGCGCCGTCTCCCAAAATGATTACCCGTTCGGATAGCCCAGCCGAGCTGTTAATGACCGCAAAGAGGCTGCGCCACAACAGAAGCAGCAACCCAACGAGTAGGAAACCGATGTGAAAGATGCCACGGCCCAACTGCACTGGCGGATATAGGTAGTAGAGGAGACCTAAAGCGAGGTACGCGACGCCCAACACCTGAATGAGCCGAACAATGGCCTCGCGCCTATTGCTTACAACCGTGGAGTCATAGAGATCGAAGTAGTACATGCAAGTCAAAAACGCCACGGAGACGAATAGAATTTTCAATGAGCCATACTGGTACGTCAGCATATAGCTGGCTCGCTCTGGGCCTAAACGCGCCAGAGCGGATGTCATAAGAGCGAGAGTGATCAGAAAGGCTTCTGAAATGCCTAACAGAAGCGTTCGTTTCGGAACATAAGCATGCAAGAGACGGATCAAGGAACACTCCAGGCTGCGGGGAACGTGCGTGAGACGAGGCTTCTGTAACGAGTTAGCGAGAATGACTTATTTGTGGCCTCCGTTGCGCCGCCGCCGGACAATAGCTCCGCCGATCAACAGGGCTGCTCCGAAGAGCAGCGCCGTGGCCGGCTCCGGAACAGGGGCCGGTGCTTGATCGACCGGAGTCGGGGGAGGAGTAAAGGCTTGGAGTGGATCCTGGCTCGGGCAGCCCCAACTCAGTAGAGCAGCGCTAAGAGAGAGGGCAAGAATCCATTTTCCAGGTAACATCCCTGGCCTTTGTTTTGTTGCGCTCCAAGCGAGAAGTGAATTAAAGAGCTGGTGTATGTTTCTCATGGGCATACCATCCTTCTATCAATCTGCAATGACTCAAACTCGAAACTGAACTTTGCTTTCCGCTCGGCCTCGGGACGTGGTTGAGCGCTTTTTCATCGAAAAGAACTTGTCCTGTCGGATCAGCTATGCGCAATTTCACTTCACAGGAGCATTTGTCCAGGCAAGCAGGTCACCTTGGCAGGAACTCATCGACCTGTGGATAGACGCGTTGCGCGAACTCCACGGCGCGGGCTTGGGCGGTCTCTTCTCCGTCAGCTGCGGTAGTCCAGATGCGAATCATCGCTCCGTCGGTTGGTCTGTTCTTCAAACCATCGGCAATCAGCAAGAACTTTTCCCAGTATTCACTCGCGACGATCCGTCCATGTGACTGGTACCAATAGAGGACCATATCCCGCTTCGCGCCCTGTGCCACCAGGTATCCGTTCACAAGAACAGAAACTCCGCGCTCAGAACCGATCTGGACACGACTGGAATGGATCGGCTCCCATCCGGAGCCCGGAAGACAGTTCTTGGGAGAGTGAATTTTGTCACCGGAGCGCTGATCTTTGTAATAGCCAATATAGAGTTCAATAGGGGGCTTGCCGCCGAGATAAATCCGGTTGATGTAATCATCCGCGCCAATGGCTCTCACGACCTGCTGCTCGAACGGCCGTTCCTCACTGCGTGAAAGCCCTATGTCGGAGGGAAATTCGTCCAAGGGCCTTTGCAGTCCGGCGGGCTCCTTCGGTTTGAAACTATGCGTCGCCAAGATTCCTCCTACCAGGACACCGGCCGCCACGCAGGCTCGCAGAGACATCATGGCGCCACCTGCACGAGATTCTGGGGTCGCGGAGTCAATAGAAGCAATTTGTGGACAAGCAGGACCGCAAGAAAAGCCAGCATGAAGAAAGACAGCCCAAGTGCCAGATGGACCGCGCCCGAATCCACGCTCGGTCCGTAGTAATAGCTGAGCACGCCTGTCCCGACGAGACGGAGACCGTTCGCCGCGATCGCAATTGGAATGGTCGAGACCGCCAGGACACAGCGTTTCCACGTACTCGGCTCTGCCAAATACCCATACGCGACGACAGCGGCCAGCAAAGAAAGCAGAGACCGAATTCCGCTGCATGCTTCCACTACGTTGAGCGTGCAATTTGGAAGAAGAAGTAGATTCCCCTCTCGCACTGTGCAAATCCCGACCGCGACCAGACCGCTCGCACCCAATCGTGAGGCCCACAACTGAAGAGGCATTGTCAGCTGGTAATAGACGATTGCCGGCAGGGGGATCATAAAGAACAGATAGCCGATCGGAAATGAAATCGACCGCAACTTTTGGCGCCCGGCCAGGAATAGAACCATTCCAACGATCAAGATCAACAAGGACAACCGCGCGATGAATAATTCAGCGCCGAGCATCCCGAGAATCCGCAGTCCGATGGCAAATAGCATGATTGCCAAACCGGAATTGTTCGGGCGCATCGGCAGCGCGCGCCACTTATCGCGGACACCCCATAGAACAAAACCCGCAAAGAGAGGAACGAAAAATCCGTGGCCATAATTTGGATCGTCCCACCACTGCCTTGCGAGCGAACTTAGTACTGGCGCATACAGGATCACAACCAATGTCAGTAGTGACAACGCCGCGAACCACGTGCCAGTCCTCGAGACCTCCGAGGACAGATTTTCTTCCCAAGATATGTTGCCCAGCGCCCGCGCACCGTTCCCCTGACTTTTGGTGGACACGGCAATCTGTCGGTCGAGAGTGAGCACACCACTCCACACCCCTAGCCAAACGAGATACTTAACCAGCGCGAAGATTGAGTAAGACATCGAACTCGATTCAATCAGACAGGCCAAAACAGGAGCTAAGCAAATCCATTTCGAGGTATTGGTAACGCACCACTGCGACCACGAGGCGGATAGTCTGCAGGTCCAAGATGCATAAGCTTTACGACAGGATAATGGCGCTAGCGGGCGGGCCCCATCTCACGACCGGCGCGGCGCTACCGTGGTTTCTTGGAGTTCTTATCGCCGTAATTTCTGGTGCCATAATACTGCCCGTCGTAATCCACCTGACCGAATTCGGAAGCTTCGTTGACTACGACACCGATCAGCTTTGGGTTGTCGAGAGACTGTAGACCATTTCTCAAGGCCTTCAGCGGCGCGACTCCTTCACGGACCACGAGGAGCGTGCCGTCCACCAATCGCGACCACAGGTTGGCATCGATGACCGGAAGCATAGGCGTCGAATCTACGATGATCCAATCAAATCTGCTTCCCAACTGTGCAAAAGCTTCTGCCAGTTTTGCCGAACGCAGGATTTCTGAAGGCCGGTCGCAGACCTTCCCGGCAGGGAGAAACCACAGCGCCGTGCCAGTGAATCGTAGCAAGTAGCGTGAGAGGTCCTGACTTTGTCCGGACCACCAGTCGCTCAGTCCTTGCAAGTCTTTTAACCCACACATGGAGGCCAGTGTCGGCCTGTGCAAATCTCCTTCAATCAACAACGTCTTTGATCCGGAGTACTTGGCGAGCGTTACCGCCAGATTCGCAGACACAAACGACTTGCCCTCGTTGATTACGCTGCTGGTCACTTGCAGAGAGTTCAGCTGGTGATGCCTGCGCATGTCGTCCAGCCGAACGGCAAGGGCTCGAAATTTCTCTGCGCCCAGGCCATTAGGCGTAGTCCAAGCTACCAGCCGCGATGTCAGCGGCGGCTGCACGATCACCGATCGAGCTTTCTCGATCTCGAATGTCTTCTTAGACTCAACCGTACAACGAGGTTCTGTCGTCTCCTGCGTCCCATTGCCCGGCATTCCAGCTGTCTCTGCGGGTTCTGGGAGGACCAGATCACCTGGAACCAAGTCCCGCCGGACCGCGTCAAGCTGGCCTTGCGGAATTGTCGCTCTGTTCAGACCTTCAAATAGTCGGCTCATTGGTTTCCATTCTTGATTCTGAGTTGCCATTTCGGCGAGGAATACCCTGCTCACGCAGGAGAGCAGATTACTGGGCGTAGCGTGGGAACAAACTTCATAGCAAGGCCATGACGCTTCAGTGTCACCGCAGCTTATCCGTTGTAATACACGTACAGGTTCCCGGTGAAAATCAGTAGAGCCACCACCGCCACTGCGCCACATTCCATGTATCGTGCGATAAGGCGAGAACGGTCTTCTTTGGGCGTGCTCAACCGGGGTATTCCGACCAGCATGCGAGCAGGAAGAATTCCTTCCAGATCCTTCTCGTGACGAAAACGCACGTCGGTTAATTCAAGAAAAGTGGCAATACCCAACCCGAGGGCGGCTCCTAAGGCCAGACCGACAAGGCTAATAAGAAACCGGTTTGGAGCCGAAGGCTTATCCGGCAACTTGGGCGGATCGACGACGTGGAACTGCTGGCCCTGCTGCTGCTGCCCCAAACTCGTGGCGAGTTGAGATTGTGTTTGCTTTTGAAGAAGCGAGTTGTAATTGAATTTTGCTTCGTCGTACCCGCGAGAAACGACGGTCAGTTCCTGCTCTGTTTCAGGAGTCATATTCAGGCGAGCCTGATAGGCGGAGGTCTGCGATTCAAGATCCTTCGCGTGCTGCTGCTCGTTCTGGATCTCCAATTGATTGGCCTTAAGCTGGCTCTGGAGCTGCATGACTGCTGTGGGTGTGCCGCGCTGCAGTCCTTCTGCGGCAGAGAAGTCGACCGGATTTCTTGCCTTGCCAGCCTGCTGATTGGACGCGATTGCCGCGTCATTTTTCTTCTTCAGCGCCTCGGTCTTCGCGATCTCATCTTCCAGCGCCACCATGTCGGGATGCCCGTCGGTATAGCGAGTACGCAAGTTTTGGAGTCGCAGGCGAAGATCTTGTAATTCCTTGTCGATCGCCTGCGTCGAGATTGCATCTGAGTCTCCGCCCAGACTTGCTTGCGCCGATTGATATTGTTGCAGAAGCGATTCTAGATAAATCTTCTGTTGCTTGGATGTGTCTAGGGCGTGTTGTGTGCTCGCCATCTCTGCTTGCAGGCCGGCAAGGATTTGAACGTTGCTTTGCAACTGGCCGGGCAGATTTCCCGTGTGTTTGGCTTTAAATGCTGATACTTCCGCTTCCTGTTCTTCCATTTTGGCACGCGCGTCCGCCAGTTCGCCGTCCAGAAAGGCCGTCGTACTCTCGGAAAGCTGTCGTTGAGCTCTCACATTTTCGTTGATGAACAAAGACGTCAGCTCGGTATTTACCTGCTGTGCGAGCTGGGGCGTATCTGCCGAGTAATGAATTTTAAAGGTGAAGAATTCTCCTCGGTATCCAGGCGCGCCAACAAGCTCAATCTTAATGTCGCCCCGCATCTGATCGACTGGATCCTTGGGCTTGAAAAAACCGTTCAGCCGGGGAGGCTCGGAATAAAGCTTGAATCGGTTTATGATCGCCTGCAGGCTGGCATAGCTCAAAACCTGTTGCGTCGTGCTCTGCAAACGATTTTGGAGATTAACATTAACGTTCTCCATGACGTACAGGTCCGAAACCTTTTGCTGTTCCGCGGAGATCAGCGCATCGGACGTGTAGGTGGTCGGCAGAGACCAGCTCCCTCCCCACACCGCCGCCCAGCAAAGAAATAATGGGAGTAGAATCCACCAGCGGCGTCGCATCAGGATTGAGAGATATTCTTCCCACCCGCGCGGAACCCGCTCATCTAGTTTGTCAGACATTGCTTGCCTCTCTGGGGACCGATTCTTTTTGGCCTTTAATTCAAAAATTCCATTTATCACGGGGTCTAGCTTTTGATGTCTTTGCCAGGTATCGCCACCGATCGAAACATCGCGCACGATTTCCGGATCGATGATCTGCGTACGACTTTCGCTCAGGCTATCGGAATAGGATGGGTCGTAATCCAAAATTGAAACCAGCAGAAATCTCGTTGCTAATGTAGTTACCTCCGCAACTCGAGGTCGTGCAAGAAGCGGCGTTTACGGCCTGCAGCCGCGCCCCATAGCTCAAAAACAAGTTCGTTCCCGGCCGCATTTGATGATTGAACCGCACTGCGGCGTACCAGGAGTTATAGCGTCCTGTACTTGAACTACTAGCGGTTGGTATCAAGCTAGTATTGGTCGCGTAGCCAAGCGACATTGACGTCTGCCATTTAGGACTCAGTTTCCGCTCTACCGTTGCCTGTACTTGCCCAGTCTGCGCCCCGACCAACACTCCACTTCCACCCGTCACGAGGTGATCGTAACTGAGCAAAAGTGTAGTGCGTCCCCACTTGTAGTTGAGTGCGCTATCGAGAGCCCATGAAATGTTGTTCGAGGAACCCGTCAACAGACCACGAAGCAGTATCGCGCTCGGGCCAGCGGCAAGCTGGAAGCTTAGTCTTCCGGTCACATATCGCGCATACCCAAACTTCAGGACGTGGTCGTCAATCGTCTGGGGAAATTTGGTGAACCGGAAGTCATCAAAGGTGTAGATCACCGCGACCGTACTCTGTGGACTAATGGAGTAGTTGTAGCCTGTTTGGAATAACGCGTCCGCGCTATTGATGTAATCCACTCCAAGAAAATTTAGCGTTCCGTACGCTCCGGATGCTGTCCACGAAGAACGTGGGCTGACCTTGTATTCTATTTGCGAGACTGCCGTATTGCTCAATCGAGGAACCATGATCGTTGGAATTGTCTGGTTGGGACCCAGAATCCCACTCAGAAAGCCGCCCGGAGCGAATGGAGAATCGCCACTTAGGAATTCCAATCCTCCGAAGCCTCCAAATCCAAACGGTGATTCCGAGAGAAAGCTGACTCCGCCACCCACCAGAAGGGCCCACCGCTGCCATTTGAAGTTGTAGGAGATCTCCAGATCTTGGATAGCCGAGTTTTGATAGGACGAAAACATGCCGCCGCCCGTATAGTGCACGACCAGTTCGGAGCGATTCGTGACGTGGTTTAGATCGAGCATGGCCAGCAGGTAGTTGAAATCCGTAGGGTGACCAATCCCTAACCCGGAAGCATTCGTGGCCAGCTGTGACGTTGCGCTGAAGCTCGGCACAAGAAAATTGTTGGCGCCCACAACAGGACCCAGTGTCGACGCTTGCACGCCACTTAGCGGCTGTTGATTTCCAGCTAATTGGATTTGGTCACCCGCGCCGAGCGGGGAGTTCAACGCTAGCACGCTGGTGCTCCCGGCCGGCAAAGGGGCCAGATAAGGCGTGACTGGTTGCTCACGTGGATCGTTCTTCGCTGGATCGGTCTCTTGTGCCCGGACCCCGGGCGCACAAAGAAACATCGAAAGTAGCAACCAACCACCAATCCGAATCGGTTTTGCCATGTTTTCCCTACGGCACCACAATCGTATCGCCTGGTTTTAGATGAATATTTTGTTCCGTCTTGCGTCCGCTCATCACTTCTTTGTAGTTGACGGGATATATTTTTTCCGCCCCATTTTCGCTGCGCATCACATGGATCTTCTTTAAGTTGGCGTATGGTGTGAATCCTCCGGCGATCGAAAGGGCCTGCATCACTGTCATATCCGGCACCAGCGGATATGCGCCGCCGCGAGTTACTTGGCCCAGAACGTAGATCCGCAAGCTGCTCATCTGCGCCACGATCACCGTCACCTGCGGATGTACGATTGTCGCTCGCAACTTCTCCACGATTTCGGCACCAAGCTGCGTGGGAGTTAAACCAGCGGCCTGAAGGTCGTTTAGCAATGGAAGAGAGATCTTGCCATCTCTACGCACCGGCACAGTCCGGGAGATCTCTGGCTCCTTCCACACGTCGATGGTGAGGACATCCTCGGGAGCGATGGCGTAATTCGGATCTTCTGTCGCTGCTTTCGCCGGCTGGGAGCTGACATCTCCCGCGGTCAAGACCTTGGCGCTATCGCTCTTGATGTCATTTCGCGCCTGTCCCCGCGCCCGAACGGACGCCGAACACGACACAAGCAATACTGCTGCCGTCAGATATAACCCTCTTGTCATGACATCCTCGCTTGCAACTCTCGCCTCGACACGGAAGCCCGCATCGTGTCTCTGGCCGCGCTTCCGTCTCTAAGCCGAGGGGTATTCACTTCTTCAACTTGGAAGGCTGCGACTTCGATGGCTGCCGCTGTTCCCAATATCTCCACCGAGAGCACTAACCGGGAAACGTTTTTCTTCCGCACCAAAATCCCTTCAATGCCTGCCAAAGGGCCGCACTTGACCCTCACCCGGTTTCCGCACTTAAGGAACGGATGCGCCTCCACTCGCGCACCGCTTTCGACAACTCGGCGAATCGCTTCGATTTCGATGTCCGGAATCGTTGCCGGCTGGCCCGCGTTCGACACGAGGCCATATAATCCCGGCGTAGTCAGGATCTGGAGTCGGCGCTCAATGCCTCCCTTCAGAAATACGTAACAGGGAAAGAGGGGCATCGTGAGCGACTTAGTTCGGTCTTTCCAATTGTGAGTGGTTGCGTAGAGCGGAAGAAACGTGTCAAATCCCTTGTTCGTGAGAACCTGATCCACCATTTTCTCATGCTGATGGCGAGTGTAGAGCGCATACCAGGAGGAGTCAGAACGTTGATTCTCGGCCGTGACTATTGACTCAAATAGCATAGAGCTCCGCCCTGTCACTTACAGTCTGAAACTCTGTAAGCCTCTAATTACATTCAACTTACGGCCGGCTTTAGCTTCGAATTGTTGCACTGCTAATTGCCGGTCGCAATTTCTTTGGCAGACTCACTCTGCCAAATTCCTATAGAGATCCGTCCCCAAAGTCACTCAAGACGATCTCTTCAATATTGAACGGCGAAGCCACCCGTCAGCATTCCCCGCTCAGCGGGGCACCGCTCGACTCGAAGGACTTCACCAGCAACTTCCACCGGTAGCCGTCCGATCTCCTCGGGAATTCCTTCGAGATCGATTTTGAGTACGACACTCGTACCAATTGGCGGGCAGTTTGGCGCAAAAACAAACGCGCCGTGCTCGCTGACGTCGCGGCTGCGACCTTCTCCCTGCCGGGCCTCCCCATTCCCATTGGTCCAGCGAAATGTGACCGCTGTTTGCAACAGGAACCGGAGTGTCTTTCTCGCTGGCCGTCCAAGATTCAACACGCACCCCCACTAATTTCTCGAGTCGCACATTAGCCGCGTAAGCAAAAACGAACAAGAGAAGGAATGTCCTCAGGTTATTCTCGAAAACGTCTTGAGACGCCACCGGTCCGCATTAGATACAAAAGTACCTTGTGCACTTTTGAACAGCAGGGCGTGTTTTGCAGGTCTTCCGATCAGGACGCTGGCTAAAAACGGCTGTTCTCACCATTGGCTCGACTGCACAGACACTGGATAGAAATAAAGTTGCGGACGTATGTTCGTTTCCACGTGAGGGAATGGGAGGTCGAACAAAATCAAGATCAACGGGATATTTCGCGGGCGCTCATGCAACACGGAGGCTCTATCGAAATTTCGTGCTAGAGATTGTTCAGAATCAGCGGCGATGTACAAATAGAGCTCACCTGGCAGGGTGTACCGATCATGCTCGTCTTGAGGAGACAGCCTGATTTGTGCTTTCAACCGAATCCCGCGTCGCGGCCGGTGCATCTTGCTGCTCGAGGCCTTCTCTCCGATCGATCGCGTAAAGGGCCAGTTCAAGTCGATTCGAAGTTCCTACTTTGTTGAAGATCCTGAATAAATAATTACGGACGGTGTGTTCACTCAGTTTGAGTTCTTGGGAAATGTCCCGGTTAGTCATCCCTTCGGCCACCAAATGGACGACCCCTTCTTCCCTCTTCGTGAGCACGCCCATTCCTCGCATGGAAATCGATTTGGCGGCTAGAGCAGGGCCCAGAGCATCGATCACGAAATGCAATTCCTTGCTGCTCGCCCAAATTTGCCCCTTGTGTACTGCGTGGATGCACTTGCAAAGCAACTCAGACGATTGCTCCCGAGAGAATATGCCGCTGGCTCCCGCCCGGAATGCTTCGACAACCATTGTGGGTTTGTTCGAATCGAGTATTATGATCACATTGGGCTTGGAATGCGTCGCCAGTATCTCTCGTGTGACATTGAAACCAGCCCGGTCTTCATTTTCTAGACGAGCACCGATCACTGCCACGTCGGCATCGTTCTCTTCGAGTCCCTCGCGAATTCCAGCTGCATCCGTGGCATAGCCGACAACGCGCGTCCGATAACGGCCTCGTCGCACCGCCGCCGCTATCAATTGGCAGCTCAATTGACTGCCATCAGCGATAAAGACTCTTACCGTGCCTGTGCGTCCCGCAGATTTCGACAACGTTTTGCTCCCGTGAGTTATTCCCGCGATCCCAAGACCCCAAATCAGGTCTAACTTATCGAGAGGCCCTACATCGCCATCCCGTTACCATTGATTCGCACTAGCTAGATTGGGCAATGCGGCCGTCTACGCGACTAACAGGCCAGATCGCTCAACCTTTCTGCAATTTCTTCCTCGCTCGTTTTCTGTAACTCCATTCTTGACACTTTCACGTATTCGCGCTGTCCCCTTTTGTACTGTCTTGCGCATGTCCTTTTTTATACATGTCCTGGCGATTTTTTTGGCGTATGGACAGACATCGAACATACGCGCGCTTTGAATTCGTTTTTTGCATGGGACGAAACCTTCGCGACACACCGTATAACCCTTTACGGAACTCTGCCAAAACAGCTCAGGCCTGCCATGCTTCGAACTCTGATGCGATCGCTTCTGAAACTAATCTCTTCACTTGGGAAATTCCTTGGCCGCATTTCTATCGCCGTCAGATAATGTTGGTTTCGCAATCGAGCGCACAAACAAAACGCCGCTAATCCATCCAACAGTTAAACTCCGCGAGCTGGCTCCAGTTTTCCGTTCTCGCGTTCGATTTGTTGAGTCCACTCCGCAATTTGATCATCAATGCGCCTAATCTCCAGAGCGAGCCGGAGATCATTTGGACTCCTCTCATAACTCTTGAACAGCATGGCTCTTCTATTCTCGAATTCCTCACGTTTTCGCTTCCAAATGCTCGCTCGGCCCGTCATTAGCGTCTCCGTGATAAAAAGTCTGTATCGACCGCAAATGGCCCGTCTGTACAATTGTGAACAGTAGGTTCTCCAAACGGACACGGTCCCCGGCGCGACATATCGATGATCGAGATGAGGGCGCGGTCGAATATCGAATTCGCTTGCGCGACCCAGGCCAGCCACACCGCCACTATTTCGCTTTTCAGTTTCGCTTGATGATGAAGACGGTCTTGTCGTCGATACGATCTTGTTCTCCAATTCGCCGGAGACGGTCGTCTTCCTTTTGAGCGGCCTCGAGCAACGCACTGCAGATGTCCTTGGCTGGTCTCTGGTAGTGCCCGCGCATGACTTCCTCGAGCTGTTGGCGTACTCCTCTGTCGCTGCCGTCATAAACTCCGTCTGTATAGAGAAAGAATATGTCCCCCGGACTCATCAGTGTTAGCACAGCGAGATCGGAGGTTTTCACTGGTCTCCTCCGGAAGTCCAGTGACAAATACCTGTTACGATCCGGGTGGTCTTCTGGGATCTGCACGCCGAGCGGAAGGAATTGCACCATCTGACTTCTATCGATGTCCATAAACTTGCGGTATTCGGCGGAAAAGACCAGCGGGGGCGGATGTCCGAAATTCACGAATCGGAAGTACCCATAGGGATGCACCTCACCGTAAAGCATAGTCGCGATCTCCTGGGCGTTCTCTTGCTCACTCCTGCCGAGCGCATTGCGGGCCGTGACCGACAGCGCCAACCGCAGGTTGATCCTCTCAAATAGCTCTGGTGTCGTTTTTCCTCGGTAATCGAGTTCTGAAAGCATGAGCGCATGAAACGTATCGTGGACCGTGGACGCAATTTTCGCTGAAATGATTCCATGCCCTTGGGCGTCGACCAGCAAGACTCCCGCAATGCTATACAACTCGTGCAGATCTTCGGCGACCCGTACCTGCTCCGAACTTCGCGCGAATCTGTACTCTCTCTCCAGTTCCGATTTGTCGCCCGACCTTGATTTCAGCCATTCCACATGATCGTCCACCGAATTACGCGGGAGCGCCCCCACCGGCAGGGGCTCGAGATACTCCTGTGATCGTTTCAATGCCCGCTGAATGCGCGCGTCAATGTCATAGCGTTGTTGAAAGTTTATATACTCAAACAGGTCGCCGCCGACCGTTCCTGCAGGAATGGAACTGCCGTACATCTCGATGCCCTGCACATGCGGGATCGCACCCTCCACGGGCATTAGGCGTTTGCGCAGATATTCATCAATGCTCGGAGGCGTGTAGGGTGCGGTCATAGAAAGAGTTTAAGGCAAGACGAGTCCCGTGATGTCCGTCAAGCTTCATCCCTTTGATGGAGAAGCACGAAGTGTGAGTTTGCTTCTGAAAGCTGCCTCGCTAACTGCGCATTTTACATGCCAGTCAGAGAGCCATTTCTTGCTGGCTTGAGTTTTCGTTCCAAGCGCCGTCGTCGCGAACCAAATCAAAAGAGTCTTGAGTGAGGCAAAGGGCAAAAGAATCAACAAAACGGGACTTCTTCCGAAGCGATCGGACAAGGTCCCATGGAAGAGAGTCGAGAACGCCGGAATGAGAGGTGCCACCATATAGTTGCTGTAGAAAACCAAAAACGCAATCGCACCCAAAGCGTGTAACTCCATCGCGTTCCCGTAGGCTTCCTTCCAGGAATTGCGAGACCGCATCCTACTGATTTTGCGATGCCTCTGTCGGTCTTAGCGCCGCAGCTCCGAAATTTACGCTGAATCGTTTGCACCATATGGATACGGCGCGGTATTTCGCCAAGTCCAAGTCGCTACCAAGCGTGTAGTTTTGGTCGCCGATATTTCCCTTGATCACTCCCAGGTCAACGAAACCGGCCCTTTGCACGGTCGCTACGTCCTTGGCATCGTCGGCGGCGACCATGTAGACGTGAACATCAGGGCCGTTTGACGTACTGAAATTCGTAAAACGAAGAACATGAGTGCCATCTCCCATCTGGTAGATGGTTGCCGTACCTTCGGTCGGGTGCAAAATGCTGTAGAAGCGTCCGGATTCCAGAGGCTGCGCCGACGAGGCGCCTGGTGCGTTCGGCATCGCTTCGTTGACACTTCGGTTGACCACGAGCCGCTCCGGGCGAAATGCGTACCAGGCAACCAAGAGCGCGACTGCGGCGACAGGAATTGCAACTTTTATCCACTTTTTCATTTCCGTATCTCCTTCACTTCAAGTATCTGGGCTGGTCTCCTTCGAAACGAACAGCACCAGGAAATCGACGATTGCTCTTTCAGGCAGAGAGGAACTCTTTGACGAGAACTGCAGTTTCGTCAGGATTCTCTTCCGGGAAAAAGTGACCGCCCTTCATGGGCTGCCCTTGCGCCTGCGGCGCCCATTGTCGCCAAATGCCGAGCGGACCGTCGTCTTTTGCATAGAACGTGTCCAGCGGGCCATCTTCAGCCCACAGATGCAGCATCGGACATTCAATTCGCTTGGACGCTTCCTTGTCCGCACGATCGTGTTCGACATCGATCGTTGCCGCGGCCCGATATTCCTCGCAGATTCCATGAACGCGGGCCGGATCACGGTAGGTGGAGACGTATTCCTCAAGAACCTCCCCGCTGAAGGAACCGTGTCCGAAAGGATTATCGAAGACGGCTTTGGGCGCGCCGAGTAAATAGCTCTCCGGAAGCGAGGCTTTTTGCGATAGCAAAATCCAGGGCCAGTAGGTCTGCGCGAAGCGTGCGTCTGACCGGCTCCACGCCTCGAGAATCGGAATCACATCGAAGACAGCGAGACGCTCCACGTTTTTGGGATGGTCCAAAGCCAACCGGTAGGAAACTCTTCCACCGCGATCGTGACCGATCAGGGCGAACGTCGGGAAGCCGAGTTTGTCCATCACCTCAACAAGTTCCTTCGCCATTGCTCGCTTTGAATAGGGAAAGTGGTTGTCTGTTGACTCGGGGATCCCGCTGCGGCCGTAGGCGCGCAGGTCAACGCAGATCACCGTGTGGTTCTCAGAAAGTTTTGGGGCGAGGAATCGCCACATCAAGCTTGTGCGCGGGAAGCCATGCACCAGAAGAATGGCAGGCCCCTTTCCATAGCGGCGCACGAATATCGTGTTGCCTGAAACCTCGACTTGAGAAGTCTCGAAGGGACCTTGGCCAGCGAAGCGTGCGCTGGCTTCTGAGTTGTTTTGTACTCGGGCAACGTCGCCGAATGCGCCTTCCGCGAGAACACCGAGAGATGCGGCTGCGAGGGTTTCAAGAAACATACGACGCTCCACTATCTCCTCCACGTTCCAGTGCCTCTTTGCCGTTGGGAACGATGCCAGCGAGGGCAACGAAGATTCCGCGCGGGTGACCTTGATCTCGCAGCCGTCCATACGCAGTGAAAAGCGCCCGCCATCCACTTCGCCGCAAGGGACTTCTGACATCGCGGCCCTCCCTGGCCCCGGTCAGACCAGCGTCTGCATCCAGCCGGCGATGGCCCGTCCGATCTCGTCCGGCGAATCTTCCTGGACGAAATGGACCCCCGCGACCGTCACCTCGGTCTGCGCTGGCCATGAGCGGGCGGTCTCGAGATTCGGTCCTCCGCCGAGAAGCGCTCCGGGCTCCGCCTTCACGAACAGCTTGGGCACATTGCTCGTCGCCAGCCAGGCCGCGTAGGCGGCTGCGATCGCAGTCACGTCGGCGGGCTCGCCCTCGATTGGGATCTCCCGGGGCCACGTCAGTGTCGGTCGTCGCCCTTCGCCAGGCTCGGCGAACGGCCGTCGGTACTCCGCCATCTCCTCAGTGGAGAGTGTGCGTAGAACGGCCCCCGGCAGGATCTTCTCGATGAAGAAGTTTTCTTGCAGTATCATCTGCTCGCCGGCCTCGGAACGCAGCGCCTGCAAGAATGGACGCATGTTCATAATGTCCCAGTGATCCCAGCCCTGCGGCCGCACGATCGTCTCCATGTATGCGATACCCTTCACGGCCTCGCGGTGGCGGTTGGCCCAATCGAAGCCGAGGGCCGAGCCCCAGTCATGGACAACGAAGGTGACCCGCTCGCGGACATCCAGGGCCTCGAGCAGCGCGTCGAGATGGCGGCGGTGCTCGACGAAGCGATAGGAGCCGGGGCCGCTGTTAGGCAGCTTGGCAGAGTCACCCATGCCGAGCAGATCGGGGGCGATGCAGCGACCCAGTGGCTGCAGGTGCGGCAACACGTTGCGCCAGAGATACGACGAGGTCGGATTGCCGTGCAGTAGCACGATCGGGTCGCCCTTTCCGGCTTCCACGTACGCCATCTCACTGCCGAGGACCCGCCGCCGCTGCTTTTGGTATGGAAATGCCGCAGAGATCATGTTCGCCATGTTCGCTTCTCCTGTACTAGGCGATTGAGGCTGTCTTCGAGTAGCACTGCCGACGCTTGACGGCAATCCCGTTGCTTGATGCCACATTCAGCACGTGCGTGAGGTTCCGCTACGGTTCTGATGTTTCATCACGTTGTCCCCCTTAGCTAGTTGCCTCTCGGCCGGGCAGACTCCCATCGCCGAGAGTCATGCGGGCCGCCTCGAGAATCACGTCAGCCACCAGCGCCGGTGCCGAATACATGGGTGTATGGTCCACGGGATGCGGCCTCACCGTTGCACCCATCCGTTCAGCCATGAAATGCTGCGTCTTCGGATTGATCATGCGGTCTTCTTCAGCAACCAGATACCACGTCGGTTTTGATTTCCATAGCGGCTTTGGGGCCGGCTCTTGAACGCACTGAAGCGCGATGGGCCGTTGCAGGGCGGCCGCAATAGTTGCCTGATCGGCCGAAGCTTTGTGAGCAAGCGCCCGGCCAAACGCTTCGTCCGGCATCCAAATGAGGTTATGAGAATCGGGAACCATCTTCGGTTGATCTGGATGCGGTTCGTCGCGATAAAAAACCTTAGCGACTGGTTCGCCTTCATCCGGCGCGAGGGCCGCAACATAGACCAAAGACTTCACCCGCTCCTCCCGTGCCGCGGCGATCACCGCACCCGAGTAGGCGTGCCCCACCAGGACTACAGGGCCGCTGGTCCGTTCCAGTACTCTGCTCAACGCGGCAGCGTCATCGCTTAGGGTCGTCATCGGTATCGGCGCGCAGATGACTTTAAGACCGTGCCGCCCCAGAGGGAGAATAATGTTGCTCCAACAAGAGCCGTCGGCCCACGCCGCATGCACCAGAACGATTGTCGAATTCTCAAGAAATTCGCGCCTCTTGTCAGCCCGCCCAGGCACGTTCACGTTTGCTCGCGCAGCGTTTTGCGCCCGTCCAAATTCAGCGAAAGATTCCTCTATCACGGCACCTAGAGATGCGGCTGTAACAGCCCCGAGAAACCTACGACGATTCATATGTTTTCCCTCGTTCCGAGCGCCTTTTAGCGGAAATTGAACAAACAACAACCCATTTATTGACCTCTCAGCGATTGTCGCGTTGAGGGGTAACCGTACTTTCTCCCCGTCGGCTCGAAATACCGTTGGCCTCGAAAAACTTTTTCATCGCGGAAGCAATTTCGACGACATGTGTCTCCAGCGCAAAATGTCCGGTATCGAGGAACTGAACCTTCGCGCCAGGTATGTCTTTCCGGAACGCCTCCGCTCCCGCAGGAACAAAAAAAGGATCGTTCTTGCCCCAGATCGCGAGCAAAGGCGGTTTCGATTTGCGGAAATATTCCTGGAATTTCGGATAGAGCTTTACGTTCGACGCATAATCCAGAAACAGATCGAGCTGAATCTCTTTGTTTCCTGGCCGTTCAAGCAGAGCCGTATCCAGTGTGTACGACTCAGGCGGAATCATCTCCGGATTTGCTACGCCGTGGGTGTACTGCCAGCGCGTCCCGCCCGCAGTCAAAACGCTTTGGCGGAGTATGTCGCGATTCTCTGCTGTCGCCGATGCCCAATATTTTCGGATCGGGCCCCAAGCTTCACCAAGGCCTTCTTCGTAGGAGTTCCCATTCTGCGAAACAATGGCGGTAACTCGTTCAGGGTGCGTCATTGCCAATCGGAAGCCGGTTGGCGCGCCATAATCGAACACGTAAATTGCGTAGCGGTCGATCTTGAGCGCCTGCGTGAAAGCGTCGATCGTGAACGCAAGTCGATCGAAGGAGTACGGATATTTTCGTTCAGGCGGCACTTCCGTGAATCCGAAACCCGGAAGGTCCGGCGCGATCACTCGGTAATCGCTAGCCAAGCGCGGAATGAGTTCGCGGAACATGAACGACGAAGTTGGGAATCCGTGCAGCAAGAGAACAACCGGGGCATTTGCTTCGCCGGCGGCGCGATAGAACACCTGTACGCCATCGGCCTCGACCTTATGGACGGATGCAAGAGCCATGCTGAATTCGGCAGGGCCCGCGCTCGGCGCTGCGCGTTTGGTAGCTGTTCGTGACGTGGCATCGCTCATGAAGTTCCCTCCCCAGTCGTCTTTTGTTTAGCGCAGGCGGGATACCAAAAGGGCTGGAGTTCTCTTGAAGTGAGGACATCCGGTGCAAATCATTCTGGCGATTGAGGTTTGTAACGAAGGCGCACGGCAAATCTCAAACCGTGCCTGACAAATCGCTGACGGATATCCGCCGCTGACGAATTCCCGTCGGATCTACTGCCACGGGCAGCTGGTTTGCCAGAACGCCTCGAAACTCAGTCGTCGCCGGCCGCTCTGGCGCTGCTTTTCTCTGGAACCGCCGCAGGCCGGCGAATACGAAGCTTCTTCATTCTGTAGGCCAACGACGTTCGCTTCATCCCCAAGCGCGCGGCTGCACCACCCTGTCCGCCGATCACCCAGTTGCTTGCTTCCAGCGCACGAACGATATGATCCCGCTCGACCTCCGCGAGACCATGCATGGGGACATTGAGTTCTTTGGGGCTCTGGAAAGGCTCCAGCTCGGAAGTTGGCGCGCGTAGTGTCGACTGTGGCGAGAGAATCACGGCGCGTTCGATGAAGTTCTGCAATTCGCGGATGTTTCCGGGCCATGGGTATCGCGCCAACGCATCCATCGTATCCGCAGGTATTAGGTCAATTCGTTTGTTCATACGTTGGGCGTAGAGCGCTGTGAAATGCCGCACTAATCTCGGAATATCCTCAGGGCGTTGTCGCAACGCCGGGACCTGGATCGGGAATACTTTCAGGCGATAATAAAGGTCCTCGCGAAAGGTCCCTTGTTTCACCATCGCACGTAAATCCCGATGCGTGGCGGCGATCAGCCGAACGTCAACCTTATGCGTGCGATTGCTGCCTAGCCTCTCAAATTCACGCTCCTGCAAGACGCGCAGCAGTTTTGCTTGAAGTTCCAGAGGTATGTCGCCGACCTCGTCGAGAAACAGCGTGCCCTTGTCGGCGAGCTCGAACCGTCCCGTTTTCTGGGCGATGGCGCCTGTAAATGCGCCTTTTTCGTGGCCGAACAGCTCACTCTCGAGGAGTCCCAGAGGGATCGCGGCGCAGTTCAGTTTCACGAACCCCTTTTCGCTGCGACTGCCCAGCTTATGGATCGCACGTGCAACGAGTTCTTTGCCGGTTCCCGTCTCCCCCAGGATCAGCACGCTGGAATCCGTGGGGGCCACTACAGAGACCAGGCTCAACGCGGTCCTCAACGCCGGGCTCTCCCCGACGATTTCGCCAAACTCAGCGCGAATTTCCTCCTCGAGGTAGATTCTCTGTTTTGTTTCTTTATCTCGATCCTTTGTCGCCTTTTCGTACTCCAACGTGTTCTCAACCGCAATCGCTACCTGGCAGGCCACCTGCTCGAGCAAGATGACATCGTCTTTCTCAAAAGTATTGTCCGAACGCCTGGAAAGCATCAGAACGCCAACCACCCGATCGCGGCCTACGAGCGGAAGATAACACCCCGTCCTAAGGCCTTCCTTGACCACGCTTTCATAAAGAAGCCGGCCGTCAGGATTTCCATAAATTTCAGGATCGTCGCGGACCTGCTCGAAGCTATCGATGCGGATGCTGGTGCCCTTCCGCAATACCTGACCTGCGATCGAACTATTCGTGGGCACCAACGATCCCTCGCGGAAGGGGCCTCTTGCGTCGGGATTGTGCAACATGCTGACGCGCAACTCGCCGCTCTCGGCGTCGGGTAGTAGCAGGGCTGATACGTCACATTGCATGACTCTGAATAGATTTGTTGAAAGCGCTTCAACCACTTGCCGCAGGTCTAACCGCGATGTCACGCCGCTGGTGATCTCTAGAAGCAGCCGCAATCGATCACGCTCACGCTGCAACGCCTGATCCTTCATGTGACGCTCAATCGCGATGCCGGTGATGTAGCTGGCATTCTCAATCAGCTGCAGGTCGTTGGCACCGGGGTTGCGTGGTTCACGATAATTGATGGAAAAAGTGCCGAGGGCTTTCCCTTCACTCGTGAACAATGGACGCGACCAAACCGAACGAATTCCATAAGGCAACATGCGGTCGCGATAGTTGTCCCAGATAGCGTCCGTCAGGACGTCGGTTACATACACAGGCTCCCTCCGATAAATCGCCGTACCGCAAGATCCGCCTCTCGGGCCAACAGTCATGGTCCCTGCTTGGGCGATGAATCCAGGAAGGCTGGGCGCGGCAGCGCAATAGAGTTCTTTTCCGTCTTCGTCGGGAAGCCAAATCGTGCAAGACATGCCTTCGGCTTGCGATTCAACCAACTGAGCAATGTGTGTTAGAACTTCTGGCAGAGGAGAACCAGCAAAAATCAGTTTTTGCAGGTTGAGGACAGACTCAATGGAAAACAGCCTCGACTTACCCTTTGCCGGTACGCCCAGCGACGAGACTTCTGCGGCCGGCTGTACTGCTCTCTCCATCAATCGCCCTTCCTTGCGCTGTTAGATTCGGCTACTCCATTTTTGGTCCCAATACGGCAGGAACTTGGACGGAGCTGGCGAGAAGCTTGAGGATCTTCTAGCGCTTCCGCGAGAAGTCTGCGGTACGTCTACTGCAGGCCGATTTCAAAGGCGCCGAGCTCTGGCCAGGACACTCACTACTTTAGGCCGGGACGGACGAAACCGCCAGAGTTTACAGAACCGTTTGAGGTAGTTGTCGAGACTCCTGATTGGGTTTCGCGCGGACCACTCGTGGAACGCTCACGTTCTAGACACAGGCGCCCGCCCAAGTAATTTCACGTGCAATAGCGCGCGACTGACCGCCGCAACGGTCTCCGAGACCATTGTCCAACGAAGGGCGCATCCAGCAGGAGATATGCGGCGAGTGGGATAGGCCGCCGTCCAGCCGGTATGCACTCAGAACTGGACAAACGATGTAGTGAAAATTTTGTTGGCCGAAAAATCTGTATCTTGAACATAGTCGAATCACAGGGAAACGGATCTGAAAATCGACCTTCAGGAGCCCAAGACTGCCGGGTTGGTATGCAATCGAGGGGAGCAGCCTCGAATGGAAGTTTACTCCACGTGGCTACTACCGAAATTCGCACTAGGATGGATGCCCCGGCCTTTTTGGGCCGGGGCATTGGGGAGGGATTTGGCAGGTTACGAATCGGGTTGATTGGAGATTTTCGGTTCCAGAGCGAACGCAGCCGGTCGCCAGTACCGTCGCCGTGACTTCTTGAAGCCAGCCACGACACTGCGCATTCAGACTTCCGAGCTGGCTTACTCGTGATCCTCGGCAGTCAGCTCCGAGGCGACAGGAGCTAGAGTGCCGAATAGTCCGTCGGCATAGCCGTTAATGCCCGCAGCGAAGAAAAGAGCGGGTCCGGTCGAAGGACTTGTGGTAGAGCCGGCCTCATTGTTGCCGCGGTTATCGAACTCAAGACCCCACAGTCCGCTGATGGCGATGGGTGCGCCGCTAGCGTCGAGGAGGTTTCCGAGAAACTTTCCGGTTACCACGTCAAACGCGGCGATCGTTCCACCGAACCTATTGCCGATCAACAGATCGTGGCTGAAAAATCCGAAGTCTTGAGGGGCCAACGCGACCCCCCAGGGAGCCTGGAACCAGGGGCCGTCTTCCAGATGTTGCACGAGTCTGCCTCGGGCGGTGAAGACGCTTACAAAACCGCACTGCTCGCCGCAACTGTCATCGGCGCTGGTCTTGCTGGCATTCTGCTTCGCATAAGCGACGACCACCGTGGCGCCAACTGCCTGGACATTATAGGGAGCAAAGCCACGGGGGATGCGCTCGTCATTGAACGCGTCATCGAAAGCATGTATGCGGTTGAAGTTCTTATCGAACACTTCGATGCGATTCTGGCTGAAATTGGCGGCTAGTAGGAAATGGTTGCCATCCATCTCGACCCACGTGAGGCCCATAAAGACAGCGCCATTTTTGGATTCGTCGACTTCGTTGATGGCTGTCGACATACCCGCAGCGACGGGAGTTGCGGGAGGACCCCAGCCGGAAATGGTGCCGTTCTTGGTTGCGAAGATGAAGTCCGCTGAATTGCTGGAACCGTTTCCTGTTATTACAAAATCTGAGGTGCCGTTGAAGATGATTCCGGTTGGTTCGGAGGGTCCCGTAGCACCTTTGGCGTTGGGAACTGTGACAACTAGCGCGACCGTGGCGCCTCCGCCGGTGTAGAGAGTAGAAGTGCCTGTTCCCGCGTTGTTTACCCACCAGGGACTCGCTGCGCCTCGCGCAAGCCCCCAGGGATTTTTTAGGTTAGGGTCGACGCCGACGGTTGATCCATCTGCGTTGTCTGGTTGCGAGATATCAGATACCAGATTCTTCTGTACGTAGTGCTGGCCGAATGTCGCTATCGGAAGAATGGACAGTGCACAAGCGGCCACGAACAGCTTCACTCCTGTTGACGATGTTTTCATTTGGATAAGACTCCCTCTAATGCTGAATTGAAAAGCTTGACCTGCAAAGTCACGGTGAACGTTTCCGTCGGAGCTCTTGTTATGGAGAAGTCAAATGGACGTCTCATTTTTGTAATTTTATTTGCCGTTGGAGGAAGGCATTCGGATTGAATGTCTCTAGTAGTGGCGACTCATTGCAAGCCGCCATATGCGATCAGGAAACTATTTCCTGATTGCTGCCGAAGGGTGGATTACGACAAGTCTCTTTTCTCGAGACGAGTTGCCCACCCTTCCGGGAGCAATGTCTGGCCAGATTACCCAGGTTGTTGCAAGCGGACTATTTGTTTTTCGTTTCTTATTTAGAAACTGGTGCAACCTCGGTCTTTTCTGCCGCGGGTTTCTCTGTCGCCGCCGCAGCCGACCCGCACACGCCGTAATTATTAACCAGGGTTCGAACGCGAAACGCCTTGGTCTCCGATCCTCCGTCCGTCACGATTCCCTTGAGTTCGACGCGCTCCCCCGGCTGCAGGGGTGTGCCGCTCGAAAGAATCGTGTACGTCTGGTTGTCGTTCTCATTCTTCAGGCTTATTCCGTTCATTGAGGACTGGGTGCAACCGATGACGGAAGCTTCCGAACGAGTTGCGGCATGGCGATGATGAACGAGCAACGCGATGCCGGCAGCCGCGCCGGCCGCGGCTCCCACGCCGATTCCGATGGCTTTTCCTGAGCCGGAACCGTATCCATTCATGGCTCCAGTTGTGCCGGAACCGGTGGTCCCGGTGCCCGTACCCGTCGGACCTCCGTATTGGGCGGATGCCGCGACGCTTACCGCGAGACAAAGCAAAAGAACCCCTATAACCCTTGCCAACCATCTTGAGTACATTTTTTTCTTCTCCCTTTGAAATAGATTCCTGTAGGAACGGTTCATGCTGGACCTTCCTCGGAAGGGATTGTGTTACGCGACGACGCGGCAAGTTGTCGCGAGAAAGCAATCTTGTTGTCAATTTGGAGTCACAAACTAGCCGCGAGATTATGGGCGTTGCGGGGAGATGGAATGGGATTTTTCCGGCGTTGCCGCTGGGCGCTAACCTTTCACTGGCTGTGCGGTCTCCCTCGAGACGGGTACCGCGCGCGGCAATTTCACCAGAAAAGTTGTTCCTGAGGGAGATGTCTCCTCGACGGCTACCGAGCCGCCATGATCCTCAATCACTTTATTTACTATGGCGAGTCCCAATCCGGTTCCATTTGATTTCCCGAAGCTCACAAAAGGATCAAACAACGTATCTCGAATGGGAGCAGGCACTCCGGGCCCATGATCGATCACGCGAATCTCAAAAAGTTCGGGAAAGGAACGAATCTCCACCACGATTTCGCTTTGCGTCTGTGCCGAGGCCTCACATGCGTTCAGAACAAGATTGAAGAACACGCGTTCGATTTTTTGCGGATCGAATGTTCCGTTCACTTCCTCAGCCGAACGTATCAAGATTGGCCGCGTCCTCAACTCCGGACGCGCACGAACTGCATCCACGGCGTGACGAATCGTCTGGTCGATTGCCGCGTCTCGCGGAGAAATGGAGCGTTCCTCCCGCGACAATTCCCTAAGCGAATCCAGCAGGTCGGTCATTTGCTCTGACGCCGTTTTGATTTCGCCGTAGATTTCGTCTCGATTGAGCTTCAGCTTTTCCGCTTCGTAGAGGAATTCCGCGTTAGCAACTACGGCGGCAAGATAATGGCGCAAATCGTGAGAGATGGAGCTAGCGGCTCTGCCAAAAGCGGCGATCCGTTCAGTTGCAATCCGGCGTCGTTCGGAGATAAGCAATTCCCTGCGCATTTTGGAAAAGGACTCGCCAAGCTCCGCCACTTCACTGCTGCCCCGTGGCTTTATGGAATATGCATAGTCGCCCTCGGCAAGCGCCCGTACGCCCGCAACCAGTTCGTCAAGAGGATGTGTGATTGTCCGAGAGACAAATGTCAGAAGCAAACCAGCCAGCACCATGGCCGATACACCTAGGAGCAGGATTGTGCGGTTCAGCCGATCCAAAAAGGCGTTGGCCGGCTGCAGGGACATGAGTACGTAGCATCCCACGCTCGCCGGTGGGCCTTTGTGGATCAAGACCGTAGCCGCCTGATAGGAATCGCCGCCAAGGGTGATTTTGCGGGAACCAATGGCAGTGCTCAGGTCAGGGCGCATCTTGCCCTGCAATTCGCTTTCTACCAAAGGAGAGAAAGTCGACGCTATGATTTTATCTCCCACAGTGAGTGCGATTTGGCTCCCCGATGCAAGCGCCAATTCCCCCGCCACTGCGGAATCGATCTGATAACCGACAGCGATGATGCCGAGTTCCCGTTGGTTATTTTCGCTGCCTGCCACAATCGTTCGAAGAAAGACGCGGTAGAGCTGGCCTTTGCCGTACCACCAGGCGGCATCTTCTCCCTGTTCGATGGATTTCTTCAGATCCGTTTCGGCAAGACTTGCCTCCCAGCCGGGCTTGGACACATGAAAACCGAAAACCTGCCCGTCCGGACTCGAAAGTACGAAAAGCGGGCTGCCCGCCAACTTCCAGAAAGGCTCCGACGCATCCTGAATCGTCAGCGCATGCTGTGTGGCCATAACTGCTTTGAGCGTCGGCAGCTCGGCCAGCATGGCCGCGGTTCGTGAGAGTTGCAATTCCCTGTTTTGCTGGACGTTCTCGAATGCCTGCAGCGACGCGTCCGTGCTTTGGCGGACTCCTTCCGCGATTTCCACGCGCATCGTATGGCGGACAACGAGCAGAAATGCACCCAGCAAGGCGCAGATGACGAGGAGTGTGGCGATGAGAAGCTGTGTATGTAGTCGCAGGCGCGCCATGAGCGTCCTAGAAGGCGGCCTTATTTTTCCGCGGCGGATGCCAAATCGCCGGGCATGAATTTGTAGCCAGTGCCGTGCATCGTAAGAAAATACTGCGGATGAGCGGGATCAGACTCCAATTTCTGTCTCAGGCGAAGCACATGGTTGTCCACGGTCCTGGTGGTCGGATAGTTCTCATATCCCCACACCGCATTCAACAATTCCTCTCTGGAAATGACTCGCGATGGAGAACTAGCGAAATATTTCAGCAGCTTGAATTCCTGAGCCGTAAAGCTCAAAGACTTAGAGCCGCGCGTCGCCACCATACCTGTGAAGTCGATCCGGACTTCATCGAAAGCAAGGACGTCACGCGGGATGCCGGGAGTCGCAGGACCCGCCACGTCTTGCCGTTGACCGCTCCGCCGCATCGCGCGTCGCACCCGTGCCAGCAACTCCTTCGGACTGAAGGGCTTGGTAACGTAATCATCTGCGCCGAGTTCGAGCAGGAGGACTTTGTCCTCCACTTCATTGTTCGCGCTCAACACCACCACAGGCACTAATGCCGCGTGGGCTTTAAACGCCCGGCATACCTCCTTTCCGGGCAGTCTCGGGAGTTTCAGGTCGAGAACGACCACATTTGGAGTTTGTTTTCGAAAGATTTCCAGCCCATCAACGCCGTCCGCGGCAATTTGCACGTTCAGCCCGTCAGCTTCGAAGAGCCGCTGGAGGGTGCGCTGCATCGGCCGGCTGTCTTCCACTACCAATACGGTATCCATGTGATTCCTTTGTGCTGGACACGATCTGCCCGGTCGAGCAAGGCCCTCTTCGGGAGAAAGCACTGCTCCTATTATATAGCGTCCGGGTCGGGCGCCTTTCGTATTCTATCGCTCGCATCAGGACGGCCCCATTATGCGGCAAAGCTGTCCTAGTTAAGAAGGTTCAGCGTATTGGTGGCGTCGTCGACAAAGATAACTCCGCGACCGGGCTCGAAGATAAGGCCGAACAACGCGCCAGACCCGGGAGGTGTGCCGGAATTGTCCAGCAGTCTCTTCGCGATCTGCGCGCCCTGCGGAGTGATTTCCGTGATAAATCCATCGTTGCCGTTGACCGTGAGGATGTGCCCGCCCTCTGCGACAGTCAGGCCAAGCGGGCCATTTAAACTTCCTCCGGTCGTAAGAGTGGCCCCGGTCCCGGCGGAGTCGCTCCGCGTGATGGCATGGGGGATCACTGCAATTCGATTGTTCAGCGTGTCCGCCACATAGAGCACCGGTTCACCCTGGCTCCCCGAACCGGCAACGCAGTCATCAGGATCCGAAGCGGAGCAATTCGGGCTAAGCCCGACTCCCGTTGGCCCGATCACGAGCGCGGCCGGGTCCGTGCGCTCGGAAAAGCCCGAACCTACGACAGTCATGGACTCAATCCAGGGCATCGTTTTGGTGGAAACTCCCAGATTGATGCGTACGACCGTCCCTTGGTTCACTACCGTACCGTTCGCCGCGACCGTCCCGTTCAGCACATTGGTGACGAAAAGCGAAGCGTGGTTTCCTTGGTCAAATCCGGTCATGTCCCACGGCCCGTTAATCAATGAGCCAAAGAAAGTTTCCACGGGATTGCCGGTGCTGTCGAGAACAATCAAGCATCCGGCCTGCGCGGTTGCCGAGGTGCCGTCGGCAGTTGGCAAACTGCCCAC
>Ga0074044_10000107_pt1 | contig 81757 bp, 70 predicted proteins | sample BogForMeECP23OM1_FD_94443 | JGI IMG/M metagenome (GOLD analysis project Ga0074044, IMG submission 94443) | Bog forest soil microbial communities from Calvert Island, British Columbia, Canada - Bog Forest MetaG ECP23OM1 | ecosystem: Environmental > Terrestrial > Soil > Wetlands ...
ACAATCACGACCGGCCTCACCGCGGAGTCGGAAATCGCACTCCGCACGAGGCCTACTTGGCTTTCGCAGGTGTACTAAAAAATGAGGCCCTGACTGTCTAAATTAGAGGGGAGCACTACAAACACTTGCACGCCAGCGCCATGTTCAGAATCGGTCGCTTTTTCGTTTGACCTTGGGTATGAGTTCAATGGCGCGGATTACGTCGCCACCGCGACTAATGGCACCTCCATCTGGACCGGGAGTATAGGATCATTCACTCAGAGTTCCCCAACACTATTGGTCGGATCACCGTTTCAAGCCCCTCCCGGCGGGGGGTGCAGCGGCGGCGATACGAACTACATCGAGTTCTTCGACATTGGCGGAAACGAAAGTACGGGGGATGAAGCTGACTTGCATCTATGCGACAACTTGGAGTCTACTCCCGTGGTCCCGTCGCTTTCTTCCACTGACATATATAGCTGCGAAACGTCCGCTTGCTCCAGCGCATTTGGTCCCGGCATCATTTTTTGGCCTGGCGTGTTAGAAAACGTGACGGTCACACAGGTGCCCGAACCCGCGACATTTCTACTGCTTGCTTCGGGGATTCTCGTACTTGGACTACTTGGAGCGACTCATAGGAAGTTCTTAACCTAGCCTGCCTCGGCTTAACCACGCTTCCTAGCCTTGCCAACCCACTACACTCACTGCAGGAACCTGCCGGGGAAAGTGACACTCCTCGAAATTCTTGCAAAATCCCCTTGGCGGGATCACAAGCGGAAGCTTCTATGGCCCGGCGGTGGAGAAAATAGGAAGTATCCATCCATTCCCTTGCGGACACTTCCCGATGTGCCCACAAAGGCCATCATCACTACCCACTCACGCTTCGTCTAGACGGTCCAGACCAGACGCTTGAAGAAAATCCCCGTCTCGGAACTTTCAGATGATATGTTCCTGGATTACCACGCCAACGGCCGCAAATCGCTCCAATTCGTGGAATGGAAGCGGAAAAAACAATTAGAGCCAGTGTTGGTTCGAGGCGAGCTGTTGACGTTGCTACGGAAGCAGTCGCCAAGTACATCGATGCTCGCTAGTCAGCCCGAGCAGAAACAGCACTATCAGCCGGGAGTTTGTTCTGCGTGCTGCCCTTGAGCTGATGTGAAGGACCGTCAAACACGGTGCATGCAAGGGCGCCGCAAACCTTCGGTTCGAAGATTTAAGCCAGAGACCTCTTGCGCTTGGACACAAATCCGACGAAAACAACCATACCTGCCAGGCACAAGGCCAAGCTGGATGGTTCCGGAGTCGCAACGGGAGGCGGGCAGTCCGTCAATGTAAATGCCACGGGGACATAGCTATAATCCGAAGGAAAGGACGCATTGTTTCCGAGATAGGCCGATTCCAGGTAAAACGACGATCCGGTGGAGTAGAGATTCTCGAAGATCAAACTGCCATTGGTGCCGATAAGTGTGAATAGCAGGCCGGCGTTATCGACCACCGGTAGCGACGTAGGGAAAAGCAGGTCGTCGTAGTTAAAGCCAGTGCCGTCTGGCATCCCGTAGAAGCCAGAAGAATTAGGAGCGATGAGTCCCCCCACCGCCAATCCGTTTTCGGATCCCGTAACGGCGGTGACGAGATCAGTGCCTCCCCCCTGTGCCGTTGCGGTCAAATTCAGGACCCCGGTGAGACCACTGGTAAAAGTGATCGTATAAGAGTCGGCGCGCGCAGATGTCGCCCCCAGCAACAGAACAAAGACGGCAAAGACAAGAAGAATACGGCGAAATATGGGATTCATCGGGTCCTTTTTCCGGGGACATTAGGTTCAACATTCTCGATTCTCTCTGAGCCTCGCAGCAGTGGAGCCATAGCAGTCTCACACCCACAGGGCACGTGAGCTGTAACACACCTGGACATCAGGCCTCTACCCAGACACAAATATTACTGCAACTTGAACGCCACTTTAAATTCTCTAATAACAAAGAACTTATAGGGGAGCCCCGATCGAGTTTGTCAAATGCTTTGCGCAGAATCGGCAACCATGTATAGGCTGCATTTGGACAGAGTGATTCGACATCCCCTTTGGGACTGCCCGAGGTCGAAAATCGCACCCGCACGAGGCATTCTTGGCTTCTGAGGTCTTAACAGAGAACGAGGCCCTGACGGCCCAATTTGGCGGATTAACCTACAATACCAGCCATGAAGGTGAAGCTTGGATTCGAACAGTCTGGGAATTTGGGCATCCGATGGTTGTTTCTGTGCCTGGCGTTTGCGGGGAACATCCTGGAGGATACCCTCAATGATTTTCTGGGTTATTACAACGCCACTGTCCTCACCCTCTACGGCCATTTCTCTTGGTTCCCGCGGATCGATTTAAATTTTCGCGAGTGGCTCGTCACCGTAATCTTAGCCGACGCAATCTTGCTGCTCCTCACTCCATTTGCCTACCGGAACTCGCGTTTCATGAGGCCTCTCGCTTATATCTCTTCCGCAGTCATGCTGCTAATTGGTTCGGGAACCATCCTCGCTTCGATGCTGGGCCAGACGGTTCCGTCCGTGCATTTCACCGGAGGCGCTCCAGGAATCTATACCTCGCCTCTCCTTCTGGCCGCCTCTGTTCTTGTTTTACGGCGCTTACGATCATCTGCAAAGCAAATGGTCAAATGATTGGCGGGATGTGCAAACGTGCTCATTTCATGTGGCAGTCCCAAGTGTAAGCGCGCTGCTTCGCCACGCATGTGCAAGCGATGGTGAGCGAGCTAGGCATGCCTTCTTGCAAAAATGAAGTTGCATTGCTGCCCGTACATGGTTTTCACATCTTTAAAGAGCTCGATCACTCTCTCAAACACTACGACGACTCGATGAGGATAAACATCTGCGTGGAAAGCACGATTCCGCAGTTCTAGCGAGCGACATCCACCCTTGCCGGCTAGACCCAGACCATCGTGCAAACCAGGAGCGGCTATTTACGTCGATGCTAGAATGACCCTGCACAATCGAACAAAGAGCGCTAAATAATGGCATCGAGACATCCGGTGGCTACTAACAGATTCTAAAGAGCGGAAACTCGCCGAAGCGGAGGTGAAGAGTGAGCACCGATGTGGGGGCACGTCTCGTCATTCTTTGCGGGCCTTCCTGTGTGGGGAAGAGTCCGCTCTACAAGGCGCTCGCCAAGTTCTATCCGGAGCTGAGCCAGCGCCTCCATAAACTTGTTCTGTTTAATAGTCGCCCTCCGCGTCCTGGGGAACTCGACGGCGTGGATCATCACTTTCGGACGCGGAAGCAAATCGAGGCGCTTAGAGGGAACGATCGATATGTTGTTCTTGAGGTGCGTGGCGACATTCACGCGCTGGATATACAGGAGCTGCTTGCCACCCTGAAGCGCGGCGACGCACTCTACGAGGGCAATCCCTTCGTGGGCCGTGTTCTGCTGACGTCTCCAGCGTTGCTGGATGTTCAACGACTCAGCATCTTTCTGTCACCTCTTTCGAGGGAAGAGATTATGTACTTGAATGGGATGGTTCGGAATATCTCGCTTGAAGCGTTGGTAACAGACATCATGCGACGCAAGCTCTTGAGACGTAGTCGGCGCCAGAAGGGTGAACTTTCAGCCAAGGATCTGGAGAATATAGAGACTCGTGCTTCGAGTGCCTACCTAGAACTGCAGGAGGCTTCCCACTTCGGACATGTCATCCCCAATCACGACGGCGAAGACAGCGACAATTGGGGAGCGTTTTATTACCCTATTGGAGATGCTCGAAAGGCCCTCAGCGCTTTTGTCGCTCTACTGAAGGGTGGCGTGCCCATGGATGTCGAGAAATGGGAGGAGGAACTTTTGCAGTCAGGGAACTATGACCTTGATGGAAAGAGATGATGTTAAGAGTCTCTCCTCCCGCTCCTGGCCAGACTCAAATTTTTTCGGCTCTCGATCTGTGTTCCGAGTTCATGACAGGCGAGGCTCACTCTCCCATACCGGAATACTGCATACGCCACGGAGGAGGGCAGCACTATTTTGGTATTAGTGGGCGAGGGCTCGGCTGGCAGGAGCCGTTGCGATCAGCCAGGCGCCGGTTCAGGAAAGTGTTGCGTGGGGAGGTTGCAGCGGAGCGCTGAAAATTCGAACTGTTACTTTCTCCCCCGGGTTGGTGTCGTGGTCGAAGGACTTATCCGAAATCGTGATAACGCTTCTCCGAGATTCTGAATGAAGGCTTCCGAACTGTACACTTCTGCGTCGACTTTTGTGCTTCCTGCCGGTGCAGTCGGTTCGACCTCATCGAGCTGAAATTCATGTGCGACGTCCTCGACGATTTTCGGTGGAATCGAGCGCAACTGTTCGACGTAAGCATTGATGAGCGAGTGCTCGCACAGCAGATTTACGACGCGTGGAATACCCAACGAATATAGGTGGATTGTCTCAACGGTTTTTGGACTAAAAATCAATTCACCGCTGGCGCCCGCGATCCTTAAGCGTTCGGCAATGTAGTCATGGGTCTGCTCCTTCGTCAAAGGGACCGTCTTACAACGGAGCATGATGCGCTGGCGAAGTTGCCGCAGTTGTGGCAGCTTCAACTTCTCCTCTAACTCTTGCTGACCAGACAACACGATTTGGAGCAGCTTTTCTGTGGATGTCTCAAGGTTGGTCAACAGGCGAATTTCTTCAAGTACGGGGTAGGTGAGGTTCTGTGCTTCGTCCACGATGAGCACAGTGGTTTCACCAGCTCGGTAACGCTCCAGAAGCCACCTATTGAGGCTCAGCAGCTGCTGACTTTTGGAAGGAGACTCGCAGGAAATACCAAACTCCGCCAGAATAAAATCGAACAATTGATTTGTATTCATCCGGGAATTAAACAGGAAAGCGGTTCTCGCCCGCCGTTGATGTAACCAGTCGACAAGACGGTTGACGAGTGTGGTTTTCCCAGTGCCGACTTCACCGGTGAGTGTGATAAAGCCTTTGCGGTTCTGGATGCCATACATCAATCCACTTAGAGCTTCTTCGATCTCTTTGGTAAGAAAAAGAAAGCGTGGATCGGGATTGACGTTGAAGGGGTTTTCTTTCAGTCCGAAAAAAGTCTTGTACATAGTCTTTGGGCTCTCGTCACCACTTGCGAAATTACAGCATCTAACCCCTTCCACCTGTTGCGGCCGAAGATTCCCAGGTCGCAATATCTTCTCTGAGCCAGCGGAGTTTAGGCAGGAGCTGGCCTAGTGGATAACTTGCGGTTGCGCGCGCCATTGAAACCCTAAGGAAATTCGATTCACTGTATAACTAGTGCTGCATTTTCCCGCCACACAGGTGGGGAGAGCTGAAGTCTGGGTGTAACCTGTGTAAGCAAAAGAAAAGTCTACGTGTCGTCCGACCGGTCGGCCAAGCCCGAATCCATAAAACCAGGCATTATAGCTCTGCGAATTCACCCCGTTCGCGGTGGCGAGACTTTCGTTGCGAGCAAACCCAAAATTTGCATTCCCATTCCACAGCCGCGTGAGCTGGCGATTTACCCCAAGACTTACTTGACTCGTGTTCGCACCCGCCAATACGCCACTGCCGCCGGTGAGGCCCTGATTATATTGCAGCGACAGTTCACCACGATATAATGCATAGCTCAGCGAAGCTCCACCGGAAGCAATAACTCGATTTGTGGCGGAACCAATTGGCACTCGAAAGGTCGTCACCTCGGGACCACCGGCAAGCCGCAAGGCCAACCTTCCGGTGAGCTTTCTGCCATAAGCCAAATTGATGACATGATCCCCGACCGCTTGGGGGTTTCCGGGGAACTGATACGCACCGAACCGGTAAATCACACCAATTGTATCTACTTTGGTCAGCGCATAGTTGTAGCCCAAATTGGCGAGCACGTCGTTGCCGTTGATATTACCAGGATCAGAGAATCGGAGGATGCCGTAGGTCCCCGCCACCGTTATTGAACCCCGCGAACTGAGGTCGTAGGTCGCCTGAGTGCTAAATGTATTTGTATATCTCGGCCCGCCCGCAATGAAGATACTCTGATTTGGCACGTAGCTGCGACTCAGGCCCGGCAACTGGAGGCCAAGTGAGCCAACCAAACAAGGAATAGCGAGATTTGTCCCGCCGCATCCAAACTGTGATTCCGGCAGATAGCCAAATTGGTCTATGAATTGAAGCTGCCAACTCTTCCATGTAAAGGCTTGCATCACTCCCAATTCGGTGAAATAGCTGCCGCCCTGCGAGGAGTCTGTCGAGTAGCTTCCTCCGCCTGAGAAATTTAAAGAGAGTTGTGAATGGCTCCAGGTGTCCAAAAGACTCAAATTGCCAGCGAGATAATTAGTTGTATACCAACCGGAGGAGGGCCCCGCGCCTAAGGGCTGGGACTGAATCAAATTCCCGTACTGAAAACCTGGAACCCAGTAACTGTGCCGGCTCTCTGGTATGCCCAGCGTCGGATTCTGTACACCCGTTAGTGGCTCAACGTCCGGCTTCAGGTTGTCCGGTGATTGCTGACTCGTGTCATCGACCGTCGTATCCAAGGTCGGTAGTATTGTACGTGCTGCTGGTATCGGCTTTGCGTCTTCTTCCTGAGCTTGCGTGCGCTCTACACAAACTCCCAGGTAAAGAGCCGTCACTGCGACCAATCCTGCCAGTAATTTAACGCCGTGTTTCATTTCCGCTCCTCACGGCACCACGATGACGTCGCCTGGTCGCAAGAGCATGTTCTGCTCAGGGTTTTTGCCGTTCACTGCTTCTTTGTAGTTAAAGGGGTGCTTCACCTGTTTTCCGTCTTCCACACGCAAAACGTAGATATTTTTTAGCTTGGCAAATTGGGTAAAGCCTCCGCTACTGGACAATGCTTGCAATACCGTCATGTTTGGTAATAAAGGAAAGGCGCCGGGCCTCGTTACTTCACCCGTGACGTAAACTCTGCGACTGTTAATTTCCGCCACGGACACCGTGACCTGGGGACTGTTGATAAATTTCTTTAAGCCCTCAGTAATGACGTCAGCTAGTTGCATAGGTGTTAATCCCGCAGCCTGAACATCGTTCAACAGAGGCAACGTGACCTTGCCATCGGGTCTAACGGGGACGGTACGTGTGAGCTGGTCTTCTTTCCACACATCGATCCTCAAGACATCCTGCGCCCCAATTTTGTATTCGGAATCAATCGAAGGAGCTTGTGATCCCGCGGTGGCCAGACTCGCACTCGATTTCTGACTCGACACAGATGTCTTATCCTGATTTTGTTGATGCAGCAAAGCTTCGGGAGAGAGAAGGAACCAGGCCCCCATTAGAAGACTGCTGCAACAATTCATAACGACGGCTCCTTATAGCTCTTCGGAATCCGATCCCTGCACGTAAATCTGCTTGATCTTGTATAGCAGCGACTTGTAGCTAATTTGGAGGTCCCGCGCCGCCCGCTTGCGATTCCAATGCGTTTGTTCGAGCGCCTTCAAGATTAAATCGCGCTCCGCCCGTCGGGAAGCTGCCCTCGCGGTTGCCTTCAGCGAAGAAAGTCGCCCGTTCTCGCCGGCGGTCTGGGATCCTATCGGACTCGCGTGGAGATCCCCTAGGGCCAAAGCCAAATCCCCGACAGCAACCATCTTCTTCGCCACGTTCTCCAGCTCGCGGATATTCCCGGGCCAATCATGGGAAACCAAAAGCTCAAGAGCATTGCCCTTTAACTCGGGAGCCTTTTTCTTAAGCTCGGAGGAATGCTTGGCAAGAAAATGTTCTAGCAATTCCGGAATGTCTTCCTTTCGTTCCCGCAAGGGGGGTAAAACCAGGGTCACACCGCTAATTCGGAAGTAGAGTTCGCGGCGGAAACGTCCAGCTTCGATCTCTTTGTCCAAACTGCGTGAACTGGAGCAAATCAATCGCGCGGCCAATCCCCCGCTGCGGCCTCTTGGCTCCCCGTCCGGGAGGAGGGAAAGAAGTATGCGTTGACAGGAAGCATCCAATTCCTGCACACGATCCAAAAACAGCGTTCCCACCCCGCCCTCTGCGCCGGTACGAGATTCTTGAATCTCTCCGAGTAGCTGGACCTCGCTTAGTGCCGCGCAATTCAATTTCTTCAGTGGACCCTTGTCAGACCCAGAGAGCCTGTGGATTAGTCGGGCGTACACATCCTTGCCCGTCCCGCTTTCCCCCATAAGGAGAACAGGGATGTCTGTCCTCGCGATTTCCGCCACCATGGCATTCAGGGCGTGGATAGGCGTCGCGTGCCCGTATACTAAACCGGCGACCGCCGCCGCTTGTTCGAGAGTATTGCTAGCGCTTGTTCCCATGATACTCCGCCTTCAGACGAGCAGGTTCCATGCCAATGGGCAGCGCCATCGCAGTCGGCAGGAGTTTATGTAACCCTTTTTATATCAGCATATTGCATCCAGTCTTCACTCTAGCGCCCCACACAAAGAAACTCCGAAAGTCCCGATTGGTTTCCTCCAAATGGCAAATTCGTATCCCTAAGAGGTCAGGCCTAGGCTCTTGCTCCACAGCGGTGCTACCTCGTCCGCCACTCGAAGTGCGGTCTTGAACGCTTCGGCAATGCCACCATATCCGAGCCATTTCTGCAAGAACCGCCCGTCTACTGCAAGGTGAACAGCAAAATGAGCGGAGGTCGTAAGGTGCGAAAGCTAGAGACATAAGGCCGCCCCGGCTCAGCTTTAGCTGCAGCCCCCCAGAAATGCACAGGGTGGGTGCCTGGGATCGGCGGGTTGCGGCAGGCCTCAAATTGCCTGCAGATCTCTTCATTTGTCTCGGTTAGATTCGGGGTCTTCGGCAATGAGCGTTTCAAAAGCATGGACGAGTTTAGCACTCTGCGCTTCCCAATTTAATCCTTCCTCTGTTCGTTTGCGGCCAAATTCCCCAAGTTTCCTACGCAGCGATTCTGAATCCAGCAGCTTCTCGATCTGTTTTGCAAAATCGATTGGATCGTCAGGACGCGCGTACAGGGCACCCTCTCCGACAGTGCGACGGCCTTCTTTCAGATCGAACAAGACAATCGGTTTAGAAAAGGCCATGTACTCGAGGGTCTTGATCATCGTGGATTTGTCGTTCAAGGGACTCAGGGGATCCGGCGCGACGCACACATCGGCAACTGACAGGTATAAGCAAACCTCCTTGTGCGGGAGTAACCCGGTAAATTCAACGAAATTGTCAACACCCATTCGAGATGCCAAAGTTTTCAGCTTTGCAAGCTCAGATCCGGAACCGATCAATACATACCGTGCGTCTTCACGACGTTTCTGTTTGACGATGTATTCAATCGACTCGATCAGTAGCGCAACTCCGTCCTGGGATTCCATCCTGCCGACGTATAAGACCATATAGGGCTTGTCGCGTTTAAGTTCAATTATTTTCTGCGTGCCATCGACTTCCGAAAGCGCAGCACATGTTTGAACGACCACCACACGTTCGGGGGTCATTTTGCCGCGTGCGACTGCAATGTCCAGGTAAGACTCGTTTGTCGCAATTGACATGTCGGCGGCTCGAAAAGTCAAGCGCTCGAGGAGGCACAGCATCCCGTAGATCAAACCGCGCCGCTTGAACTTGGATTCAAACAGCTCCGGGCAAAGGTCATGGTGGTCGAAGACAAAGCGCACGCCCATCGCTTTGAAAGCCAGAGCAATAAGGAAAATCGTGTCAGGCGGGTTACATGCCAGCAAAATGCGGAATCGATTCCGTGCGTACACCTTCCAGGCGAGATAGAATTGCATCACTAATGCGAAACTGTATTCGAATATATAGCCAGCAATACCTTGGGCGTTCCAAGCCGGGTACCGGTAGATCTCAATTCCTTCGAGCAGCTCAGCACTGGAGTCGCAACCGCCTTCCTTGGGACAGATAATAGAAACTCGATAACCCGCCCCAACTAAAGCACTTGCTTCTAGCCAGACGCGCCGGTCTGCGGGTACCGGCTCGTTCTCTACAATGATGCAGATGGCAGGCGAATAATTTGGGGTCATTGCAAAAGGCAAGGCACAGCCTTACAACCTGCCACTTTATCTTGCCACCTTATGATATAAACCCCCAATCCTGTTTGCACGCTTATTAAAGGGGCTTCCCTTCATCGACGCGAAAAGTTCCCAAAGTGTCTGGCCAGGAGCAACCCGAGCCTCGCGGGTTCGCGAGACAAAGGAAGGCCGGTCTCATTTTTGACTTCGAGGATATGCACCTCCCCCGAGATCAAGCTGGTTTCGACAGTCGGATCTAGGCGCCAGCGAAGGGGCAAAGACTAAGGACACCGAACTCCCTTCATCATCGCCGACAGTCGTCGCTGCATTCTCCGCGTAAATAGACCATAGGCTTGTCATTAGATAGGAAGCGAGTGTTTATCTGTCACCCGTGTACTAGGATTCACTCGATTCCCAGTTTCGCCGGCAAGCACAAAACTCTTCATCTAATTCTCTACGCGTGAATGGGACAGCTGCATTTCGGAGGCAGATCGTTGAGATTGAGGCTCCGGATGAAGCATACCTCGAGCCGCTGGATCGACTCCGCGACTGGTGCAGTTATTCTTGATGGCTTCGTGGTGGCCTTGATCTGTTTCGACACAAACCGTTTCGATGGTAGAACCTCTTTTCAAGCTTGGATTATCGTCCCGGTTAGCACGTTCTGCCCTTGATCAAAAAAACCAAGATCGCCCTTCCGGGAAAACATTTGCAAAATTGTGGAGTCTCAACTCCTCTAGAACAGCTAAACGCATGGCTCAAGATTATGGTAAGTATTTTAAAATCAATAACTTGCCAGTCGGCCAAGGTTGGTCCTGGTCGTGCCTCTCTAAGTAAGTTCTTCCTGTTAGAAGGTTTTGCAGTCCGTCGGTAGATGCAGCTAATCCAAGCGTGAGGCGGAGAAGATGGTAACGAGTTCGAGTATGAGTTTGAGCCTGAGCTATCCCCCACCTGTACAAATTGAGGGCGGCGTGGGAGAAGATGTCATCCGCTTGGGAGTGATAGGGTACGGTTATTGGGGCCCGAATATCGTCCGGAATTTCCACGGACAAGATCGTTCACGTGTCGTGATGGTTTGCGACAAGAGTGCGAACTCGGTCCGGCGAGTGCGGCAGTCCTATCCAGATATGCTTGTAACCGAGGACGCTGACGAAATACTGAAGGCGCCCGACATTGACGCTGTCGCGATTGTCACTCCGGTGCACACACATTTTGAACTCGCAAAAAAGGCCTTGAAGAACGGTAAGCACGTTTTCATCGAGAAACCCTTTACCAGCACGAGCGCTCAGGCTGAAGAATTAATCGAACTGGCGGAGCGCAAGAACTTGAAGATCATGGTTGACCACACTTTCCTGTTCACCGGCGCTGTGAAACGAATGCGTCAACTTATCGACGACGGCGTATTAGGCGATCTGTACTACTACGATTCCACGCGCGTAAACTTGGGACTGCTCCAACATGATGTAAACGTCATTTGGGACCTTGCGCCGCACGACCTCTCGATTATGGATTATCTCATCGCGGAAAAGCCTCAGGCGGTAGTAGCCACCGGTGAGCGCCATCTGAATGGAGTGGCCGACATTGGATTTCTGACCGTGTACTACCCCAATAACGTTATCGGCCATGTTAATGTGAACTGGCTCTCTCCCGTGAAGGTGCGCACTACTTTGATCGGGGGGGAGAAGAAAATGCTGGTCTGGAATGATCTCGAAGCAGATGAGAAACTGAAGGTGTATGACCGGGGCGTGCACATGAACAGTGCAGAAGGAATACACCAACTCCTCGTGAGCTACCGCTCCGGGGATATGTGGTCCCCAAAAGTTGAGCAACTCGAAGCGCTCAAAGTCGAAGCAGCGTACTTCGCGGACTGCATTCTGAACGACAAGAACGCATTCAATGACGGGCATGCCGGACTGCGTGTCGTGAAAGTGCTGGAGGCCGCTAACCTATCGCTGGAACAGAAGGGCAAAATCGTTCAGCTTTGATGGGGTTTTCAAGCTCAATTAAATTGCTACGAGGATTTAGCCCAGGAGGAGTGACGCCCATACATTAAGAAGATTCATTGATCTAGAGGCCTTCTCGATCCTCGTCTCCGACAGCGAAATATCAAGTGCCGCACGGTTTTCATATCCCGGAGCATGCGCCTCCTGGCTTTCTCTCGCTCAGACATCTCCGCTACGGCAAGCCCACCTGTAATCATATCGATGACAGCGGCCAGCCGGTTTGGTTGCTGACGTTTATGGTCCCAGGCGCAGTCCGCGAAGTGCTGCCAGCCACCGCGCAACTTTTGGTTTTGGCAGGGAATCAAGGGAAAAAGCTCAAGAACAAGAAATGAGCAGTCCGACGCCACCTCATCTGCTCCACTATGTGAGGCGGCGTCTTCGACTGTGCCGGCGTCTTGAGGGTCCGGGAGGCGGCCGGCGACAATCGAAGATTCCGGTACAGGCTCTGTTCGGGGCTCCTCCGATCGGTCAAAACCCTCCGTTAGACAAGTTTTCATGCAATCGCGACAATGGTGCGCTCTGCCGTGCGACGCACACTGTCCATCGCAACCCGTTCTGAGACGATCCGTTGGGCTATTTCACCGAGCGCCCCGCTCCCCGGCCAATGCGGCAAACCTTTCTCACGCTCATCCGCTCGGTCAAGCGCAAAAGGCCCTTGATGATTGCCACTGGATCAACCTGGCCCTCGACAGCACCGGCGCTGAATGGCGACGAGCCTGCTGGTGGAATTTCTGGAGTGCTAGAACGATCGATTTGAGCTTAAATCTTGTCCAGTATGACTACTTTGCACGCTGTCCTAAATCTGGCCTCTGGGCCAGTAGTAGCCAAGGCGGCGCTCGAGATTAACTTGAGCAGTGGAAATGCCTCTGACAAAGGGACTCATTAGGATGGCAAGGTTGTTGGGCGCCCCGAATTTAATGGATTGTTTTCTAATGGCGGGAAGTGGTTTCGCTGCTGGCGGCACATGTCCTTCCGGAGCTAACTATCTCAATGCGACTACGGGCACCAAAGTTACTCTCGCCAGACTGGAACTCATAAGCTCTTACTACATTTCTGCGGCAGGCTCAGAATCGAACACCGGGACTACGAGGACGGCAGGCGAATGTCTCGCTTCGGCGATTATCGTGGGAACGGCGATCACGCAAGCCTCCACGAACTTCACGTTGCGACAGAGCTACAATACTGGCTCCTTTGGAGAGCCCCCCTGGGATTTGGTCGCGGGCTTGGCGAGAGAGTTTCAGGCATCGTGGCCCCTTGACACAACTCCAGATGCTTGCGTTCCAGATGCTTACATGTCGCTGCTGAATACCTGCAAATAAGGCGGAGATGCTGATGAAAACGTTAAGGAAAACGTTAAGACTGATCGCAACAACAGCGCTTTTTCTCGTTATTTATGTTCCTTCGACGTTCGCCCAGGGCGGTAGCGTAGCGATTTCTGTTGTGCAGTCTCTCACGGCCGGTGTCAGCACCGACGGGGGCACAAATCCCTCAGGTACGTTTAGTGGAGCGCAGACGGCGGGGGATTCAAATTACATCATGGTTGAATACTGGCCGCCATCTGCTCCCTTGACCGGACCGGTCACATCGGTCACGGACGCCCAAGGAAATATCTATACCCGTCAGTGCGGGCCACTCACGACGATTTCATCTGGCAGTTACACGAATGAATGCGGTGGGGGAAACCCTACGGCGGACGGCAACGACACAATCGTTGAGATGTGGCTTGCCAATAGCATAAAGGCCGCTGACGCAGGGGCGAACACAGTCACGATGCAAATGACGAATCCAGGTCACATGGTCGGCTGGAACATGTGGCTTCTTGAAATTCACATTGCCACTGCCGGCAGCATTCTCGCCCTTGACAAATTTGTGAGCACGCAAACGAATTCCAGTAGTCCAACGGGAATTTCTACCGGCACGACGGCAACGACGACTTCGCCAAATGAGATATTTATCGCTTGGTGTCTTCCCGTATCAGGATTGTGTCAGCCGTCGCCAAGTTCTCCTTGGGTTGATATGCCACTAAGTGGCGGGGAGGATTTCGATACACATTCCGGTGCTGCTTATTTGATTGCTACGAGCGAGCAAACAGCCAGCGCTTTGTTCGGAGCAGGTAGTACGAATGGAGATGAGGCTATCGCTGGAATCCTCACTTTCAAGTCTGTGCCGCCAGCAAATCTTCCGAAGCCTCCGACGAGTCTCACTGCAACCGTTCAATAGTTTAATCACATTTATAGATAAGACGACGATTGGATACGCACAAAGGGGAATCGCGGGTACATCGAATGAGCTGTCCGTGGACCTGCGGGCTGGCACATCGGTGCGGCGAGTGGCTAGTCGCCAGGATATGAACGCGAATCAGGTGATGTTCTACTGGCGGAAGCGGTTCCACGATGGGTGGCTAGGAAGCGCACTGCAAACACGAGTATTAGCAAATCTAGGCGCCGCTCTATTGCCTTCGGAGTGAAGCGATTCTGAGGGCGTGCAGGGAAGGCCAACCCCCTGTTGCCAGCTCTGTAATCCTTGGATCGCGCCTTCGAGCCCATCGCGGAGGGTTTAGCGGGGACCGTCACTTGCAACCGCCTGGTGTTGACAGCGCACCCAGCTTTGTGTGCGGTCAGGTGATCAGTCGAATCCAGTGCAAGGAGAAACCAAACGAAAAACACTGGGAAAATTTGAAGGAACAATAACCAGCAAAGATAGCGCTTATTTGGGAGGAGTGACGAGTTTGTTTTCTGGCGCAGGGACTTCTACCCAGATCATGCTCGCCTGTATGTCTGATTCCTTGCCGTCGGCCATCTGAGCTGTAACCGCAATCCGATGCTTACCGGACTCAAAGAGAAGAAGCGGACTCTTGGTGGTTATTCCCTTGACGAGTTTTGTTTCCCCGGGAGGAACGGGGATGGAAAATAGCTTCGTGCGAACTGCGAGTCCCAAGGAAATGTCATATACAATAAACTGCTGGACACACGCTTTCGTAACCGTCTTTGAGCAAGCAGGAGTTTTCGAAAAATCGTAGTCGAAGTTGACGGTGATAGTGTGCTTGCTGGAGAGGGGCGACTGCGCTGCAGGCGAACTTCCGTTTTGTGCGGCCCCCGAGAGCGCGCCGGCAAGGCCGATTGCGAAAAGCGCCATAAACTTCATCCGGCGCATGCTATATTTTGCCTTTATCGCGAATTTTCGTTTTGAGATCCCTCTTGGTCGAAAAGCTTAGCCCTCATATTCTCGTCGTGTCAACCGCGAGTCATCCTGGCCTCTTTGGCGTGGTCGCGCAGCTGATTTTGGCAGCCTGACAAGAGGCTTACCGGCTTCCAGCGGACTATCTTGGTCATTTCGGCGCGACCAGAATGGGCGAATGCATTGCTTTGATAACAAAAGACGTGAGAATCCGTGCTTGCAAACAGATCAAGACTATTTAGTGAGCACTGCGCGAAAATCGCTATGAGTTCTCCAGGCGGATTCAGAAAACTCACCTTCGAAAGCGCGACTTCAGATGGCATCCGCACATAGGCGAAGTTGATATCCTCGAGCACAATCAACGAAGAAGAGTCGCTTGCAACCAGCTGGAACATTAGTTCGAGACAGTGGTCATGCGTCTTTTTGCGAAACAGAGTAATCGAATGGCCGTCTAATTTCCCCGCATTGAGCATGGCTCGGATGACACTAGTCTTTCCGTTCCCCGGCAGCCCGTGGAACAGATGCCCACGGCGAAAAGGTTGCCAACAGGTTTGAAATCACGGCTCGCGCTCAAGTAAGGATTGGAAGTCTTTGCAGATGAGATGCGCATGAACTCAATCATTGCCAACTGACCGAGCGTCACGAGAGCGCCCGTTGAAAATCGTTTCACAGTGTCACGACCAAGCAAGGCGGGTGTAATATGGTGGTATTTCAAAGAATAGAAAACCAAATAACGGCTTACTAAGTTAGCGGGCAAATGGCTATTACCGGAAACGGCGTCTGCCGACTGACTTAGCGGTTTAAAGCATTAGTCATAGAGCGCAGGGAGCCGCGTGGCGGATTGTTTCCGGGAGGGGGCTTTGTGGCCGAGTATTACGTTGTTACGGATCTCGGTACGCTGCCTGGCGGTGCTTCCAGCGCTGCATACGACATCAACGATCGCGGTCAGGTCGTGGGCTCCTCACTTATAGCGACAGGCGAGGATCATGCTGTCCTCTGGGCTCCGTTGACGCCACTGCAAGACCTCGGGACACTTCCCGGCGGCAGCGCCAGCGAAGCGTCCGGAATCAATTGTTGCGGCCTGATCGCAGGCCAGTCGGATTTGGCAGGCAGCGGCGGCAAAACCCATGCGTTTGTTTGGAGCAGCGCAGGCGGAATGCAAGATCTCGGCACGCTGGCGGGCGACAACGAAAGCGAGTCAGCGGAAATCAATGCGTGTGGGCAAGTGGTCGGGAATTCAACCCTTACGGCGGGAGGAAGGCTACATGCGTTTATCTGGAGCAATGCCGCGGGAATGGTTGGTCTGGGAGCATTGCCGGGTTTCACGGACTCTGGGGCCCACGATATCAACAACCTCGGGCAGGTGGTCGGCTACTGCGCCTTGGCAGGTGCGCCGAGCCGGGGCTTCCTTTGGAGCAGCACGACGGGCATCCAGCCGGTGGGTACATTGCCCGGCGGCCTCGGCAGCGACGCCGTTGGGATCAATGATTTGGGCGAAATTGTCGGTACTTCCGACTCCGGCAATGTCAACACGCCTCACGCTGTCTTCTGGAGCAAGGCGGGGGTTGCGCAGGACCTGGGCATTCTTCCCGGTGGAAGCTGGAGTGGAGCATCTGCGATCAATGTTTTCGGAACAGCTGTTGGGAACGGCAATTGTGCCGGTTCGGGGTCGCACGCATTTGTTTGGAACGCAAGAAGCGGAATGCGGGATCTGAACGCTTTTATTCCTGCCAATTCGGGCTGGGAGCTACAGACTGCCGTAGCGATTAACGTCGCCGGACAGATTGTTGGAGTGGGCACCGTAAACGGGCAGCAACATGCGTTCCTCCTGACGCCCCAGTGCTCGCCGTGACTCACAACTGGCCTCCTCTCGGTTAGAATTGGACGCTTACACACAATCGAAAGCCCTGTAATTTGCGCGTACACGGCCGGCTCATCTGCCGATAGGATATTGCTGTCCCCAAAGCTGCCTAATCTTCGTAAGTCATTACAAAATTGGAGTTTGCCGCTTGAGGGGTACGAGTGCCTGTCCTTAGGGACCTGGTCGCTATTCAGCCTATCGGCCAGTTGCTGATCGGTGGGTGCCTTGGTAGATTTAGGAGTTCGTTGAAGAGAACTTTTTCGGGACGCTCCTCGGGCGATTTCGTGATCGTTACGACGGAGACCTGTATGCCGTAGTGGATCGGGGATCCGCCAGCTGACGATTTTGTGTGTGATCAACACGTTGAATGAGAAGGTCATGAAAAAGCTGTTTCTATTTCTTGTCTTTTTTCTCGGTTGCGTCAGTTCGACGCTGGGGCAGGTGCCGAACTGCTCGAACGTCGTGGACCAAACGGAACCAGACACTTCCGCCTTTTCCAATGCGGGTTATCTGCAGATGTATCTGCCAAATTTGGCAGGTTCCGGAAATGTGATTATCGTCGGTGCGGTCGCTTCCAACGGTGATGCGATCACGGTGACGGACGACAAGAACGACACCTACAATCTGGGAGCAAGCCAGCTGAACAACAAGTACGTCTATCTGTTTTACGCCGCGAACGTAACCGCCGGCGCGAGACAAGTTCAGGTTCATTACGCTTCAGACGACGCCTACGTCACCGGATTCGCATTCGAGTGTACGAACGTCGCCTTGTCGTCCACAATGGACGAGGCCGTCTCGAACTCTGGAAGCGGCACGACAATCACTGCCGGGAGCAGCGGCACCATTGGCAGCTCGGGCGACCTCGTCGTTCAGACCTATTGGAACGATTCAGTGCAATTCGGATGCGGATCGATCAACCCGGGGAGCCAGAGCAACATCAGCTGGGCACTGATTCAGGCCGACGATTCCGAGTGCATCGGCACTCAATGGGGCGTGTACAATTCGACTGCGGCGCTGAATCCAACAATGAGTTCCGCAACGTCCGGCTTCAATTCCGTTGCGATCTTTCTAAAAGCGGCGGCAGCAGGGACTCCGTTCTCCACGGCTGGAATCGGCATCACGTGCATGAAGACGTTTTGGATTAGCGACAATAATGGGAGCCAAGGCCAACTGCCACGCACGGAGCAGTTCCCTTGCCCCGGTTCAAACAACTCCGTGATCGTAGAATGGATCGGGGGAGGCAACGGAGCGCTGAGCGGGGTATCCGATGGTAATGGCAATACATACTCTGACACCGGGCCGGCGGTCTGTGAGCCGGGAGGGGGATGCAGTTCAACATATTACGCTCAGAACGCGAAACTGACGAACTCGCAAAACTTCACACTGAGTGGGTCGCCTGATAACGATACCGCGAAAATCTATATCGTTCGCAATGGGTCCACAAGCCATTTTTTTGACAAGACTGTTACCGCCACGGGGACTCAATCCTCGGCTGGTAATTTAAACGCGATTTCGATTACTCCTGCTACGCCAAACGGCCTGGTAGTGAGTGATTTGGGTGTTTCGAGCAACACAATAACGGGAGTTGTCGGAAGCGGGCAACTCTTTATGAGTTGTCTATGGAGTTCGGAGAGTGCTGGATTTGGTGGCTGCGACGAAAATAACGGCTGGGCTTATTTCCTGAACCCGAACACGTCTATCGTGAATTTCACTTGGACAGCAAATGATGGAATCGCGGCTCAGGGCTGGGTGGCGAGAGCCGACGCTTTTGAATCAGCAGTGGCGACCGGGCCAGCACCAGCGCCTCCTACCAAATTGACGGCGACGGTCCAATGAGTCTTTCAGATGAGCAGGAAATGCGCCTCTTTATTCTTTCAATCCGTTTGCCCCAACCGCCAATGACGATGCCTTTCGATGCCAGAGGCCGCGGAATTGTGAATCAGATTTGGCGACCAGCCAATTGAAGCAGGTGCCTGGCGTAGCGTCTCGCGGCGGATTCGAGACGCCCACGACGTTTGAACCGAACCGTGGCGTCCAATAATTCGCACTGTGATACTGGGAGGCGCCAACCCGATGCCTCACAATCTTCGATCACGTGTTGTACCGTCGAAGCCTTAGCGATCGCAACCACGTTGTCTTTGGCGACGAGCCAATTCAACGCAACCTGGGCCTCCGTCTTGCCGGTTGCTGCCGCCACCTTTGTTAGCATTCCTTCGGGGTCAGCGGCTTTGACGTTAGAAAAATTCTCGCCAAGGGGGCTGAAAGCAAGCACGGTGATTTGATTTCGCCTACAATAGTCGAGCATTCCCCTTTCAACCGTTCTTTCAATCAAGCTAAAGCGCAGCTGATTGGAAACAATTCTGTATTTCGAAAGCGCGGCCTGAGCTTGTTCCAGCTCACGGACCGAAAAATTGCTGACTCCAATGAAGCGAATCTTGCCTGCATCCACAAGCTCCTCTGCCGCCGCCATCGTTTCCCCGATGGGGACAGTGTAATTCGGCCAGTGGAGCTGATATAGGTCGATGTGGCTGGTTCTCAACCTCTGAAGACTTTGCTCAGCCGCTCGTAAAAGATCGACGCGTCGGAAATTTCGCGGCGAGACCTTGGTTGCGACGAAAACACGGTCCCTGCATTCCCGAATAGCATCTCCAACGACCTCCTCGGTTCCGTAGGCTTCGGCGGTATCGATCAAAACGGCTCCGAGTTCGATGGCTATTTTGAGGGGTTCAGTGCCTCCCTTATAGCGCCAAGTCCCAAACCCGATGTCGGGGAGCCAGACGCCTGTGTTCGCTAATTCTTTGTAGTTCATTCTCTTGAACTATGCACTTTGCGATGATGACTAGGAAACAATGGCCGGGTCATCGCGGGAGTGACAGATTTCCAGAACACTTCATTAGGCAAGACTGTACGTTTACTTCCCTCTGCTGCGGCAGGCAATTACAAAGCACGATACGAGCCACGAGGGGGGGGCAATTCGGAGGAATGAGACGATGCACGTCGTATAGAAGGGCGCGGTCCAGACGAGGCAGCTGGGACGCTGCTGGCGCAGGGGTTGGTTCTTTCTAAGAGATGAGCGGGGGACGGATGCGGAGATGGGTGGGCTTCGCAGAGTTGGTTGGCCTTGACTCGGCGCGGAAATCGTTTAGGTCGCGGCGTTCGCGGCAATGCATTGCATTAACGTATGCGAGGCGTAGGTCGTGCCAGACACAAATTGCATGAGGGGCCCAAAACTCCAAGCTGCTGGCGAACCCAAAATATGAAAGCCTTCAACCGAGGTTTCGAGCCCGGGCTTCAAAATGGGGTAACCCTTGAAGCAACGAATAGACTGCTTAAGCTCCGAAGAAAGGAAATCGTATTTCGAAATATCCACTCGATACCCAGTTCCGAGAAGAACGTGGTCAACGGTGCGGTCACTTCCATCGTCGAGCCGAACCTTCACTTGTCCACCAACCAGAGCAACAGAAACGACAGAACGTCCCAAATGAATGGGCACATCCCGCAGCCTATCCACCAACCAGCGGGCACCAGCCGGACGCACGGCGCGTTTGCGCAAACGGTCCTGAAGTGAGCGCGGCAGATGTCTCAATAGATCTGGACGCGCCAGGAGTTGACTAACTCCCGCTGGCCCGACATCCGTCGGCGCGTAGAGCATCCATCGCGTGAACGATCCCAGCCTATGATGAAGGGTCTTTGATGCAAAACCCTGCAACCAGTGAATGTGCCGTGACCGGGCAACCACTTCAGCCTCGGATCCACCCTCGCGCAGAAGCGCGGCCGATTCAAGCGCACTCTGTCCACCGCCGATAATGAGAACCTTCTTGTTCGAGAATTTTCTGAGGTCGGGGTGCTCCGACGTGTGTGACACAACCTCAGCCGGCAGCACATCAAACTCTGGAGGCCTCCAGGCGAAGGACCCGATGCCAGCCGCAACAACAACTCGCTGCGACTGAATAACTTCACCGTCTGAGACGGTCACTCGGAAGCCTGGGGAATTGGATTCGATCAGGGCAATCTTCCGTTGATCAAGATAGGGTACCGCCTGGCGCTGATACCATTGCCCGTATTGGATGAAACGGTCGAGCGGGACTGGGAGTGACAGATGATTGCCATTTGCAGCCTGGTATGCCTCCAGAGTCAGCTTGCGATTCGGGTCGGCGATCTGCGTCGCTGTCCAATTGGAGCGCAAGAACATGCCTGACGGCATATTCCGCTCCCAAAATGACATAGGCTCGCCGAATACGCGAATCTCCAAGCCTTTGATCGTGCCCAGATGTGCGGCTGCGGCCAACCCGTAAGGGCCTGCACCCACGATCGTTACATCAGTTTTCATGACGGATTTCCCTTTCTATCACGGCATTCCCACGAAGATTTGAAACTTCAGTATTGCTTAACCACGGCCAAGAAGCGGACTTCTTCTTGGCCGAATGTTTCGATCTCGGCAAGAGAACCATTGAAGCGGCGCTGTTTAGAAGCCGCGCTTGACATACAAGTAGGGGAGGAGCGTGATCTCCATCATCCCCGGCAGTGGATCCTCGAAGCTAAAGACCGCTTCCTCATCGTAATTGCGGAGGGACTTTAAATAGGCGCGGCCTTCAATCTGGCCGTTTAAGATTCCGACCACCCCCGTAGGCAGGTCTGTTAGGAGGCGAATCCATCGGATCCCGGACCTGCCGATGCACGATTGGACCGGCCCGTTCACCTGGTCAGCAAACAATAAGTAGGGGAAATCAACGCCTGCCCGGTTTCCAATCGTGTGGTAGCCCCATGTACGACCATTGATATCCAAGAGCCGATACTGGCCGTCCCGCGGATCGCGCTTGAACTCGACTTCAACGAGTCCATAGTAGTTGATGGCGCTCAGGAGTCGCTTCGAGTATTCCTCCAGCAAAGGTAAATCGACCGTCTCAACATAGGTGCTCGAGCGACCGAATTCGAGAGGATGCTGCCTCCGACGGCACGCAGAAAGGCTGGCGATGGAATTTCCCTGCTTGAACAATGAGCAAAAAGCATACTGGCAAGTTCCATCCCCCGGAATGAGATCCTGGATCATGATTTCTTCCGCAGGGATGTGTTGAAGGGCCCGCTGAAACAGTTCCCTCAATTGCGTTGGAGTGTCGGCACGCCAAGCTTTATCCTTCGTCGCATAGATGAAGTGTTCTTTGATTGCAGGCTTGACAGCGACGGGAAAATGACCCTCGACCTGGTCGAGGTCTCCGACGCTCTGCGGATACCATGTGTGAGGAGCTGGAACCCCTAAATCCTCTGCCAAGCGGTAAGTGTTGCGTTTGTCCCAAAGCCACTTGATTGTTTCCCAGCTGGGCGTGGGCACACGGTAAATTTCTGAGAGTGCCTCGCGATATTGTGAAAGAACTGCGACCAATTCATCGCGAGTCGGGTACAGCACCCAGCCACGAAGCCCGCGTGTCCGACCTATGTCGAGGAGAAGTTGAACTATTTCCTTCGGTTCGTGAAGGGAAGGAACTCGCTCGTGAAATGTGGTGTAGCGAGAATACCGTGCAATAGATTTCTCATCGTCGATCACGCAAACCGGTACCCCCCGACGGCCGAGGCTGCGAACAATGCCCAACCCTTGGTAGTCGCCGCCGATCACAACTGCGCCAGGGCCTTGCGCGCGTGGAATATTCTTCGATGTCATATCGCTCATTTAGAATAACCAGTTGACCCACCAAAATCGCCCGCGATGAGGTCGTTCCGCTCGTCAAACATGCGAGTGAGATTTAATCAGAACTCACCGACGAATGACTTCGATGTCCACAAACTTGACCGCCCCCAGCAGCGGGAGAATCTCATCTCTGGGCTATTGTCAGAATTAGGCGTCAAGGGAGTTGTTTGAGAAAAGCTGAATTATCTGATCTGGTAAGACACCGCTGGTGGCGGTCGTTAGCTTGCTTTCCTTCAAGCGCTAGTAGCGCTTGCGGGCAAGCTCAGGCCCTACTTCGTCTGTTCTGCTCCTTTTCACTACGCTCCATATAGCGCTTCGCGGCGCCCTCTACAATCGGATTCAGGCCAACTCGTAAACCAACCGACCGTCTTTGAGAACGGCATGAGCGATTCGCGCCCTCTCATTTCCCGGTCCCTCGATCTTCCAAGCACCGCCGCACGGGACTAGTTTCATCTGACTGCGGGCTCTCCACCAGCGGTCCACATCCCCTGGCAGTGGTGCCCAGATTTTTTCGCGAGCAATCATTTCCTGCAAATACCCAAGGAGCGATTCATAGACTTTCCGTTCCCGTTGAGCAATCAAATAATCCGGATGCGTGATGAAACTCATCAGCCCGTTCCTTTGCCGGATCAGATCGAGCTGCCTCTTCCATAGATCAAGTGAGTAGTCGTTCAAAATGTGAAAGAGCGAGTAATCTTGAGTCGTTGTCAGCGGGAGTTCCACGATCCCGCCGATGAAGAATGGCATGACCGTGCAGCAACCGCCGCGTTTTGGTTCCAAATGAGCAACATTAGGCACTGACATGTCGTAGGAAAACTCGAATGCGTCAAACCAATCGGCGTTGCGATACATAGCGCCAGCGCGAAAACCGCGAGCGTTGAATCGGTGTACGTACTCATTGATTCGTTTCGCTCGACGGAGGAATTCCTCTTTCTCCTCGTACAAATGCCCATCGTGATTCAAGTCGTGAATGTTGAACTCAAAGCCCCGACTTCGGATCTCCTGGACATACTCCTCTTTAATTTCATAGCGTTTTTCCGGAATCACTTGGAAGGAAGCCCTGAGACCATAGGATTCGTCGAGATCCATCAATTGGGGCGTAAAGTCGAGGCCTGCCGAGCCTTCGACATCATGAGTCATAATGAGGCAATTTGGCGCGCCCTCAGGCCAAAACCAAATGAATGGAACCTCTCGCACTCCGTGGGCTTCCATCGATAGCTTCAAGAGTTCCTGATGGAGCATGTCCACTGTGAAATCCACAGGCCATGCGGGGAAGGGCAGCTTCTGCCAGCCGCTGAAGTAAGCTCTTTGCAGATGCCGGCGCACCGGGACCGGGAGAAGACCCCGAACAAAATAGTAGGACTTGCGGATCAGTTCGTGGCCGAGGAGTCCCCCCCTGGCTGGTCGAAGGTTCTGTTCGTAGCGCTCTCGATAGAGATTCTCGAACACCTCCGAAGGATCAAAAGGCAAACGAACTTTGCATTCGTCCAAACAGACATCTATTGAAGCGTCGTAAAGATCGGCCTGCGCCACCTTTGCGACCTGTCCCGTTTTGCATCTCCCGTAACAAATTATCTCCGAACCAAACCTGAAGAAACCAGGTTCCCCCGCCGTATGCTCCGAAGGCGCACAGCTTGTCCAGTCTGTAGGAAGCCTGAAGTACTCATCGAGCGAATGTGTCATCTTCTAGTTCGACCGTCGATTCTCCTGGGGTAAGTTCTATCAATAGGAACAGGGCGCGCGCGAAAGTACCGCTCCTGAATGAACTTTGCCATGCGTGATGTGCCTGAGATCCTGAATTCCGAGCCTCGTAATACCTCATCTTTGCGAGTGAAAAAACTCGTTCTTTCTTTGCTCTAAATCCCAGATTCTATCCAATGTGGCGATAGATTAGCCGCCCTGTCGCAGCGAGCAAGCGGTCTGGTATACAGGCGAAGACCCGCTTGACCATATTCAGCTTCCAAGTTTCCTTAAGAGCGAGTGTGTCCGGAGCGGGGAATCTCCAATAGACGAGTTTGGTCAACTCCTGTGCCCAGTGATTCTTGAATAGGATCAATCCTTTATTGTCGCTCTCAGAGCGACCTAGGTCGAATTCCTGTGCGCCTGCCGCCTTGGATTCCTGAATCGTCTTCCAGAGTAGAAACGGCATTCCGCCCAGATGTTTGAATTTTGAATCCGAACAGCCATATTTATAGTAAACCTTGTCTCGAAAACGCAAGGTCAAGATCGCAGCGATTGGGATATGTGCCTTGTAGGCCAAACGTATCTCGAGCGCGTCGTTCATGCAATTGACGAGATTGCGGAACCACAGGTACGGCTGTGGAGGGAGATGTTGACGACCCCGCGTGACCACCAGCAGGTCGTAGAAATCCTTGAGCAGCTTTATGGATCTCCCGCGTTCGTAAACGACACCGGCCCGTTCGGCTCGGCGGACTCGGCGCTGAGCTGAATCCCTGTGAATACTCCGAAAAAGTTGGTCAAGGCTAGGTCGAAGATCCAATCGATGAAGGCAATATTGTTTGGCCGGCTGGAAGCCAACTTTCTCTCCTTCCTGACAAAAACTGCCGTTGACCGGTCGAACCTCTATGTATTTCCAATCTCGATGCTGCAGGTCGGCCCGCAAATATTCCATAACGAAATGCAGGTCTCGCTCTGAATCAAACAAAGGTTCACAATGATCGGAGAACGGCAGAGATACCATCCGCCCGCCTGTTAGCCAGCTACGGACGCGACAGAAGACAAGACCATTTTTCAATTCTCCGTTCGAAGGAGAGGTGGTGAAAACGACGGGTCTGTACCCGTAGGTTCTCTGTAGGGCCTCCAACCAACCGACCGTGTGGAACACAGACGCCTTTGGGTGTCCCTCCACCAGTTCCGCCCACCGCGCGTCCTGCATTGGATCGATTTGATAAAATCTCATTGGCGTTTCTTAGATTCTCGCTCGGCCGGTTGACTTTTCGGAGGCAGCGAAACTGATTTTTCCCTCTTTTAGTTGCGGATCAGCGTCCATTTTCTCCCAGCTCAAAAAATGTGGTCGACGCTGGAAAAAGGGATGCAACCCGTTACTCCGCGTGCTCGAATTGCTGTCATGCTGAACCAGGATCGGAGTCTGTGCCTTGGCGCTAGAGGGGAAATAATACAGCGAAATAGTATTGGAAGAATAACTACCAATATTATGTTATCCTAGAAGTTAACACGTCGTAAGACTAGGAAGGACCGGCCAAAAGTTCAGACTATGAACAGAGACTGAGCGCAGGTCTTCAGGCCAACTCGATTCCACTCCCCTCTGACAATTCTTGTTTCTGAGGCGATAAAGTGCGTTCCAGATAACGAACCGCCGGTGTGGACAATGCCACTGCGCTGGCCAGAACGTACTGGAGAAAACGTTTTAACCCTTTATGCTTGGCCTCCAAGCGGACTCGGGAGCTCTGCGAAGCACGCTTCCGTCAATGTCTATAACTACCCCCTTCTTCACCGAGTCAAGTACGCCGTACAAAGGATGCTCGAAGAAATGCGCCAAATAAATGCCATCGGGCCAAAGATCATTGGAATTGCAGTTTGAAACAAAATATCTGAGCCCGTAGATAGGACATATTTTCCGCATATCATTCCGCTCATTGAACTCTTTTATTGCGAGACGCTCCCCACAAAAATCATTATAAGTATGACCAAAGATATCATCGAAGTACGATGTCACTCGTGGGAGAACATGCCGGCTGTTCGTCTCAAACAGGGTCAATGCATCGCGGGTGGACGAATACAGGTCCAGATCGAAAGATACAAACGCGACCGGGGCGGGATTGGCGGCGACGAAAGAAGAGATCGTTTCGTTGACAGGGCCAAGACGCAATGAGGCTCGGGTGAGTGCGGCCTCAAGCCGTTCTCGATCCATCGGCAATTGTCCCTCAAACCACATATTCGGTTGATCTCGAAAGTTTTCTGGTTTCGGCAGCCCTACCCCGGTGTCAAAGCCAATAACGTCGATGGCGACGTTTGTAATCTGCTCGACGCACTCAGCAATTTTTTCAAGAGTCAGAAGGCCAAAACCACCGGCCACCCCAAATTCGATCACGGAAATTCGCGGTATTTTGAGTACTTTGGCCAGGGCAGCACCCTGCATCACGCCCCAAGCGTACTGCGGCCTTGGCTTACAATGAACATCTTTCATTAAGTCAGAAAACGTGCGATTCAACCATGGATATGTGTTATCGAAGCCGACAGGTTGGCGTAGCATTTCGACGGCTCTGCGTGGGAGTATTTTGCTTGCGATACGCGCTATGGTCCGTTGTATCGTCATGGTAGCCGCGCGATCATCCTCGATTTTTCGCTCGGTCCTTGGGTGGTCGACGCATTCGAAGTTTCCAAAATCATTTTCTTTGAGGAATACATCGCGCTAACCTATCAGTTCATAACAGGACCGGAGACGCCAAAACGAAGTATCCCACTACTGGTGTTCGCGTGTCACGGTTACGCGATCTTTTCACAACACTAGCTTGCGGCAATAGAAAGCCTCAGCATAACCGCTGGGGGCATTGCATTCCATTCCACGCAACCGCATGAGGGACAAAAATGTGTCTTTCTGAAACCAGCGCTTGGTGTGCTGTGACCGGAAGGCTTCCATGATGTAACCAACTTTCCTTTGGCATACCTCCGGCTCGAGTGTCACGAACACGCTCGGTTGTCCCATGTCACCATCATATTTCGGAATCTCATATTCCAGAATAAAATGGTCCCTAAACGTATTCCATGTTAATTCCGCGATTAGGCGGTGATCTTGATGTGAGTCTTTGCGATTATGCGTCAGGATTAGATCGGGAGCTACTCTTTTTAAACCTTCAAAGCTATCTTTGATCTTTGTTCCTTCAAAAGGAAAGAAGCCGTCGCGAAAATCGTTGACGATGATCTCTTTTTGCTGGGCCTGTTCCAGAAACAGTGCCGCGCTATTGCGGGCTTCCCGCTCGCGCTCTTTGCTAGAACTGAAAACGACCCAAACGACTTCCAGATTTTGAGTAGAGGAAAGCAGCCGCAGAAGGGTCCCGCCGCAACCAATCTCAATATCATCGGAGTGTGACCCGAGACAAAGGACTTTGAGAGGCGCAGCGCCGTTTTGTGACAAGTTTAGGGCCAGCATTTTAGTTTGTTTGGGAGTCGGAAGGCGCTAGTGGCTACCATTATCGCCGTTGGTTTTCCACACTTCCCACGGTGCAGCGCCACCTGCACAGAGGCTCTCCAACTGTTGCTTATCTTTAAAAGTATCCATGCTTGCCCAGAAGCCATCGTATGGATAGCCGATCAACTGCTTCTCGGCTACTAGCCTGTGAAATGGCTCAATCACAAGCTCTTCTTTATCTCTCATATACTCGAAAATCTTCTTCTTGAAGATGAAGAATCCTCCATTGATCCGCACATTCCCGTTATTCATGGCATGGATCTCGGAAACCAGGTTGCCGTTCCCCTGCTGCAAGGAAACCTGGTGATAGCTGAGATTCGGCCGGACGCAGAGAAAGCTGGCGATTTTGTCTTGCTTGTGAAAGTGGTCAAGCTGTTGGGAAAGGGGCATGTCGGTTAAGCCATCGCTATAGTTCGCCAGGAATTCTTCTTCGCCTTCAAGATATTTCTCAGCCGCTTTCAGTCGTTGGCCGATGTTGGAACTGATTCCCGTGTCCGCGAAGGTGATGCGCCAGTCTTGGATATCGCTGTTGAGCAGATCGAGCCTCTTTCCTCCACCCGAAAGGACAAAATCGTTCGAGGCGCACTCATTGTAGTTCAGAAAATAATTCTTGACGGCTTCGGCCCGGTGTCCTAAGCACAGAATAAAGTCCTTGTGGCCGAAGTGGGCGTAATACTTCATCACATGCCACAGGATTGGCCGATATCCAATTAGTACCATGGGTTTGGGAACGTCTTCCGCATCACGGATGCGCAATCCCAGCCCGCCGCAAAAAAGAACGACTTTCATGTGGCTTCCTCCAGCTCGCACTCGACTTTCAGGCGTTCACGCCGACAATTTCTTCCAGCCAGGCTTCGCCTCGGAAGTGGCGATACTGCTCTGCCCTAAGTTGGTCCGCCAGTCGGTTGGGAGGGACGGTAACGTCTTCATAGGTAATGACAGAGTCTTTTTGGACGTCCCGCGTTAGCACGCAGCCTTCCACCAAACCCTCCGGAAGATAGTGATTGCTGGACATCTCGTCAGTATTGACTGCCTCCCCATAGGTCATATACATGCCGTAATCATCCAGAGCCTCTCCAGCCTTCAGATCGCGTTTGGCCACGGCGCAAACTTCGACCACGGGGCCGCCGAGCGGCTTCGCGACGGAGTCCCGAAACAGCACGACGCGCGCGATTGCCGTCGGTACTTCGAAGTGCACCAAATGGTAGGGGAGGAAGAACGAATACAATGGACCATCGCCCATCTTGTATAGATTAAGATAGTGTTGCTGCCTGGGATCAGGATGTTCCGCCAGAACATAGACTTTCGTCAGGGGCGTACCAACCACATAGTCCACGATGCCACCCAGCTTGCGGATCTCCTCGACGGAGTAAATCTGCCCGATCTTCATGACATCATCCTTGTATTCCTTGCCCCTCGACATGCCCCGCGAGCGCACGCTAAATCCAGTCGCATTCGCTACAATGGCCTGCTCAAAGCTAATTTTTGATCCGTCGGCGAAGCTGGTCACCATAGCCGGATTCTGCCCCCACTTTTCGGCGAAGCCTTTTTGCGTCGTAGGATTGCGGTACGGGTCCTGAAGACCTTTGATGTTGCCGATCACCCGCGGAGTTAATCCAAGCCCCTTGACCCAGCGATACAGGTTGACCTGCAGTCCGGGCTCGTCTCCATCGCATGCAGAGAGAATTACACCATGCTTTTCTGCATATATCTGGAGGATAGGCCCGATGGTGGCGTCGATCTCTGCGTTCAACAGCACCACATCTTTCTTGTGGCGGAAGGCCTCGAGAGCCAGCCGTGCGCCGAATTCCACTGAACCAGTAACGTCAACAAGAACGTCAATTCCCTCGGAGCGGGCAAGTAGAAAGGCATTATCAGTGGCCACGACTTTGCCTTCACGGATGGCTAGCTCAACCTCTGGCTGCGTCGCCGGAGAGACCACGTCACGGACGCCAGCGTATTGGCAAAGATCAAAAGCCCTCTGCAGCCGGCGGTTGAAGACGCCGACCAGCCGCATTCCCGGCATGGTATGTACAATGTGGTTGGCTAGCCCTTGTGAGATAAAGCCAGCACCAATCAGGGCTACCCGAATCGGCCGGCCTTCTGCTTCGCGTGCCTGTAGCACGTTATCAACGATTATCATTTGAAATCCTTCGACTTGAGCTTGGGCTACTTGCCGATCTCAACCGGCTCACTCCTCATCCTCTGTCTAATCTCTTCTTCCTGATGATTCAACGACTGCCAAAGACCGTCCTTGTCTGAAATCACCGTGACGGGCAAGGGCCATTCCAATGCCAGCCGAGGATCACCGTAATGGAGACCGCCCTCGCAGCCGGGAGTATAGAACTCACCTACTTGATAACTGGTTTCAGTGCCGTCTCGGAGCACCTGGTACCCATGAGCAAAACGCTCGGGCACGTACAGGGCGCGGTAATTATCTTCCGTTAATTCGACGGCAATGTGGTCGAGAAAAGTCGGGCTTTCTGGACGCAAGTCCACGATGATGTCGAGAATTGCGCCCCGAGTGCAACGCACTAATTTCGTCTCCGCCGCGGGCGGAAACTGGAAATGCATACCCCGTAGCGTGCCCTTCTTGTGGTTAAAAGCGATATTGGCCTGTGCAATAAGCGGTTTCAGGCCATGCACCTCGAACTCTTGCTGACAGAAGGAGCGCGCGAAGAACCCTCGCGAATCCTCTCGGCGCTCGATGTCAATCATGAACGCCCCTTTTAGCTTTGTTTCTGTGAAAATCATGGAAGCGGGTCTCCTTCTTCTGTCTCTGAGATTTAGCCCAATCAGGCCGGCACGGCGACGTTTTCGGCTGAATCGGATGCGGTCCAGTGTAGGGAGGCGTCCAACTTCCCGACTTTTAGCAGGCGCTGGATGCGGTTAATGCGGAAATAGCGGTCACCGTTCAGATCTTCGGCGGTAAGTCCGGCGCCGCGATAGGCATCATAAAGTTCCTGCGCGCCTTTGTGGGCAGTCCATTGCGGCTTAAAGGCTGGAAGCACACGCTGGATCCTGTCGCAATTGACACGATAACACCGCTTATCCGGCCCCCCACCGGCTGCATACTCAATGTGACAGCCAGGCACAATCGCACTCACGATTTTTGCCAGTTCACTGATGCGATAGTTTTCTTCCGTCTGGCCGACGTTGAAGGTCGCATTATGAACGAGGGTCTGTGGGGCCTCTAGAACACACAACATCGCCGCGATGATGTCACGAACGTGGACGATCGGACGCCAGGGTGTTCCGTCACTCTTGATGAGAATACGACCGGTAGTGAGCGCGGAAGCTACAAAATCGTTCAACACCAGATCCAGCCGAAGGCGCGGAGAAGCGCCATATGCAGTCGCATTTCTCATATACGTAGGGCTGAACTTTTCATCCGCCAGTTGCGCTACGTCGCGTTCGACTCGAACTTTTGACTCACCGTAAGGGGTCACAGGATTGAGCGCAGCTGTCTCTTCAAGAAACGCATCGCCGGCCGAGCCATACGTACTGCAAGAGGAGGAGAAAACAAAGCGTTTTACGCCAGCCTCCTTAGCTAGTTCTGCCAGTCTCACCGACGCTTTGTGGTTGATATCGTAGGTGAGGCCAGGATCGAGATTGCTTAACGGGTCGTTTGACAAAGCTGCCAGATGCACCACAGCGTCGAATCCGCGAAGATCAGCTTTCGTCAGATTCCGTATATCCTGGCGAATCTCGGGTATCTCCCCGGCGGGTTTCCCGAAATCACAGCCCCCGAAAAGGTCAGTATCGAGGCCAACGACCTCGTGGCCGGCAGAGAGAAACATGGGCACTGCCACCGCTCCTATATATCCTTTGTGGCCCGTCAACAGTATTCTCATGTTTCCTATTACTCCCATGTGCAACAGATTTCATCTAGAGCTCTAGCAGCGGTCTGCGATTCCATCGGTAGAATTCCGTAAGTTCCATTTCAAGAACGACCTCGGCCAGCACCTGAGATCGATGCTCATAAACCCCGCTCAGGGGGCGATTCTTTATCCTGCCACCGGTTAAGACAACCCCGAGCAACCCGCCGGAGCGCCCGTTACGCGCAAATGACCCGCACGTGTTTAGTCTCCGGTTCGAACTGGCTCTTGACGGCTATCCATGAGCGAATCCAGGGGGGTGAATTTACTTTGACTTCGTGTACCTGGACAGGTCAAGTGCTGTGTTGGAAACCATGTCAGCGTAGCCACCCGAGGCGCAGCCCTCGAAATGGGTAGCTGGCTAAGCTTCCGGGGGCATCAGTCGTTGGCAATTGTCGTCGACCTTGGTTCTACAAACAGAACATAATGTGCACTTGGAAAAACTGACTGAAAGAGGACTACTACTCCTTGATCAAGCGCAAGTGAATTGTTCAGAGTTTTTTAGCAAGCTACCGCCGTGAGCGCAACAGAGACACCCAAGGTAAATGCAATCGGCCTACCAAGTTTTCTACGAATAAGCCAACATTTGTCTGGCATACAATAGTTTACTCATTGAAAGGAAAGGAGATATGCCGCACAACGTCAGTCCTCCACAGCCTCTTAACAGCTCTCCCTCCGAACCGGCCAGTGATAAGGGAAAATAGTTACCGCCGGTGGCGAACATGTTTCCCAAGAAACGCCACACGGGATAAAAAGCACGTGAGTTTGCCCTGCCTAAGCTGGGAATGGAGAAAGCGTGTTCCCGTGAGGCCGGGATGCTACTTTGTGTTAGATAGTTATCTTTATTACGCCAACGACGTCCGTCTGAACGGTGCTATCTGTGACGTCACGCCAAATAACATGATAATGCTGGCGCGTAGCTCGGATCGGATGCGCTAAGCCGAAATCAAGCTCTTCTCTTTGACTGATGAAGGTCCTCTCAATCCGCGAAGGAGATCCAAGTAGAGTGATTTTTGTCCTGTGACGAACACCAATATCCCAAGGAACGCAGCAAGAAGAACGGTACTTTCCAGCAAGAGCCTGGGCAACGGAGGCAACCACTGACCGTAGAATAACCGTAGTGCGGAAGCCAGTCCTGCAGCCACGAGGCTTGAAGCCAGCGGCCGGCTCACAGCCAGCAGAATATCCCGGAAGGAGATCACCGTTCCGTGTACACACCATGCAATATGCGGAATAACCCAGCACGTCATCACGGCCGAGTAGGCGAATGCGACTCCCTTGGGTCCATAAGGCAGCCCTAGAATATAACCCCCAATGATGAGGGGCGCGAAGACCAGAGCGATCTTCAAGCTTCGCCCTACCATTCCCAGGGAGAAGAGCAGCCATCCGAGAGGATTGATGAGCGCGAAAATCAAAATCGTCGGAGCCAGCAAGCGAAAAATAGGAACCGCTTCTGTCCACTTTGGGCCAAGGGCCACAAGAATCACATCCTTCGCAAAAAGGGTACAAACAACCGTGAGCGGCACGGTCAACGTCAAGATTAAAGAGTACCCCTTTATAAAATAATTCCTGAAGCGGAGCGCGTCATCCTTAACTCGTGATAACGCAGAGAACGCCACTTCGCCGACTGCTGAATTCAGGTTGTCTGTTGGAATGTTGACGAGCTGATATGCCCTCCCGTAGATTCCGATTGCATCAGCTCCCCAGAAGCGGCCAAGCAGGACTTTCTCAAAATTAAAAGCAAAATAAGCTACCATGCCATTTAGAGTGAGAGTGCCGCCAAAACGCATCATAGAACGAATTCCAGCCCGCCGGTGCGGCATCCCAGGAACCCAGTCTGTGGCCAGCCAGAAACCGATAGTGCTGATGAGTGGAGAAACGACCATCATAGCCACAAGCGACCAATATCCGTAGCCAGCCTTGGCCCCGCCGATGGCAATGACAGTGCCCACAATCAAACCGACGGTGCTTATCACCGCCATAGCTGTGAAACGCATTTGGCGTTGGAGAAGCACGGAGTGTTGTACCCCTGCTGCGTTGAAGAGGAATCCAGCCGCCAATACAGCTGTCACCGCAAAAAGTCGAGGCTCGTGGTAGAAGGCAGCAATGGCTGGTGCCAATGCAAGTGCCAGTAGCCCGAGCAATGCTCCAACCAGTATGTTGATCCAGAATAAAGTTGAACTCTGCTCCTCCGTCACGCTTGTACGCTGAACTGCGGCAGACGAAAGCCCGAAGTCCCGGAACAAGCTTAAGACGCCTGTGAAAGCCGTGGCCATGCCTACTAATCCGTAATCTTTCGGTCCCAGCAGTCGGGCCAGTACCATGAGAGAAACCAGACGAATAGAGAAGTTTGCCCCTTGGGCGCAGAGTCTTGCGAGACCACCACGAATCGTGCGCTGTTTCAGGTCCTCCATTGCGCTCTCGCACCGCCACTGAGAGATGTCAACCGTTTATGCACCCGATCACCCATTTTCACGCCGATTACAAAGGTTGTGTTCCACGTGGTCTCCTTCACTCCAGAAATTAGCTCGCGGCAATTGAATGTCTCTGCGTACTTGTCCCGCGGGGTGCACTCGAGACCATTAAGGCGAATGGCGGCCCGAAAGATGTCCTCAGTGAGTCAAGGCTTATTGCTCAACGCCCGGAAAACATCGCAGATCTATTTCATCTTTCGGTCGAAGATTTTCTGCCCGAGAGGGGCGAAGCAAATGGGTGAGCCCACATCACCGTTGTATCTAGAAATTTCCGGGGAGGAGCCATCCCCAATGTCCTTGACGATAACATCCTAGTGTTCAGCCGGTTCCGGAGTCCTTTTTGATCCCAAAAAGACATGATAGAACCGCTTCCTGATAGGCTCTGGTACGTGGTGATCGGCTCGCCCAGGAGCAAAGCCTGAATTATCGAGCTCATCTCGCTGGAAGAGATTCGCGATGAGAAACGCGTATGGTTGAGGCCAAGCGGTCGCTAAAGCAGAGGCTGGGACCCTTCCGACCGCCCTCAGCCGTCAACTCGTTCTTGCACTGGCGCGTGGACGGCGGAGTCACCATTCATAGAGCCTAATTGAAAAGCCGCTGCGTAGCGAATTTTCCAATCCTGTCTTCTCTTGTTCAAAGGCTCCAATCCTGCATAATGGAAAGGCCAGTCTTCCCTCAGAACAGGGTCTCCGTCGTGAATCTCATCGAGCAATTCTTGCAGCGGTTCCCATCCTAAGTCACGCGCAACCTTTGTCCGAATATCCAGGTCAATTCCGGAAACAAAGAGATATCCCTGGGGGCTTACCAAGCGGGCGATATTTCGCAAACATCGCTCCGCTTCCGAGGTATCCATATGGCAAAGAAAATTGTTCGCCACCACCATGTCCTGGGGGCCGAGGGGAGCGAGAACCTCCGGTTCCCCGACATCGCCCACGTGCCAGCTGATGCCTTCCTTGATCCACGGTTTGACTGTCACTACATCCCCATCCTTGTCAAAGAACTCCTCCCGTTCAGCTGCCGTCATGCGCTCACAAATCTGTGTACCCGATAATCGTGAGGTCGCGAGTGAGTAGACGCCGCATTTTGCAAATTCCACAGCCTGCTTGGAGATGTCCACGGCATGCATGATAAGCTTCAAATCAGGCCGTGCAGACCTTATTCTCCACGCCACCGAGTAAGCCTCAACACCAGTGCTACAACCCAGCACCGTTACCCTTAGTGTTTCACCCTTGCTCTTCTGCTCTAGCAGATGCCGGATTAATTCCAACTCCGGGCGGTTTCGAAGAAAAAACGTGCTAAAAGCTTGCGCCCGACCACCTTGTATGCGAACCAATGTATGAAGGCAGCTACCATAAAAACGTACTGGACGGAGACCTGCAAGAGACGAAGGAAGCATGTTCCACAATCGCTGATTGAGCCGTAGATACGCGTTGATTGGCGATTTTCCGCGGATTTTCCATCTAACTAGCTGCGTGAACCATGATCCGCCATCGGAGGTAAGAGGGGAATCTCGACGAACTACATCTGGGTTCCATTTTGTAAATGTATCATTGCCGCTAGACCAGCGCGGAGTCGACACGGCTATGAGTCTCATTTTCCCCGAGTAAGAATATTCCACCTTTGGTGGAACCTCCACGAGCATACCCGTGCCTACGTCGTATTTACGATCGGCTATGGTGAAATGACCGCTTCCGGAAAGGACATAATAGATCCGCGTGATCTTCTTGCTGATCATGAAGGTGTCGTGGCCCTTTTCTACTTCGATGTAATGAACCTCCAGATCCTTTCGCTTCAACGGCCCGAATGTATAGCCTAGAAGACCTTTTCCTGTGAATGATACTGAAGTTGGAAGCAAATTTATGTACATCAGGCTTTGATCCTTCTCCGATCCATCTTTGGGGGCGCGCCTAAACTGCTGGCGGTAAAAGCAGTCTGTCGCTCTGCGCATTGAGAGCTTGCCGATACGGTTCCACTAGGCTACGCGTCGGCGTTTTCACAATATAGTGGTCTCGTAACAACAAACCGAACCCGTCTCTCAGCATCTCATCCTCGAATTCCTCTACCTCACAGCCGATATTGTGAGAGGCTCAAATCTTTCATAATTGAGCTCACTCTCAGATCACCATGGTATTGCAAGAATCGGCTTGTTCAAAACTCGAGAAAGAACGACACCATGAAATCCGGGACCAGTCGGGTGGTCCATTAGAGTCATCGCAGACAGCAATTTCGCTGTCTTTTGGCTTCCAGATGAGCCAAACAAACCGACAATCCCCGCTTTGATATAAGCAATCGCAAGTGCGTCGTGGTGGATGTCGCCCGAAAGCTCGTGCGCTGGTATTGGGGTAGGCTACCGCCGTTAGCATCGCCTATATGGTCGCATATAAGGCTCGCAATTAGCCTGCCAGACCACCGGTCACGGGTCGGGGTTGGGTCCGCCAAGTGATGGTCAACATGCTGAAGACAAAAGGGTTATCCTTGAGCTTTCAAGCCGCAGAGGCGTCCCTTCACAGTATCTTGAGAAAGGGAGGATGCTCTGGAAAAGCCTTACCACAATTCGTTAATCGTCTTCCTATGACCGAAAGTCGAGATCACTGGCAGTTAGCTCACTTTCACTGCAGATCTGTCTTCACCTGACTGCCTGTTGTAAGTAAGTCAGTATACCCTTGAAGGAATCAAACCTGGCTGGATCCTCGTGGTCTATGCTGATCCCGAATTCCTCTTCGACGACTGCGAGGAGAGTAACAGTAGCCACCGAATCCCAATTCTGGACGGAAGCTGCAGTAGCCTGGCTGATTTCTTCGGGAGCTAGCTCGGGCAAAACAGCCGAAAAGCATGCCACAAGACGCTTTTCCATCTCATCCATTTGTCATCTCCTGGGGTTCTCGAACAATCTTCGATCGGGTTTCAAGTAGCTGCCGAGAAATGGCGCAACCGGACGACGGAGCTTCACCCAATACCTCACCGAGGAATTCGCGAAGAGGACTGTTTCTATCCGTCCTCACATAATCAAGCTCGATTTCATCGATACCGAACTTGACGAACAATTCTTCGAGACACCTGTATTCAATACGTCGAGAAAACGCTCTGCAGCTCATGACCCATGTGTCGATGCTCAGCTTTCTTCCGCTTTGACGACCGGCAACGACGGCGATTTTCCCGAGAGGGCCATATTTGTCCGTATAAGATGCCACCAACAAAAAACTTGCCGGATTATGAAAGTAGTTTTGCCAGGAAGCTTCCGTATATCTTTTTGCGTTGAGGTTGAACTGGTTTGTCTTATTCACAAGGTCCAGAGCCCTAGGGTCCAAGGGTGTCTTGTTGAAATTGAAATTCACTTCAGCTTCCACACCTTCGAGGAAAGTTGTCGGCATCACCTTTGTCGCTTCGTAAGCGTTCGCATCAGCATGTGAACGCCGTATACTTTGGGCACGGATCGAGTCTTCCTCCAAAATGGCGCTCTTCCCAAACAGATCGCGCAGACGTAGTGCGAGATCGTAGATCGCTACATTGTTTTTCGTTGGGAATTGTATACATTCCACGTCAGGGTACGACGCTCTTACTTCTGCTAGCTCTAGAGCGCTATCGTCAATAAAAACCACGGAATCGGGCCCCACGTTCCAGACCTTCAAGATACGGGCTACCGCCTCCGACTTCGGTCCCCAGCTAGCTTCGAGGGGGAAAAAGATGGTTGGCGACAGAGCCAGATCCTTTCTGCCAAAAGCACTCTCGACGAGGGAGCGTTCGTTCTTGCTGGCAATGCCCAACAGCACTCCCTCCGCAGCTAAGGCACCTAGCAGCCGCTGGTAGAAGCCATGCATTTGGCTGCGGTGCTCCAGGTCCCACGATATTCCCTCAATTCCGACCTCCCCAAGAATCCCTCTCCACAACGTGTCATCCAAATCTGTGATCAGTCCCTTCTTGGGCACGGGTTTTCGCGTGAGTTGAGCGAGGAGACTACCCAGCGCCGATGCGTGCGCCAGCCGATAAGGAAATCCCGTGACGAGTTCGGATTCGACATCGAAACGTTCCCTCAACGGGGACACCATATCCAACCGTTGAGAGCTGAGAACGCGCACTTGGTCACACTGGGAGACTTGCGAACGGACCGACTGCATAATGGCATCGAGGCCAATCTCCAATGAACTCGCTTGCCAGCCCGGGACGAATGAGATTGGAGGGAGCGGCAACGTAGGAAAGCAGACGATCAAGGGCATACGCTGGGACGTCTCTTCAATCGTCCGTTGAATTTGGGATGCATGAGTTTGCACCGTCGCCAAGATGTCGGCACAGACAGCGGGGTTCCACCTCGCTGAACTGCGTATCCCGAGCCGTGCGTCAAGATCGGCCCATTCGATCACCACAACGCCGCTCTCCGCATCAGCCTTCGCGAGCCGCCTGACGTTGCCGAGGAGGTCTCCATATAATCCATGTTGAATCTCGATCTTCCGATCGGTGAAGAGCAAACCAAGTTCCGCAGCGAGGAATGTGGTGAGATGAAGAGGGTTTAATCCCGTCGCAAGAAAACAGGTAAACGCTTCGGCGCTCCGTTTCTCTACGCCTTTGATAATATCCAGGGCTTCAACTAGTTTCATTTTCTGATCTCAAAAAGTATTGTTAGCTTGATATCAATACAAATTCACACTGCAACCGCACGGCCCCCACCGCACATGGTAATGCGCACAGGGGGGCGCCCCAGAATAGCGCTCGCGAAAGTATTCCACTGGACGCACTTTCGACGCTGAGTGAGCGCCCACTTGTTAGACTGTCTGGTGTTGCACATCCGAGCTAAGCTCATTTTCATGCTCCGTCGGTGGCGAGGACGCCCCCGGGACTGGCTGAAAAGCCGCAGCGTAGCGGAATATCCAATCCGGTCTTCGCTTGTCGATAGGCTCCAATCCTCGATACTCAAACGGCCATAGCTGTCTCAACTGAGGATCGCCTTCATGAATCTCCTCGAGCAATTCCTGTAGCGGCCTCCAACCTAGATCACGCGCGACCCTTGTCCGGATCTCCAAGTCAATCCCAGAAACAAAAAGGTATCCATGCGGGCCTACCAGCCGGGCGATGTTACGCAAACATCTCTCCGCCTCCAGGACATCCATATCGCACAGAAAATTGTTCGCCATCACCAAATCGTGAGACCCAAGGGCCTCAAGTATCTTTGGATCGCCAACATCCGCTACCTGCCAGTCGATTCCTTCTCTGATCCACGGTTTAACCGTCAGCACATCTCCCGTCTTATGAAACAATTCCTCCATTTCAGAAGTAGTTAAGTATCCCGCAATTTTCGAGGCCGTCAATTGCGGGACTGTCAGTGAGTACATCCCGGATTTCGCAATTTCCACAGCCTGCCTAGAAATATCGACAGCATGGAATATAAGCTTCAGGTCAGGCCGTGCAGAACGTATTTTCCACGCGACCGAATACGCCTCTGCACCCGTGCTGCAACCCAACACCGCAACTCTTAATGTACTGCCTTTGGACTTACGATCGAGAAGGCGTCGAATCAATTCCAACTCAGGCCGATTTCGAAGAAAGAAAGTGGCTAAAGTATGCGCCCGCACACTTTGTATCCGAACCAAGCGCTGCAAGAAGGCACCATAAGAACGGATTGGACTTAGAGCGGCAAAGGACGAAGGAAGACGGTTCCACAATCGCTGGTTGAGGCGTAAATACGCATTAAGCGGCGATTTCCCAAAGATCCTAGAGCTAACCAATCTCGTCGCCCAGGTTCCGCGATCTATTACGCCCGCAGCATCTCCAAACACGTCTGGATTCCACTTCGTGTGGGTATCATTGCCGCTGAACAAGCCCGGTCTCGCGAATGCTATAAGTGTCATTTTGCCGGAATAGCAGAATTCGACGCATGGCGGTACCTCCACGAGGACACCGGGGGTGACGTTATATTTCTGACCATCGATTGTGAAATGACCCATACCCGCGAGAACATAATAGGTACGCGTAATCTTTCTACTTATCATGAAGGTGTCGTGACCCTTTTCAACTTCGATAAAATAGATATCGACATCCTTTTGACTCAGCGGTCCAAACGCATACCCGAGGAGACCTTTCCCCGTAAATGAGGCTGACGTCGGAAGTGAATATGTATAAGCATTGCTTTTCATTTCCTCGTCCTTCGGCTTCGTTTACCCATGATTGCTCGCGCCGGTCCTTTTATGCAGGCAATAGATCGTTGAATATCAGCCTGTACTGCTCGTCGAGAGCTGTGCGGCAGTCAGCCACTTTCTCTCTAATCATGTGTTTCAGAATTCCGGCATCCTTCTCGAGTTGACAGAATTGCTCGATTAGCTTGCCGGCATTCAACTGCCGGATGTCCTGGCAGTATTCCTGCAACCCCATGCTCTTCATAAGTGATGTACACTTCTGATGGAAAGAGATGGAAATGACGGGCTTGTTGAGGGCAAGCGCCAAAAGAATGTTGTGGAATCGCGTGGCAACGACGGCATCGGTTTCGGCGAGCTGAGCCAACAAGCTCTCCACGGAGAGGATTGGCTCGTCAATAATTCGGTCCTCGTCGTAGACCTCCAAATGGCCTTTCAGCAGTGCCTTAAACTCGGCTGTGACAGATGTATCGCTGAGATCGCCGATTAGCAAACGAATATCGTAGTCTCGCGCCAACAGCCACTTCGTGAAAACTACGAGTTGTTCCAAATACGCCTTGTATGTGGACCCACCCGGTTTATCAGAGCTTAGTTTGCCGTGGTACAGCATCAGACCTAGCCCGACAACAGGGCGACGGCGTCGTGGAATGGCATACGTTGGCAGGAGCTCTTTAGCTAGGCTAAACGCGAGATCGGGGTAGACCTTGTCGCTAGCCACCTGCACTCCGATAGAACTCAGGTATTCTTTCGTCTCGTTGTCTCGATACGATCTGCAATCGGCCAAGGCGAGCGCGGATTTTACGAGCAACCTCCCAAGGCGGCTATGGAGCGGGCCTGCTCCAACGCTGACGAAGAGCAGCTTGCAGCCACGCATTTTCGCGATCAACGACCATTTAAATAGGTTATAGGGACCCCAGCTCCGCAGGCCGTACGCATCCGTGAGCAAGCCGGTTCCTGGAATAATGAGGACGTCTGTACGCTTAAGCGTTATGAGAGCCTCAAACCAACGATACAGCTCGTTGGGCAAACCAATAAGGACGGACCGAAGCGCTTTCGCTGCTCGATTGTTAGGTGTCCAGGCCCTGATGACTGTCCGGCTAATCGGCAGAGCTATGATGTTGTGGGCCGTTGCCGTAGCCACAGGGCCGGTGCAGATGCAGCTGATTTTAGCACTCGGCAAGAGACGGCGCAGATTGTCAAGAAAAGCTTGAAAGGTAATTTCATTGCCGAAGTTACCGAGGCCAAAGTGCCCAAAACAAATGAAGGTTCGTGCCCTGCCCTTCAGGTCGGTATAAGTCTCTACATCGCATAACGTTTTACTCAAGTTTCCTTCTTGAATCGCGATGGCTTTATCGTCGTAATTTCTCATGACGGTCCCGATCGCCGGACCGCTCGATCACGATCCTCGACTCCGACGCTTTCGAAGCTCGAAACCACTCTTCTCGTCTGCAAGTTTCTGATCTTTCTCAATGAGATAAATCTTCTCATACTCGCCAGCATGGACTTCGGGTTAAGCATAGATTCGCAGAACTGCCCTACAGCTGCTTTTGCCAAACGTGAGCGGCTGAAATCGATCCCGGCCTTGGCGAGCGTTCGCTTATGGTAGGACCAAAAGCTGCGATCGCGTTCGACGAACACACGTCGGCCGAGAAATCTATAGTATTCAGATAGTTGTCGGTCAAGACATATCTCAAACTCTTCGCTGGTGAGACAGTTCCTGCCATAAGTAAACAGCATGCCCAGCATACTTCCGAAGTGGGCTCCCATATCCGCAGAAACCGCACCGATCGACCCAGGGCGGGGCCTCGAGAACGTCAAAATTTCATGTACGAAGCCAAGATCGGACATACTGAGAAGTGCAAAACACGCCTCAAAGTCTGCGTACATCTCGGTTTCGACATAGAAGGGGTTGCGACTTCTGACGAGATCCGCCCGGTAGAGGACCGAGCTTTGCGAACCAAACAACAAGAGCTTCCCCAAAAGGAATTGACGGCAGGCTTCTTTGCCATCGACTTGCGTTTGACCAACAGTCAACCCGGTTATCCGAACTTGTTGCCCGAATTGTTGATAAGCACTTACGACGCCTACCTTAGGATTCGCCTCGGCAACGGCAACCATGCCTTCCAAACACCTTGGGAAGATCCAATCGTCCGCGAGGACTACCTTGCAGTATTTGCTAGCTGGAGAGATCTGCCGAACAGCAACATTATGGTTGGCTAACATCTCCAGAAACCGTGAGTTGTCATGAATCCGAATTCTAGGATCTTTAGCTGCGTACTGGCGGGCGATATCCAGGGATTTATCCGTGCTGCAGTTATTTACTATCGTATACTCCCAGTTTTGATAAGTCTGTGCCAGAACGCTTTCAATACACTCGGCTAGGCACTCCTCTTCATTGTATGCGGGAGTAACGATGCTGACCAACGGCTGGGATGCGATGTTCATCGCGTAGACTCCTCTAATCAACGTTAGCCAGGCTCACCCACCGTCGCGACACGACCAGTCCCGCCAACCCAAGTTCCCCTCGCAGGGTCGAACTGCCTCGCAAGCCTAGCTGGATTGCCGACGATTACAGAGTAAGGGGGAAAGCTCTTTGTAACCAGAGCGTTGGCCGCAACCACACTGTTGCGACCAATTACGAGTTCGTGTTGATTACATACGATCGCAGCGCCTTGACCAATCCAACATCCTTGCTCGATCCGAATTTTACCTCCGGGCGTAAGGCCCTGCACTTTAATCGGCCGGCTAATGTCTTCGTAAGCGTGGTTATGGTCCTGGATGAGCACCGAAGTTCCGATAATGACATCGCGCTCGATATGAATGGAGTTTTTTGCTGATATCACGTCCCGAGCCCCTATAAGACAATTATCATCAATGATAATCTTAGGTTCGCCATCACTCTCTATATCGAACGTGTTTACCCACGCATCCTTTCTGACCATCACGGAGCTGCCGAGTTTGATCGCCGGAGCCATTCGCCTGCTCATGATAGTTGTGTAATGAATAGACAGGTTGCTGCCCCTTGAATTGAACGGATAGGTTGCACTTACCCACAGGCTAAATAGCTTTGTCATGGCCTTGGGAAAAAAGCTCAAGGGGTCTTCAAAGGGGAGTCTAGGATTGCGAGATTGAGGCATAGCTCAGAGTGTTTCTGTAGCGTTCGGGAATCGAAGCGCCGCATAGTCCAACAGACCTTCGATCGGCAGAGCTTGATCGAGATCCATAATCACGCGGTTCAGGGAATCAATGCCGTGCAACGTGCTACGCAACATCAGGCGCCGACCCCGGACTAGCAATTTCTTTGCGGAAAATCGCATGAATGGATTCTCCACCACCGGCAAGCGGGGCCATCGCTAGGAGCGCGCGCAGCAGTGTCATGCGCACCAACTTGCGCGCCGCCCTCCAAGGAAGACTAGCTTGCCCTTGGTAAGCTACTGGAGTTCGCTGGACTCCTACAGCGCGGAAAAAATCATCCCACACATAGCGTAGACTCGTGCCCACAGCCGGGTTGCGCCGTGTTTCAAGCGACACCTCCCGTAATCCAGCCGACTCGGCCAGGAATCTAAGAGAAGCCGGCGAATAATGGAATAAGTGCCGCGGTAGCTCAAGCCCATGCCAGTAGCTCCCAAACACGCGTCCCTCGGCTGAATCCACATTGGGCACCAGAACGTAAAAAATCCCCTCTGGCTTGAGCCACTCTGCCACTCTCGCTATGACGCGCCGCGGTTCATAAAGATGCTCGAGGACGTCGAAACAGGTAATCACGTCGAAGGATTCAGGGGGAAATTGCGCTTCGAGGATGTCTCCCACGAATACCTTAGCCCCGGTTTCGGCTTCCCCCCTCTTTGCGGATTCCGCAGACATCTCTATGCCGTACAGATCCCAGCCTTTGCGGCGGACAGATTGCAAAAACGATCCTGAACTACAGCCAAGATCGAGGAGCGCCCCCGACTGCTTGTGTGACGCCAGTGCCGCATTACGAGCCCGCCAACGCCCCGGCGAGCTCGCCCCTGCAGCCGAGATCAGTCTGTCATATGCATCAGTATAGTGAAGGTGCATCTCGTTAGGCTCGGGTGGATGGCTGAGCCACACGAGGGAGCAGGCCATGCAACGCACAAGCGTGTACTTCTCCTGCCTGCCGTGGAATCGGTCGGGCGCTTGCAGCCAGACGCGTGCTCCCGACTGCCCACAAACAGGACAAGACTCGCTGCCATGGCTCCCAAGCTTGGTCTTGACTTTGCGATCCATAACCAGCTCCGGGTTTGAGACGGGAACTAACGACGTGCTGCTGTCCATACGGCTTCCGCCTCCACTAGATGCACTTTCATACGGTTACCGCATCTTTCCTGTTTTCCTGACGCTGACGAACAGTGCGGAGCGCTAGGCGGGGGCTCATCCATGTTAGCAGCCATTTCACTGCGAGGTTGAAGTTCAGGTTCGTCTGCGCGGCCCTAGAGACGGCCTCTCGAGCCTTGGCATATTGCCCTCTCTCCAGATACCAGTTGGTCCAACCGCTGTGTATCAAACTCAACTGCTCTCGGATAACCTCACGAACTTGCATTGGCAAGCCTTCGCTCAACCGCAAGAGGCCCTCGAGCCGCAGCTGGCTATCCTGAAGGAAGAATTCCGTCTTGTTCCAATCGGCGCTCACCCCCACGTGGCGAATTTCCGCGGGTGCACGATCGAACTTGACAAGTGGGTGGTTGACGTAGCAAAAGTCCGTCAGCATCGCCAACCGGAACATAAACTCACTATCTTGGCTGTAGAGCAATTTAGGATCAAATTTCGTTCGCCTTATGAAGTCAGTGCGAGCTAGTAATGAGGAAAGGCATACAACCATGCCTGCGCCGCCTGGCCTCACCAGCAGTCTCATAACTTCGGCGTTGATGCCCAAAGCTCCTTCATGGCAATAGTTCTCTTCTGCCATCTGGAAAAACGTCCGCGTTTCGGAATGGTTAAAAAACCGTACGTCCGTATAACACGCGCCACAGTCCGGGCCAAACTTCTTGATGGCTCTAAACTGCCACTCCAGCTTTTCTTCCTCCCAGAGGTCATCGGAGTCCAGGAAAGCAATCCATTCGCCCCGGGCTTCCTCCACACCCCTGTTCCGCGCCACGCTGGCACCTTGATTGATTTGGAAGTAGTAGCGGATTTGATCCCCAAAAACATCACGAAGGATCTGATCCGTGCCATCCGAAGATCCATCATCCACCACGATGACTTCCAGGTCTGAGAATGTTTGGGCTAGGACGCTCTTGATACCGTTTTGAACGTTGGCGGCCCGGTTATAAGTTGGGATGACGACGGATACCTTGGGATTCAAGGATCTTGCTCCCTGCCGATTTGTTTGCTTCGCTGCCAAGCTATGATCTGACACAGAGACCCTCTACAGCTTGGCCGCCCTCGCGGGGCACTCCTGCTCTGTGTGCCGCAATCGTTTCGCGATACGCTCCGAGGAGCATCCGTCCGGCGGTGGACCACGTGAGTTCCGAAACTGTTTCGAGTGACGCTGTCCGCAAGCGCTCCAGGAGTGCGCGGTCCTCATGCAGCAACGTTATATGTTGCGCGAGAGCGGAAACGTCGCCAACCGGATGCACAAGTGCATTTTCCATGTGCCTACAAATGGCGCCCGCGGCTTCCGAGACAAGGAGCACGCATCCGCTGCCTCGCGCCTCTGAAGTTACCAGTGCGCTTCCCTCTTCGATAGTGGGAAGAACCAAGATATCGCTTTTCTGCATTAGCTCTGGGACATCGTTTCGGTGTCCTAGGACCTTGACACTCGGATGCGAAAGCATATGCGCTAGTTTTTGCTGGTAGGCCGGCAGGAATTCCCCGGCAATCAGGAAAATCCCATCTTTCGAGGCCGGGGACCGGAGCCACGCTTCGAGGGCAAAATGCAAGCCCTTCCGCACCGCGCACACTCCCACAAACAACATCGTCAATCTGCGTTGGAAGTCCCGAGGTTCGGTGCTGGGGCAGTAGCCCTTCTCGTCGTATCCGTACATGTGACGAGCCAACTGTCCTTTGGGAAATCCCTTATCGAGAAAGGTCTTCATCACAAAATCCGATGGGCACAGGAGGCGTGTGGCCAGCTTGTACTCTTCTTCCTCTTTGCGCAGCTTCTCCGCGTTGTAGGCGTGCTCATGATTGGGTGGCAGGCTCACTCCCAGGCGCTCGGATTCTTCTTGCACCACTTTCATGGCAAAACCCGTATGGGCATTGCATCTCTCCAGGACCGTGGGGATTCCGAGCCTCGCAGCAGTCTTGAGCGTTTCCAGTGCCCCTAGTGGCCAGGTATGTATAATGTCAATCTTCCCCACCAACTTCTCGATCCGGCGCGCCACAATCCAGTCGTGCAAAGCGACGGCGCGCAAGGTCCCCACGAGCCTATAGGGGAGCCGGAACATTCCTCTCGCCAGCGTTGGGGAAACTCTTATGCCAGGGAGAACGGGCCTCGAAATGGAGGCTGCGAAAACCAAGAGGTCCGCTCCCGCTGTGGCCAGGCCGTTCACCTGCTGCCAGGCCGTGTAGCACACACGGTCCGCGCCCAATCGGAGTGGAAAACTGTATACCGCCCGCACGCTCGCATCTCTAACGCCCATTATTTTGACTAAAGCTCCCTCTTTAGTAGCGTTTCTCTCAAGAATGTCAGGCCTTCAGCCATGGCACGGAGCGCTCTCTTCTTTCTGTGGAAAAACCGGCTCGTGTTTCCAGCTTTGCGGCCCCGAGCGGCAGATAACTCCTCACTGCCCCAGGATCGGACGCAAACTGCTTCTGGCCAGTCGTCTCAACTCTTTGGGCTGCCATCTCCCTTGCCTCGAAGGTTGCCACGGAAATGCAGGCCAGCAAGGGGAACAAGCCCATCAGTAATTGATTCACATAATTTATGCCGAATGATGCGAGTATGGTGGCAAACAGGCTTGAACCCATGCACCAGAGGAACCATTCCTGCCCGCGGTCCCCATCCACACTCTTCCTGGTTGTCCCAATCGCCCTAAAGCTCCTTTTGAAGATCCCGATATAGAAAATCAGGGTCAGCAGGCCTCCCGTAACCGCAACGGCAACAAACTGGTTGCAGAGATCCCACATGCCCCATCCCCAATCGTTGTAATACTTGGATCCTATAAGCCACCAATAGCTGAAATGCCTTATACAATTGTCTAAGAGCTGGAAACGCTGGTCTCCCGACGAGGAGCCAGTCAGGTCGATCCTGGCGATCAGGGCCCAAACGGGCGCCTTCATCACCATGTGCAGTCCTACTAGCATGATGACCAATCCCCACCGAACCAGGCGCATTCCCTTTCGCAAAGGCCAGAAGGCAAGCCCCACAAGGCTCCCGCCAAAAGCCAAGAACGATGTGCTTGAGTACGAGGTGATCACCATAACCGTAGCCCCGACAAGTCCAGCACACGCTATCATCCGGTGCTTTCCTTCTGTCCACAGCCAGAGAAACAGGGGAATCAATACCCCGGCGAAAACGCCGGCGTAAAGACAACCCATCACGCCGGCAGAGCGTATGTGGCCGTCTCTGGTCGTCACGCCAGTTGTAAACCCTCCAAAAAGGCCGAATATGTTCAAATGAGTGATCTGTTCGTTCATCATGCAGATGCCTTGAACTACACAAATCGCGGCCAACGTCTTGATTGTGCGCCGGATTGTCTCGCCGTCGGGGATAAGAAATCTCACCAACAGGTAACCCCCCAGGGTATCCACAAGGTCCCCGAGATGATTGATCAATGCCTGCATCTCCATCCACTGGAGACAAAAGGTGATCAGGGTCGCCACGGACCAGAGCGCCACTGCTTGGTCCACGCCGTTAAATCCTCCCGTGAACTTGGCCTCCGATGACGTCCATCGGGAAATGGTCATTCGAGCCAATCCGGCCAAAATCAGGATGCGCAGGGCCGTAAAATGCAGGCTTCCCAGCACCACCACTTGCCCGATTGTGATTGTGAAATAAGCTATCAGAAAAGGTACAATTGCCTTCCTGCGCGGGAGGAACAAAATGAGCACGATGGCAATCAGCAGGTACACCACTACCAGCGGGTGAATCGCTGTTTCGGCCGCGCCGCCTCCAAACCTATGGTGTTCGGGTTCCATGGGTCAGTCGCTAGCTTTGTGTCGCCTCTTTGGGCCTTGCATGGGCCCGCCAATACTTCTTGATTTTTTGCAGAAGGCTGGTGCGCGTCAACGCTTTCTTTATTGCCTGATCGAGTCCCCCGATTGAGGATCTTACCAAGTTGAGGCTGATTCCCCTCAATGACGGCGCAAAGATGTACAGGGCAGTCTCCTGCCATCTCTGGTTGGAAAGGACTTCTTTGTATTGGGCGTTGCCAGGACCAAAGTCTACGGCAGTTACTCCCTCCTGGTTACCGTTGCAAAAGCCTTCGATGACCTTCATGACTAGGTACATCCCTGGCGAGTGGCTGGCAAATTCCGCGTCATACCCAATATAATCGCTGCCAAATGTCGTCCCATTAATGTCACCTAGCCAGAAGGCGCAGGGACGCTCTGCAAAATAGAGGACGTAGCCTCGAAGCCAGCCCCTTTCGGCTTTAAATCGCAGCCGCGCCCGCATCTCCGGACCATCCATGAAACCTACTCCGAGGCCGCGTTGGTAAGACCTCTGCGCTATCTGCTCGACCTCGTGAATCATCTCGTCTAGTTCTGTCACTTCGCGGTAACAATGAATTCTTACGGCACCTGAAAAATGGTTGGTCAATTTCTTGGCTTGCCACCGCTGGTTCTTCCGGACCTTCGGCGATAAGCCTTGATAGAACCCTTCTACAGTGGCTGGCATCGTGGCGGCAAAATGTGGCTGCGTGATGCGGACGTAGTCACGGCTCAGCCACCCGGGCTTTTTCATGGCCAGCAAACATAGATCTGCTTCCTGCTTGAGGAAATTCAAGTAAGCGACATCCGCCTCCCCTTGGGAGAGGGACCGGAGAATTTCGCCCACCATCAAATCGCAGTTTTCGTGTGAGGCGTTCCCCCTCAATGCTCCGTAGACAAAACACATAGTTTGAGCCGGCAATCGTACACTGAGATAGCCAACCCGGCAGGTGATTTTCCCGCAGTCAATCCGCCCCACCAAAATGGCATCCGGCCTCCCTTCACGATAGACTACCAGGACATGCGGGCGCACTGTTCCCGGATTGGACCGCAGAAACATCATGTAAGTGTCTATCTCAGAGTCGCGGTTGCCCGGCCAGGATGCCCAGACCTCGCGGATTTCTTCGAGCTCTGGGATTGCCCTTAGGGTTTTAACTAGAGCTTGGGTAACCATCGGAGATGCTGACTTCTCCACGCTTAGATGATGTTTCGGCAACTAGAGGCTGTTGGATGACGACTATTAAGAGGAACCGTTGAGATGGCTAGCTCATTCCACTTCTACCGGAATCCCGAGACCTCATAAGGTTGACACTGCACAATCCATTGAGGTCCGCGGGCGCAGCGAGTTTAGTTTCGACCAATACGACGCAATTCACTCTGCAGGAACCGCACCGAATCGATAGATTTGAGATGGCGAGGAGGCCTCGCTGCCAATTGTTGGCAGCGAGCTAGAGTTGCGATTACAATCTCCCGTTAGCTTCTCCATCCGGACAGCTGCCTACTGAACCGAGACTTTAAGGCTCGTCGGAGGATTCGGAGCGGGAGTCTGCACTCCGGAAAACTGGTATGCCCCCTCATCCCATGCCGCGCTCGCAGGGCGTGCCACTGCGCTCTGTGCCGGGCAACTCACGGCGTGATTCGAGGAATTATAGCCACAAGCATAGGTAGTACTAGACTGACAAGCCGTTGCGGCCGTGGAAAGTCCCGCTGTCGAGAGCGCGGTGCAGAAAGCCTGCTCGTTTGTCCCATGGCCTACGGTAGGTGAACTGGACAACGTAGGCGAATAAGCATAGGTCTGTGACGCCGTGTAGCCGTCCGCCGTTGCGGTCGCATTCGACATCAGAGGGCCATCGCTCACAAAGGTTCCACCGGAACAGGGAGAGCTATATTGCGATGAAAGGTCCACAATGTAATGATTGTTTGCGGCAGTGAACGTGTGAGCGTATGTTGACTGGCAATCTAAGATGCCTACGGCGCCCCCAGTCATCTGAAAAGTGTTGTTGAAAATGATCAGCGTGCCCTGGTTGCCTGAGTTCGCATTCTGTCCGATATTAAAGTAGTTTCCTGATACCTCTGAGCCGTTTACATCGCCAAACACATTGTTGAAGAAATACGTCGTAAATCCCACTGAGGGTTCTGGCCAGATACCGACCATACCTACTGGGCAATTAGAACCGCTACCATTTAGCTGGCAGATGTGGAGAAAGACATTGTTGTAGACTGCGTTTGTTGCACTGTACTCCCCATTCTCTTCGTACAAATTAGGGTGATGCTGTTCATCGCCTTCACCGTACCAATACTCGAAGAGATTGTCGTGGATGAGGTGAGTGGAAGTCACCACGTAGTTTGAGGCATACCGAAATACATTGTAAGCATCATTGTACGCCCCACCATACTTTACAAACTCGATGCCGCCTGGATCGGAATCCGAGCCATCGACCACATTCAAAAGGTGCGAATCACCTAGTCCATTAAGGTTCGTGCCCGAAAAGAGGATGATGTTGTTTACATACCCTCCCGTGTAGGGAATGTGTGTCCAGCCGTGGATGTAAAGACGCTCATAAGAGTTGTTTGTGGTTAACGGCCCAGCTTCCTCTACATATACGTCATTGCTAGTTGTGGTGCTTTTGGAACATAGACCCGTCAGTTCGAAGTTGTCCAGTATCCCGTAAGTAGAACCTTCAAAACTGACGATTTTATTATTCGAGCCCATCTGGTAGGCGCAACTGGCAACGGAATCCGCGAACACCCCGGGGTGAGGCGTCAGTGGATTGTCACCGGTGAAAATGGGACGCGCCCATGAGCTTCCGCTATACCAAGTCAAGTCCACGCCAACGTAGACAGGACTAGAACTCGACCCAGTAAACGCGGCGTTTCCAAAGCACAGGCCAGCAGAACTGCTCTTATTGAAATCACAAGCAGATACTACACCTGCGTAGGGAGACAGGCTTGAGTTGCCGAAGTGCCAAGTATCGCCGCCGCGAAAAATGAACCCTTCGCCGCCAGTGACTGAGACCGCGGCACAATTGCCCGCACAGTTTTGCATGCCAGGAGAGTGAAGCCACGGGCTCGCTTCTGTGGTCCCGGAATTGGTATCGGCTCCCGCCGCAGAAATATAGTAGCAGTTCGTTATGCCGAGGCTGGAAAGCGTGACAAGCGTCAAGGGAGAAGCACTGTTGATGTAGTTTCCTCCTGTGGGGCACGCCCCACCTGCAGCATAAGCACTTCCACCGCTGAGAAAGCAGGCCATGAAGATCGCGATGCGAAAGACCCTTGCCATCAGAAGTCCCCTTGTCCAGGTCATATGCACCGCTCAAGTTACACTGAGCGTCGCCTTGACTCCTACTGGCCCAGAGGCCAGATTTAGGACAGGGCGAGCTTATTCATACCGGACAAGCTCAACCGCCAATCGAATTCCCTAGCATTCCAGAAATTCTACCACTAGCTTCTTTCTTGTCACTCCCCAAGCAATTCGGCGTCCCCCGAAAGCTACTGCGGGAACTGGAGGTCGAATGATTTTAGTACCTAGCGACCTGCAGAACCCGAGGTGGGAATCCAGATCTTTCACCTCATAACACAGGTGGTGAAGCCCTCCTCCACGATTTAAAAAAGACGACACAGGTGATTCCGGTCCGCCCGGCTCGACCAATTCTATCAACGGGTCCGTAGGGTTATGTCCTTGAAAGAAAGTCACATGCACCTTCTGGATGGGATCAAAAATTATGTTCCTGTCCCAACGCGCCCTTAGCGACAGTGCAAAAGAGTCGGCACTTTCCTGGATCGAAAACACCACAAAACCAATGTGATGGAGCTTGAGATGATCCGGTAGAGGGGGATTGCCCAAAGGCTCATTGCTCACGCGACCTCGCCAACGTGGGAACTTCGTCCCTCCGTGCCACACCATTCCATGCTTGACGATCAGTTTCGTTCTCAACCCAGTGGGTGAACGCGTGACCGAGAATCGTAAAGCACCTGGCCGAACCCAGCCGTCGAAAGGGAGTCATCCTGTAAAATGATAAAGACGGTTGGTTCCACTCTGCTACGTCGCCAAATATACGAGCCGCGCCTTCATCCCTCAGGCTGTGCAAGATATGAGCTACGAGAAACCAAAGTATTGCCCGGCCACGAAACTTGGGCATCACGTAGAAATCGAAGAGTTGCACGTCGTCCTCGCCGAGGAGGAAGTAATAGGGCGCGATGGTGCGTCCCCGTAAGGTCCAGCTATAGCCCGCCAGCCTGCCTTCGGACTTAATCAACCATAGGGTCGCCCCTTGATCGAATCGCTCTCGAATGCTTCGGTGGGCCAGCTTGGGGTTCCAGACATTGAGGATTTCCTGCAAGTCTTGCGGATTGAGTTCAGCATAACTTCTTAGACGCTCCATCTTTAGAGAACTCGGGGTCTTTAACGGAGCTGTAGTTTGCTTGGCGAGGTCGCAGTAAAAGACGACCATGCGATTCGAAAGGAGCGCCCGTTTTACGGACACGCCGGCACGGCGAATAGTCGCTCCGAAGCCGTGTCGGGTGTAATAGGCAGCGAGACGCGAGATTGAAGTGGAAATTGCCATGTTGATGGCAGCCCCCTAGCCCTTGCTCGGGACGCTCCCAGAAAGAAGTTCCCGCAGGCAGGCGCCGCTCACCTGCTTCCGTGTTTCGTTTTGTGCACTTCCCTGAGAATGCGCCACGCATGAGAGAGCGGCAAACATGTAGCGCAGTAGGTGGTGGAATAGCATTATACTCCGGATGCCTAAAACGCCGAAGAAGCCATGGTGTTTAGACCAATAGTATAGTACGGATTTCTGCTGCGCGACTGCAAAGCGGACGGGGTAGGGGGCCGTGATTTTGCCTCGGTCGTGGATAGCGCGCGCTCCGGGGTAGAAAACGACCTGCCAGTCCGCCTTCCAGCAGCGACGGCACCAATCCACGTCATCGCCATACATGAAGAGACCTTCATCGAGCAGTCCCACCTCGTCAAAGGTTTCGTGGCGGATCATGGAGAAACAGCCCACCAAGACATCCACAGCGAGCGTCCTGTCATGCGCAAAGAACCACATGTGCTCGCCGGCGAAGATCCGTGCCTTCGTAAATGTCGTCGCCAGGGCGGTGGCCGAACAAAAGTTGTTCCACAGTGTTGGAAATCGCCGGCACGTACTCTGCTGCGACATGTCGGGATTAAAGACGCGGGGACCGACATTCCCCACCTTGGGATTCTCGTCAAGGAAATCCGCTAATGCATCCAAGCAGCCCGGCAAGACGATCACATCGGGGTTGACCAAGGCGACGTACCGTCCCTGGCATTGCCTGATTGCGACGTTGTTTCCCTTCGCGAAGCCCAGGTTCTCGCTGCTCTTGATGAGTTTTACATGGGGAAATCGCGCCTCGATCAATTCCACGGAGCCGTCGGTCGAGGCATTATCCACCACAAGAATTTCCATACTGCGGCGAGGCGGTGCTTCTGCCAAGCTTTCCAAGCACAGCTCTACGTAGTGCTTAGCATTCCAGCAGACAATAACAACCGAGATATCCACAGATGCGGAAGTAGAAGACAAGGTCTGAATCTAATTTCTTGATGCCAGCTGTTTAAGACAGCGGGCAAGGTTTAGAGCCAGGGAGCCGCGAAGCGTTCGTCGAATGGTTAATCCTGCCTTGACAATTCCGGCAGAGACTCCACTGTCCGATGCGACCAATGGGTTTATCTGAGTGAGATCCATACCGGAGAATCCTCTTTTAAACGAATAGACTCCGGGGTTCCCTTCGGGGTCGATCCCTCCCAAGTCGTACCATCGAACGCCGATGCTTTTGAGCCACTGGATCATGGTCCAGTGCAGCAAGTAGGCGCCCTTGGATTTCAACCCACTGTCGCTCGTGGCACCGAGAAGGTAAATTGCGGAATCGCCCATGGCCGAGACAACCAGACCGGCGACCGGGACGCCTTTGTCTTCACAAATCATGATGCACATGCGCTGTGATTCCGTGAGGTTTTGTTGGATGCGCCCGAACTCGTCAACGTCGACCGTGGTTTCAAAAGTTTTGCGCTTGCGCATCTGGTTGTAGATTCCGCAAAAGGAATGGTATTCGGCGCTCCCGTTTCCTACGATCACTTTGAGCTCATTTTTTTCAGCGCCAGAGAGCTTATTTCGCCATTTCGGGTCGAGGCCCTTGCGCAACTCTTCGAGCGAGGGACTGAGATCCAGTACAAATGTCCTGTACGTGTTGTCCACGCCGAGAGGCTCTGGTTTAAATCTGCAGAACGCTCCCTGCATCGCTGTAGCGCGCGACGATCCTGCAAAGGCGTTAGGCAAGACACGCAAGTAGAGCTTCCTCCTGACCAAGTATTCGTCCTCGATGGCGCAGGCCATGCGCGTAGGAACCTCGGGATCGAAGGGCAGGCAGCGCCGCTCCCACAGCGGGCCCCAACGCAGATACGCCATGCCAAACTTTAGTGGCGTCGGTCGAATAATTCTGAGTTGTGCTATGCCCAGGACTTCGTCGTCTCGCTTCAACACGAGTCGGCTGAGGTTTTTTTCTCCCCAGCGGACGCCGCCATATGCGGACGTCTGATAGATGTTCGCGTCGTCGAACAGAGCCAGCATCTTCGACCATTCAGCACAGGTTGCACGATCCACTTCGACGCGCCAACCCCGACTCTGCATAAACCTTAGTTCTTTCTCGCGACCTGCGAACGACACAGGTGGCGTTGGGGTGGTGACAAGCCCCTCAAGCATTCTCAATTGTGGGCAGAGTAGTTGCAGTCCTGCGAATGAAGCGAGTCCTGGGGGGATAGGTTACGGGTACGTCATAGTGCCACGATTCATGCCCTCCGGAAGTTTCGCTTAGCCGAGTGAAACCGAGGCCGGCGTAGTGGCCAGCAACCATGCTGTTCTTCTTGGAAGGAATATAGAAACCCACAACCCTGCGGATGCCTTGCACCTGGCACTGCTCAACTAAGGCATCAAACATGGCAAATTCCATCTCGCGGTTCAAAACGCGACAGCTCATCAGCCACACATCCAGTTCAACTGTTCCGTCAGATATGCGCCCGATCAAGACTGAAACCAAGCCATTATCCCCAAATCTGTCAGTCAGTCGACCGTAAAGGGTTATAAAACCTGGGTCTCGAGCAATGGCATCGATTTCGGCGCTCGTATACCTCCGAGTAGTTAGATTGAATTGATTCGTCTTATTGATCAACTGGGTGATTCGCTCCAGATAAACCGGAGAGAACGGGCCAATTTCCGCGGCCATTTCGAGTGAGGTGAGGAACTCCCCGTAGTCGCGGAAGCCAGCCTGATACGCGCTCCGCTGCACGTTTGAGTTGTAATAGGCTGAGCGGTTGAGATCGTCAAGAACCACCTTCTCGACCTCGAAGTACCGTTCGCATTCGAGCACTTCTGCGAAACGGGAAACGTCTGAGCCTACATCCGGCACTGCCACTTCCGGTAATTGGTCAGCCACTAAAGCCCTCTCGACCGGGTTATCATCGACAAATACCAGGCTATCTAGACCGATCTTGAGCTCTGCGGCGATCTCGCGAATGTTTTCAGGCTTGGGATTCCAGTTTGCTGTGAATACGCTGAAATCCTCCGGCTTTAATATGCTGTCTGGGTGAGAAAAGCCTTCCTTCGCATTCTCTAGATCGTTCTTCGAACACACGGCGAGAATGACACCGCGCCGCTGTAGATCTTTCACATAACGCTGAAAGTCCAAGAAGGCCTCGCCGACTGGGTGATCGCGGCCTAGAATCAGGTTTTTTACGCCATCGTCACCTACGATCCCGCCCCAGAGCGTGTTGTCTAAGTCCAGAACCAGGCATTTCTTCGACCTACCGAAAACCGACTTAACAATCGCTGCAACGTTTTGAGCCAAGGGCACTGTGGCTGTCGGGCTCAAGGCCATATGAAAATTATACCAGTAGGTGCGGCCGTGCCACGCGTCGAGGCCTACTTGAGCGGAAAGGTAGAGTATGTCATTAAGCAGGAAACGCGAGTGCTCGCGAGCATATTTGGCGAATTCGGCATTCAGCCTGTGCAAAAAGTTCACGCGGGTGAACGACTCGAAAGCCTCTAGATTCCCGAGTGGGCGGAGGTGCGGCAGGTCAAAGTTGTTCTGGATGATAAGCGCGCCAAGTTCCGTGTGAATTTTCTCCCAAAGGGACTCAAACCGGGCCATTTCACGGTGGACACGGCGTTCAACTTCGACTTCGGCTTCCATTAATTCAGGGAATTGCGAGACGTTGTGCCAGGTAGTATGAATAAAGACGATTTCGGGTTTGAAATTCCACAATTCCGGGTTCTCAAACAGGACGTCCTCATAGTAACAATTGTATCCTGATTCGTAGAACGTCGGCTGGATTCCTTGTGCCAAGAGAAACAGCTCTAGCATGCTCTTTACTTCCACCGTCGTGGAGCCGCCAAGGATTGCAATTCGAGTTGGAATTAGATTGGCCTGTTCGAGCAGTTCCTTCTTCAGAGAATGGCGCTTTCGCAGAATATCCGCTGGCGTGACGGGAAATCGCAGTGCTTTCGGAAGTCCCTGTTGAAATGTCTTCGTATCCGATGCCAAAGGAAATCTCCCCTAAAGCACAAACGCGGCTTGCCGCATCACCTGTTCAAGAATACTGGGAATCCCGTCTGCGCTCTCGTCATCCGAACAATATCATTCATCGGATCGACAGTTTTCAGCCACTTCGCGTTCACGATGAGCTATCTTCCACCTGAGCCAACCGGAGCAGATCGGCTACCGTGGTGCAGCCCACGACCTGATCCGGAGAGATCCGCGCACTGTTATTTGTCTCCGCCAAGACAATCAGACCGATAAGGGCGGTAGAGTCCCAGTTCTCCAGTTCGCCCAGTTGTTCGTCGCCTCGAAGCGTACCAGCTTGCAGGCCAAGCATCTCGTCCATCCTCAAAAGGAATTCTTCACGGTTCATTGACTTCTGATTCTCAGGCACGCGGTTGCCCCTGGTCAATTCCCTCGATGAAATCTCCTTTGCTTGTCGTCACTTGCAGGTCCGCCGGAGAATGTGAGAGCCGGTTCCGAATTGCGCGAAGGCGAGGCAGGACTTCTAGATCAAGGAAGAATATGTCCTCGCCTTGAATACGAGGATTGACTCTGTCAATCTGGAATCGATCCGCACCCCGACGGTTGGCGACGCTTTCGCTGAGGAAGGCGGCCTCGTGTCCGGACTTCCTGAGAAGACACTGTAACTCGTGGGTGAGATCTTTCGATGAACCGTAAGGCTGGCTGAATGAACGCACTTTTCTTCCTGAAAGAGCCTCCAACTCTTGTTTGTTGCTGTCTACCTCTCGGACGATTTCCCCCCGCGAAAGTAACCTGCAGTGTACGTGGCTGTACGTATGATTCCCGATCTCAAAATCGAAGGATGCAAGTGTGCAAAGCTGTTTGGTGCTCAGATACAGAGCACTCTCCTCAGCCAGAGCCCGCTCCCTGATCCCTCCCAAGTGCACAAGCGCTTCGAGGAATGCTTCTCTCTCCGCGAGTGTAATCGAGGGGAAGAAACTCCCAAACACATCGGCCAGGGAATGCAATTGCGGAAACTCGTTCCCTCGTACGGCGCGGACTGCAGCGATTACTGTCTGCATTCCCAGCACGTTGGCCACATAACACACAAGATTGTCCGGTGCTAGCCGCTGGTTATCGAGAAATGCGGCGTTCACAAAAAAGACAGCTGGTACACCAAACTTTCTGCACAGAGGCGCAGCCGACTCCACAACCGATGCATAAGCATCGTCAAAGGTCACTAGCACCGCACGGGGCGGAAGCCCTCGGCCATCAGAATCAGTCAGAACATCCTGCAAACGCACGGGAGTATAATACTTAGTCAGAAATCTCAGCGCCGCTTCAAATCGTGCGGGGGTGGTACTCACGCTCATCCCCCTGGTAAAGGGCGACTCCGTGGCCGAGATATTGTGAAAGACCACACATCGTAATGAACACGAGGGACCGAGCATGCGCGCAAGCCCGAAACAGCCGGGCATGCGCCAAAGTGTTTTCGCGGCCAAGTTAATCGCGGCCTGCGGAAATCTACTATAGGACAACTTGTTCACGCTCCAAGAAGGTCCGCTGCCATAGCTCAAAACTCAACAGCGAAAAGATCTCTTTGGAATAGTTGGTGCCGTTGGAATTGGCTTGCAGCAACGCCTCGACGCCGTCCTTACGGAAATACCCTCGTTCGACTGCCTTGCGGTCAGTTAACACAGCCCAGACCATATCCTTTAGATCGTTCCGAAGCCACGACTCATAAGGAACAGGGAACCCGGCTTTCTTGCGATTGCGGATCTCTTTTGGAACTTTCCGGGACAGCGCCCTTTTTAAAATGTATTTTGGAGTGAACCTCTTAAGCTTGAAACTTGGCGGCAACGACGCCGCGAATTCCAAAACCCGGTGATCCAATAGTGGTACGCGGAGTTCCACGGAGTTGGCCATTGTCATTTTGTCGGCCTTGATCAGCAAGTCATCGGGCAACCACGTCTTCGTATCAATGTAGAGCATTGCGTCGAGGGTATTCTGTCCCTGGACATGCGTCTGCAGCGCACGCAGGGGTCGAAGCGTGTGCTCTCGATCAATCGTCCGCGCAAAATCGGCAGAGTATACCTTTCCTAATCGGTTTCCAGTGTAGCGATACGGGTCTGAGGTCCGGCTGTAATAGTAGCCGGGGAAACGGTCGTTCATCAGGGGCACATACTTGGCAACTCGAGGCAAGCGGAAGACCGAATCGGCAAGAGAAAGTCCTCGGGCGAAAGCGCCGTTCAGCGGAGAAAGTCCACGTTTTATACGCTCCAACCAAACGAGATTGCGATAATTGCTATACCCCGCAAAAGCCTCGTCTCCACCCTCGCCCGAGAGAAGCACCTTGACATAGTTACTCGCTAATTTCGAGACGTAGTACATGGCGATAGCAGGCGGCTCGCAGACGGGCTCTTCCATGTGCCACACGTATTGCGGCAAGAACGTCACAAAATCCTTGGCCGTAATTGTCATGTCATGATGCTGGGTGCCAAACGTTTCTGCCGCCAACCTGGCATACGGCCTTTCGTCGGCAACTTCTCCTCCAGAGAAACCGACGGTGAAACTACTAATCTTCTTGTCGGTCCCATTCACCGCGAAGCTAAGTACGCCTGTCGAATCAACTCCACCACTTAGAAGGACACCAACCGGCACGTCCGCGATCATGTGAAGCTTAACTGCTTCGGCCAAGAGACTCAGCAGATCGGCTTCGGCGTTCTTAAGACTCTGGCTCTGGTTTGGTTCTGCGAAGCGAAGATCCCAGTACTGCTTTATGACCACCTTGCCATCCCTGACGAGCAGATAGTGCCCCGGGGCCAACTTGCGGATCCCTTTGAGCAAGGTTTCCTCACCAGGCAAATACAGGAACGTAAGGAATCGGTCTATCAACTCCGGAGCAATCTCTCGGTCAATCGCAGGGTCGGCCAGGATAGCTTTAATTTCCGAAGCGAAGACCAAAGATGTGTCGCTCAGGCAGTAGTAGAGCGGCTTTATGCCAACCCTGTCCCTTGCCAGAAATAGAGTCTTAGTGTTCTCGTCCCATATGGCAAAAGCAAACATTCCGCGCAATTTTTCTAAACATTGAGGCCCGAGCTCCTCGTACAGGTGGACGATCACTTCCGTGTCGCTGTTGGTTTTAAAAACATGGCCTCTGCTCAAGAGAAGCCTGCGCAGTTCCTGAAAGTTATAGATTTCCCCGTTGAAAATGATCTGGATCGTGCCGTCCTCGTTCGAGACGGGCTGGTGGCCACTTTGCAGGTCGATGATCGAGAGCCGGCGGAAACCCAGACCAATCGGGCCCGAGACGTAGTACCCCTCATCGTCTGGCCCGCGATGGCGAATCGTATCCGCCATGGCCTTCACGATCGCCGGCGAAACCGTCGCCTCACTCTCTAACATCAATTTTCCGCAGATTCCACACATATGCTGGGTCTGAACGCTCCAAGCTGGAGGTTACCTCCAGATAGTCTGCATCCCACAGAGACGCCTCAGTTGCTGACCGCGTATGTAGGCTACATAGGACCGATCCTCCAAACGAGGAGGATGGGTTAAATGAGCCTTTAGATATCCATACAAGACAGCGGCCGAACCGATGATGCAAGGCCTCTGAGTGATCCGATACAAGGAACTGGCCACAACAAAGAGGGGGTGATACCCGGAAATGTAGCAGACCGTTCCGTGCTTCACCCTGTCCCGAAGCAGGCCTTCCTCAGATCCTGTGAAACGATGATGAAGAAGATGCAGATCCGCAAAGGAGTACGTCTTCCAGCCCAACATATTGGCTTTGACTTCATCGATCGTGTCCCATCCCGGGGCAGGCCATAGTCCGCCAATCGCTTCCCAGCAAGTTCTCCTGTAAATCTTTGTGGCCCCTCGCACGTGAAACTTCGGAGTTTTCTCAAGTTTGAGGTTCCCAGAGATATTGTGGTAGATTTCCCCGCCGCCAATCCCGAGATCGGGTTCTCTGCGGAAGTACTCGAAGCATTTTGCGAAATACTCTGGAGCAAAGCTCAAGTCTCCATCGAGCTTCACGATGAAATCACCGTCGTGGCATCGGAGCGAGTTGTACCCGTCGTAAAACGCTTCCATCACACCGCCGCCGGACTTCCGGAAACCCCTATTCGTTCGGTGTATGACGCGGATCCATGGCAACTCGGCCGCGGCTCGATCGAGGATGTCACCCGTTCGGTCGGTAGAGCCATCGTCCACGATCACCCATTCCGAAGGGAGTATCGTCTGGCGACGCACGGATTCGATGGTCGCCTCAATGAATCTCTCCTCGTCGCGTACGGGAGTGATGATTGCATATCGCATCATTTCCCTCTCACATGAAGCAGTTTGAGACCTCTGGGTAGCGGCTCGGGCCCTCGGGGCTCGGCATAAATCTACACGCCCGCATGAAGGGGCTCGGCTTCTGAGTTTCTGGCCAGGGCGAACAGCAGCCACCCAAATTCGTATGGCCGCTGTTCGTAAAGAATCTTTAGCGAGCGGGGCTGTATGTGTTGATTTGGCGATCGGACGAGATTCAAGGCCATTTCCCAGTACTTTTGCTTTTTGTCTCCGAGAAGCACGCACCTCCAAATGATGTTTTGCGCACTATCTCTCATATCGACGCCGAGCTCGTTCGTGCCGTAGATCCAACGGAGGCCCTTGTAAATGTTCTTTTTAAAGCACTTTCCGGTGGCTTCCTCAATGGCAAAGAGACCCATAGGGGCCATACCGTGCTGATGTACAGAATAGACCGGGTAACGGCTGGATATCCGGCCGCTGCGTGCATCATAAAGCCACCACCACTGTCCCGATTCTCCTTGAGCTCCACAGATTGCGCTAGCGCATTCCAGGGCAGGGCCCAATGGATCCTCCAGCTGAAAAATTTTTGCAAACTTCGACATCGCGTAGATGGGATAAATCTGATCTGCGAAACTCCCAATCCGCCCACGTAGGCGCCCTTCGAGAGAATTCTTCGTGCTCATGTGACCGAATAGGCCATCCTCACCTTGATTCTCTTCAATCAGGTGGTACGTCTCCACCGATAGGTCCGTCAGGGTGCTAACAAGTTTCGCAGATGTTTCTGCCGCGTGTGCCAATCCAGCCAGGAACCACGCCAGTTCCATTGTGAGCGCTTCCCGTGCGTCAGGGTAGCGATCTAGGGCTGTTTCACAATCAAACTTGGAGAGAAGGTCTCCTAGGTGGTCAGGATCAAACGTAGCAGTCAGCCAGATCAGCAGCCCGAAATCACCTATCCCCTTAATCCAATTTGTGTCGCGCATAAAGGACGCATAGATGGCGCGGGTATCGAAGGGCGAATCCATCCCAGAGAGCTCCAGTTCTCTGAGCCCGAGCAGAGTCATGATCGTATATCGTGGTGATAGACCCTCTCGTACGATTCCCTGCTCCGTGCGCAGTAACCGGTGGCAGAATAGTTGATTGCGCGGGTCAAACATGGGCACAAGGCCGCGCGCTGCGAGAGAAATTAGCTCTCGAACATCGCAAGACGATACGCTGCGGGCTTTCGAGGCAGCAGGCACCGGCGATACCTGTGAATTTAACGGTGCGCCGGTAGACATTTGTGCTCCGCGATCGAATTAATTGCATTCACGATACAATCCAAAACAGTGCTCTGGCTCGCGGATCCCCAAAGAGCGGGCTCCCTCCGTTCGAGAACAATCCGTTTACGTATATCTTCTATCTTCTCAATGAGAGTGAGTCGGCCAGTTTCCGCAAGATATCGATCGACGGCACCCATGTGTCCTCGAAAAATGCTGAAGACTGGGACACCCAAGGCGGCTGCTTCGCGATTCATTGTTCCTCCGCCGCTGATGACGAGATCAGAATTCCAGATCAGGTTCAGGCCATCCACCGCATGTTCAGGAATGATGATGCGCCCCTCATCAATCGCTCGTGTCCAACGGGCGCGAAGAGCAGTCTTCTGGTTCTCATTGCGCGGAAGCATCACCACTCGGGCGTCGGGCTGGTCCAGGAGATACTGGAGGGTTTCGGCGAGAAACTGTTCGCCCTCAGGATTGTGATAATGCGCCTCGGTAGCCGGCGGACGCACCGTGACGATGAGTTCATCTTGGCGAACTCCCAGGAGGCTTCTGACAGTGGGATCCGGCTTAAATCGCGGAACGTACACATCCTCCTTCAACCCATGGTATCGGAGGACGTGGTCTGGCTTCTGTTGGACGCGCTCTTCCGGGATCACGTCCGGCACAAACACCCAGTCCGGATGCATGAAACCTTTCTTCGTAAATTCATAGTCATACATGCCCACACTCGGAATCCCGAGTAACCAGGCGACTATAATTTGGGCCCGCGAACCATGCGCCACGGCGAGGGCCGGTCTCTGTGTTATCACTAGGGGTAACAATTGCAAGGCACGGAACGCGGTCCCTAATAGCTTCAGAACCCACCTCTTCCCGTAGTGTCGGCCTACCACCTGGCAAGAGAGCCCATGCAGGCGCAGGAGTTCGCAAACCTGATAAGAGTCTCTCGCCGTTAAGAAGACCTGGTAGCCCCTGCTTTCAAGCCGTTCGATGATGGGCAAGAAAAAGGGCACGTGAGGCGAGTTATCGAGGTCGATCCAAATTTTCTTCGGGGCCAGACGGGCAGACATTTTGCGTTTTCTAGTATGACTCTCGAGAACCGGTTGCGTCTCGGCTGGACTCAAAATCACTGCAGAACCCTCGGTACGTCAGTCGAGGTACTGCTTGTCAGGTTCTCACAGCAGGCTGGACGGACACCGGGTTCTCGGCGATCTTTCCGAACCTTGCTAGCTCTTCTACTACGCGATTCTGCTGCGCTAGGCTCAATCCTGGATACATTGGCAGTGATAGTACCTGTGCGGCTACCTTCTCCGTCACCGGGAAATCCCCTTCCTTGAATCCCATTGTGCGGTACGGTTTCTGGAGATGGACGGGCACCGGGTAGTGGACGCCGGTCCCGATACCGGACTTTGTAAGGTGTTCTTGCAGCTCGTCTCGTTCCGCAGTCCGAACTGCGTAGAGATGGTAGACGCCGTGAGACCACGAAGGCTCGCACGGTAGGATGAGGTTCTTTGATACTCCGAGTAGCAATTCGTTATAACGCGCCGCAATCTGACGACGCTTCTGATTCCACTCCGGGAGGTGTCGAAGCTTGATTTGGAGGATTCCCGCTTGAATCGCATCTAGCCGGCCGTTGTAACCTTCCATCTCGTGGTAGTACTTGCGTGATTGACCGTGATCGCGCAGCATTCGTACTTTCTGTGCAAGCACTTCGTCGTTCGTCGTCACTGCTCCGGCCTCTCCGCAGGCGCCCAGATTCTTTCCCGGGTAGAAGCTAAAAGCCGCTGCGTGGCCCATGGAGCCGGCTTTTCTCCACCGGTTTTCCTGTTTCGAAAAGTATTCTGCGCCGTGTGCCTGACAGGCATCCTCGATCACGATAAGATGGTAGCGTCGTGCAAGTTCGAGAATCGCATCCATGTCGGCGGTTTGGCCGTAAATGTGGACCGGAATCACGGCAGTGACAGGTGACTTCCATTTCCGGTGAATTGGCTTACCAGTTGCTGAATCCAGGTAGCATTCCCGCTCAAGATATTCTTGAAGCTTGGCGGGATCCATGCAATACGCGCGCTCATCGATGTCAACAAAATCCGGCCGTGCGCCAGCCTGGCTGATCGCTTCTGTTGTCGCAATGAACGTATGTGGCACCGTGACAACGATATCGCCCGGTTGGATGCCGGCGGCCATCAAAGCAAACCGAACCGCGTCGGTCCCACTCGCGACTCCGAGACAGTGCGTGGCGTCAGAGAAGCGCGCGAAGTCTCGTTCGAATTCCTCAACCATTGGCCCGCCGATGAAGCCTGCGGTTCTCAGCGCCTTCTGGAACACAGGGACCAGTTCCTTCTCGATCTCCTCGTGGAGGCCGACCAAATCCAAAAACGGAATTTTCTGACAGTCTGACATTTGGAGTTCCTTAACCTCTGAGTGAAATGGAATTTCTTTGGAACGAATTGCCCTCATGAGCGTGCCACTAGGTAAACATTTGGGGAGCTGGCGATTTGATTCGATTCCCAAGGTACTCGTGAAGTGCGTACTGCCAGGTATTGAATGTATTCAAACCGCGGGATTTCAAAGTTCGATTTTCGAGTACAGAGTACTTCGGCCGAGCCACCTTGGATGGGAATTCGTCCGGCGCCGCTACTTTCAAGCGAACCGGCGTATCCGTGGTCGCGAATATTTCTCGGGCGAATTCATACCAGGAGCAGCTGCCTTCCGCCGTGGCGTGATAAAGACCATAGGAATCCGAGCCGCTCAGCCGAACTATTTGCTGCGCAAGTTCTGCAGTGGAGGTCGGCGTAACCACTTCACTATCAACAACTCGCACCTCTCCTCTCTCCTTCGCTAGTTTCAGCATGAGTTCAATGAAATTCAGTCCTCCCTTAGCCCGGCACGGGCTTTTGCCATACAGTCCAGAGGTGCGAATAACAAAGTGCCGCGCCGTCGTCGCACGAACGAAGTGCTCGCCGGCTAGCTTGGTAATGCCGTAAGCATTCAGAGGCGAGGGACTGTCCTCCTCGATATACGGGCTTCCTTTGCTACCGTCGAACACGTAATCAGTGCTGATGTGCATCAGAACAGCGCCCAGGTCCCGCCCCACGATGGCTAAGTTTCTTGGCCCGAGCGCATTGACGGCGAACGCGCGCTGGGGCTCCTGCTCACAGTTCTCGACGTGATGCATCGCTGCCGTGTTCACGATCACCTGGGGCCGTATGCCTTCGAGCGCCTGCGAGACCGAATGCGAATCGGAGATTTCGATGTCTGAATGCGTCAATCCGCAAACGGCATCACCATTCTCGGAGAAAGCGGCAACCAGGTCGCTTCCGAGCTGTCCATTCGAGCCGATTACTGCAATCTTCATTTTTAGAGCACCTTCGACATAGCGTGGATTTCGATGCCGTTTTCGATCGACTTGAACGTACCGATGTTGGAATACAGTGGGTTATCCCAGTCCTGAAATTTGTCCATGTTCTCGATCAAGTTCAGTACGACGGATTTCAGATCGTCCGACGGGTGGAAACTTAGGACATTTTTTGCCTTCTCGATACTGACCTTATAATTCCGAAAATCCTGGATATGCTTGATCACAAGATGGATCGAAGTCCCAATCCGCTCCTCAATTGCCCCTTTCACCAGGTCGCCAACTTCTCCCACGGTGTAATTACCGGAAGCGACGTTAAAGACTCCCGAAATCTTATGGTTTGCCTCGATGGCACGAATGTACGCCGTCACGGCGTCTTGGATTCCCAGGATGGGTCTCCAGATGGAGGGATTGTTGATGGTGATGGTGCGTTCCTTCATGGCATTCTTGAACATAGTGTTGATGATCAGATCGAAACGCATGCGCGGGCTGTAGCCCGAGATCGTTCCTTTCCGCAGTGCGATGACCGAGAAATTGTCGTCAACCAGTTGGAGTGCAGCCTGCTCGCCCTGCAGCTTGGAAATCCCATAGGGATAGCTGGAACCCACCGGGCGCGTCTCGTCATACAGCTCGTTTTCCGTGTACCCGTAAACGGAGCAAGAGCTCGCATAGACATACCTTCTTACCTTGGCCCGCTTTGCCGTGTACGCTAGATAAGAAGGGGCGGCGGCGTTGTACACGAAGTTCTTGCTCGGCGAATATTCCGCCATTGGGTCGTTGGAAAGACCCGCCAAGAAGATGACTTGGTCGTAGGACTCCAAATCCTCCTCGGTGAGCTGAAAAATGTCTTTATTAAGGACCCCGACCTGCCGAGGCAAGTGATTGCCGAACCAGAACAAATCGACGACGTCAACTTTGTAGCCACGGTCAAGCAGTTTGGGGATCAGGGCGGAGCCAACATACCCTGCACCGCCTGCGATTAGGAGTTTCACGGTTTCTCCTTAAATTTGGCAGATTTTATGTCAAAAACTAAAATTCGAAGATTCCGGTCGCGATAACCACTCGGCCAGGGTTTGCGCGTTTCGGTCTTTTTCCGAGAGCAACGCGTGCTGTATGGGCCACTCGATGCCGATTTCGGGATCATCCCAACGAATGCCGGATTCGCCTTTGTTGTTGTAGCTCCCGGTGCACTTGTACTGAATCTCCGCTGCGTCGGAGAGAACGCAGAAGCCCCGCGCGAAACCGGCGGGAGCCCACACTTGCCGCCGGTTTTCAGCGGACGCTTCTACGCCAACCCACTTCCCGAGTGTGGGTGATCCTTTGCGAATATCTACAGCAACCAGGAATGCGCTGCCAAGCGAAACGCGCATCAACTTGCCCATGGGCGGTGACCATTGGAAGTGCAATCCGCGCACGACGCCCTTTGTGGACCGTGAATGATTGTCCTGGACAAAACGGGTGGGCAAGCCGTTCGCTTGGAATTGGTCCTCCCGAAAAGTCTCCATGAAAAACCCACGGGCGTCTTGAAAGACATCCGGGACAAGTACCACCACGTCACCCAAGAATTTTGACTCGATTTTGATTTCCATCACTTCCTACCAATTCACGAAGCACCGCAACAAAAAACGGCAATTCAATTAGGCAGCCTGAACCATAAATTCCTGCTGCTCACTTGGACAGTTCGCTCAGACTCCGCGGTGGAATCTGGCGCAGGACTTTCGCGGGATTTCCAGCAACGATTGTGTTTGCGGGCACGTCTTTCGTGACTACACTCCCGGCCCCAACAATGGCGTCCTCTCCGATGGTTACGTTCGACAGGATCGTTGATCCTGATCCGATGGAAGCGCCCTTCTTTACGAGCGTCTTTTCAACTTTCCAATCCGCTTCGGTCTGCATCTGGCCATTCGCAGCTGTAGCGCGCGGTCGAGAGTCATTAATGAAAGTTACGCCATGCCCAATAAAGACGTTATCCTCAATGGTCACACCCTCGCACACGAATGAGTGGCTCGAGATCTTGCAGCGCCGCCCAACACTTGCATTCTTCTGAATTTCGACGAAAGCGCCAATCTTGGTCTCATCGCCGATCTCGCAGCCGTAGAGGTTGATGAACCTCGAGAGCTTGACTGACTGGCCCAGTTTTACACTCGGAGCAATGGAACAGAATTCGTTGTCGTTCACAGGTAGGTTTGTTCTCCTCTCTTCTGTATGGACTCTTCGGCTGCTTCCAGCATACGCACCCCGTGCAATCCAGAGTGACCGTCGTCGAAGCCAGTCTTGTTACTCATGATGCAGTCAGCCAAATAATCCAGTTCCATATAAAGCACCACAATTTAAATCTACGTACTTCTTGTATCGCCGTGGAATCCCTACAAGGCCACCTCAGAAGACAGTATCCAGACGCCGTTTTGAGATTGGAACCAGGGTAAAGTAATTGAACATCTGAATTATCAAATGGCAGTCCAACGAGAGCACCACCACGCCCGGGTTTCAGAAGGCGCCGTCACCCGTTAGAACTACAAGTGGAGTAGCGAGAAGAATCTTGAGATCCAACCAAAGTGACCAACACTGGGAATAACGCAGATCCAACCGGACCATATCATCAAAGCACATGCGACTCCGGCCACTCACTTGCCACAATCCTGTGACACCGGGTTTCATCTCGAATACTCTGCGGCGGTGCCAATCGTCATAGACTTCAAACTCATACGGCACTGCGGGACGCGGGCCCACGAGAGACATCTCGCCGCGCAATACATTCCAGAACTGCGGAAACTCATCGAGGCTAGTCTTGCGCAGGAATTTCCCGATCGGAGTGACCCGCGGATCACTAGTAATCTTATAGACCGCGGGTTCGGCTTCGTTCTCGTTCTCCTTCGCCGCCCGGCCTACGATGAGACGGTGAACGTAATCACGATGAATCTTGGGATCATTGTTCGTGTACATGGTCCGAAATTTGAGGCACTGGAATTTTGTTCCGTACCATCCAACGCGCTCTTGTTTGAAAATGACCGGACCTTTCGAACTTAGCTTGATTGCCAAAGCGACAGCCACTAGAAGAGGCGAGTGAATGAGCAACAAAAAGATGCTCCCCACAATATCGATCCACCTCTTAATAATCATCGGGAGCCGGTTTTTTGAAGTCTTCTGGGAATGATCTTGGTACATTTTGATGTCGGCCACTCGGTCGGAGGCGTTCATGTCCCAGCTTTCTGGGATGAGATGAACTGAAACTACGATATTCGATACGAGGCGGTGATCGAGATGATTCTGCAAGGCGGCTACAACTTTGGAATGTAAGACCTCGGTGATGGAACTCTTCCCCTCCAGGTTGACCTCCGTAAATATCACGCCAAGAATCAGGTCCTCCTCATACCATCCTATTATGTCGGTCTCTCGAGTGGCGTCGGAGACTGCGGAAGTGAGTCGCTCGAAGTAAGCCGCGCCGCTCCCTCTCTTGCGTGTCCCACGTGAATCAAGCAGGATCAGAACGAATGGCTTGCGAGAACGTTCTGCTCGATGACGTTCTCGGCTTAGAATTGAGTGGAACGACTCTTCTTTGAGAACGCCTTCCCGGCACGCTGGCAGGGTGCCGAAACGCGACAACACCCTTCGCCCTTTTCTCTGTTGCGCCCCTTGTTCCCTAGGTAGGGAGCTCATTGCATCGCTACTTGCCATTCCAGCTCCTATGTGCTCACCCTTCGACAAGGGTCGAGAATTGAATCCTCTGAGGAGTTTCTGCAACAACCGAAAACTGCGAGAATTTGCCAACAGTAAACGTCGGACTAAGCAACCACTCCTTGCTGCAACGGATGAGAAATGATTGGCTCAAGAGCAGAAGCCCGGGCAGGACCAAGGGGACTTACGCAGGTCCGATCAACCTCCAACGCAACGGATCGGCAAAGCAGCGAAACGGATACCACGATGCGATCATGTCCTTTGAAATTAGTCAGAATGCCTTCAAGGCCGTTGAGGGCGCCGCTCTCGATCCGAATTTTTTGCCCGACTTCAAGGAAGGGCCACGGCTCAGCCCGCAAGCCCGATGAAACAACGGTTTGAATGGCTGCAATCTCAGCATCGTCCACGGGAACAGGAACTCGGCCACGGCCGACTACTGAAATCACACCCGGTGTAACAAGAATCGGCAAACGATTCAGGGCCTCGAACTGACAGAATACGTAGCCGGGAAAGAGCGGAGCGTTTAGCTGCCGGAGCCTTCCGTTCCAGCGCTTCTTCGTCTGATAGGTGGGGAGAAGAGTCTGATACCCTTTCCCAGAGAGTAGAACGACCGTCGAACTCTCCCAGCGAGTCCTGACTTGGAGGGCAAACCATTTTAGGCCGTCTGTACCGGAATTTAGCATGAATAAGTAGCTCCCTTCAGGTCCAGTCTCCACACTTACCTAGGCTACCGCCATTAAAGCGACGTGCCGCCCATTTGTAAGTCGCAATTGGAGCGCCAAACTCCTTCTCAGATACCCCCGAGCCAGGCTAGAGCTTAGAGATCTCAATCGATAGATAAAAAAGGCTTTAACTATGATTTTTGAAGGCGCTGACCGGAGGTACGGGAACGATGAGCCTTGAGAGTCAAGACTAGTGAAAACTCTTTCCACTATCTGCCGAATGGCTTCCTCGATCAGCGAGTGGGATCCTGATGGACGCAGCCTATCTTTAATGTTTTCATTGTGTTACAGGGATTACCTTGCCCCAAGAGATCTCTTCTGGCAACAAACTTACAGCTCGAGCTTCGTCAGCTTATCTGTATGAAGTACCATGGTGTACAGTCTGAGAACGAGATGAAAGATGGTATTGAAGAGTCCCTTACACATAAGCGGCATTCGTTGCATCCTGTTCGGTAGCTGGGTCGCTGTTTCCGTCTTGCTTTTCCTGCGTCCGATTATCGGGCTGGTGCAATATGCGCTACATAACGATAGTGCATCGCATGTCCTCCTTATACCGTTTCTTGCCTTAGGCGTACTTTATCACGACCGCCAGATAGTCTTTCGTCGAGTTAGCTATGATCTCCCTTTGGCGGCTTTCTTTTTGATTCTCAGTGTTATTTTCATGAGTTGGACACTCCATTCTGACACCAGATGGAGCCCCACAAGCTATCTCACTCGCTATACGCTGGCGCTCGTTCTTTCATGGATCGCCGGATTCGCATTCTTCTTCGGAAGGTCAGCGGTGGTGGCGGGTCGGTTCTCCCTACTTTTCTTATTACTTACAATTCCCCTGCCCGAATCCGCCCTCAACGGGGTTATTTACTGGCTGCAAACAGGGTCGGCGGATGTATCGGAAATTGTTTTCGACTTAACAGGCGTCCCGGTCTTGCGTGATGGGCTCGTTTTCCACCTTCCAAGGCTGAGCATCGAAGTCGCCCGCGAGTGCAGTGGCATCCGTTCCAGCATGGCTATATTCATCCTCGCTTTACTAGCCGGTCATCTTTACCTTGGTCGTCTCTGGAAACAAGTCGTGTTCCAGGTGTGCGGACTCTTTATCATGGTTGTAAAGAATGGCGTGCGCATTGTTACCCTGACCCTGCTTGCCAATTACGTGGATCCGGGAATCTTATTCGGGAACCTTCACCGAGAAGGTGGCATAGTGTTCTTCCTGCTGGGCCTAGTCTTACTGTTGCCCGTGCTAGGGTTGCTGCGCAGGGGCGAAGACGCGCGCGGCAAATCAATAGATCTACCGACCGCGGAAGTGGTTAGCAAGTCTTGACCTGCATAAGTAGATTGCAAGGAAGGGCTTGTTGGTGTGACAAGGAGGCCCCTAAACCCCATCGCAATCGACTCGGGACGATTTGCGTTTGATGGAGTGCCTCGCACAGCAGCAATTGACGGTGTTTGTTTCGTTTCTTATGGTAATTCGGGGTTCGGAACTTCCTTTTTTTGCTCTCGTTCGTCGTCCCTGTCCGGATAGGCGTAATAGTAATCGCCGTAAGATTCGGCCCTTTCGACGCGATTCAGGACCACCCCGAGCATGTTCTTATTTCCAAACTCAGAAGCCCCTTTGGCCGCCATTTTAAAGTCAGTGCTACCTGCTCTTACAACGAACAAGACACCATCGCATAGATCTGCAAGCGAGCTGGCGTCATGCACAAGCAACGCCGGCGGCGAATCCACAATGATCCAATCAAAAGCGGGTGTGACCAGATCGAGTAAGTTCTTCATGCGGTCGCTCAGCAGCAGTTCGCTTGGGTTCGAAACCTGGGTACCGCCCGGAATGAAGCATAAATTCCCCTCAATACCAAATTGCATTACTTCATATTCGTCTGCTTGCCCCCGAAGATAGTCCGTCAGTCCGGGGCTAGCTGGAGCGCCGAGCGAAGTATGCAATCGAGAGCCGCGCAGATCGGCGTCAATCAGGAGTACTTTACGATCCGGTTGGCCAACGATCGATTGTGCCAGATTTGCAGCGACGAATGTCTTGCCTTCTGCTGAAACGCTGCTTGTGATAAGCACTCGCTGAAGCCGACGAGTGCTGGCAATCTGATACAGCCGCGAACGGAGAGTTCGAAACCGTTCCGCTCCTATCTTTCCGCTGGATGTCTTCTGGAAGACATTCATTCGGGGATCTAGTTGCCATTTCTGGTGGGAAGATCTTGCTGCCAACTCCTGGAAGCGAAGATTTGGCGGGATTTCTCGCGCAGCAACGCCGCGCAGAGCGGGCTCGGACAATTGCGTCGTTACTAAAACAGGCAGTTGAACTCCTGCTTTAACGCTAGCAAGGTCTGGCACGATGTCAGCGGCCACTTGCGCTGATCTTTCCCGCGCTGCTTTCTTGAGTGCCTCGTGAATCCGGCTCATCGCTTCCTCAGGTCTTCCTGTCCCCAGAGATCCTTCAGTCCGTTCTGCCTGCTGCCACCGTATATCCGTGCTAAGCCCGCACCGTCCTGTTGGCGTCGCCTGCGGTTACATCGAGAGTGGGAACCAGGGTAAGAACCGGAAGCTTTAGGCAAATCTCGACATCTTGTTCCGTGTGCATGGATGTGTCGGACACGGCGATCAAGGCCATCAGCCCCAAGCCCAACGCAAGACCAGCGGCGAGCCCGCCGCCAACGAAATACAGGGTCTTCGGAAATGTTGGCTTATCCGGCAAACTCGGCGGATCCAGCACGCGGAATTGTTCGCCCTCTTGCTGATGCTCGAGATCCCTGGCCATCGCCGAGTTGTCACGCTTCTTTAAGAGTTCGTTGTAGAACTCAAGCGCGCTTTGGTAACTGCGCGTCATTTCTTTAAACTGCTGCTCCACAACAGGGCTGGCCTCGACACGGCCTTGCAACACACTGATCTGATTCTGGATTTGCACCTGTCGTTTTGTCAGTTCGGTGATGTTCAACTCATCCTGATGGAGCTTGGCTCGCATCTGTTGTATCTGTGCAGGCTCGCTTCCCGCGGCATGCGGTATTTCGCTCTCCGAACCGTTATTTTGGGGCGATGCGGCGATCCGCTTCTTCATTTCATCGACGCTGTCCTTAAGTTTGATCACGTCTGGATGTTCTGCGGTATACCGTGACTGCAAAACGGTGAGCTGGTCTTGCAACGCGCTTAATTGTTGGTCCAGGGTTTGCGCATTTTGGCCTGATGTCGGTGAAGCCTTCCAGTTGGCTTCCTGCTGACTGAGCAACGACTCGTTAAACGTTTTATCTTGCTGCGCGCGGTTTAACGCTTGAGTATTCGCTTCAAGCTGGGAGTTCATTCCCATGAGTAGGCTCAGGTTCGTCTGTTCCTCTTCGGGTAGTGAACCGAGATATCGCCTCTTAAATTCAGCCAGTCTTGCATCCTGTTCGTCGAGTTTTGCCTTCGCTTCATCGAGCTGTTGGCTCAGGAAAGAGGTCGTACGCGCTGCTTGCTCTTCTAGGGCGTGGGCATTCTGTTCCATGAACATGGAGGTGATTTCCGTGCAAATCTGCTGCGCAAGCTGGGGATTGGCGAAAATGACGTTCACATAAAAACCCGGTAAACTGTGGTTCTGAGTTCCTGCCATTGGCTCGAGAGGTTTTACCTCAACGGAAGTTCGCAGGCGCTCGACCAGATCTTCGATGTGTACCTTTCCCCTATCTGCTGAATACAGCCCTAATTTGTCGATAATCGGTTCAAGTCGGCTGCGGCTCAATATCTGTTCCTGCATCGTTGATAGACGATGATTCAGGTCCTCGGTGACGACGGGCTTCACTATATCGCTCGGCACGGTAGGTTGATCGACCAGGACGAGAGTTTGGGACATATATTTCTTGGGCAATATTCTCGCAACCGTTGTGCCGATCGCCCCGCAGACCAAGACAGTGATCGGCAGTATCCACCAGTACCGGCGAAGAACTCGCTTCGCGTCAGACAAAGTTATTTGGCCAGTCGCTACCATAAGACGTCCTCGATCAACCTGTTCCCTTCTTGTTTCCCTAAATACCCGCGGACGTGATCCAAGCCTCTTTCGGCAACACCGCGGCGACGCCCAGACAAGAACACCCTCGCTTGATATGAAGCACGCCCCTTGCCAGGACTTCACTTCTCGTATGAAGCCCCGTATGTTGCGTAAGAGTCCTTTTATCAATGAGATAGAGTAGTCTGCCAAGGCAATCTTTGCAGTCTCGGCAATGCTCGGCGGGCAACCGACGCCTCTCGAGTGGAACTATTCTGTCCACATTATCCCTCTATTTTGCCATTTTCGTGCCGACTCGCGTCGTCTCCAATCAAGACCGTCATTGGCCATCCCTATCCCAATATTCGCTTATATTCTTTTATTTCAGTACCTTAACAAGGAAGAGAACTTGTCTATTCAACTTATAGATCCGAGGGTGCAAAATTGCAGCTCTAATTAATTTTGCGACTAGGACATGACCTAGCCGTGGCTCCCTAACTGAAAATATGTTACCTAAATCGAAACTCTGGTACGTAGTGGCCGTTGGAGTCATTTTGACCGCTCTCGCCACTGGCTGCTCTCGAGACCCCGCAGTCCGAAAACAAAAGTACTTTGCACAAGGGGCTCGCGACTTCGACAGGGGCAAATATCCCGAAGCTGTGATCTCTTTCGGGAGAGCTCTCCAGGTAGACCCGCGATTTGCCGAGGCACATCACAAGATCGCCGAATGCTATCTTCGGCAGGGAAGTTGGGCGCTCGCCTATCAAGAATTGCTTCGGACGGTCGAGCTCCAATCTGACAACTGGCAGGCGCAAATGGATCTTGGCCAGCTTTTCCTAGCTGGAGGCAAAGGCCAAGAAGCGAAAGATCGTGCATTGTTGGTTCTTCACAGCAATCCTACAAACACAGACGCTAAGGTTCTGCTTTCCAAAGCTGACGCCCTGCTCGGCAACTCGAAAGATGCATTGCAAGAGGCCAAGGACGCCGCCGCGATGGCACCCGACCGCTCGGCTGTGTTCATAAACCTAGCGGTAATCGAGGAGAGAGCCGGCGCTGTGCAGGATGCGGAAACTCACTTGAAACAAGCGCAGTCGCTCGATGCGGCCTCAGTCACCCCCCTCCTCGACTTAGGTACCTTATACGAGCACGAGCAGCGCTGGACCGACGCCGAAAGACAGTTTCAGGCCGCCATTGCTTCGGCCCCAAAAAACCCGGCGCCGCGCATAGCACTTGCGGGTTTGTACCTGAAACAAAAACAAGACGCTCTGGCAGAGAAAGTCTTTCTCGACGCCAGACAACAGATGCGCGACGTCCCGGCTGGTTACCGCTTGCTTGGCGAATATTATCTCAGCCGCGGCGATGCCCCCAAAGCGCTGGCTGAATTTGGCGGGTTGTCGGCCGAACATCTCGACGATCTTCAGGTTCGTAAAACCTATATCCAACTACTCATCCAGAATCTTCGGCTCGACGAGGCCGCGCAACTTAACGACGAAATCTTAAGAAAAGCTCCCCGGGACGCAGAAGCAATGATTCTCCGCGGACAAATTCAGATTCACCAAAAACAGATCGAGCAAGCCATAATCACCCTGCAGCAGGCCGTTAAATACGCGCCCGAGAACGCCACGGGTCGTTATCAGCTCGGCGTTGCATTTCAGGAGAAAGGCAACACTTCTGAAGCGGAGAGTCAATGGCACGAGGCCGTCCGTTTGAACCCGAATTTTGAGGATGCGTGGCGCGCCCTTGGCTCTGGAGCAGTGCGGCGCGGGGACTGGCCAGCGCTCGAGCCAATCGCGAACCAACTTCGGAAGATTGCCCCGCGTGCACCTTATGGCTATTTGTTCCATGCGACCGCGCGTTTCAACCAGGGTGACTCGGCCACTGCCGAAGCAGATATCAATCGCCTCATAGAAATCCTCCCACAGAGCGCCTTAGGTTACGTAAAGCTGGGCCAGCTGCGCATGCAACAGAAGCGCTTAAATGAAGCAGAGGCGCTTTATCTCAAAGCCCTTGATCGGGAGCCTGGTTTTCTTGAAGCGGTGCAAGGACTCGCCGAGCTTGATTTCCGCCGGAATGATCCCGCTAATGCCGTCAAATTGATCCAGGCACAGATTGAACATGGGCCGGAAATCCCCGCGCTCTATTTCCTGCTGGGACAGGCTCAATTTCGGAACAACCAGCCAGTCGAAGCGGAGCGTGCGCTAATGCGCGCTTTCGACATCGACAAACAGAACGCGAACATCCTCGTCCTACTCGCGGAGATACAATCCTCGCGCGGCGAGACCGACAAAGCCATCGCGAGTTATCAACATGCTCTGGAGCTCGCTCCTGGAAGCACGCAGCTCTACGTAGCCCTTGGGAGCCTGTTCGAACACCAGGGAGACTGGCGGCAGGCAGAAAATTTGTACCAGAAGGCTCTGTCAATTCAGCCCGAGGACTCGCTGGCGGCGAACAATCTAGCCTATTTACTGCTCGAGCATGACGGCAACGTCAACGTCGCTTTGTCGCTGGCGCAAACGGCACGCCGCGGCCTTCCGAACATGCCTAATTCGGCGGACACGCTGGCTTGGGCCTATTACCATAATGGTGCCTTCTCTCTCGCTGCTCCGCTACTGGAAGATGCCGTCAAGAAATCCCCCGCGAATTCGGCGTATCGTTATCATCTTGGGTTGACCTACCAAAAGCTCAATGATGCAAACCGCGCCCGGATCGAGTTGGAGAAAGCCATCAATCTTTCTCCGAACTCTCTCATCGCTGACGAAGCTCGACGCGCGTTGGGTCAGGTCGCCGGCACGTGACCCTAGCCGTTGCGATCAGGATCGCAGGAAATTTCGAATCCGTAAGTAAACGGCTGGAACGTGAAGAGGGAGAGACTCTCAGCTACTCAGAAAGCCGAACAGGGATTAACAAAGATAGGCGTAACGGTGTGCCGACCCCGAATCTTCCCCGAAACCGAGAATGAGCTCGCGATAATCATCGTCCGGCCTCAACCCGACGAGCTTATCGATGTCGTGCGGATTGGGCTCTTTTGCTGATATGGCCCAGGACCCCGACCGTTTCACGAAAGTTGCACGATCGGACAAAAGCCCGCTTGTCGCACGGTGCTGAATAGACGCATTAGAAATCAGGCTTTTTCTAGTTGAGCTTATCCGGCACGATGAAAGAGATTTATTTTCATTGGAAACAAATCGAGCTGTAGGCTCTGGTCTTCTGCCCGGTCAGCTGCGATCCGGCCCTGGCAGGAGGCCGTCGGCGACTACTTGAATGAGCGGCGAGGGCACAGCAAGCTACCCCAGTGCACTCTCAAAGTAACAGAGAGGGGAAGCAAACTAAAGTATGTTCAGACAATCGCCGGTCCCCGCACGTTTCAAGTATTGGGTCCCGGCAATTTTAGTTGCGGTGTTGATCTCTATTTTCTCGACTCATTACTTCAGTGCCCAACAAACTGGTCGTGTGATTATTCCGGTCCTGCACTGGATCTTTCCTCTCGCCACAAGTCGTACGCTTCACCTTATGCATATCGGCGTTCGCAAAATGGCGCACGTCGCTGAATTTGGACTGTTCAGTATCGCTGTTTTCCACGGAATTCGCGGAGGGCGTTTTGGCTGGCGCTTTGACTGGGCCCTGGCCACTCTCGTGATCGCAGTCGGCTATGCCGGCTTAGATGAGTGGCACCAGTCGTTCGTGCCTTTGCGTGAGGCCCGAGTGCGTGACGTAGCGATTGACGCCGTAGGAGCGGTATTGGCTCAAACTCTTGTCTGGCTTTATGCGAAATGGAGATCGAACATTGCCCCAACGTCCGAAGGTTCAGAGGACGTTGGGGCGAAATAAGTGGTCGATCACTCCATATTAAGGGATGATTGCCTGCGCTGGCGTGGAGTAAGCGCTCTCGTCGCCGCTCGAATCCACTGCCGTTGCCACATAGTAGTAGGTCAACCCGTTCTGAACGGTTGAATCGGTGTAGGACAGCCCGGTAACCAGCGAAGTGGTGAGCAGAGTGTACGGTCCTCCGTTCACAGAACCCCGATAGACGTTATATCCAGATACCGTTGACGTGCTCGCGGTCCAGGTCAAAGCCACCGAGTATGTTTGCACAGCCGTCGCTGTGAAATTCAGTCCCGTGACGCTTGCTCCGTTGACCGTCGCAGCCTGACTAACTGGGGCATACGTATATCCGGTTTCACTCGGTGTTACTGTGTAGGACCCGTTGGCCAGCCCTGTAAACGTGTAATTGCCGGTAGCGTTGGCCGTCGTACTGGTGTTAGCCGCTCCGCTTAAGGTGACCATCGCCAAGTCCCCACCTGCCGCCGGACTGATCGTGCCAGAGATGCTGTAGGTCGGGATGGATGTCGCTGTGAAATTCACCCCCGTAACGCTCGCCCCATTAACCGTCACTGGCTGACTGGTAGGGGCAAACGTATACCCAGTATTGCTCGGCGTGACCGTATACGCACCATTAGCTAGCCCAGTGAACGTATAGGTCCCTGAGCTGCTCGCTGTCGTCGATGCACTCGCCGCTCCACTGAGTTTCACCGTCGCGCCACTGCCACCCGCCGTCGGGGTGATCGTCCCGGAGATGCTGTAGATCGCGCCGGCAGTCGCGGTGAAATTCACTCCAGTTATGCTCGCCCCATTAACCGTCACTGGCTGACTGGTAGGGGCAAACGTATATCCAGTATTGCTCGGCGTGACTGTATACGCCCCATTGGCCAGCCCCGTGAACGTATAGCTCCCTGAGCTGTTCGCTGTCGTCGACGCACTCGCCGCCCCACTCAGTTTCACCGTCGCACCACTGCCACCCGCCGTCGGGGTGATCGTCCCGGAGATGCTGTAGATCGCGTTCGCTGTCCCTGTGAAATTCACTCCAGTAATGCTCGCCCCATTAACCGTCACTGGCTGACTGGTAGGGGCAAACGTATATCCAGTATTGCTCGGCGTGACCGCATACGCCCCATTGGCCAGCCCCGTGAACGCGTAACTGCCTGAGCTGTTCGCTGTCGTCGAGGCATTCGCTGCCCCGCTCAATGTAACCGTCGCACCATTCCCGCCCGCCGCGGGCGTAATTGTGCCAGAGATACTGTAAGTCGGGTTGGTCTGTACTGTCGCTATGAAGCTAACGCCACTCGTAACGTTAGCACCGCTAACGGTTACATTCTGGCTCGTCGGGCTAAAGCTGTAGCCGGTACGGCTTGGCGTCAGCGTGTACGTCCCGTTCGCCAACCCTGAGAAGATGAAAGCTCCCGAGCCGTCGGCCGTTGTCGAGGCATTCGCTGCCCCACTCAGCTTTATCGTCGCTCCGCTCCCACCGGATGCAGGCGTGATTAGCCCCGAGATGCTGTAGGTTTGCTGTGGCGCGGTATCAGCCGCCGATTTCCCACTGACAAGGCCGGCGCATCCCCAGAGAAAGATTGCCGGCAGAAGAGTCGCTGCCAAAAGAAGGCCTTGGCGCGTTAAAGAGTTTATGCTCTGCAGATTTTCGAGCCCGACTAGGCTGTTCACTTTTCGATTAATTCTCATCGTCCAGGCCCCTCAGACCCGTGCTGGACGCAAGAGTACGTCTATAACTGTGCTTAAGAAACTGATTGGAAGTCTAGTTTAGGTACAGGTGTCACCCTGTCCCTGGGGACGACCAATTGCTTTCCTTGCCTCCAGAAACCTAGCTCCCACCGCCCTTCCGTAGTCAATGAACCCTTTACCCAAGAGCGCGCAAGGATATCATCCACACCTTTGGTCCTTCCAGCTCATCCGACTGAACTTTTCCACAGCCTGTGGCCATGAGGGATCCCTCATAAGGAACTCACATGCGTCCTTACTCGTTCTGCCGCAGTGGCTGGACGCTTCAGCCGGACGCCTCGCCCTCCCTGTTTACGGGATCGATGCGGACACTTCATTCGAGTTAACGCTTTCATCGCCGCTGGAATCGACTGCGGTGGCCACGTAATAGTATTCCGTGCCGTTCACCACGGTCGAATCGGAATACGTTAGACCCGTGATTAGCGACGAGTTGATCTTTGTATAGGGCCCTCCACTGACCGTTCCACGATACACGTTGTATCCCGCCACGCTCGACGTACTCGCGACCCAAGTCAGTGTCACCGAATACTGGGCTGGGGCCACGCCCGTGCCGGACAGAGATACCGCGGCCGGTGAACCACTCGCGTTACTCACAATCGAGATACTTCCGCTAACGCTTCCCGCTGTCGTGGGGCTGAACTGAACGGCCAGCATAAGGTTCTGCGTCGGAGTGAGCGTCACGGGTGCACTTCCGCCCGTCATCGAGTAGCCCGCTCCAGTCAACGTTATCTGCGAGATGGTCACGTTCGAGTTGCCTGTATTCGTAATGGTCACACTCTGCGAGGCCGAAGAGGTGCTCGTTGTCACGTTGCCGAAGCTAAGGCTCGTCGGGCTGATTCCCAGAGTGAAGGTTGCGGCGATTCCCGTACCGGTGAGGCTTACTGGAGTCGGTGAAGTAGGCGCGTTGCTCACAATGGAGATGCTGCCGGAGGCAGCGCCCACTAAGGTTGGCAGGAATCCTACCGTAATCGTGGCCTGTTTCCCGGCAGTTATATTCAACGGCAGGGAGTATCCGCTGACGCTGAATACTGAACCGGTCTCATTCACCTGAGTGATTGTCAAGGTGGCCGCGCCAGTGTTGGTGATGATCAGTGACTGCGAGGAATTAGTGCCGACCGGATCGTTTCCGAAGTTGATGGATGTTGAACTCACCTGGATTGCCGGAGCTGGAGCCGCGTTCACCGTCAACGTCGCCGCGGCGCTCGTCACCGTTCCCGCCGTGTTGCTCACCACCACATCGAACGTCGAGCCGCTATTCCCTGTCGTCGTCACCGGCGTCGTATAGCTCGTCGCCGTCGCTCCCGCAATATTCACTCCATTCTGCTGCCACTGATAGCTCAGCGGCGCCGTTCCCGCCGCCACCACCGTGAACGTTGCCGTCTGTCCTGCCGTCACCGTCTGGTTCACCGGCTGCGTCGTGATCGTCGGCGCTACTGCTGCCGCGTTCACCGTCAACGTTGCCGCGTTACTCGTCACACTCCCCGCCGTGTTGCTCACCACCACGTCGAACGTCGAGCCGCTATTCCCTGTCGTCGTCACCGGCGTCGTATAGCTCGCCGCCGTGGCTCCCGCAATATTCACCCCGCTCTTCTGCCACTGGTAACTCAGCGGCGCCGTTCCTGCCGCCACCACCGTGAACGTTGCCGTCTGCCCCGCCGTCACCGTCTGGCTCACCGGCTGCGCCGTGATCGTCGGAGCCACTGCTGCCGCGGTCACCGTCAGCGTCGCTGCGCTGCTCGTCACACTCCCCGCTGTGTTGCTCACCACCACGTCGAACGTCGACCCGCTATTCCCTGTCGTCGTCACCGGCGTCGTATAGCTCGCCGCCGTCGCTCCCGCTATATTCACTCCGCCCTGCTGCCACTGGTAACTTAGCGGCGCTGTTCCCGCCGCCACCACCGTGAACGTTGCCGTCTGCCCCGCCGTCACTGTCTGGTTCACCGGCTGCGTTGTGATCGTCGGCGCTACTGCCGCCGCATTCACCGTCAGCGTCGCCGCGCTGCTCGTCACCGTTCCCGCCGTGTTGCTCACCACCA
>Ga0074044_10000108_pt1 | contig 81744 bp, 62 predicted proteins | sample BogForMeECP23OM1_FD_94443 | JGI IMG/M metagenome (GOLD analysis project Ga0074044, IMG submission 94443) | Bog forest soil microbial communities from Calvert Island, British Columbia, Canada - Bog Forest MetaG ECP23OM1 | ecosystem: Environmental > Terrestrial > Soil > Wetlands ...
GACTCCAAACGTCACGCTTATCAATCGCAGAAAGCCCAAGCCTTCTTGGTCCCATAGCAACACCACCTTCCCAACGCAGATTTACATCAGATGGTGTTGCATCGACCTGTCGAATGCACCGCGCTAAACGTCCAAGTGAACTCAGCGCCCCGGGTAGTTACACACTGAGCGACTTTGAAGAACCAATGTCCATCTGGCGAGGCAAGGGTTCGCTTTTCTACCAGGTGAGCCCAGTTACTTAAGCTTCGCGTATTCGCCCTTGGCTTGTTGAAGGATGGGGATGTCCGGATCGGCTTTTTCCCACAAACTGAAGAAGTCCTCATACGCAGCTCGGGCTTTGGTCTTGTCTCCAGCGAGCGCATAAGTGCGCCCCAGCTCCAAGTGTGCCACCGCACCTAACGGGAAATTCGCGACACAACCGGGATGATCCAAGAGTTTTTGGTACTCGCCGGCCGCGGCGCTGACATTATTAAGGCGCAAATAAGCTTGGGCGCGCACATAGACCGGGTAGAGGGTGCCTGGCCCCAACGGAGGCGGCGCACCCAGTTCGTAGGGTGCTGCCACCTGGAGTATCTCGATGGCTCGGGCGGGGTGGTTCAGATCAAGCTCTGTGGCTGCACGAATGGTCGGCAGCCAGTAGGTGTTTAGAATGGTATTGAAGGGATTGGCTCTGGACAGTTCGTCGGCGAGGATCCGCGCCCGCTTGGCAAAGCCGGCACGCGCCAGTGCCAGAGCGGCCAGTATCTTTACATCTCTTGAGGATGTGAGTGCTAGAGCCGAATTCGCTGTTTCCATACCACGAGCAGAGTTACCGAATTCGACTTCACGGAGAGCAGCGTTGGCCATGTGGATCGCAGCGACTTCGTTTTCCTTGTCGCGTCGAGCCGCCGCAACCGCCTTTTGAGAAAAAGCCCAAGCTTCTTTGCGATGACCGGAATATGCCTCCGTGTCCGATTGCAAATCGAAGAACTGATCTTCTATGCCGGGTTTTCCGACGGCCCAGGTCACCTCCTCCTGCATTCCGGACACATTCCCCTCGAGAAAGTCGATTAAGTAGAGTAAGGCGTATGTGCTCTCCGGCTCCAGCTTGCGCGCCCGGGCCTCTTCAACAGCAAGCCTCGCCTCGTGCACGCGATTGAGGCTGAGGTACGCTACCACAAGGTTGTAAACGTTATAAAAGCCGCTGCCTGCAAGCCTCTTTTCCTCAAGTAGCACTTCCAGGGCCTGTGGGTATTGTCCGCGAAAGAGATAATCGTTGCCTAGACGATCAAGCGGAGCGGGATCCTGGGGAAAGATTTGTGCCCATAGCTGGTAGACTTCCTCGGCTTTCTGCATGTCTCCGGAGACAAAATCATAATACTCGGAAGCAATGTTGAAATTCTCCCTGGTGCTCACCCGCTCGCGGAGCGCAAAGGCTTTTTCGAGATTTGAATTTGCCAGGTTGGCTTCACCAATGTTTCCGTACTCAAGTCCAAGCTGAAGATATGCCATCGCGAAGCTGGGATCGAGATGGACCGCCTGCCGGAAAAATGGAATCGAGGCGGTGACGCCTTTTTGTTCGCGGGCCTTTTGCCCAAGACTAAAGGCGTTCAGGGCCTCTAGAGACGGTGTAGTGACGCTTTCCGACGGCACGTCGTACTTCTGTACCGAGCTCAGCGATTCGCCTAGTTTCTCGCGCATCTGCGTGGCTGCGTCTCCCAACACCTTGAGCACCTGCTCCTTACCATTGGCCGTCACCTGTTCCTCCGCCAACAGATCACCGTTGCGGCAGTTGACCGCCTTTAGCCCGAGCACATACTGGCTACCCAAACTGGATATGGATCCTTCGATGGTTGCCGCGCTTGCCGTGCGTTGGCAAATCTCGCTGGCCAGCTTGTATGTCAGCGGCGCATCTTTGGGCTGAGCCATCAGGGAAAGTGTCTGCGCGATGTGCTCGTCCGAAAGCAGATTCAGAAACGGCGACTGCTCCAGTTGCGCCGAAAGCCCCTGCCGAAGTGTGCCGTCAAAAACAGGTTCGTCCGTGGAGTTGGCGAAGTCCGCTATCACAATCGTGTCCCTGTTGGTCAGCCTTGGAGCGCGGTGGAGATAGAAGAAGCTGCCCACGGCCAGAGCCACTAATGCGACGGCCACCGTAGCAATCACCTTCCACCGGTTTCCAACACCAGGTGCGGCTTCGGCATGCGGAGGCCTTGGCAGCCGCCCCGACTCGGCGTCGTGCTGCAACCGCTTCAGAGCCGTTCGCAGTTCCTGAGCACTTTGGTACCTATGCTCCCGGTCTACCTCTGTTGCCTTGCAGATGATCTCTCCAAGCCCCGTCGGCAATTCAGGTTGGCGAGAATCCGTTGCCCATATCTCTCCGCTCCGGACGGCATCATGGATCACCGATGCGACTTTGTCCGAAAAGGAATTCCACCCGCTGGCCATGTCATAGAGCACTAAGCCCAGGCTGAACAAGTCCGTACGTGCATCCAGCTCTTCGCCGCGCTCTTGTTCTGGCGACATATACGCGAAAGTTCCAATCTGTGCTCCGGGAACGGTTACCACTGCGTCCACTGTCGTCGGGGCTTTTCCTCTCAATCCCGACTCGCCGGCGCGGACCTCCTGTACCATCTTTGCGATCCCGAAGTCCAAAATCTTTGCCTGCCCGCGCTTCGTCACGAAAATGTTCGCAGGTTTGATGTCCCGATGGATGATTCCGCTCGCATGCGCTGCTTCGAGCGCACCGGCAACCTGGATACCCATCTCCAGCACGTCGTCGAAAGCCAGCGGCTTGCCGCCAATCCGGCGATCCAGCGTCTCTCCTTCGAGAAACTGCATGGCAATGAACGGAAGCCCCGCATGTTCCCCGATCTCATAGATTGTGCAGATATTGGGGTGGTCAAGGCTAGACGCCGCCTGCGCTTCACGTCGGAATCGTGCTAGGGCTTGCGAGTCCTTCGCCACATCTACAGGGAGGAACTTCAGAGCCACAAATCGTCGCAACTCCACGTCTTCGGCCTTATAAACCACGCCCATACCGCCGCTGCCAAGTTTTTCGAGAACTCGAAAGTGCGAGATGGTCTGGCCAATCATTGCTGGGAAACCGCGCTTGGGGAGGCATGTTAGGCTTTGGCGAAATGCAAGTCAACGCGCGTGGGCATAGGAGATGAAAGTTCGGCTCGAAACTATTCCGGATAAGGACTGATAAATGTTAGTGCTCTATCGGAGGCGCGTTTTGACCAAAGCGTGAAGTTGGGCGAGGTGCTCTGCGCGCGTTCCGGAAATCTTTGCTGTTCAGGATGAAATTTCGCAGGAGATTTCTCGGAAATTGCGATTGAAGTTAAGCGGAGAACAAACTGCCCAACTCGGGAAGCGCTATACGGACAGTATCAAAGCGTATCAACTTTATCTGCGGGGACGGCGAAACAGCGAGAAGCGCAGTAGCGAAGGATTCAAGAAGGGCGCGGAATGCTTGAGCGAAGCCATCACCCTGGATCCGCATTACGCGCTGGCCTACGCTGAATTGGCGCAATGTATACACATGCCGGCGTATTACGGCCGGGTTTCGCCTCACGAAGCTTATCCGAGAGCGAGAGAGTTAGCTCAAAACGCGCTAAGCATGGATGACACGCTGGCGGAGGCACACGACGCCCTCGCTACGGTAATGCAGAACTACGATTACAACTGGGGCGAAGCCGAGCAGGAATACAAGCGAGCCATCCAGGTCAATCCCAATTACACCGTTGCTCGGCTTCACTATGCGATGCATCTGGGATGGCTTGGCCGTCTCGAGGAGGCCATCAACGAAGCCATAGAAGGACAAAACCGTGATCCGATGTCGGGGATTATGAACGCTGGGTTGGCATTTATTCTGTCAGAGGCGCGCCGATATGACTGGTGTATCGAACAATCCTTGACGGCGATTGATTTGGATCCGAGCGTAACCTTTACCTACTTGGGCCTGGCCGCGGCCTATGAAATGAAGGGGATGTACTACGAGGCGATCGCGACGCATGAAAAAAGCCTGGCAGTAGGCGGCTCGGCGGCGCTTCACGCCGCGATGATCGCTCATGTGCTTGCGACCATGGGCGATTACGCGAGCGCCCGAGAAGCACTGGACGAACTACACGAAATATCCAAGAAGCGCTATCTTCCCGCGTGGAGCCTGGCGATCGTCTATGAAGGATTGGGAGAGATTCAATCTGCAATCCAATGTTTGCAAACCGCGCTTGAGAATCGTGATGCTCTGCTGGTCACGATCAAAGTGTGGCCACACTTTGACAAGCTTCGAGGTGAGCCAGCCTTCCGGCACATTCAACAACGTGTCGGCCTGCCGGGTTGAACCCAAACCGGAATAGAAGGTAATAGCGCGGCGGATGCCTAGCTACCGTTCAGCCGGAAAGCTAGAGTAGAAATTCTGGTTCAGATACTGGCCGCAGAAGGGCAAATATGTTCTTCCAAGAAAAAAGCGCACTCCGTTCGAGCCCCTGGGTTCTCTCTACGCGTCTCTTCCGAAAAATCGCGATTATCGCGCTACTCGTGGTCATTGCGAGTGGGGCTGCCCGCGCAGACACACCCCCGAGCGCCTGTTCCGTTCGCGCATTTGGTGCGGCGGGAGATGGCCAGAAACCGGATACGTCGGCAAATAACGCCACCATTCAGGCCTGTCATTCGCGTGGCGGCGGCACGGTTGTCTTTGACGCCGGAACCTACCGCACCGGCACGATCCGTCTGCTGGGCAACACCACGCTGAAACTCGAGCCCGGATCGACCATCTTGGGCAGTTCCGATCTTCGCGACCATCTCCGAACTGAAAAAGCTTCCGAGGAACGCGACACCGCGTTGTTACTGGCAGAAAACGTTCACAACGTCGCGATCATTGGCGAGGGGACCATCGACGGCAACGGCCGGTCCTTCACGGTGGCTACCAATGTGAAAGTGTACTTCTGTGATCCGCAAAGCCCTTGGCAGCGTGGCTCGAACGAAAACACGAATGGGCTATTACGACAATACTTGCCGAAGAGAACCGACCTGTCCGGCTATACCCAGGCGGATCTGGACAAAATAGCGCTGCGCTTAAATTAACGCCCAAGAAAGACTTTAGGTTTTCAGACTCCTGCGAGTAGACTTCGAGCTAGTGTTGCGTCGACCCATTGAGACCACCCGGATTACAGGACAGATTTGTTCCAGTACCCCACATGCCCGTTAGCAGTTTTCTGTCTTCTGTTGGCTTGGTTGCGCCAGCGCATCTCTAGATCGTATTGGCGGGGTCAAACGAGATTGGATTCGGAAGCGGGCCGGGTTGAGCTGGGAACAGTCAGAACGTCATGGCCTACGGATTCCTGCTCGCGGAGCGCTTTTTGCCAGGCGCGCAATCCCACCACCGCCAGAAAGATCAGGAACGCGAAAAGCGCGGACGTGAGATAGAGGTGTTTGTAAACGAAAACGCCGATCTCCAACGCGTCCACCACAATCCAGAGCCACCAATTCGCAATGTGTTTGCGCGTGGCCCAGAATTGCGCGACCAGGCTGTAACTCGTCAGCGCGGCGTCAATGTGCGGGAGCGCTGCATCCGTATAGTGCGCCATGTAAAAGCCCAGCAGGAAACTCCCGGCGGCCCCGATGATCATTCCCACGGCGAACCCTCGCCCGGAAAGGCGCTCCACTTTGACAGCGCCCTCTTCCTTTACGCCGCGCCACCAGTGCCACCACCCATAAATGGCGAAGGCAAAATATACGAACTGCAGCAGCATGTCCGAATAAAGTTTTTCGCGCCGAAAAACAAGCGCGTACAAGACGCAGGAGACGAGGATCACCGGCCAGGAAGAAAGCTTGCGTCGTGTGGTCAGCCAAATGCCGAGTACGCTGGTGAGCACGGCGGCGAGTTCGAGAGGCGACATCATTTGTTCACCGCTTCCGAAACCGCGTGCCTTCTCTTTACGACGGCCGGATGCGGCTCGGCCCAGCCCTGCAAGTGGTCGAGGAGCCGCTTGCCAGGGTCGCTGCTGAACCAGCGCGCGTGCCCCAGGAAATATCCGCTGTACGCCAAGTCCGTTTTCTCTGTAGATTTCAGGACGCGCAGGAAATAATCCGCTTCGGAAAGCGCGAACTCCGAGTGCACCAGCGGCAGCAAGGCCACCACCGCTTCCGCCTGCTCGCGCGACAACGGGCGCAATTCCTCGTAGCCGTTCAACAGCGCGCCAATTTGCTCCAGGTGGAATGGGTCATGCCGGCAGTCGTGGATTTGCAGCCACTCCACGCCGTTCCGCTCGATTGCGGTGGCTATGTCATGAATCGCGGTGGTGCGATCCGCAAGACCCACGTCAATAATGTCCGTGACTGCCGCGTTTGGCGACGCATCGCTCCAGAACAGATTGGAAGCGTGAAAATCGTTGTGCGTCCAGAGCGGCTGAAAGACCGGCAGGAATTTTCGCAATCGGTTGTGCAGTGGAAGAAAAGTTTCCTGCGATTCCGCCAGCCAATCGCGTTTGGCAAGGTAGCCATGAAGCGCGGGACGTTCTTCAAGATAGCGAGCGAGTTCGGGCCACGGGTTTTCGCTCGAAAATATCTTGAAGCTGGTGACCAGGGTCGCCGCCTTGCGCGCGGGCGCATCGTAACGGGCGGAAGCGGCGTGCAATCGGGCAAGTGCGCGACCCGCGTTGTGAGCGTGGCGCACGCTCAGAAACGGCGTCCAGGATTGCGCCGTTTCATAGAGGTCCAGGCCATCGCCGGCCGGATGAACTTCGTAAGTCCACTCGCCAATTTCGATGGCAGTTTCCCCCGAGTTGTCGCAGAGCGGTTTTTTCACCAGAGTGTCGCGTCCGCTTAAGTAAGCCAGCCAGCGATGTTCTTCGTGCAGCGAATCCCGGTCGCGAACCGAGTGATGATGGCGCTTCACAAAGACATTGCCGAGCGGCGTTAGCACGACGCTGGCCGCTGAAAAAGGACGCGGGCTGAACGACAGGATGCGCTCCGCTTTACGCGCTTGGGGAAAGCGCCGCAGCAGGCCATCCACTTCCTCGAGTTTCAGGGCCGGCCAATCCGGCTCGACGAGGTTTCCATCCAGCCCATGCGCCTTCACTTCACCGCTCATTCGAGCACCTGCAAACTGGCCTCCATCGCGCTCACGTTCTTCGACACAAACTCTTCAATTTGCCTACCCTTCAAAAACCATATTGCACGGAGAGCCGCACCGTCGTGGGCGCGCCGAGATGCAAAAACGTGTCGCCGTAACTCGCGCCCGTGTCCTTCCAGTAGCGCTTGTTCAGAATGTTGTCGGCAAACAGGCGAAACGTCAGCTTGCTCCATTCGCCGCTCGGCGTGTAGCGCGCGCCCATGCTGAACAAGTTGTAGCCCGGCACGCTTACTGAATCGTCGCGCGTCGCTTCCTTGGGCCCGGTGTAGCTCCATCCGGGCAGCAGATGCAGGCCGGTGAGGAAAGGAACATCAATGTCCGCGAACACAGACGCGCGGAAACGTGGCACGTTGATGACTTGCTTGTCGTTGAAATCGGGCGTGCCGCTTCCGGACGATATGGCGCGCAAAAGCGCCGCGCTCCCCGTGAGCCGCAGCCAGTTGCTCACTTTGCCCTGCGCGCTCAACTCGAGGCCGCGATGCGTTTCATGTCCGTCGGAAAGAAAATCAATGTCGGCTCCGTCGTCCGTCACTTTGGGATAGAAAAAAGGCGCGCGCATGCGGAACAAAGCCGCCGTAAGCAGGATGCGACTTCCGGGCGAGTATTTGATTCCTGTTTCCACCTGGCGCGTGAAGAAGGGCGCCAAAAACGCGTTGGGGTTGACGGTCGCCCAAAACGGCGCCTGTAATCCCAGCGACAGGGCCACGCTGTAATTTCCATAGAGCAAAACGTCGGAAATGGGGCGGTAGGACAGCGAATACTGCGGCAGCCAAACGGACTTGCTGGGAAACAGAAAGTCGTGGAGCGTGTCGTATTGCCCGCCGATGGTCATATCAATTCTTTTCGGCAGGTGAATGTGGTCCGCGAGGATCAGGGCGTATTGATGCGTGTCCTCCGCGAGTGTGACCGGACCTGGTTGATCCGTCGAGGGCAAAAAGGCTTGCTCCGGCTGATAGATATTTTCTGTTCCCACGTAGGTGTACACGGGGTTAGGCAGATTCACGCTGCGGCGCTGCAGGCTGGTGCCGATGGCGACGTCGTTGCTCGCACGACCGATTTTTGCCTGGCCCTGCAAAATGGCCTGCAATTGATCGTTGATGCGCACTTCGCCGGGGCTTCGATAGTCGTAAACGTCATAGTCGCCGGTGGGGCTGAAGAAATACGGCGTGGTGCTGTTGGCGCAGGAAGCGGCGTAGTAGCAGCCGTAGGGCCAGGCAATGTTGTCGTTGAGCAGCGTGTGGCTAAAGTCCCCGGCAACGAAAAATCGCCAGTGGCCGGAGAAGCTGTGGTCCAGCCGCAGGATGGCATTGAAATCGTCGTAGGTGTTCGGCAGGGCCCACCACTGATAGCCGAGCATCACGTCTGGCGAAACGTCCACGGGCACGGTGGTTCCCCCGAGCAACTGGTAGCCGCCCACGGAGCGTTGCACCAGATGTTGATAGTCGAAATCGCCTTTTAAGTATGTCGCGGCGTTGATTTTCCAATCGGCGGCAACGGCGCCGAACTCCCGCGTGCCATTCGCGCCGTGCACGTAGGAGCGCATGTCTTCACCGGCGAGATTCGCACGAATGCCGAATTGCTGCTGCGCGCCGAAGAATCCGCCTAGATCAACGCCGGCGTACATCGTTCCGCGCTGGTCGGTCGCCAGATTCAGCGTGCGCACACCCGCGGGGCGCTTGGTCACGTAGTTCACCATTCCTCCGCCGGAGGCTACTCCCACTTCGTCGGAATCCACGCCATGCAGGAATTCGATTGCATCCTTGTTCTCCATCGCGAAGAGCTGTTCCCCGGCCACGGACAATCCGTTGATCTTAATCGCCGAGGCCAGATCGAGCGGAAACCCGCGGATCTCAAAATCCTGGTACCAGCCGACCGGCGCGTAGTCTTCTCCGACGGAAGCGTCATTTTTCGCGACGTCGGAAAGCAAGCGCGCCTGCTGATCATCCAGCAGGCTCCGCGTCACAACAAGCGCGGAAAGGGGCAACTCCTGCAGTGGCTGGTTGTCCAGGTTTCCGATGGCAACGTTGGCGGGCTTGTAGTCGTCCGCTGGTTCGCCATTCACGATCACGACCTTGTGCGCGGATTCAACCACGAGCCTGACCGTTAAATTGGCCACGGATCCTGCGGAGACGCTGACCTCATGCGCACGAAAAACCTGGAATCCCGGAGCGGACACTTCCACGGAATAAAAACCCTGCGGCAGTTTCTGCAATTGAAACTCACCGGACGAGTTGGAAGCAGCGGTCCACGCCTGGCCCGTCGCTTCGTTCGTCACCTTCACCGAGGCGTTGGCCACCACGGCGCCGGAAGCGTCTGTCACTACTCCCGAAATCGCACCGGTCGAAGTCTGCGCCTGGACAATCCTGCACCGTGGCATGGCAAGAGCCAGCAACACCACGATGGCCAACAGGACCGTCCGGAGAAAAGTCATGATGCTTCAATTCTCCCTAAATTTTCGAAAAACAACCACACCTCGTATTCGCGCACCGTGGAACCCGGCCTTTTTTTCCGAGGGGCAACTTGGGTATTGACATCGGGCATCTCACATTTTTAGCATTATGTCTTGCAGATTGATTTCTTTTTGCGGTGAAGGACTGGGAAACCCTTCATCGTTTCAAAGCTAAATCTTATGATTAACGTAAAGCAGCTTACCAAGAGGTACGCGCGCAACACGGCCGTCGACCAAATCTCGTTCGAGGTGCAAAAAGGTCAAATCGTCGGTTTCCTCGGTCCGAACGGGGCCGGGAAGACAACGACGATGCGCATGTTGACCTGTTTTCTGCCGCCCACCTCGGGCACCGCGGAGATCGCCGGCTTCGACGTTTTGGAAAATCCGCTCGAAGTGAAGCGCCGCATTGGCTACCTGCCAGAAACGCCGCCACTTTATCCGGAAATGCGCGCCACGGAATATTTGGAGTTTGTGGGCAAGATCAAGGGGCTGCGCGGCGCAGAATTAAGCCGTCGCATCAGTTATGTGCTCGATCGCTGCGCTATAGCCGATGTGCAGGATAAAGTTCTCGGCAAGCTCTCGAAGGGCTACCGCCAGCGCGTCGGCCTGGCCCAGGCCATCATTCACAATCCCGACGTGCTGATTCTGGACGAACCCACGGCCGGGCTCGACCCCAAGCAAATCAACGAAACGCGCGAACTGATTCGAGGCCTAGCTGGCGATCACACCATCATTTTGAGCACGCACATTCTTCCCGAAGTCGAGCAGACCTGCCAGCAGGTGATCATCATTGATAGAGGGAAGCTGGTCGCCACGGATTCGGTCCACAATTTGCAGAATCGCGCGCGCGGGGCGGGGTCCGTCCTCGTTGAGGTGGCCGCTCGCAGTGGCGACCTCAATGCCGCCACCGTGCAACGCCGGCTTGAACAAGTGCCAGGCGTCAGCCGCGTGGTCTTCCGGGAAACACGCCAGAATCGCTCGATCTTCGAGGTGGAAGGCCACGCCGAGCACTCCATTCGCGGCGATCTGGCGCGCGCCATCGTTGAATCCGGGTGGGACCTCAACGAACTGCGCACCGCCGCCGTCAGCCTGGAAGAGATCTTTCTGCAACTTACCGGCACCGATGCGGCCGCGACTTCTGCAAATGAATCCGCTGCGGCGGCGCAACCCGAGGGCGTCACCGCCAGGACGGGAGAATAAGAACCATGCGCAATGTCTGGGTCATCTGCCGCAAGGAACTTGGCAGCTACTTCGTCTCTCCCATCGCATGGCTGCTGCTGGCCATGTTCGCCATTATCTTCGGCTTTTTCTTCTGGAACATTCTGGGCTACTTCGTATTCATGGGCATGGAATCGCAAATGCGCGGACAAATGTTCCCCATGAACCTCAACGAGGAGGTGATTCGCCCGCTCATCTCCAACGCAAGCGTAATTGGCCTGTTCCTCATCCCCATGATTACCATGCGCCTGTTCGCCGAGGAAAAGCGCACGGGCACAATCGAACTCCTCGCCACTTCGCCGATTCGTGATGGAGAAGTGATTTTCGGAAAATGGCTGGCTTCCCTCATCCTCTACGCCTGCATGTTACTTCTGACCGCGCTCAATCTCATCTGGCTTTTCAAGTGCGGCAATCCTGATTGGAAGCCGCTGGCGATCGCATACCTGGGCCTGCTGCTCCAGGCAGGCGCGCTGCTGGCCATCGGCACCTTCATTTCCACGCTCACGCGCAATCAGATTATCGCGGGCGCCGCCACTTTTGGCGTGTGTCTGCTGCTCTGGGTCCTCGAATGGGTCAGCGGCTATGAATCCGCGACCTGGGCGCGCGTCCTCGCCTACCTGTCCGTGCTCACCCATTTCGAGTCGTTCGCCAAAGGCTTGCTTTCCACGAAGGACGTCGTCTTCTACATAACCGCCATTTTTCTGGGACTCTTTCTGACCGCGCGGTCGATGGAATCTCTGCGCTGGAGATCGTAGGCCAATGAACACAACTTTTTTGCACGCACGCCAAACGAAGTACGCGCTGTACGCCGGCACCTACATTCTTCTTGCTCTCGGGATCATCGTTGTCGCCAACACCCTTGCCGACCGCTACAACAAGACCTACGACTCGACTGCCAACAAGCGCTACAGCCTCTCGGAGCAAACTGTCAAAATCGTCAAGGGCCTCAAAGAACCCGCCACGATCACTTATTTCGACCAGAGTTCCCGGTTCGATCGAGCCCGGGACCAGCTCGATCTTTACGCGAATCTTTCGCCGAAAGTTCACGTGGATTACGTTGATCCCGACAAGAAACCGGATGTCGCGCGGGCCGCGGGAGTGAAATCCTATGGCACCGCCATCGTACAAATCGGTACACGCAAGGAAGAGGCGAAGAGTTTGACGGAAGAAGGCATCACCGGCGCGTTTATTCGCGATTTGAAATCCACCACGCGCACGATCTGCTTCGTGGAAGGCAGCGGCGAGCATGCGATAGAGGATTCCGACCGCAGCGGCTATTCGCGCTTCAAGGAACTGCTGGCCACGGAAAGCTACGAAACCAAATCCATAAATCTTCTGACAAAAGCCGAAGTTCCCTCGGAATGCACCGCCGTGATTGTCGCGGGCCCCGACGCCGATTACCCGCAGCCCGAAGCGGACGCGATTCAGAAATATGTCGAAAACGGCGGACGCGCGCTGTTTCTCCTGGATCCACCGCTGAAGATGGGACGCGCAGAAATCGCGGACAATGAAGCGCTCACCAAGGTGCTGGGGAATTGGGGCGTCACTCCCGCAAAGAATCTTATCCTGGACAACAACCCGATCGGCCAGCTTGTTGGTCTTGGGCCGCAGGTGGCGCTGGTTACGAGTTACGATTCCCACGCCATCGTCAACGACATGAAGCGCCGCGTCACGGGCTTCCCGCTCGCCCGTTCGTTGGATACCAAAAATAGCGACAAGACCACTGTGGAAAAACTCTTCAGTTCTTCGGACACCAGCCTCGCCACCACAAAACTCAAAAGCCCGAAAATCGACCCTGACGATCCGAAGAACACACGCGGCCCAATGACCATCGCCGCCGCGGGTACGTACAGCACTGGAAAGGACAATTCACAAGGACGTTTTGTGGTGGTGGGAAGCTCCTCGTGGGCTGCCAATTCCTTCATCGGTTTCAACGGCAATCGCGATCTTGCGCTCAACACCATCAACTGGCTGGCTTCCGACGAAGACCTCATTTCCATTCGCCCGAAGGATCGCGAGGATCGCCGCATTACCCTCACGCAAGCACAATTCAGGCTGCTGCGCATCACCAGCCAAGTTTTGCTTCCCCTGCTCGTGATTATCGCAGGAGTTTCCGTATGGTGGCGCCGCCGCTAGATTCGGGCTTGTCTCTTTGAGCTTAACGAGGAATCGTTTCCCATGAAACTCCGTGGCCTCATCATTGCCGCACTCATTCTTGCTGCTCTTACCGGCACGCTGTATTGGTCGAATCATCGCAAACCATCGGAGGACACGACCAAAGCCAGCGCCGAGGCGCCTCCGAAAATACTTTCGCTCAACGAGGCCGACATCACGCGCTTCGCCATCCGGCGCAAGGGCGCGCCCGAAGTTCTGTTGTCGAAAAACGCGTCCGGCACCTGGCAGATCACTTCGCCACAAACTTTACCTGCCGATCAAGAGGCTGTTAGCAGCGTTTTGTCGACTCTCGCTTCACTCAATTCCGAACGCGTCGTTGACGATAAGTCCACCGATCTCTCACAATACGGCCTGGCCGACCCCGGATTGCAAATCGAAGTCACAACAAAGGGCAACACGCAGAAACTTCTCCTCGGCGGGCAAACCATCACGGGAGGCTCCAGCTTTGCCGCGCTGGCCGGCGACCCGCGCGTTTTCACCATCGCCAACTACAACAAAACCAGTCTCGACAAATCCGCCAGCGATCTTCGCGACAAGCGCCTGTTGACCGCTGATTTCGACAAGGTCTCGCAGATTGAACTGCTTCAGCAATCCGTGGCCAAGAAAGAGGACATCACGTTTGCCCGCGACAAAGAGTCCTGGCAAATCCTCAAGCCCAAACCTTCCCGCGTGCAATCCTTCCAGGTGGATGATCTCGTCCGCGCCTTGAAGGACGCAAAGATGGAAACTTCTTCCAGCGACTCTGAGACCAAGATTGCTTCCGCCTTCAACGGCGCCTCCCCGTTTGCCACCGCCAAAATCAGCGGTGCTTCCGGCATTCAGGAACTGCAAATCCGCAAGGCCAAGGACGATTACTACGCCAAATCCTCCGTGGTCCCAGGCGTGTTCAAGGTTTCCAAATCCCTTGGGAACGCGCTTAATAAGCCCCTGGACGATTTCCGCAACAAGAAACTTTTCGATTTCGGCTACGAAGAACCCGACAAGATCGAGATTCACGACGGCGCGAAATCCTATTTCGTGACGCACTCGGGTACCGATTGGTGGGGAGCCGATGGCAAGAAGCTCGATTCCGAGACGGTGCAAACGCTGCTGGACGAATTGCGCGATCTCTCCGCCACGAAGTTCCCCGATTCCGGCTTCACGCCGCAGACCATCGAGATCACGGTTATTTCCAATCAAAACAAGCGCACGGAGAAAGTGGCCATCGCCAAATCCGGCGATTCCTACATCGCCAAGCGGCAGAACGAGCCCGCTCTTTATGAATTGACCGCCGCGTCCGTCAGCGATCTCCAGCAAGCCGCCGCCGGTCTCAAACCCGCTCCGCCCCCACCACCAGCCGCTCCGGTGACCAAAAAGAAATAATTGCGGCAAGTCCAGTGCCAAAGACGAGAGCTCCGCGGCGATTTTCACGTAGCTTTTGTGTTCACTTCAAATCTCTACTTTAAAAAAGTAAGGTTTTGCATTAGAATCCGCAACTGATTCCCGTATCCACTCCGAGGAGCACAGGCCATGGCGATTGCCACCATCAATCCGGCGACCGGCGAAGTCGTCAGGAAATTCGACGCGCTCAGCGACGCCGAGGTCGACGTCAAAATCACGAAAGCTTCCGCCGCCTTTCACAGCTTCCGCAAGACTCCCATGGCCGATCGCGCCCGCTGGATGACCAAGGCCGCGGAAATCCTGGAATCGGAAAAGGACGCCATCGGCCGCCTGATGACACTCGAGATGGGCAAAACGCTTCCCTCGGCGATTTCCGAAGCCGAAAAATGCGCGTCCGCTTGCCGCTATTACGCCGAACACGCGCCGCAGTTTGTTGCGGACGAGCCTATCGCGACGTCCGCCGCCAAAAGTTTCATCCGTTATCAGCCCATTGGCATCGTGCTGGCCGTTATGCCCTGGAACTTCCCTTTTTGGCAGGTTTTCCGTTTCGTTGCGCCGGGCTTGATGGCCGGGAATGTCGGTCTGCTGAAGCACGCGTCGAACGTCCCGCAGTGCGCGCTAAAAATCGAGGAGATCGTGCGCCGCGCCGGCTTTCCCCCGGATGTTTTCCAGACGCTGTTGATCGGCGCCTCACAGGTGGACCGCATCCTGAATGATCCGCGCGTCGCCGCCGCCACGCTCACCGGCAGCGAGCAGGCCGGCATACAGGTCGGCATCTCCGCCGCCAAACGGATCAAGAAAGTGGTGCTGGAGCTCGGCGGCAGCGATCCCTTCATCGTCATGCCCAGCGCCAACGTCGCGGAAGCCACGGCTACCGCGGTGAAAGCACGGGTCATCAATAATGGGCAATCCTGCATCGCGGCCAAGCGGTTTATCGTTCACGAAAAAATCGCAGAGCAATTCGAGAAGGAATTCGTGAGCCGCATGCAGGCCCTGAAGCTCGGGGATCCTTTCGACCCAAAAACGGATGTCGGGCCGCTCGCGACTCCCGACGCCGTCAAAGACCTCGATGCCGACGTGCAGAAAAGCATTCAGGCGGGCGCAAAACTCCTCACGGGGGGCAAGCCCGGTGCCGGTCCCGGTAATTTCTATCAGCCAACGGTTCTCGCCAACATTCCCAAGGATTCTCCGGCCTATCGCGAAGAGCTGTTCGGCCCGGTCGCCTGCGTCTTCCGCGCGAAAACGATTGAAGAAGCCATCGCCATTGCCAACGATGTGCGTTTTGGCCTGGGCGCCAGCGCCTGGACCAACGATCCCGCCGAGTGCGAACTCTTCATCAACGAATTGGAAGCGGGCATGGTCTTCATCAACCAGATGGTCGTCTCTGATCCTCGCGTCCCTTTTGGCGGCGTGAAAGCTTCCGGCCATGGCCGCGAGCTAGGGCCTTACGGCATTCGCGAGTTCACCAATATCAAGACGGTGTGGGTCCGCGAGCCCGCAAAGTAATGCGCGCCTCAGCAGTTGGGGGGAATTCCGCTCCATTCCGCCCGGGCCTGTGCTGATTGACGAGCGAACACGCGAAGGAGCATCATGCTGCCTCAGGCGTTTTTGGGGCGGCGCCAGTTTCCGGTGTTTCCACGCCCTCGTGCATGGGGATTCTTCTCACAGGCGGCATCTGGCCCCATGAGGTTTTGCAGTCTGTATCTATCAAGGGAGTGAGTGCCGTGCCAAAAACCGTCGCGAAGCAACCCACCGAAGCTAAGTCCCGCGCCAAAAAGCACGGCCTGACCGAAGCGCAGATTGCCGTCCATTGGAAGGAAGAAGCTTACATCCGCCCTCCCGCGCGCTTCATCGCGCAAGCCAATCTGAACGACAATTACGCGCTGGAACGCTTCAGCGAGAAAAATTTCCCGGAATGTTTCCGCGAATACGCGGAACTGCTTCACTGGGATCAGTATTGGCACACGACCTTGGACACCGATCATCCGCCCTTCTGGAAGTGGTTCGTCGGCGGCCGCTTGAACGTCGCGTACAACTGCGTGGATCGCCATCTGGCCAAGTACAAAAACAAAGCCGCGATGATTTTCGTGCCGGAGCCTGAAGAAGAAAACCACATCGTCATCACCTACCAGGAGCTGTACCGCCGGGTCAATGAAGTCGCTGCTGTTTTGCAGGGCTTTGCCGGCCTTCAAAAGGGCGATCGCGTTACCATCCACATGCCCATGATCCCGGAGTTGCCCATCACCATGCTGGCATGCGCGCGCCTGGGCATCATTCACTCCGTCGTTTTCGGCGGCTTCTCCGGCGAAGCCTGCGGCCTGCGCGCCGCCGATTCGGGGAGCCGCGTCTTGATTTACGTGGATGGCTACCATCGCAACGGCCGCTGGGTGGACCACAAAGCCAGCGCCGATCTCGCCGTCGAAACCGCAAAAAAAGAAGGCCAGGTCGTTGACAAGGTCCTGATATGGAAGCGCTATCACCACAAGTACACTTCAGACTCGCCCATGATTATGGAGCGCGACTTTTTTATCGACGACATCCTGAAGGATTACCGCAACGTGGTTGTTCCTCCCGTCTCCATGGAATCCGAAGATCCGCTCTTTCTCATGTACACCAGCGGCACCACCGGCAAACCCAAGGGCTGCCAGCACCGCACCGGCGGCTATCTTGCCTACGTGACGGGAACCGCCAAGTATTACCAGGACATTCATCCCGAAGATGTCTACTGGTGCATGGCGGATATTGGCTGGATCACCGGGCACTCCTACATCGTTTATGGCCCGCTCGCGCTTGCGGCCACCACCGTCCTTTATGAAGGCGTGCCGCAATTCCCCGATGCCGGGCGTCCCTGGCGCATCGCGGAACGCCTCGACGTGAACATCTTCCATACTTCTCCAACTGCGATTCGCATGCTTCGCAAAGCGGGCGCCGAGGAGCCCAAGAAACACAACTACCGCTTCAAGCACATGACTACCGTCGGCGAGCCCATCGAGCCGGAGGTTTGGCGCTGGTATCACGAGGTGGTGGGCAAGGGGGAGGCTGTCATCGTGGACACCTGGTGGCAGACGGAGACCGGGGGTTTCCTCTGTACCACCAAGCCGGCGCTTGATCCCATGAAGCCGGGCAGCGCGGGTCCTGCCTGCCTGGGCATCTATCCGGTCATCTGGGATGAAGAGGGCAAGGAAGTCGCCAGTTCGGACCACGCGGCCGGAAACATTTGCATCCGGAATCCCTGGCCCGGGATCATGCAGACCATCTGGGGCGATCCGCACCGCTTCGTCAATCAGTACTACAAGAAGTACAACAAGAATCCGCAGAGCAAGGATTGGCGCGACTGGCCCTACTATGCGGCTGACGGCGCCGTGCTTCCTGAGGACGGCTACTACCGCATCCTTGGCCGCGTGGACGACGTGATTAACGTCGCCGGCCACCGCCTGGGCACCAAGGAACTGGAGTCGGCTTGCCTTACCGTCCAGGAAGTCGCCGAAGCCGCTGTTGTTCCGATTGTGGATGAGGTGAAGGGCCGCGTCCCCGAAATCTACATCTCGCTGAAGCCAGGGGTCCTTCCCAAGAAGGCCATAACCGAGAAAGTCACCGCAGCCATCGAGACCATCATTGGCAAAATCGCGCGGCCCAAGCGCATCCACATCGTGCCGGACATGCCCAAAACGCGCTCCGGCAAAATCATGCGCCGCGTCCTGGCCGCCATCTCCAATCACATGGATACCGGCGACATCACCACGTTGGCCAATCCGGACATCGTCGAACAGGTACGGCAGATTGTGCAGGGCCGCGAAATCATGCCGCTGAACGAAGGGCCCGAGGACATTAAGCTGTTCGGCGACGAACGGTAATACTTGGCGAGCGTGATTTGTAATTCGTGACTATTAAACACCCCAGCACAGCCTCGAATATCTCTGGAAACAATTTCGGGACGAAGGCGTTGCGGGTGCAAGAGTGCGCAAGAGCGGGAAAACAAGAGACCCTTCCACAACATCGGGTGCATGAACCATGTATAATCATGTTATGGCTAAGAACGTAATTCGCATCTCGGACGCGGAGGCGGCAAATGACCTCGCTTCACTCCTCGACCGTGTGAGTGCGGGTGCCGAAGTCATTATCGAGCGAGACTCACGCCCCGTAGCGGTTGTGCGGTCAGCGGAAGCTCCCCGGGCCCGAATGCTTTCCGAATCCATCGCGCTAGCGGAAGCACACGCAAAAGAATCGGGCTACGAACCCACGATGGATGCTGATTTCGCCGCCGACCTTCAAGAGATCATAAATAGCCGCAAACCGCGCGACCTCTCAGCATGGGACTGATTCTCGACTCCAGCATTCTCATCGCGGGAGAACGCGGTGGCGAAAGCGTTCGAACAATCCTCAAACGAGTACAAGCAAAGCAAGGTGAGACTGAATCAGGCCTCTCAGTAGTGACCATCGTAGAGTTGACTCACGGCATCTATCGGGCCAAGAGCGAAAGCGACCGTGAGCACCGACGCGCCTTTACTGAGGAACTGTCCCGGGACATCATGGTCCATCCAGTAACACTGGAGATCGCTCAACTCGCTGGGAGAATTGAGGGCGAACAAGCAGCCCGCGGCGTAAGCATCGCCTTTGAAGACTTGCTGATTGGCGCCACAGCGATGCATCTTGGCTATGCTGTCGCAACTCTGAACGTCCGCCACTTTCGTTTGATTCCCGGTCTTTCCGTGATCCAGTTCTGAACGAAGCCTTGAGGCACCGTTTGTCTTATTGTGGAATTGCCGCCGACGTTCCGCACATCTGTTGGGTTGCGGTCTTTACATCGAGGTCCAATTGGGCGCTGCGCCAGCCCTTCGTCGAGCACACCTGCCACGCCTCCAGGCCCAGCGCGCCGCGGAGGTCCGCGCCTTCCACATTCGCGCCGTCCAGATGCGCCTGCCGCAGTATGGCCCCGGCAAAGACCGCGCCGCGCAAATCCGTTTTGGACATATCCGCTTCCAACAGGATCGTTCCCTTGAACTGCGCGCCGGTCATGTTCGTGCCCGCCAGCTTCGCCGCGGACAAATCCGTCTGTTCCAGCGTCGCCAGGGAAAGCACCGCCAGTTCCGCCTTCACATCGCGCAAATCCGCATGCGACAAATCCGCCCGCAAGAGGTTGGCCTGACGCAGATTCACCGAGTATAACGTCGCGTGATCCAGGTTCGCCGTCGTCAGCACGGCCCCCGCCAGGTTCGCGTAGGACATGTCTGCGCCACGGAAATCCGCGCCGGCAAAGTTTGCTCCCTGCGCGTCCGCAGACACCAGATTCGCCTTGCTGGCCTGCAGCCTGTCCAGATTCGCGGAGCGCAGCAGTCCCTCTCTGAGGTTCACGCCGCGAAAATCCGCTTCCGAAAGGCTTGCCCCTTCCAGATTTGCGCGCCACATCCGCGCATTCGGAAACGCCGCGTGATAACCCCGCGCGTAGCGCAAGTTGATCTCGTTCAATCGCGGCCCCGGCGCATCACTGGCTCCCGCGTCGCCGCTGCCCACCTTAGCCGACGTCGCCTGGACGCTCTCCTCCGTAATGTCCGCGTAGGGCCGGAAGCCCACGGATCGAAACGCAATGGCCGCCCAACGCCGCGGATCGCCCGGGCCGACCTCTGGCCTGATGTTCGCGTCCGCCGGCAATCCCCGAATGACGCCGAGCGAGAGCAGAAGCAGCACCAATCCTGCTGCCACTGGCACGCGCACGGCCGAAAGCACATCGCGCAAGAAATGCGGCGTACTCTCTTCATTCCAGTCGCCCGGCCGCAGCACTCGCGCCACGATGCGAGGCGTTCCGCAAGCCGCCGCGCTCGCCAGCGTTATCAGGAAGACGTGCAACAGCGTTCCGCGGTAGTCCTGCATCACCAGATAGCGCAGCCACAGGAAAAACAGCACGGCAGGTACCGCCCAGTACACCAGCAGCCGCGCCATCACGCTTTCCACATGCGCGATGGGCGAGCGCGGATCGCGCGACCATTGCAGATGCGGCCGGATCGGGCCCACCAGGTACCAACGTCCGTCCTTCTCCGGCGTCTGCCCATCCGGAAACACGGCGGGCAGCGCGCCCATGCTTCCCCACAAACGCAGCAGCAAGAACTGCAGCCTGAGATAGAAAACCGTCAGCAGCAGAGGCGCCCCGAGATAGAAGCCCTGCAGGGGCAGAATATTAGGAATTCGCGAAGTCGGCGTTGCGGAAAGATCCAGCAGCAGCCGCACATCCGTCGTCAGAGCCATCAGCACGCAGGTCGCGAGGCACATCACCATCAATAACAGGTAAAATCCGCGCGCGGACTGCGTCGCCTCCGCAATCGTTTTACCCCCGTCGTACGCGGCCACCGCCTCCGGCAGGGTCGTGTCGAACAGGTTCGTCCCACCCAGCCGTCCGGCCCACAGTCCTTGCGCGCCATACAGATTCGCGCCCATCATGTTTGCGCCGGAAAATTCCGCGCCAAGCAAGTTTGCATCGCGCAGGTCGGCCTCCACCAGATTCGCCCCGCGCAAATTGGACATGGAAAGATCGGCGCCGCGCAAGTTCACCTTTTGCATCTGCGCGCCCTGCAGGTTCACGCCGGTAAGATCCGCGCCCGCCAGATCGGCTCCGGCAAAGTCGCCCTTGACGCCCGTGGTTCCCCCGCTCTCCACCCACTGGCGATGCTGGTCCAGCACTTCCGCAAAGATCAGCAGGTCCGCGCCGACGCTCAGGGATTCCCTCGGCTCTCCGGCGGGAGTCGCCTCTGGATTTGCCTCGGTGATTTCCGTTTTTTCAGGAACGGTTTCGACCGGCTCGCTTTCCCGCTCCGGCAGACGTGTTGCGCGCGGTTCCAGCGGCACTTCGACAATCTGCGTCTCCCGCAATTCATCTGATTTCTCAGGTTGCTTCGCTTCCAGCACCAAATCCTTTACCGGTTTCTCCACCGATTCCGCTTCCGTCATCTGCACTTCCAGCAGCGCCAGAATTTGCGACTCGATTTCCGGATCAGGCGCAACCGTTCCGAACTCGGAAAGTTCCTGCGGCGTGGCCAAACGCTCCGCCACGCGATCGAGGAATCGTTCCTTCGATCCTTCTTTGTGTTGATTCGCCGGCGTGTCCGGCATGGCACTTTCCTGTGACCTTTCACCAAAAGGCCTGTGAGATTTCCCGGGGGAGCGGGCTTGCTTCCATCATGGCTTATGGCCTCATGGAAATCGCCTGACCCAAAGTACAGGGGACGCCTGAAGAACACTCTGGGTTGCTCCGCCGCGTTACGAAAAGGCGACACCCTCGGACTTTCTTCGTTGGCTTCCGCATCTCCCGGCGTAAAGTGGAGGCACTCCCCAACGAAGCAGGTCGCTGCCCAATTCGTTGGGCTTCGTTGAATGGGTCCCAATTTCATCACAGGAGAACAAAATGACGAAGAGTAAATTGCTCGCCGGCGCCGTGGTTGCCCTGTTGCTCAGCGGCGGAGTGATCCTGGCGCAAAAGCCGAAAGACAATGTCAGTCCGTTGCGCCATCCGAACCTGGCCGCGGCACAGCGCCTTTCCACGCAGGCCTATGAAAAGATCGTCGAAGCACAAAAGGCCAACGAGTGGGACATGAACGGACATGCTCAAAAAGCGAAAGAACTCCTCGAGCAGGTGAACCACGAACTGAAGGAAGCGGCCGAAGCAGCCAACAGAAACGCCAAGTAGGACCCGCACGGATTCCGCATTTGCCCCATGCTCTTCGGACCAGAAGAGCGTGGGGTTTTCTTTTATTCGCGCCTTAGAGCCTTCCCGCGGGACCCTCCCCGCACCGATGCGGTACTGCCGGCTTTCGTGTAAGCTTTCCCGCAGACGAGCCATGCATGAACCGCTCATCCGCTCTGTCTCCGATACCGCGCGCTGGGTCGCTTACCATCGCGCCACCGAATCGGACCGCCCCGACCGTCTCTTCAACGATCCTTACGCCCGCCGTCTGGCGGGCGAACGCGGAGCACTCATCGGCCGCAAGCTCCACGAGAATGCCTGGGCGATTGCCCTCCGCACCTTCTTGTTTGACCACGCCATCAGTGAACTCCTTTCGCGCGAACCCATCGACATGTTTGTGAACCTGGCTGCCGGGCTCGATTCGCGTCCCTACCGGCTTTCCCTGCCCTCTACATTGCAATGGATTGAAGTGGACCTGCCCGAAATCGTTGAGCCCAAGCGGCAGCTTCTCATCGGCGAGAAACCCCATTGCCAACTGGAAATCCTCACCGAGCATCTGGGCGATGAGGCGCGCCGGCGCATTTTGTTTTCAGAACTCAACCAGCGCGCCCAGTTCATCATGGTCATGACCGAGGGGCTGCTCAGTTATCTTGACGAAGACAAAGTGACCTCGCTGGCCGCTGACCTGCGCGCCCAGCCGAATTTTCGCTATTGGCTGGTGGAAGTCATGGCTCCCAAGGTGCTCGCTTTCGTAGACCGCAAGTGGGGGAAACACCTTGCGGCTGGCAACGCCAGGATGGCTTTTGCGCCCGCAGATTGGCGCAAGTTCTACCGCGAACGTGGTTGGGAAGTCGTAAATTTTGCGGAAATGGCGCAAGCCGCTTTGCAATCGAATCGCGGGCCCGGCAGCCTGAAAGTCATGCGCATCCTGCGTAAACTGTTTCCCGCTTGGTACGAGAAGCGGGCAAAACTCTGGGAGTCTGGTGTTGCGCTCCTCCGCCGGGCCTGAGATTCACCGAAACACTTCTAACTTGATTTGTTCTGAAAGGGGAATTTGCAAGACAAAATCAGGCGGGTAAACTCTTGCGTCTTTACTGTGAACTGAAAACTGAATACTGAGAGCTAAACACTTCGCGAGCCGGACCGCTGTAAACAAACAACTGCCGGGGCGCTCCGCTGAGGGGCCGAGGCACCCCGGCTATTCCTGCCCGCCTCCGCAGTGAGCGAGCAAGGAACTTGTACAGAATTTCTACTTGCGTGATTGCGGCAATTACATCTCTTCGGCGCCGCGCAGAAACTCGTACCGCTCGATCGCTGCGACTACCCCGATGGCACCTTCGTCACGGGGTTCCGTCCTTTGCACGCGCCCCAGGCAGCGCACGCGCACCGGTCCGGCCAGCGTGATTTCATTTGGCAAGGTCAGCAGAATCTCGACAGGAGAGCCTTCTTTGACATCCTTGGAGAGGAAGAAATAAACCCCGCGGGAGCTGACATCACGGGATTCAGTCATTGTTTCGCCAACCGCCGCACCCGTTGTCCATCTGACGGTAAGCGGCAGCCGCATGGAAAACCTCTGAGTAGTGCGGCGCTCGGACCCAGTCAAGGCATACCTCCATGTTCGAAGGAATGAGTGTAGCCGGGGTGGGGCCAGGGAACAATAGAACTCGGGATTCAAAATGATTCCCGGCTAAAAAGGTACCAATGTACTAGAACGGGTAAACCCTCGTCCTAATTTCTGAAAATCCTCTCATTTCATGCTGTTGGCCAGGCTGCTGCAAATTACTCATTACGAAGGACTTGCCAGGCCAACGGCAGCGCGCGCCCGCTGCCTTCAAAACCCCAGCCGCACCGCGAACTGAAACGCCCGTGGTCCGCCCGAACCAAAGAACCCGCCCGCTGCCCTGTTAAAAAAGGAGTTTCAACGCGAGTTGGACCACGCGTCCCGGCTGGGCCGCTTGAATCTGCCCGAAATTGGGCGAGTTGATGTCGTTGTCCGGCAGGCGGAAATTTACATTGTTGAAGATATTGAAAAACTCCGCACGGAATTGCAGGCTCGTGGCTTCGTGGAGCGGAATGGACTTGATGGCAGAAAAATCCCACTGTTGAAAGGCAGGGCCATCCAGCGTGTTGCGGCCGACATTCCCAAACTGGCCCAGTTGCGCCTGCTGGAAGGCGCCCGTATTAAACCAGCATCCCGGAGTCCTTACGGGCACTGCCACACCATTCACCTGGCACGTGCCGGTGTTTGGATCGCCGACGATATTCGGCCGGCTGCTGTAAAATCCCGAAATTTCCGGCGCGCTTCCCTGGAGGGAAGGATTGCTGGAATCATAGACGGTGAACGGCGTGTTGCTCATCAGCGTCGTAATTCCATTCACCTGCCAGTTGGCTAGAATGTGTCCGTACCAATTCTGCGCATGGTTGAACCACGGCAAACTCCATGCATAGCTCAGCACAAACCGGTGCCGCGCGTCGAACATGGACCTTCCGTGCTCGGCCTTTACGTCGAACGGGTCCTGCGCCAGGTCATTTTCACCGGCCACGCTCTGAGAAGCCGAGCCGGTAATGTTAAACGTGGAGGCATCGTCGAGCGTCTTGGAGAATGTGTAGGAAGCCAGCATGGACAAACCATGGCTGAATCGCTTGCGCAAGCTGGCCTGCAAGGCGTTATAGGTCGAATCCGCGATTCCTGCAATCTCTCCAACCGAAGAATACGTGCAGGGGGGTGAGTTTGCGGCAGTCGTGCAACCCGAATACAGCCGCCGTTGGTCGGCGTTGTCCTGCGTGGATTGGCCCGGGATGTAAACGGCCGGATTGGCCTCGATGAAGCGGGGCAGCTTGGTTCCCTTAGTGCCGATGTATCCGATCTCCAGCAACCAGTCGCTACCAAAAGCTCGTTGTACGTTCAAGTTCCAATCCTGAGCGTAGGGCAGCCGCAGATTCGGGTCGAGCGTCAGCAAAGTCATCGGCTGCGCAAAACTGCCATTAAAAGGATTCTGCCCGTTATAAGGGTCGGCGAAATTCGGCACGCTGATCTGCGGTGTCTGCAGATACGGCGGCGCGCTGATGGGTGTCTGTAGCGGCCCGCCCTGTCCGGTGTAATATGGGTCGTAGAAAATCCCATACGCTGATGTCACCAGCAAGCGGCCTTTACCGGTCACGTCCCATGCCAGCCCCACGCGGGGAGCAAAGGCGTCGCGTTCCGTGGGAATCAGGCCGCCGGGAACTCCTTTGTCGCCCGGATAAAGCAGACCCGCGGGCGCACTGGGGAAAACGGTGGATTGCTGCCCGGGGATCCACAGATTCTGTTGGTTGTGAATTTCCGTGTAGGGCGAAGGGACTTCATTCCTCAAGCCATAGTTGACGGTCAGACGCGAAGTTACCTTCCAGGTGTCTTGCGCATACAGGTTGAACGCCTGGCCACGCAATCCTCGCGAAAAGTTCCCGCCTCCCTGCAAAAAGAACACGGGCTGTCCGAACAAAAAACTCGCGAAAGAATTGTTCACGGGAAAGGTCGAAAAAACGAAGAAGCCGTTCGTAGCGATGCCCTGCAGCACGTTGATCTGGTCGTACTGATAGCCTCCACCGAATTTGATCTGGTGCCGCCCTTTGATCCAGGTAAGCGATCCCGAAAAATCGTAGGAATTCTGGTAGGTATTGCGCGGACCGGTGATCGGGTCGCCAATCGAGGCATAGCCGCCCACCTGCACAAAAGGCGGCCCAATCGCCGATTCCAGCGTCGGCGCGTAGGTGAATCCCAGGCTGGCGGGATCCGTGTGATTCAAGTGTTCATCGAGCAGGAATTTGTTTCTGAGGTAGGAGACCCGCAAGACTCCAACTATGGCCGGAGAGAATGTGTGCGTCTCTTGCGCCACAAAATTCTGCGGGCGTTGATCTTCTCCAACCGGAAATCCCGGGACGTTCGCCCCTGCCGTCGAAAGCGGATCGGTCTGGCTAGTTTGACCGAAGCTGTAGCGGACGTTCAGCGCATCCCGCTCCGTCAGATAGTGGTCCACGCGGATGCCGAATTGGTCCGAATCCGCTACAAGCGTCTGCGTGCCAACATACGTGAACGGGCCGGAATTGGCCTGGGGATAGAAGGGCAGCAGGTTTTGAGAAATCGGGTTGATGAAAGGCAATTGATTATTGGGAATCGGCTGGCCCGTGAATTCATTGAAGAGCTGGCCATTCGGGCTGATTTGGCCCGTGGAATTGTCAATGCAGAGCCCCTGAGAGTTGAAGGTGCCGTTGTTCAGCGGACATTGATCGGCAAAATTGCCGCTGCGTTCCGGATCGGAAGGCACCGTCGTCCGGGAAGTTTCGCCCTGCCGATTGCGCACACCTTCGTAGTACAGGAAGAAGAATGTCTTATCCGTCTTGATGGGACCACCGAATGTTCCGCCAAACTGGTTGCGCTTCAGCGGTTCCACGCTGTCCGCGAAGAAGCTTTTGGCGTCCATGGCATTGTTCCGCAGAAATTCCCAGGCCGCGCCGTGAAATTGATTCGTTCCCGTGCGCGTCACGATATTCGTCGTTGAACCCGTGCTGTGGCCAAACTCCGCGTTTGCGGTATGCGTCAGGATGCGGAATTCGGAGATCGCATCCACCGGCGGCTCCAGCACAAACCCGCCATCCACAGTATTGAAGTTGTCCGCACCGTCAATCAGGAAATCGTTGGATTCCGGGCGCTGCCCATTCACCGCGTAGGCCTGGCCTTCGCGCAGCGTGCCCCCGGCCTCCTCCAGCCCGGGAGTAATGGGCACAACGCCGGATTGCAGCAGGCCTAGCTGTGTGAAGTGGCGCCCGTTTAAGGGCAGGTCCAGAACCTCCCGCTCCCCGACGGTCTGGCCCAGATTGGTGGAGACGCTCTCCACGATGGGAGCGTCTGCCTTCACTTCAATTTGCTCCGTTGCGGTGCCGATGGCCAGCCGGGCGGCAATAAAAGCGGTCTGATTTACGTCGAGGGTGATTCCTTCCTGCAGAAATTTCTGAAAGCCTTTTGCATCTACCCGCACATTATAGTGACCCACCGGAAGCTCGAGGAGGATGAACTTGCCTTGCGCGTCACTCGTGGTGCTTCGCGTGAAACCAGTCTCCAACTGTTTGGCGGTGATCGCTGCAGCCGAAACCATGCCGCCGCTGGCGTCCGCGACCGCGCCGCGTATGCTGCCAGCCACCTGCTGTGCCCCTAAGCTTGGGCCGAAGCCGCACGCGAACACCAGGACGCAAAACAATCTTGATAGAGTCTTCAAAGCTTCACCTCGAGATCGGATTTTCGAGTTCCCCACGAGATCCCTGCAAACACACTCATGCGTCGCCCGCTGTTTCCGCCTTGCAGCAGGTTCACTGTTATTTTTTCGATGGGCCAGCGTCCGTGAACTCCCTGCGCGCTGGGCACCCCCCAGAAACTCGCAGGAGCATACGGATTCGCTTCAGGCGAGGCAATACTTGAAAAACACTAGTCGCAACTCGCTTGCAATGCGCTTCCGCTTTTCTTGTAGGGAAACGGAGCTGTAGCTCCGCGAAGAATTACGAATGGTCAATCAGGCGATGGTGAATGGCGTACAGCGCCAGTTCCAGGCGGTCGGAAACGCCCAGCTTGTCGAAAATGTTGTGCAGGTGATTCTTCACCGTCTGCTCGGAGATAAACAGTTTTTCGCCGATCTCCTTGTTCCGGAAGCCCTGTGCCACCAGTTGCACAATTTCCTTTTCGCGGTCGGAAAGCAGGGGCTTTTCGCGCCGCGGACCGGATTCGGAAGACTTCGCGAAGGCCTTCATCACTTCCGCGGTCATGCGGTTGTCCAGCCAGATTTCGCCGGCGTGCACGCGGTGAATGCTCTTGACCAGCAGGTCCGTGGCGGACTGCTTCAGCACCACGCCTCGTGCTCCCAGGCGCATCGCGCGCACAACGTCGCGGTCGTCCTCCGCGGCGGTCAACACGATCACGCGCGTCGGCATCTGATCGAAATTCACTTCCTCCAGCACGGCCAGGCCGTCTTTGTCCGGCATGCGCAGGTCCAAGAGGAGAATGTCGGGCTTCAGTTTGGCAAGGAGCTTGATGCACTCGGCGCCATTCTGCGCTTCGCCGACAATGGTAATCTCCTCGTCGCCGTCGAGCAGCTTGCGGAGGCCGTCGCGGAAGATCGCATGATCGTCCGCCATCAAAACGCGAATCTGCTGTTTAGTCTTAGCCATATCAGCCGAGCGGTACCTCAATCGTCAGACGCGCACCATGACCCGGGTTTGATTCCACGGTCAACACCCCGCCAACCGTGCGCGTTCTTTCCTTGATGGAAATAGGACCCAGCCGCAGCCGGTCGAGCTCATCCCCCGTGAATCGTCCGGCAAAGCTGAAGCCTTCGCCGTTGTCGTCCACCACCAGCGCGAGCCGGCTATCGTCCTGCGACAGTTTTACCACGACATGGGAAGCCTTGGCATGCTTTTTTATGTTGTTGAGTGCTTCACGGTAAATCTGGAAAATCTCCCGGCAAACCCGGTCCGGGGCGTGCAACTCGGCGGAATCAATCAGTAAATCCAGGGCTAATCCGGATTCGTTGCGGAAGCGCTCCGCGAACCCCCGCATCAGGTCCACCATGTCCGCGGACTGCACGCGCAGCGGCCGCAGGTCCGTCACCATGTGCCGCAACTCCCCGCCTTCGTTCCTTACCGTCTGTTGGAGCGAGGTCAGCCCCGCTTCCACCTGCTCGGGCTGCGTGGACACCTTGCGCCGCAGCACATCAATCTGGATCTCGATGCTCAACAGCGTTTGCAGGATGCCGTCGTGCAAATCACGCGAAATTCGCGAGCGTTCCGCTTCGATGGCCCGCGCCCGCAAGTGCCGCAGCAGAAAAACGCTCTCGATCGAAACGCCCACGTGCTGCGCAATGCGCTCGAACCACTCCAGGTCTGCCGCCGCGAATCCCAGCTGCCCCGGCCGCCGGTTCACCAGAAACAGCCGCCCCGCTGGATGCCCGTCTTGATCAAACGACACGCTCAGAAAATTCTTGATCCCGAATTCCTGCAACGTCGGGCCAGGCACACGCGGCAGGATTTTCAGCGCTTGCCCGTTTCTCCGGTCCCAGCCAAACCCTGTGCCACGCCCTTCCAGCGAATTCCAGCATAGCGATGCTTCCATATCATCCAGCAGGAATCCGTCCGAGCGGGTCAGAGGAAGATTTTCCGGAGAGAGCCGCTCGCTTTCCCCCGATTTCAGTTGCCACAGGAAGATGCGCTCCAGGTCAACGTCGCGGAACGCCAGCAGAGCAACTTCGGCCTGAAACTCCGCGCACAATTCTTCCAGCAGCAGGCGGAGCGATTCCGCCAGCCCCAGGTCCACATGCATCGTATTCGCCAGGCGCGACAGAAATACTTGCTGCGCGGCAAAGCGCCGGTTGCGGTCTCCCAGAAATGCCATTCCCGCAGCACCCAGAAACGAGGCCGAGAAGAACGAGATTAAGTAGAGCAAGTCTCTGGGTTGCGTGGCCGGAGCCCCGCGGTGCATGTCCAGCGCCAGACCCAGCAGCAACAACCCGAAACACAGGAAACACGAAAAGCGCAGGTTCCAGCGGTAGGCCGCCGCGAATGCCACGAAAAAGAGCAGGAACCATGCGGGCAGGAGTTCCGGGGAAATATACAGAAAGATTCCCAGCGCCAGGACGTCGCAGAGCAGTGGGAGCCGCCAGTTGTAACGCCGCAGCGCTCGTTCCAGCAGCACAATCACCATCGCCGCCACGAAATAGGCGATCAGGAACGAGAGCGGCCGCTCCACTTCCCGCGCCGGCCGCATTTCCATCAGGCACAGTACCGCCAGCATCGCGACCACGGGCCGCGCGTAGGCCAATTGCAACTCGAAATGGAGACGATCCGATGCTTGCGGGTTCATGCGCGGGGACACGCTTCCCTGGCTCTATTTTACCAACTCCAGTGTCCCGTTTTGCCCGGCCGCCGACCCGCGTTTCCTCCTCGTTAAGAGTAGACACGACAAGGGTGGTCACCCGGGGCGGCTGGATATCGGCTGTCGGATATCAGAGATCAGCTATCAGCTATCAGATATCAGCGATCAGGAAGCAAAAAGCTTGCCTCGTTGGGACCATGTTGATAGGAAATCCTGCGAGCCGACCGATATAAAAAACGGCTGACAGCGCTTGCTGCCAGCCGTTCGCATTGCTGCAATGTGACCTGGTTCGAATTACCTGTGGCCGCCGCCGTGGCCGCCACCACCGTGAAAACCGCCTCCCCCGTGGAATCCGCCGCCGCCATGGAATCCGCCGCCAGCATGGAAGGCGCTTCCGCCACGGGCTCCACCACCAACGTTGCCGCGTACCCCGCCGCCAGCATAGCCGCGAACCGCTCCGCCCCTATAGGCGTAGCCTGGGCGATTGCCGTAACCTGCACGACCGTAAGCATATCCCGGCCGATTGCCGCCGTAACCCCCGCGTCCGTAACCGTATGCCCCGCGACCGTAAGCCCATCCGGGCCGGCCATAGTAGCCGCGTCCGTACCAGCCGTGATACCACGGGCCCGCACCGATAAACACGCCGCCTACGAAGTAATCCGGCCCATAGTAACCGTACGGCGCGCATGCATACGGGTAATACCCGTAGTAGCCATAAGCGCAAAGAGGCGCGGCGCCAATCCCGGCATACACCGGGCCGACTCCAATGCCCACCCTGACTTGCGCCTGCGCGTAGTTCGCGCCCATCAAAAGAACTCCCAGCAAAACCATGTATTTTAGGTATCTCATCTCTTTCCCCAATCCCCGGCACCCTTTCCTGAACCTTCTATTTAACGCGTAAGGGTTCCGGTCTTGCATCTTCTCTCCAAATCACCTTCTGCCCCATTTAACCCAAAAACGCTCCCGGAGTTGCGCCCCGCATTCCACTGCTCGCGGAGCGCTCCCTGCCTCTGCTTCCCGGTCGCCGGTCGCTGACAACTTTGTCAGCCTGCTCCGCCTTTCTCTTTCCTCCTCCTCGCCACTTCCCACCCGCCACTCGCCACTGCTTTTGACTCCTGATTGCTGATATCTGATCGCTGATATCCCTCAGCATTTCCATCGAACTTCCAATCGGCACGTTTTCCCGCGCTCCGTGGTCATGCTAAACTACATCAAGTGGTGGGAGTAGCTCAGCTGGTAGAGCGTCGGTCTGTGGCACCGAAAGTCGTGGGTTCAAATCCCATCTCCCACCCCAAATCCCCGCAAAATTCACATTAATTCGGCTGTCCTTACTCAGCAGTTATCTCTCGATTTGCTCTCAAGAAGTCGGAGTGTTACGCCCGTTGGGATTCCCGAACAACTCTTTCAAGAACTCACGCACAACGTGTGCCCGCACGATTCGTAGCACTGTGCCTTCACGGTGGCAGTGGGTGCATATGCCCGCGAATCTGAAATTTGGTCTCCAGACTTGCAGTTTCTCATCGCTCTCCCACCATGCAGCTGACCCGCTAACCCCGCGCGGATGCTGGCTCATGGCTTGAATCTCGTACGGAACTAAGCAGTGCTTCTCTGGATCGAAGCCTGCGTATTTGAACTTGATATCATCAGCGGACGGCACGGCCTGCACTTTGCCGCTGAAAGCAGTTGGGAAAAGAGCGATACCCACGTCTTCGCGGTCCGCGGTTACGCGTTTTTCGACGATGGTACTGTGGTCGGATGGGAAACCACAGAAGTGGAGATACTCTCCTTCAGCCGGATCGGCCCAATAGTCAACGATGTCTACAAAGTCTAGGCCGGGAAAAGCGTTGTGGTCCACGGTCACAACCGCTAGGTCTTCCCAGGCACACCGATGAATCCGCGCTGTCGGATCGCAAAGCGGAAGTGCATCTACAGCGTCCGCCCTGGTGACGTCACTCGGCGCTTTAAAGCGAATGTTTTCGTTGGGGAATGTTAGAAACCGCAGGTCTTTTGCTTCGGCATTCTCGAATACGTGCGCGGCCGAGAGAAAAAGACGCCGATCGCCCCATTTAATCGGACAGCCGGTGCCACCCTGTTCGCTATCGCCTCTTTTCCCAGTGAGGCGACTTGTGCCCTCAACTCTGATTCCATTGACAATTCCAACGGTGTGAGCAAGCAGGTGGACCAGACAAGCGTTCGAGCTATGTTCCTCGATGCCGGAGCGCATTTCATCGTACCTAGATTACAACAAGCTCTATAATGGGGCCTTGCTCGTCAGGCCGCAACTGTTAGCGCGACGGCCAGGATTCCTACCACTGGGCAGAGCCTCGCCAATATCACCTGTCGGCAGCGAATCACAAACACTTGTTTTTTATCGAAGAACAGTTGGCCGCAGCTTTGCGTTTTCCTCAGTCGTCCCGGGAACCTATTGACTTCGGCTGCGGGAAAGGCGCAGTCTGAGGCGAATTTGTGAATCGCTTTGAATTCCGCGGGCACTCTCTCCCCATCTGAAGGATCGGCAATGACGGCAGCCGGAAAAACAAACTCTCACAAAATCCTGGTCATTGACGTTGGCGGCACGCATGTGAAGATGCTCGCTTCGGGACAATCCGCGCCGCGCAAATTCGACTCAGGCCCCCTGCTGACCGCCGAAAAGATGGTTAAACTGGTCAAAGCCGCCACCCGCGACTGGCAGTACGACTGCATCACCATCGGCCTTCCGGGCCCCATCGTCAATGGCCACCCGCTGGGGGAGCCACACAATCTCGGCGGCGGCTGGATGAGCCTCAATTTCTCCAAGGCCTTTGGGCTCCCCGTCAAAGTCATCAATGATGCCGCCATGCAGGCCCTCGGGAGTTACCAGGGCGATTCCATGCTGTTTCTCGGCCTGGGCACGGGTCTTGGCTCGGCGATGATTGTGGACGGCGTTCTGGAGCCCATGGAACTGGCCCACATGCCTTACCAGAAGGGCAAAACCTACGAGGACTACCTGGGCCTGCGCGGCATCGAACGTCTAGGCAAGAAGAAATGGCGCAAGCATGTGGCGAAGGTCGTAATGAAACTGAAGACCGCGCTGGAAGCCGACTATGTCGTTCTCGGCGGCGGCAACTGCAAGAAGCTGAAACGCATTCCCCCCGGCGCGCGGCTCGGCAGCAATGGCCATGCCTTCCTCGGCGGCTTCCGCCTGTGGCAAAAGGGGCCCCAAGCCCTGAATGCAATAAGAATGAGGAACTTGCCGCTGCACCCGGACAGGATTTATTCCTCTGAACCAAGCTCTGTGCAATCGGCTGCTTTGAAAACAGTGCGCCCTGCGGGTTGTTCGTGAGCCGTGCGCCGCGCTTTTCCCCATGCGAGATAACACAGCGTGATGAACAGTAGCCACGGGCCCCCGGCGAGCATGGTGATGTGGAAGCTTGGCACCCACCACGTGGAAATCAGGACGCCGAGCAGCGCGACGATTCCCACAAGCGAACTCCAGGGTCCCGGCGGGGCGAAGTGGAGAACTTTTTTGCCTGCGCGTGCTGTGGCGCGGCGAAAGGCAATGTGCGTCGTCAGAATGGTGATCCAGACGAATGGTGCGGCGAAGAATGCCACGCCAATCATGAAGACGAAGGCGGAGTTCCGGGAAAAGTGAGAGAGAATCAACGCGGCCGCCATGCCCACGCTGGAGACGAGCACCGCATAGACCGGCATGTCGCGTTTGCTGAGGCGGCCCAACGCCGCGGGCGCGTAGCCTCCCCGCGAAAGCGAGAAAAGCATCCGCGAAGCGAAATAGAGATTGCAAGTGGCGGACGAAAGCGCCGCGGTCAAGACCACGAAATTCATCACGTGGCCTGCGGCGGGAATGCCCACAATCTCAAACACGCGAACAAACGGGCTTTCGCCGAGGCCAATCTGCGTCCAGGGAACGATGCCCACGACCACGGCCAGGCCGCCCACGTAAAATAAAAGCAAGATCAGCACCGTTTCCCGAAGCGCGCGCGGAACCGCGATTCTGGGGTTTGCGGCTTCGCCCGCAGTGGTGCCCACGATTTCCAATCCCATATAGCTGAAGATGGCCATAGTGACGCCCAGCGCCACGCCGGACCACCCATTGGGCAGAAAACCACCATGCGCGGTGAAGTTGCCCGCCCCGATGCGCGGAAATCCAATGCCAAAAAGAAGCGCGGCGCCAAGCGCAAGAAACACGACGACCGTGACAACCTTGATCATCGCGAACCAAAATTCAAACGTGCCAAAACTTTCGATGCTGATGGTATTGATGTAAATCATGGCCAGCGAAAAGCCCGCAATCCAAACCCACGCGGGCACGTGCGGGAACCAGTATTGGCAATAGATTGCTCCGGCCACAACTTCGCTGCCGATGATCACCACCATGCAAATCCAGTACGTGTAGCGCACCGCGAAGCCGACCCAGGGATGCAGATACATCTCCGCGTGCAGGCCGAACGCCCCGGCCGCTGGATGCTCTACGGACATTTCCGCAAGCGCCCACATCACCGTTAGTGTGATGAACGCGCCCGCAAGAAAACTGAGGAACACGGCGGGTCCCGCCAGCTTCACGGAAATGGCGCTGCCCAGGAAAAGCCCCGTGCCAAGGGTGCAGCCCAGGCCGATCATGGCCACCTGGCGCGGGCTGAGTTTTCGCCGCAGACCGGACTCGCGCTGCACTTCCGATTGGCGCTGCGCCTCTAAAACGGAAGGAGTTGTTTCGTTCAAAGTACCACCCGTGGCGGGATAGGGATTCGCCGGATCGTGCCGGAGCACTGTGAACGCGAAGTGCAGCAGCGGCAATACTACAAAAACACTAGAGACAGGCGCGCCAGGCCCCGGTAGTGTCTACACTCCCAAACGTTATACGCAAGGAGGAGGTCTGGAAATGAGAACCACAAGAATCGCTTTTTTCGCCGCGCTGCTTTTCTCGATTGCGGCGCTGGCCATGGTCTGCTTTGCCGATGCGCCGGCGACAACAGTGAAAGGCTATGTTCTGGATTCAGCTTGTGCGTTCACCAAAAACCTCGACAAGCCCATCAGCAACGAGTGCGCCGTCTCTTGCGCCAAGGCCGGGTCTGCGCTCGTCATCCTGGCCGAAGACGGCACGATCTACTGGCCCATCGCGGACACCATGCCGTCCACCGGGCAGAATCCGAAGCTACTTCCCTTCGCAGGCGAAAAAGTGACGGTGACCGGCAAGGTCTACCAACGCGGCGGCTCGAAAGCCATCGTTATCGAGAAGATCGCCGCAGTCTCAGCAAAATAGCTTTCGCCATCAGGTCCGAGGTCCAGTCCCATGCGGAGGTCCGATCGCGGGCCTACCATCCTCTACCGTCCGCAATAAACTTGCTCAACCTCGTATTGCTCGAAAACGGGATCATCCGTTAGAATCGTTATCCCCTCCGTCAGCGCTTGCGCGATTAAAAGTCGATCAAAAGGGTCCCGATGATGAAGCGCCAACTCAAACACTGCTAGTGTATGCGTATGCGTAATGTCCAGGGATTGCATGGACATGGTTCGCATCGCCCGAGCCACAAATTGAGCGGGCCTCTCCGGTAAAACCAGCTTGCCGGTGCCGACCTTAATAGCTATTTCCCAGGAACTCACCGCAGAAAGAAACAATTCAGAAGAACTGTCCGAGAGGAGCTTAAGTCCTCGTTGATTAAGTTTAGGGTGGGCGAGAAGACTGTGGATGAGCACACTGGTGTCCACCAGGTATCTCATGCTTTCTTCCTCTTCCGCCTGACCACGCCCTCGAACGCGTCCAAAATCTCGTCCGGAAGGGGCGCGTTAAAATCGTCGGCAATTTTGATCGTGTCGCCGTAGGCTCCGAGCTGTCGCTTGGGCTTGTTCCTGGACAAGGGTACAACTCGCGCCACGGGGACTCCCCGGTTTGCGATCGTGATCTCTTCACCTGCGGCAACTCGCCGCAACAGCCTAGAGAACTGTGTCTTCGCCTCGTGTATGTTCACTGCTTTTTTCATGATTCCATTCTAGACTAAGTCTAGGGACTAAGTCTACATAAAATAACTCTCGCCCTTCCCCTCCATCCCTTTTCACGCCACAATGTTTGTTTCGCTTCCCTGGTGCCCAATGACTCGTGTCCTCTGCTCTGCCCTGCTGTTTGATATGGATGGGGTCCTGGTGGATTCCACGGCCGCTGTTGCGCGCGCCTGGACGAAGTGGGCGATCCAACAGGGCATGGACCCCGAATTCGTCATCAAGGCCGCTCACGGCCGCACCAGTTTTGCTTCCGTGCAGGCGATTCTTCCGCAAGCGTCCGACGCCGTTCATCGCCGGGAAAACGCGTTGCTGGAACAAGCCGAACTCTCCGACGTCGCCGACATCATCGCGCTACCCGGCGCGCGCGAACTCCTCGCCGCCATTCCCTCCGGCCAGTTTGCCGTGGTCACTTCCGCCATTCGCGAACTTGCCGAAGTACGGCTCCGCGCCGCCGGGCTCCTTGAACTCACTCGCCATCTTGTTTCCGCCAGCGACATCCAGCGCAGCAAGCCAGATCCAGAGCCCTACCGGAAAGGCGCGGCAACACTCGGCTTTCCTCCGGCCCAGTGCATCGTCGTCGAGGATGCTCCCTCCGGCGTGCGCTCCGGCAAAGGCGCCGGCTGCCGCGTATTGGCAATCCGCACGACGACACACGATGAGGAACTCCTCGCTGAGGGCGCCGACTGGGTTGTCAACGATTGCGCCTCCATCCGCCTTGCCGATCCGCCCTCCTCCGGCGAACTCGCACTCGAACTCGCCGACGATTCCCGCAATCCCCGCGTCCCTCAAATGAGCTGACCACATTTTCACTCGCCTTCTTGTCCAGAAGCACTCCCCGCGCCTCCATTTCCAGTTTGCTTTTTTCACGCGCGAACGTATGATGGCGCCTGCTCCCCTAGGAACTTGAGACCTCACTTTGCCGCCGACTTCTGACACCCCAATCACAGCAGAATCCGCGCGTTCGGTTCGCACCCGCAGGGACCGCGGCAAGCTCCTGCAAATTCTCGGCGTGGGTTTCGGCATCGCCGTGGCCGTGGGCAATTCCATCGGTGCCGGCATTGTGCGAACTCCCGGCGACATCGCCGCGCGGCTGCCCAATCACTGGCTCTTCTTCTGCGTCTGGTTTGGCGGCGCGTTCTACGCCCTCGTCAGCGCATTCCAACTTGCCGAACTTGGCTCCGCCATCCCCAAAAGCGGCGGCCAGTACAACTTTTCCCGCCGCGCGCTCGGCGACTACGCTGGGTTCATCGTTGGCTGGAGCGATTGGCTTTCCACCTGCGGAACCACTGGCGCCATCGGCATTGTTGTCGGCGAATATATGGCGCACATCTTCCCGGTTTTGGACGGCGTCATGCGCATCAAGGTCACCGCTGTCTCCGTCATCGTTATCTTCGCGGTGCTGCAGTGGAAAAGCATCAGCATGGGCAGCAAGGTGCAAAACTTCACCACACTCCTCAAGGGCCTGGCCTTCTTCGTCATGGTCATTGCCTGCTTCAGTTTCGGTGGCCACGTGCGTCATGTGGAAACCGCGCCCGTTTCGCTTCCCGCCGGCGCTGCCCTCATCACGGCGCTTCTTTTCGGCATTCAGGCCACCATCTACACGTACGACGGCTGGGACGGCGTCATCTATTTCGGCGACGAAATCAAGAATCCCGGCCACCTTGTGCCGCGCGCCATTTTCGCCAGCCTTTTTACTATCGTTTTCATCTACCTCCTGATCAACGCGGCTGTTCTATACGTTCTCCCCATGAGCGACATTGCCGGCAACAATTTCTCTCTTGGTCTCGCAGCGCAGCGCGTCTTTGGGCCTTATGGCGACACCGTCTTCCGGTCCATCATGGTTCTTGCGCTGTTCAGCACCATCAACGCCTTGCACCTCATGGGCGCGCGCGTCATTTACGCCATGAGCCGCGACGGTCTCTTCTTCCGCAGCGTCACCCGCGTCAACAAGGGCGGCACACCGACGCTCGGCCTGCTGCTCAGCGCGCTTGTCGGCGTGACCTTCGCCATCTTCAGCTTCGAGCGCGTGATCGCCATGCTCGCCTTCTTCTTCGTCACCAACTATCTCCTCTCGTTCACTTCGATGTTCCTGCTTCGCGCGCGCGATCCCAATATGCCGCGCCCCTATCGCGCCTGGGGCTATCCGTGGACCACCGCCCTCGCGCTCCTCGGCTCCATCGGTTTTCTCATCGAAGCCGTCCGCGAAGACCGCACCAACAGCATCTTTACCCTCATTGCACTGGCCTGCAGCTATCCCGTCTACCGCGTGCTTAAGATGGTTTCTAGTAACGAAGCTCCCGCATCCGCAGAATAAAAAGAGGGCGGATTCTTCATCCGCCCTCTTCGTTTGTCTCTGCGAACTCTGTGTTCTCTGTGAACTCTGCGTTAGATCTTTCGCCTACTTCACCTTTTCCGCCACGGCCTTAGCCTGCAGGAACAGCAGCAAATAATCTTTGCCGCCGGTCTTGGAGTCAGTGCCGCTCATATTGAAACCGCCAAACGGATGCGCGCCCACCATCGCTCCCGTGCATTTCCGGTTGAGGTACAGATTCCCCACGTGGAACTCTTCCTCGGCGCGGCGAATTTTCTTCGGGTTTTTCGAGTACAGCGAACCGGTCAACCCAAACTCCGTGTTATTTGCGATTTCCATCGCGTGGTCGAAGTTCTTCGCCTTGATCACCGTCAGCACCGGTCCAAAAACTTCTTCCTGCGCCAGCCGCGCCTTTGGGTCCACGTCCGCGATAATCGTCGGCTCGATGAAGTAGCCATCGCCCGGCGCGCGCTTGCCGCCTGTCAATAAGCGCCCTTCCTTCTTGCCGACCTCGATGTAGTCCAGAATTCCCTTCATCGCCGATTCGTTGATCACCGGCCCCATGTAGTTGTTCGGGTCGTCGCTGGGGCCAACCTTGATTTTCTTCGTGCGCTCCACCAGTTTGTTCAGGAACGTGTCGTACACCTTTTCGCTGACAATCACGCGCGAGCACGCCGAGCATTTCTGTCCCTGATAGCCAAACGCGGCCTGCGCTGTCCCCTCCACCGCCGCGTCAACGTCCGCCTCTTCGTCCACGATCATGCCGTCTTTGCCACCCATCTCCAGCACGGTGCGCTTGATCCAGATCTGCCCCGGCGAAGGCTTCGCGGCCAGTTCCGCGATGTGCAAGCCCACTTCCTTCGAGCCGGTGAACCCGACGTAACGCGTTTTCGGATGCTGCACGATCGTGTCGCCGACCGCCGCGCCGGACCCGGTCACAAACTGCACCGCTTCCCTGGGAATTCCCGCTTCAAACAGAATGTCCACGAATTTCGCCGCGATCGTCGGCGCATCCGAGGCCGGCTTGAGCACCACGGTATTCCCGGTGACGAGCGACGCCACCACCAAGCCCGCCATGATCGCGCACGGAAAATTCCACGGTGGAATCACCGCGCCCACGCCTAGCGGGATGTACACCAGGTAGTTGCGCTCGCCGCGCATCGGCACCAACTTCTGCACCTGGCCCAGGCGCAGCATCTCGCGTCCGTAGAACTCGCAAAAATCGATGGTCTCCGCGATGTCCGCTTCGGCTTCAAACCAAGTTTTGCCCACTTCGCAGCAGACCAGGGCGTCCAGCTCGAATTTCCGCGAGCGCACGATGGACGCCACCTTGAATAGATACTTCGCGCGTTGCTGCGCCGGCACCTTCTTCCACACATCGAAATATCTGTTGGCCGCCTCAATGGCCTCGATCGCCTGTTCCTTTGACGCATCCTGGAACACGCCAATCACTTCCGAAGGCCGCGAAGGGTTCGTGGACTTGCGCTTTCCCGCCGTGATCACCTGCTTCCCGCCGATCCACATGGGGTACTCGCGCCCAAACTCCGCCTTCACTTTCGCCAGCGCCTGCTCCATCTTTTTTCGATTCGCTGCGGTGGAAAAGTCGATAAATGGCTCGTTCGTGAATTTCTTCACCTTCAATTTCGCTTTCGCTGTCGCCATGGCGTCTCTGCCTCCTGGTTTGGAACAGTCAATTATAGGGCCGCTCCCGCAGCCCGAACAAGCGAGCCCCGCTCTTGGCGGTGGGCCAGTTCCTGATTAGCCGATTGATCGGAAGCTAGCTTTCGGATGTAGTTTCGGAGACACTTCCCTGAAGCTTTTGTGCTTGGGTGTGTATTCGCTTCAGGCGGAGTGACAGCCATGCTCCAACACTGTACGCAATCCCGACGTAGGCGGGTACTGTTTCGCGGAATTGAACGTAGCCACGCATGAAATCTCCAAGGTTCTGCAGCGTCATGAGTTTTGGCAAATCTCGGTAGCTTTGATACTCCCCCACGATATTGAATCCGCCGCCAAAAAAGTAATGAAATGCTTGTCTGAAATCGCTTTGCCAGAGCATTGTGGGATACATGCCCGGGCCTGTGAACACAAATCTAAAGAGTAGAACTATCACCGGAATCAGCCAAGAGAAGCAAACCACTTTATTGCGGAGCAATCTTGTGTTCACGAAACCCGCGGCGAACCCAGTCAGGAGGCTCAATAACAAGAGATGAGAGAATAAGAATTGAAATGGATTTCCACCCACGCGGTGGCCTAGCAGGAATTGTAGGGCCTTACCGTAGAAAATGCCCGACAGCCAAGGAATGCACAACCTGGCGATGAAATAGACTGCCGCAAGGTGCAAGATACCTTGCCAAATGGCGGACAAGTGACCAGAATTTGCGGCACCAAACCATTTATGAAATGTGAGCAAGAGGTTCTTCATCTGCGCTTATATTAGCTAGCATTCCCGCGGCGGGGCAAGATGCCCGGTTTATTGGGAGTTGATCGAGACGCGCGATACTACTCCACTTTGTTGTCGACGCGCACGCCCAGCCACAACAATCCCGCCACAACCGCCAACCCCGCAGTTAGCGACAATGCTGTCTCCCAGCCGATACGCTCCGCCAGCCATGGCGTGAGCGCGGGCGACACCATGCCTCCAAGGTTGCTGCCAAAGTTCATCGTGCCACCCGCGATGCCGCTGCGTTCACCTGAGAGTTGCGTCATCGTTGCCCAGAAAGGGCCCTCGGTGCACAGCACCAGCACCGTGCACGCCGTGAGTGCGGCCACAGCCACCATCGGGCTTGGAGTGCGCGCGCCAATCACCAGGCAGATGGCCGCGGCGCAGAGGGAAACGAGTGGGACGATGCGGCGTCCCCAACTTGCGCCCCACCGGATCACCGCCGCGTCTGAGCAGACGCCGCCCAGTGGGATGGCGAACATTGTCGCGATCCATGGCAGTGCGGTGAAGCTGGCAGCCTTGAGCACCGCAAAATGACGCACCTGGACTAGATACAGGTAGAACCAGAAGACGAAGATGTATCCCAGGTAGCCCTGGAGCAGGTAGCTGGCGGAGAGAAACCAGAAACTTCGCGACCGCAACGGTTGAGCGGATGTGTCCGATGATCCGGCAGCAACGCGTGTCGCGATTGCCGCGACATCGTTGGAACTCCCATGCGAAAGAAGTTGCCGTGGCGCGAACCGCCACCACAGCAACCCGGCAGCCGCGCTGAGTGAAGCCGCAACTCCTAACGCCGTGCGCCATCCGTAGTGGCTTGTGACGGGCGCCAGCAGCAGCGGCGTGATCGCCGATCCCACGCCCACGCTCGCCAGTACCAGGCTATTCGCCCGCGCTTGCAAGCGCGGCGGCATGGTGATGGCGATGGTTCTGCCCGACGTGGGGTAAGTGGGCGCGGCGATTACGCCAAACATTGCGCGTATGAACCACAGTTGCGGAATGATCATGGCCAGCCCGAATCCACGCCAACCGACCAGCACCGTTAGAGCGGTAAGCACCGTCCATCCTGTGCAAAGGACCAAAAAAATCCGCCGGGCGCTGACACGGTCCGCCAGCCAGCCCGAGGGCATTTGAAAAAAGGTGTAGCCAACCAGAAACGCGCTGAACACCGTCCCCATTTGCGCCTGGGTCAGCCCGAAATCCTTCATCATGTTGGGAGCCACTACGGTTACGGCCACGCGGCACACATATCCCGCGGAAGTCACGGCCATCAGCAGCAGCACAAGGCGTTTACTTGTGGACGCCACTGCGGGTGCCGTCGCAGAGACCGCCTTCATGAGAGCCTTTTGTGCAGAATGAGTTCCGAGTGGCCCGGCACGACGTAATCTTTGAGTTCGCCGATCAACTCGTATCCATGACGGCGATAAAGATGCTGAGCGCCGCGATTGAACGACGAGACAAGCAGGAAGATGTGTCCGCGCCCGGCAAAGTGCTCTTCGGCAAAGCGCAGAAGTTGTGACCCGACGCCCTGCCCGCGCGCGTCCTCCGCAACCGCGATGGAAGCGACGTAAGGCGATCCCGCCAATCCGTACGAAGCGAGGAGAATGAAACCAGCCGGGCGCTCCTCGTCCCGGGCAACAAAAAGCTCAGTGCCCGGACGCACCAGCGCCGTGCGGCATCCCTCGAGATCGCGGCGTAGCGTGATCCAAGGCTCGTTTGAAGCCATCACGCGGGCGCACCATTCATAGTCGTCCGGCGCGGCGGCCGTGATGTGCAGCGATGTATCCATTTTTATTCGTAGCGTTGCTGCTCGACAGATTAACCCGAAATGAAAGGATGGTGTGGATTATTGGCGCGCTCACCGGAGGATGAACCACCATTCTGCTTTTGGCGGCGCGCTTGCCGCTGTGGGATAATTGCGAATCATGCCGCAAACGCTGGCTCACGTCACGCTGCTGGTTCGCGATTATGAGGAAGCGCTGGCCTTCTTTGCCGGACCCCTCGGTTTCCGCGTGATCGAAGATTCGCCACGCCCCGGCGGCAAACGCTGGCTCGTTGTTGCTCCCCCCGGCTCCAGCGGCACGAGTTTGCTCCTTGCGCAAGCGGATACACCCGAACAAGTCCAGCAAATCGGCAAGCAAGGCGGCGGCCGCGTCTTTCTGTTTCTCCAGACCGATGATTTCCTGCGGGATTATCGCCTGATGCAAGCCTCTGACGTTAAGTTCCTGGAAGCTCCACGCCATGAATCTTACGGCATCGTCGCCGTTTTCGAGGATCTCTACGGCAACAAGTGGGACTTGCTACAACCGGGCGATCCAAACACTCCTCAGCGTTTGCCCTTGGAATCGCGATGAGCCTATCGCTCGTTTGGCAGGCACTTTTCTGGGGCTGGTTTGCCTCGGAAATTCTCGTCGTCATCGTGACGCGCACCAAGCGCAGCGGCGGAAAAGTGCAGGACCGGGGCTCGCTGATACTTTTGTGGATCGTGATTTTCAGTTCCATTACAGCGTGCCAATGGATCAGCGAAGCCACACGGCCCAATATGTTCGGCGGCACGCACGCTCTAAAAATCGCCGGCGTGATTGTGCTGGCCGGTGCCCTGGCCATCCGGTGGACCGCGATTTTCACGCTTGGCAAATCCTTCAGCGCAAACGTAGCGATTCAGGATTCACAGCAGATCGTCCGCACGGGACTCTATCGTTTTGTCCGCCATCCTTCTTATCTCGGCTTGTTTCTGGCGTTTCTTGCGGTCGGCCTGCATTCCCGCAATTGGATCAGCTTCGCCATCGTGCTGGTGCCCACCACGGCGGCGCTTCTCTACCGCATTCACGTCGAGGAAGCCGCCCTGGCCCAGGCCTTTGGCGAAGATTACGCGGCGTACAGCAAGGCCACGAAACGCCTCGTCCCCGGCGTCTACTGACCAGGGTTCACCCGGCTCCTACAAAATCCTCTAAGAATCATGGTTCGCCGCTACAGCCCGCTCCGGAGGAGCGGTTCCGGTGGCGCTACTTCACACGCAACAGCACCACGCCGTGCGCCGGCACTTCGGTCTCAAACTTCTCCATCGAACTTAGATCTTTCGCGTTCCACACATCGCGCACCTTCACCGCGGTTGTGAATCCCAGGTCGCGGAAGTTCACCTTCATCGTCGCCGGGCCGGCCCACTCTTCTCCGCGGTTGAATAGCCCCACGGCCTTCGAGCCATCCCCCAGCGGCTTCACCCAAATTTCGTAGGGGCCTTCCGCCCAGAAGCGGTCGCCCTGCTTTCCGGCTTTGTCCTGGTCAATGGCAATCACTTCGCGATTCGTCAGCATCGCCACGGTTTCCGGAGTCATCTTGCTGAGATCGTTGCCCGCAAGCAGCGGCGCGGCCAGGATCGCCCACAGGCTCATGTGCGTGCGATACTCGTCCGGCTTCATCCCGCCGTTTCCCACTTCCAGCATGTCGGGATCGTTCCAGTGGCCCGGCATGGCATATTTCGCAAGCCCCGCTTGACCAAAGCCGATCTCCGCCATGCGGCCGTAGTTGTCGCCGATATCTCCGGTCGTGCGCCAAAGATTTCCGCCCACTTCCGGCCCCCACTGCCAGACGGAATGGAGGCCGTACTGGCAAAGGCTGAACACGATGGGACGCCCGGTCTTCTGCAGCGCCGCGTGCATTTTTTTGTAAGCGTCCAGCATGCCCTGGCGAAATTCGGCTTTGCCGCCATTTTTGGACAGGATTTCGCCCAGGCTGCACAAATCGTATTTCAGGTAGTCGATTCCCCACTCGGCATAAGTCTGCGCGTCCTGCTCTTCGTGACCGTAGCTGCCCTCGAAACCCGCGCAGGTCTTGGGTCCCGGTGAAGAATAAATTCCCAATTTCAAGCCTTTCGAATGAATGTAATCGGCCAGCGCCTTCATGTCTGGAAACTTTTCGTTGGAATGGATGAAGCCCTTGTCGTCGCGCTTCCCTTCCCAGGTATCGTCAATGTTCACGTAGACGTACCCGGCATCGCGCATGCCGCTGGACACCAGCGCATCGGCGGCGGCGCGCACCACCGCGTCGTTCACTTTTTCCGCGAAATGGTTCCAGCTATTCCAGCCCATCGGCGGAGTCGCCGCAACCTGCTGTGCGTTCGCGGCGGGTGAATACAAACAGCAAGCCAACAGAATCAACATCAAAGCAAAACGAACTCGCATTTTCGCTCCTTGCAGCGCCAGCCTAAAGAAAGTCCTCCGCGGTTGAGCGTGTTTCGCGGATCACTGGCGCTGAATCACATCCGCGCCAATCATATTGCAAGATATCTAACGGAGTGAAATTATTTCTGCGCTGAAATTGTGCTTCTAATCCACCAACGCTTTCCACTGCGCCGGCGTCAGGGGCACCACCGACAATCTGCCCATTTTCACCAGGGGCGAATCCTTGAACAGGCGGTTTTTCTTGATCTGCTCGAGTGACACGGGTTTGCCCAGCGCCTTCCCAGCTTTGATCCGCACCGCGGGTTTTTTCGGGTCGCTTGCGTCCACGGATACAACTTCGGCTGTGCCCACCGCGCTCTTCACGTTCCCCGTTTCATAAAGCACCAGCCGGTCGCCCGCCTTCATCGCGCGCAAATGCATCACGGCGGTGGCGTTCGTCACGCCGTCCCACACCACTTCTCCATCCTTTACCAATTCCGCGAATGAATATTCCGATGGCTCCGTTTTCAACAAGTATTCCATAAGTGCAATTCTCCCCCTCGCGATGAATCTTTCCTCGCCATCCAAAACAATAGCGCAACTTCCCTTCCAGGCAGAATGCTCTTTCTCTCCGCCAAAAATCTCCCCCGGAATGCATTGTCCTCCTTTGTAATCTGTGTTTAAATCCGCTCGAGCCCTTCCGCCATGGCCCAATTGTATTTCATCCTCATCCCGCTCTTCCTCGCCGGCTCGATTATCGCTTTCATTGCCTATAGCGCTGTCAACCGCCTGGAATCGTTGCTCAAATCGTTTCCGCCCAACGAACTGGCTTCCCGCCTCCAGCAACTCGAGCAGAAACTCGCGCAACTCCAGAAAATCGTCAACCCCGCGCCTTCCGAGCCATCCTTTCCACCTGTGACTCCGCCGCAACCCGCGCCTCCTCCACTCGCCGCGCCAGCGCCACACGTTCCACCTCCCCAACCCGCGAAGGAAGCTTTCACTCCGCCACCCGTTCCCACACCGCGCGGAATCCCTGCTCCTGTTCCGCGGCCATCGCCCAGCGTTACGCCAGAACCTTCTCACGCCGACCTCGAAGCCCTGATCGGCGGCCGTTGGTTCAACCGCATCGGCATCATCGCCCTGCTCTTCGCCGTCTCCTACTTCCTGAAACTCGCGTTTGACAATCACTGGATCGGCCCCCCCGGACGCGTCGGCATCGGCATTCTTCTGGGCGCGCTCATGCTCCCCTGGAGCCAGTGGCTGCTCTCCCGCGGCTACTCGTATTTTGCCGAAGGCATCGCGGGCCTTGGCGAAGCCACGCTCTTCGTCTCCGTGTGGGCGGGTTGCCAGTATTACACGCTGTTCAGCCGCGGCACGGGCTTCGCCGCTCTTGTTCTCGTCACCATCGTGATGGCTGCCTTGGCATTGTGGCGAGACTCCCCGCGCGTCGCCTTCCTCTCTCTTCTCGGTGGATTGCTCACGCCCGCGCTGGTCAGCAGCGGCAAGAACGAACAGCTTGTCCTCTTCAGTTATCTCCTGTGCCTCGGCGCCGCCGCGCTGTTCATCATCTGGCGCAAGAACTGGCGACTCCTTGTGCCGCTCGCATTCGTCGGCACACAACTTTATTTTTGGCAGTGGTACGACAGCTTTTACACGCGCGCGGGGTCCCTCGATCGCACGCTCATCTTCGCCACGCTGTTCTTCTTTCTGTACGCCATCCTTCTCATCGTCCGGGCGCTTCGCCAACTCGAGCTCCGCGGCATGGATCTCCTGCTGGCCTTCTCCAATGCCCTCGTGTATGGCGTGAGCCTCTACGTTCTCCTGTGGCCCGACGACCGCTGGCCTCTCACGCTGCTTTTCCTCGCGCTCGCCGGCGCCCACCTGCTTGTCACCAGCCTGCTGCCGGAATCCGGCGCGCCGGCGTCAGCGTTGCCCCGGATGGTCTACACTCTGCTGGCTGTCTCTTTTTTCACGCTTGCCATTCCGATTCGCATGGAGCACAACCCCATCACGCTGGCCTTCGCTGTCGAGGGTGCCGCGCTAGCCTGGATCGGTTTCCGCACGCTGGGCCCGCTGCTTCGTCCCGTTGGCTATCTTCTCTTTGTCATCACTGCTTTCCGTTTGCTCGAGGAGCCACCCGAAGCGGACACTTTTCTCTTCAATGCGCGCTTTGGCAGCTACTTCCTGCTCATCGCCTGTCTCGCCTTCTCGCTCTGGTCCGCGCGCGATTCATCGCATGCGGAACAAACTCACCATCGCGCGGAATCGGCCTGCCTCGCCATTGCCACAAATTTCTTTACCCTCTTCGCGCTCAGCCTGGAATTCTGGGATCTCTTCGGACGCGTCGCCGCCGGCCGGGATCACTACCTCGCGCAGCACCTCTCCATCTCCATCTTCTGGACCTGCTACGCCGCTCTCTTGCTTGTACTGGGCATCCAACGCCGTTCACCGCTTCTCCGCTGGCAAGCTCTCTTTCTCCTCGGCATCGTTGTCGCCAAAGTCTTTCTCTACGATCTCTCTTTCCTCGCTCGCGCCTATCGCATCCTATCCTTCTTCATCCTGGGCTCCGCGCTCCTCGCCGTCTCCTTCTTCTACCAGCGCAAACTCGCCCGCGCCCGTTCCAGCCCTTAAGCCGTGCCCATCGCAAAATCACAGGCTCGTCTTCGTATTCGTAGGGGTCCAGCCCGCCGGAGGCGGGGACCCCATGTAGGCAAGCCGTCAACAACACCACGAATCTTCTTGGGTATTCGCCGTAGGTGTATCCGGTCAAGTGAACCTCGTCTCGGCGGCGCGCCGATGCCGCTAGCGCCCAGGCCAGTTGTACGAAGCGATGATGGCGCCGTCTTCGCCAACCAGGAGAAGCGCGGCACGGCCGGGTTCCAGGTGCGCGCTGAATACCTTGTCGCTTTTCTGGCCGCGGAAGGAAACTTCGCGTCCCGTGGATTCCGACGTGAGCACATAAAGCGTGGCGTGCGGAAATTGCGTCGGGCAGATGAGCATTCCGGGATCGTTGACCAGCGCGGAATAAGTTGGCGTGACACCAGCGACCTTCATGGCGTAGCGATATACGCTGCCAATGCCTTCCAGGTTGTCGTTCAGTTCCAGCGGAAGAGCCGCGAGCAGGATTTTCCCCTTGCCCACGGATTTTTCCGCCCAGGTGGCGTTGCCGGGAAGAACGGCGCGGTCAAGGTACGTAGTTCTGTCTCCGCCGAAGGTCAAACGCGCCTCGCCCTCGGGCCAGTGCAGCACGGATTCGCGAGTGGTGAGCATGGCGTCTTCATAGGGCAGCGCAATCTCCTCGCGGCGGCCGGCGGAATGGAAATGTGCGTCGCGGTCGAACGGGCCGCTAACGAGCAGGACGCTGCCGTTGCGCACTTTTGCGAGGATGTCTTCCCAAGCAGTGGTATCCAATGCGAGTGGCGAAGGAAGAATGATCAGCTTGGGATTGCCAAGCCGCGCGGTCTGATATTCTCCGACGGCATAAGCTTCGCCACGCGCGAATTGATACAGCGCGCGCACTGAACTTTTTTGCGCGTCAAGCGCCATGCCATTGAACACGGAAAGCTGCAACGATTGCGGCAACACAATCGCCACCTGCGGCGGAACTAATGCAGTGGCGAAAGGCGCGGCCTTGGCGGCGAATTGCGCCACACCGCTCAACATGCCTTCCCAGATTTTCACGCTGCCGTCGCTGCGCAATATGCCGAAATCCGGCTCGCGATCCCAATCCCAAGTCAGCACGCCGCTGTTGCCAGCCGCAAATCCCAGCGCCCACTTGCGTTCCAGAAGCGGTGCGCCTGTGAATTCATCCAGCCGCCAGGTGCCATCGGGATTCCACGCGGGCTGGTAGCCGGTCTCTCCGACGATGTTGGGAATGCCTGCGGATTTCGCGGCGACGGAATCCCACAGCAGCCCATCGTCGCGCCAGTAGGTGTGATTCGTGGTGAAGGAAACACCGCTGGTGGCGTAAAACTGGTTGAGCACGCGATCGGTGACGCCGCCTTCATCCTGGCCCACGTCGATCAGTTGCGTGCTGCCGGTGGAACGAATTGTGGTAACCATCGTGTGTACCCAGCCGGAGAAAGCGTCTTGCGCGAAATGGTTGTAGTCCAACGCGCGAATCTGGTTGGCATCACCGTAGCGCTCCTGGGTAAGGTTTTCGATGGTGGGCAGCGGAATCTGGTCGAAGCTGCCGAGTTCCTCGGGCGTCACTCGCCACGCGGCCGCCAGCGCCGCCACGTCGTGATATTTGCTCTCTAGCCATTTGTGCCACGCGGCGATTTCCGTGGGATCGTTGTTCGGCGTATTGCCCTTCCACAGCCGCTTGGGATTGGAAAAGCTGGGTTCGTTAATCAGGTCCCAGCACAGCCCCGGCACATTCCGAAAACGGTTGACGACGGAAAGAATGTAGTCCTGCTCGCCGCGAATCGAAACCGCATCAGTGTAAGGATTGCGCCGGGAATCATCCGCTTGGAAATAATTGCGCATGCCCGTGTGCGGCACGAACGCAAAAAACGTGAAGTTGACGAAAATGTTGTGGCGCCGCGCGCAAAGTAGATACGCCTCCAGGTTGCGCTCGAAACGCTGCGTCACCATATCCGTCATCGGCTCGACGAAGTGCAGGTGGGTCATCCACACGCCCGTGCGCACAATGTTGACGCCATGCTTTTCCATCTCCGCGAAATCCCGCTCCCAGACCCACGCGTTGCGCGGGCCCGAAAAGTCCCATCCGTTTGCCTCGGTGCTGAAATAGTTGGAGCCCACGGGGAAAAACGGTTTGCCGTCGCGCGTCAGGAAATCACCTTGCACGCCGAGCACTGGGCCGGACGTGAGCAGCCTCTCGTCCTCGACCCACAGCGCGTTTTGGTAAAACTCGCGCGGTTGCCCGGCGTCTTCATACATGCCGCGAATCGTGTAGAAGCCCGGAGGAAGCGTGGTGTGAAAGCTGGCTTCTGCGTCAAATTTTGCGCCTGAGAATGGCACGCGCGCGGTTTGCAACACCTTTTCGCCGGAGAGGAGCTCCAGTTTTACTTCGCCTGAGAGTGGTTGGCCCAGGCGTTCGCGGCGCGCGTTGCGCAAGTGCACCACAACGTTGACGGGCTCGTCAGGTTTGACGGTTGAGAGAGGCGCTTCCACCCAGAATGAAGTGGCGCCCTGCCGCGCATAAGCCGCGGATTCGCGAATCAGCATCAGCCCGTCCGGCGATTCCCAGTAGCCGGGCTCGGGCTCGAATTCCAAAAGCACGATGCGCGAGCCCAGCATGGCTTCTGGCGGAAGCGCGACGCTCGTGTGGTCTTTCACCACCACGGGCGCCGCCACGCGCTCGCCTTGCGCATCCATCATGTAGCCGAAGCCATCCAGGTCCCCTTCCGTGGTGAAGAAACGCCGCGCGCGAATTTTCGGGGCCTGCAGAAACGAGTAGCCTTCTTTCCACGCGAAATGGCTGCCGGGAGGCACGGGAACTTCGCAGGAGTGTTCAAAGCCCAGTTCGCGCGCGTAGGTGTCTTGCGGCGGACTTTGCACAAATTTTCCATTGGCGGACGTGACGGGAACGCGCAGCGCCTCGCCACCCAGCACCAGCAGGTTGCCGCCGTCGTGCAAATAACTTTTGATACTGGCCCAAGCCTCGGCGGGGATCGAGGAGCCGTAGGGGAGCACGAACAGATCCACGTCCTTCCACGTAGCCGCATCTTTCAATTCGGCGATGCCCGCGAAAACGACATCGCGGTCATCCAGCGCCTTCAGCAGCCCGTCGCGCGAAACGGGTTGGCTGGCCACGGTGGGAAATCCATCTTGCCAGAACACCAAGGTTTTGGCCGCAAGTGTGGTACTCCACGCAAGCAGGAAGAAAGACAGCAACGCCAATTTGCGCATAAACGCCTCGCAGGAATTTGAGCTGAGATCTTTTTTGCCTCGAACACAGCGCGATGCACCGCGCAGTTCGTTCGCGACATTGCGGAGCGATTTCTATCGGGTGTACTCCCATTAGTCTGGCAGGTGGCCCAATCTGCATGTCTTACAATTCAAGACAATCGCGAACTCGCTTGAGGATACCACTTCGCAGCAACCCGGCGCGCCAGCAAGGATGGCAGCGCACCTCGCGGGCGTCGCACCCCGAAAGCGCGAAGTTGACTTTGGGTGGCCCATCCTTGCGGGTTTGGTTTATGCAAGGGTGGGTCTTGGGGCTTTTTTCGCTGTAAACTGAAAACTGACTACTGAGAACTTCATACCAAAGGATAGCCTCACATGAAAATTTTACGGACATTGTTATTCATACTTTGTGTTGCCTTGGGCAGCTATTGCGCAGCGCAATCCGCCGCGCCTCCCAAAAAGCGCCTGCTTGTCCTGGGCGAACAGAAAGGTTATCGCCACGAGGCGGTTTCCCACGCCATGGCCACCATTGAGCGCCTGGGCCGCGAATCCGGCTTGTGGGACACCGTGATCCGCACGGACACCGAAATCCTCACCAAGAAAAAATTGGAGGAGAACGCCAAAAACCTGAACGATTTCGATGCCGTCGTCTTCTACACTTCCGGCGAACTGGAAATGAATGCGGAGCAGAAGGCCGCTCTGCTTTCCTTTATTCATGACGATGGTAAGGGTTTCGTCGGCGTGCACAGCGCCACGATCACCTTCACCGGTTGGCCCGAATACGGAGAGATGATCGGCGGCTATTTCGACGAGCACCCCTGGGGCACGTTTGATGCTCCCATCGTCGTCGAGGATCCGAATTTCCCCGGCATGCAGCAGTGGCCGAAATCGTTTGTGCTGCGCGACGAAATTTACCAGCTCAAGGATTATTCGCGAGACAAAGTGCGCGTGTTAATGCGGCTGGATGCAAGCAAGCTGGACCTGAACAATCCGCGCGTGCATCGCAAGGACCGCGACTTCGCGGTGGCGTGGGCGAAAATGTATGGAAAAGGGCGAGTCTTTTATTCCTCGCTGGGCCACGTCGAGCAGAATTGGGACGATCCCCGTGTTCAGAAAATGTATACGGAAGCCATCAAATGGGCCATGGGCCTGGTGGATGCGGAGGTGACTCCGCGGCCTCTATCGAATCCATCCGCCGCCTCGAAAGGGGAAACCGCAGCAACCAGCGCGGAAGGCGCAGGGCGTTAACCGGGTTTTCTTAAGAGTTGCAATTCCCCCGTCGCTCAATCTCAGCAAAGCACTGTCATCCTGAGGCGATCCGATGAGGATCGCCGAAGGATCTCAGCCTTGGAATCATGCAGGGTGTCACCGTTGAGGTCCTTCGAGGCGCAAACCACGCGTCTCTCAGGATGACAACGTGTTCCGTGCCGGAGGAAAGAACTAGATTGTAGCCAGCGAGGTGATCGGGCTAAGGATGAAATGAAAGTTAGTTGGCCGGCCGCGGCGCTACTTCAACTGTCCCCAGCGAAACGTCGGGCCAATCGTGAACCGGGCGTAATTTTGGCGGTCCGTCAGCAAATTGGAAAACAGATGCGTATTGATCCAGTCCACGGAGACGCGCAGGCCTACCCGCCGCGACAAGTTGAAGTCGCACCCGCCACCCACGCCAATGAACCAGGTCGTGTCGGTCTGATGAGCATTCGGGACAGGAAGTTGCAGTGCCGTGAGCAAGAGGGGCAATCCGGGCGGGAAAGTAAGATCAGCGGTCTCGTGAATCCCCCCGAAGCCTGGGCGGGCAAACAAGGTAATCTTTTGCCACTTGCGCAAATAGAATTGCGGGCCCGCGGCAAAGGTAAACGTCGTCGAATTGAAGGGCACGTTCACCGCGCTGGCAGGTGGCACACCAGGCGTACCAGCCGCGTAAGCTGCGTTCAGCACCGGCGCGTAGATCGTTTCGCTCCCGTTGATTGTTCCCGCGCCGTGGATGATGCTGTTTCCAAGTGCGCCGAAATCGCCGCCCAGGGCCAGCCAGGGCCTCACGGTGACGCCGAAGTCCAGGTCGAAGCCGTACTCGGTCAGGCTGCGCGCCGGGCTAATCATCGAATCGAAACCGGTATAGAGGGTGTACCGGTTGATGTCCGTCTGCTGCGCCGCCGCAGGCAGGCAAACGAATAGGGCAAGCACGCAAAATAGCACATGTTTCATGGGATCCACTCTTCCATCTAGAACTGGACGGGAGCGTCTGAAAAGACGCCACACGAGGTTCTCAACTCAGTCTCAATTGATGGCCGCTTCCCCTGTTGCGTGGGCACGGCTGCCGCGCGACCACTGGATAGTGAGTTCAAATTTCGCCACAGAACTGTAATGTTTGCTGTGATGGCCATCACCTGTCTTGGGGCAGGAACGGTAACATGATGTAAACTTGACGACCGGTTTCAATCAACAATCGGTTGTTGGGGATTCGCAGAATGGCGCAAGAGGGGGAGTCCACCGTGTCAGGAATCGGGAAGTTTTCTTACGTGCTCCGCAGCTTTTGCCTCATCGTGGCAGCTTTTCTGTGTTGTGGATCGGCGTTTGCGCAGGCGACGGCGCCCAGCGCTCCAGCGCAAGCTCCGAAGCCAGCGGAACAGCCTTCAGCCCTGGACCAGTTGACGCCTTACCAGAAGTCACAGTTGGAGCGGGCCTTCAACGATTGGCCTTTCCTGGCGAAGTACCGCGATGCCGACAAAGAGTTGCCGCCGACGGCTCCGGGGGAAGTGCGCGTGGTGTTCATGGGAGATTCCATCACGGAAGGCTGGGGAATGAAGGCTACGGCAACCACTCCGGATCGCGGCGAGTTTTTCCCGGGCAAGCCGTACATCAACCGCGGCATCTCGGGGCAGACCACGCCGCAGATGCTGGTGCGCTTTCGTCAGGACGTCATCGCGCTGAAACCGAAGGTGGTCGTCCTGCTGGCGGGCACAAACGACATCGCCGAAAACACGGGGAAGGAGACGTTGGAAGAGATCGGAAACAACATCGCCTCCATGAGCGACCTCGCGCGGGCGAACGAAATACGCGTGATCTTGTGTTCGGTCTTGCCGGCCAGCGAATTTCATTGGCACAAGGGGCTCGAGCCCGCCCCGAAGATCAAGGCGCTGAACGCGTGGATCAAAGACTACGCCGCGAAAAATGGTCTCGTCTATGTGGACTACTATTCCCCCATGGCAAACGAGGAGGGCGGCCTGAAGGCGGAGCTGAGCCCGGATGGCGTCCACCCGAACAAGGCCGGGTACGAAATCATGGCGCCGCTGGCCGAAGCGGGAATCGCAGAAGCGTTGCAGAAACCGCATCCCTGACCAGTGCGCCCGTAACGTGTCGGCCCAGCCTTTGTAGCTCAGGCCTTCGAGGCCTGAGGCTTTTCCCCGCGTTTGCGTTTGCCTTTGCCTTTGTAGTGGCCAGCCTTCAGGCTGGTTCTTGCCTTTCTCCCCTCTTTACGAGGTCGGAGCTTCAGCTCCCACGTAAAGCGTCGAAAAAAACCGGGCTCACTAGACCCTGGTTTTCAGCCGGGGGACGAAGCACTCCTGACGGAAAGGAAAAGTCAAAAACCGTACCCTTTATGAACCAAACGCAAAGGGTACGGCACCCAAGGTCCACCTCTTGGCCATCCGCCCTTTATCGAAGTGCGCGGCACCGGCTTGGCCTTGAGTAGCTTCCCGAGAAGACCGTCGAATTGTCCTTTTTCTTACAACAACCCGTTGATTCATAAATTCTTAGCCTTGACAATAATTGGTGTAGCTTTTAAGCTACAAGTGGGCGCGTCGGGCATCGGTAAGCCCTGCGAACTTGTAATTCGCGATCTCCGGTGAGGAGATTTGCGGGTCCGAATCCCGCCGCGTCCTCTGTTTTCTTTTATAACAAGATCCTTGAACTTTGAGAGTACTATTGCGATTTCTAGGAGGCGGTGTTAGATTTGGCTTTGTAGCTTAAGAGCTACACCAATGCGTGCCGATCAAATGAGTGGAAGCGATACCCAAACTCATACTAATGTACGAAACAGAAGACGGCAGGGTTCCCGTTTCTGATTGGCTAGACGATTTACGAGCACGAGACGAAGAAGCATACAATAGGATAATTAATTTCATTGATCGAGTTGAAAACGGCACTACGTCAAACTTCAAGCCCGAAGGTGAAGGAGTAACTGCTCTAAGAATGGATTTTGGACCTGGGTATCGGATTTATTTTGGGCAAGACGGAAAGGAACTCATCATACTGTTGATAGGCGGCGATAAGAGCACGCAAGACGAGGACATCGCAACGGCCAAAAGGTACTGGAGAGACTACAATGCCTAAGCGAACAAGAGATTATCACGCATGGTTGCTCAAGCGACTTCTCGAACCTCGTGAAGCCGAAAGGTATCTGAAAGTCGCAATGGCGGATTCTCAAGAGATGTTTCTTAAGGCACTCCGCAATGTAGCAGAAGCCAATAAGATGGCCAAAGTAGCGGAAGAAGCAGGAGTGAATAGAGAGAGCTTATACAAAGCACTCTCAGAAGAAGGCAATCCTCGGTTCAGCACCCTTGAATCGGTCTTAAATGTGTTGGGAATGGATTTGACCGTGACGCTTAAACAGGCCGTTCCACACCAATCAGAACCATCCCCAGTGACCACAGAGTCTGAAGAAGATGCTTCGGTTCGAATCAATTTCGATACTGGGAATGCGCTGCGATCAGCAAACTTACAACCCTCAAACAATATTTTAGTATTTGAGTTGGCCAAGCCAAGCCCAAGTGGGGCCAATAATTATCGACGAGATGAACAAGATGCCGCTATGGAGAGTTTGCCTGCACCATACATGATCGAAGCCACTGTCTCAGAGTATCTGCTACAGAGGCAGCTGGCAGGAAGAGCCTAACCAATGGAACAAGAACAGAAAAAACCTGAACTGCCGGTAAAGTTCCAGTGGGTCGAACCAAAAGAAGGAACGCCGGAAATCTATAGCAACTACGTGCACGCAAGTTGGACTCTTTTTGACGTGCGCATCCTACTAGGTCAATTGGTCCCTTTAAGCGTTGATCCTACTTCTGGATTTGTGGTTGAAGAACGAGTTGCGGTCACGGTAGCGTGGCCGGAAGCCAAGGTTCTACGCGATGCATTAGTCGATCTAGTTAGTAGGTATGAAAAGGTCAACGGAGAAATTCAGCCTCTAAAGTTACCATCAAATACATAAACTCCTGAGCACCATGTCACAGCCTCTCCTTGTTGACTCCAAGGGCTCTCCGTGCCCAATGCACAATCGCCTTTGTAACTCCCTTGTTTTCACACTCTTGTGCACTCGTGCGCCTGTATCCCCTTTGTTTTGATATCCTTCACAAAAACACCTGGGGGGGAGGAGATACCTATCTCGCCAACACTTCCTTCCCGATTCGGAATGAGCGTCGGTCCAATCCCTTGGGCCAAACAGAGCACAGCTGTAGTCGATTCGAGGAGCTGGCTACCGCAATTCGTGGATGATTTCTCTCGCCGCGTTTGCGCCGGAGGCACCCGTCAATCCATTTCCGGGATGCGTGCCGTTGCTGCAGAGGAACAGCCCTTTGACCGGCGTTTGATAGCGCGCCCAATCGATGACCGGCCTCATGGTGAAGATCTGGTCGAGCGCCAGTTCGCCATGATAGATGTGGCCGCCGGTGAAGCCGTAGGTCGTCTCCAGATCGTGCGGCGTGATGACGTGCGCGGCTTCCACCAGGTTTGCCAGATTCGGGGAATAGTTCGCCAGCGTCTTGATGACAATGTTGGCCAGTTCGCCGCGCCGCTGTTCCCAATTCCCTTCCCGCAATTTGTACGGCGCGTACTGGAAATACGCGGAGAGCACGTGCTTCCCCTCCGGCGCCAGCGTGGAATCGAGCAGCGACGGAATCGTCACATCCAGGTGCGGCGCAGCGGAAATCTCGCCATACTTCGCCGCGTCAAACGCCTTCTCCAGATAGTCAATGTTCGGGCCGATGTGAATGCGCCCGGAAAGAGCCTGGCGCAAACCATCGGGCCCCATCGCGTCGGCGAGCGCGGGAAAACTGGGCAACCCGCCCAGCGCAAGATGTACCTTGGCCACTTTGCCAAGCGAGCGGTAATTCTTGATGCGCGTGGCGAAGACGGGATCCAGGTTCGCCGGATCGAGCAGGTGGAAGAACGTTCGCTTCGGATCGACGCCGGAGACGACCGCTTCCGTCTCGATCTCTTCTCCATCGGCCAGCACCACGCCGGAGACGCGCCCTTCCTTGGTGCGAATCAGTTGTACTTCCGCATTGGTGCGAATTTCCGCGCCGGCTTTCTTCGCCGCATCACTGAGCGCTCGCGAGAATTCGCCCAGCCCGCCGCGCGGGAACGCCGCCGAGCCGATGGGATGGGCATCCGCCGCGGCGCGCAAAAGCAACACGGCCGTAGAGCCCGCCGACCACGGGCCCAGATTTGTGCCGAAAATTCCGCGCGCCGCAACCGCCGCGCGCAGCAGCTCCGTCTCGAAAAACTCCGCAACGAAATCCGCCACGCACATCGGCCCCCAGCGCAGCAGATCGAAAATTCCGCTCTTGCCCAAGCTACGAATGCCGCGGCCCGTTTGCAGCAGGTTCCAATAATCCAGCGGCGTGGGTTTATCTATGGCCGGCGGCGTGATCGATGCGATTTGCAGGAGCACGCCTGAAAGCTCATCCAGGGCGGCGGCAAATTCGGTGTAGCGCGAGCCATCCTTGGCCGAAATGCGCGTAATGCCGCCGGCAGTCTTGGCCGCATCGTTAAAAAACACGATGGCTTTGCCATCCAGCCCCAGCGCAATCAGCCGCGGGTCGGGATGAAAAATGCCGAACTGGAAATTTTCAAGCCGCAAATCGCGCGCAACGTCCTCACGCAGCGGCCCCAGGGTGTGCGCCAGCGTCGAAGCTTTAAATCCCGGATGAAATTCTTCGGTGACTGCGCCGCCTCCCACGACTTCACGGCGCTCCAGCACCAGCGGCTTGAACCCGCCCTTCGCCAGGTAAAACGCGGTGATCAGGGCGTTGTGGCCTCCGCCAACAAGAACTACTTTCTGTCCGATGGGCATGGTCAGTTCGCCGCCTTCTTCCATTCTTTCAGGATGACCTGGCTGGCGATGCGCCCGTTCGCGGCCATGATGCCGCCGCCCGGATGCGTCGCGGAGCCGCACATATAAAGGTTGCTGACCGGCGTGCGGTAGTACGCCCAACCCGGCACCGGCCGCAGGAAGAAGAGTTGCTCGAGCGAAAGCTCACCCTGGAAAATGTTGCCTTGCGTCAAGCCGAACTCGCGCTCCATATCCAGCGGCGTCAGGAACTGCTTGCCGATGATGATGTCGCGGATGTTGGGCGCGTGCTCGGCGATGGTGTCAATCACGTTGTTGCCGAAGGCTTCTTTGTGATCGTCCCAAGTGCCTTCGGCCAGTTTGTAAGGCGCGTATTGTACGAAACAGGAAAGAACGTGCTTGCCCGGGGGCGCCACGGAAGGATCGGTGAGGCTCGGAATCACCATGTCCACATAAGGGCGGCGCGAAAAATGCCCATACTTCGCATCGTCGTACGCGCGCTCCATGTATTCCATTTTCGGCGAAAGGGAAATCGCTCCACGCAAGTGCGCACCTTCGCCGGGTAGCGCCCGGAAATTCGGCAGCGCGTCCAGCGCGAGATTGACCTTGCCAGAGGAGCCGCGGAATTTATAGCGCCGCACGCTGTCCAGGAAATCGGAAGGCAAATCATGCGGGTCGAGGAAAACTTCAAACGTCAGGTGCGGGTCCACGCTGGAGGAAACCACGTTGCAATTAATTTCTTCGCCGGATTTCAGGGCGACGCCGGTTGCGCGGCCGTTCTTCACCAGAATTTTGCTGACCGCGGCCTGCGTGCGGATTTCCACGCCTGCTTCGCGCGCCGCCGAAGCAATCGCCAGCGAAATGCCGCCGGTGCCGCCACGGCTGAAACCCCACGAACGGAACGCGCCATCAATTTCGCCCATGTAGTGGTGCAGAAGGACGTAGGCCGTGCCCGGCGAACGAATGCCCAGGAACGTGCCGATAATGCCGGAAGCGGACATGGTCGCCTTCAGCACGTCGGTCTCAAACCACTGATCCAGGAAATCCGCCGCGCTCATGGTCATCAACTGCACCAGGGTGTAACGCTCGTCGGAGGAAAGTTCGCGAAAACGCTGCAGCAGGAAATTCAACTGCTTCAAATCCTTGGGATTCAGCGTCGTCGGGTCCGGCGGAATCATGGAAAGCAGCGGCTTCACGAAGCGGCACATCGGCGTCATCAACTTCGAGAATTCGTCGTAGGCCTCGGCATCCAGCCGCGAGTGGCGGCGGATTTCGCGCTGCGTTTTCGCATGATCGTTGACGCGCCACAAATAATCGCCGTTGAGCATCGGCGAGAACGTGCCGTCGAGGGGAAGGATTTCCAGGCCGTGCCGCGGAAGATCGAGTTCACGAATGATTTCGGGGCGCAACAGGGAGACCACGTAGGAAAGCTCGGAAAACTTGAAGCCGGGAATGATTTCTTCGGTGACGGCGGCTCCGCCGAGGACTCCGCGGCGCTCGAGAACCAAAACCTTCTTCCCTGCTTTGGCCAGATATGCGGCGTTCACCAGACCGTTGTGACCGCCGCCAATGACGACCACATCATAAAACTGGGGCATGCGTTAGGGCTCCGCTCTATAGAAAGGACCGGAATGAATCGCAGAACAAAGTATTCTACTGAGAGCCTGTGCGGCTTACAAGCGAATCGCCCGGCGTTTCGCGCGAAGTGGCGCTTGCGGGCGCGATGAAGTCGAAACTATAATCCGAAGTTAGCCTGGCGCTTCCGCCAGATTCTCCAACCGTTTTCGTTCGTCAACATCGGAGGGAACGTGCCTGTCGGAACCGCATTTCACGAAAGAACTCTGGCGCTTTGCGAAAGCCTGAATTTCAAGGAGTGGTCCGGGTATTACACCGTCGGCGCCTACGAAATGACGCACGACCACGAGTACAACGCCATTCGCAGCACCGCGGCTTTGATTGACATCACGCCGCTGTTCAAATATCGCGTTAGCGGCCGCGACGCCACGAAGCTCGTCAATCGCGTCATCACGCGCGACATCAACAAGGTCGCCGTCGATCAGGTCATCTACTGCTGCTGGTGCGATTCGCATGGCAAGGTCATTGACGACGGCACGATCACGCGCCTCGGCGAAAACGACTATCGCTGGACCGCGGCCGATCCCAGCCTGCGCTGGTTCCAACAGAACGCCCTGGGCCTGGATGTGCAACTTGAAGATATTTCCGAGACGGTTGCTGCACTGGCGCTGCAAGGGCCGACTTCCGGCAAGCTGCTGCACGCCGTTGCGGACGCGGACATTGCCAAACTGAAATATTTCCGCGTGACCCACGGCAAGATCGCGGGCGTTCGCGTGGACATTTCGCGCACCGGCTACACGGGCGACCTGGGTTACGAAATATGGGTCAACTGGGAAAATGCGGTGAAAGTGTTTGACGAGTTGATGGCCAAGGGCAAACCGTTTGACATTCATCCCGCCGGCATGGTGGCCCTGGACATCGCGCGCATCGAAGCGGGGCTGATTCTGATCGAGGTGGATTATATTTCCAGCAAACGCGCCCTGATTGAAGACCAGAAATATTCGCCGAGGGAAATCGGATTGGGCAAACTGGTGGATTTGAAGAAAGAGAATTTCGTGGGGCGCGAAGCGCTGGCGCTGGAAGCGAAGAAGGGCGGGCCGGCGCGCTCGCTGGTTGGGCTGGAAGTGAATTGGAGCGAAGTCGAAGCGCTGTACGAAAAAATCGGGATGGCGCCGCAAGTGCCTTCAACGGCATCGCGCGTGGCTGTGCCGGTGTATCGCGGCGGGCGCCAGGTGGGCAAGGCGACCTCGACAACATGGTCGCCGACGCTGAAGCGCATGATTGCGCTGGCCTCCGTCGGCCGGGAAAGCGCCACCCTGGGCCAAACACTCAACATGGAATTGACGGTGGAGGCTTCGCGCAAAAGCGTGTCCGCGAAGATCGTACCGTTGCCGTTCTTTAATCCACCGCGCAAAACCGCGCCACTCGCGCTGTAGGCCAGCGGAGCACAAGTACACAAATTCAACGCAATCGCCGCGGCAAGATCGCGTTACGGATTCAGCCGGTTGTATTTTTTCAGGACCGCTCGCAGTTGATCGTGCGGCAGCGCGGTGACGTGGTGATTGTCGATGCCCGTCATGGATTCGGCGCCAACCAACGCGTTGACGATAGCTTCTTCCGTCGCTTCCACGGTGGCCGCAAACAATGGCGTTAGCAAATCGTTCGGCAACATCTTCAAGTCCACAACGTGGCTCGGCGAAGCTGCCCCGGGATTGGCGGTTGAGAACGCAATGAAAATGTCACCCGAACCGTTGCCGGAAACACTGCCATCTCGCGCGAGGCCAAGGGATACCCGGCGCGCCAAGCGCTTGAGCTGGTGCGCCATCAGGGGCGCGTCTGTCGCCACCACAATAACGATCGAGCCGCGTTCCGAAATATCCGATGGCCCGGAAGCGGCGGGATCCTCCGACCAGATTTCTCGCCCCACGGGAACACCGGCAACGCGAAGATTCTGCCGCGTCCTGTAATTGCATTGCACGAGCACACCAACGGTGTAGCCGCCATCCTTCAGCGTCAGCTTGCGCGAGGAAGTGCCGATCCCACCCTTGTACCCGGCGCAAATCATGCCCGTTCCACCGCCGACATTTCCCTCCTCGACCGGCCCACCATGCGCGGATTCGATGGCGTGAAAGGCATGCTCGGGCTTCACGTGGAAACCATTGACATCATTCAGCCAGCCGTCCCAGGTTTCCGCCACCACCGGAAGCGACCAGTCGTCATCGTCAAATCCCACGGTGCGATGGGCGATAACCCACTGAATGACGGCGTCGCGCACCACTCCCACGCTGTTTGTGTTCGTGATCATCACAGGGCCCAGGAGAAAACCGGATTCTTCCATCCACGCCGCGCCGGTCATTTCGCCATTGCCATTCTGGGCGAACCAGGCAGCAAATACCGCGTCGTCAAACGATTTTTCCCCACGGGGCAAGATCGCCGTCACACCCGTGCGCACCGGGCCTTTGCCCACCACGAGTTTTCCCTCACCGGAAATGAGCGTAGTGTGGCCCACAGTCACGCCAGCTACATCCGTGATGGCGTTGAATGGTCCGGGCGTGCCATCGAAGGGTGCGCCAAGATCGCGGGCGCGCGGTTTGGCTGCGGCTTTTTCCTGCGCGAAAGATGGAATTGCAATCAGAACGAAGGCAAGCAGCGAAGCAAGAGACGGCGGAAGTCGGCGCATGAAAGGCTTCTCTCCAATAAACGAACGAATGAACTAAGTATGGATTCCTGGCAAGAAGAGTAGCGCGAGCCGCTCAGGCAGGAAAGACTTTTGCCAACGCGTATTGCAATGCGTCTGCGATGAGGCGGCACTCTTCCTGCGTAATGATGAAAGGCGGCGCAAGCAGGACGTGATCGCCGCGCGAGCCGTCCACGCAGCCTTGCGAAGGATAGGTGAGCACATTCTTTTCCAGAGCGGCCTGGCGAATTTTTTCGGCGACGCCTTCTTCTTTCGCGAAAGGCTCGCGCGTGCATTTGTCCTTCACAAATTCGACGCCTTGCAGCAAGCCCAGTCCGCGCACCCGGCCAACATGCGGGTGGTTTTCCAGCACCGAGAGCGCCTTGCGCAGCGCCTCGCCCGTAGGGGCCACGCGCTCGAACAATTTGTGCGCTTCCAAATAGTCGAACACGGCGTTGCCCGCAGCCGTGGCCACAGGATGCGACTGGTAAGTGAAGCCGTGCATGAACGCGCCGCTGCCTTTTTCATAAGCTTCGACAACGTGCGGAGCCGCCAAAACCGCGCCGAGTGGCGCGTAGCCGCTGGCAATACCCTTGCCGGTGAGAATAATGTCCGGCTCGAGGCCCCAGTGCTGGCTCGCAAAAGGCTTGCCCGTGCGGCCCATGCCGCTCATAACCTCGTCGGCAATCAACAGGATGCCGTACTTGCGGCAAATTTCGTCAATACGGGAGGTGTAGCCATCCACAGCGGCCACGGCGCCAAGGGTTGCGCCAACAACGGGCTCAAAAATAAACGCGGCGACGGAGGAAGCATCATTCGCTTTCAGAAATGCATCGAGATCATCGGCGCACGCAACATTGCAATCCGGGTACGTCTTGTCAAACGGGCAGTGGTAGCAGAAGCAGGGCGCGACATGGCCCCATTCCGGGATCATCGGCGCATAGGGCGCTCGCCGCCCAATGTTGCCGCTGACAGACATCGCTCCAAGCGTGCTGCCGTGGTAGCTCTGCTTGCGGGAAACGATGCGATAGCGCGAATTCTGCTTGCGCTCCAGAAAATACTGCCGCACCAGCTTGATCGCTGTTTCGGTGGCTTCCGAACCGCCTGAAGTGAAATAGACCCGGCCACCATCGTGAAAATTCTTTGGAGCGACGGCCAGCACGCGAGCGGCGAGTTTTTCGGCGGGCATGGAGTGAAACTGCGAGGTATGCGCGAAGGCGATGTTGTTGGACTGCTCGGCCATCGCGCGGCCGATCTCCGGAACGCCGTGGCCGATGCTGACTACCGCGGCCTGGCCGGAAGCGTCCAGATAGCGGCGGCCATCGGCCGCAATAATCCAACTGCCCTCGCCGCGCACGGCAACGGGATAGTTTTTTCGGAGGTTGCGCGAGAAAAGCGGGGAGGCAGGCGTGATCGTGCTCATATCGTGATTGTAGCAAAACGCGGAGCGACACCTGAAGATGCTCCGGGCAGGCCTCTCATGCGATACTCGTTCGCGGGTTTGGAGGATTCCACTTGTTGAAGCGATTCTACACTCGTTCTTTCCTTGTATTTATCGCGGCGGCGCTGTTAGCGATGAGCACCATTCACGCGCAGACCGCGCCAGAGCCGGTTAAGATTGCGGTGGATTTGCGCGACGCCGCGAAACATATTTTCCACGCGAAGCTCGATTTTCCCGTGAAGCCCGGACCACTCACACTGGTCTACCCGAAATGGATCCAGGGGGAGCACGCGCCGACGGGGCCAATCGTCGATCTGACCGGGTTGAAAATGCGCGCCGCGGGAAAAGAAGTGGCGTGGCGGCGGGACGATGTGGACATGTACGCATTTCACCTGGAAGTTCCGGGTGGCGCGGATTCGCTGCAGGTGGAACTGGACTATCTGTCTCCGGCGGATGCGAATGGAGCGCGCAAAAGTCCCGCAGCGACGGCGCAGATCGCGCTGTTGGACTGGTATCTCGTCATGCTCTATCCACAGGGTGCGAAGACGGATGATCTGGCTTACGTAGCAAGTCTGCGGCTGCCAGCCGGATGGAAATTCGGCACGGCGTTGCCGGTAGCCAACGCAAATTCGGATACGGTGGAGTTTGCCCCGACTTCGTTGACCACGCTGATCGATTCTCCCGTGATCAGCGGCGCTTATTTCCGCACCATTGATCTGGCGCCCGGACAGAAGCCCGAACATTTCATTCACATCGCGGCGGATGGACCCGCGGCACTTCACGCGAGTTCCGCGGAAGTGCAGCATCTGCGCCAGTTGATGGCGGAGACGGGAGCGCTCTTCGGCGCGCGGCATTATCGCCGCTACGATTTTCTGCTTTCGTTGAGCGACGCCATGCCTCCCGACGGCGTGGAGCATCACGAATCCAGCGATAACCGCACGCCCGAAGCGCTGTTCCTCGACCCGGAAGTGCGCGAAACGCAGATGGATCTGCTGGCACACGAATTCACGCATTCCTGGAACGGAAAATATCGCCGCCCCATCGGCCTGGTCTCTCCCGATTATCAGACGCCGCTGAAAGGTGATCTGCTGTGGGTCTACGAAGGGCTCACGCAGTATCTGGGCGTGATGCTGACGGCGCGTAGTGGCTTCTGGACACCGGAACAACTACACGAATATCTCGCTTCCACTGCTGCCTACCTAAATGACTGGCCGGGACGGACCTGGCGCGACCTGCAAGACACCGCGACCTCCTCGCAGATCCTTTACGGAGCGCCTGGGGCGGGCGCAGCGCGGCGCCGCAGCATTGATTACTATGACGAAAGCACGCTCATCTGGCTGGAAGCCGACACAATTATCCGCCGGGAAACGCGGGGAAAGAAATCGCTGGATGATTTTTGCAGGAGATTCCACGGCGGCGAAAACAGCGGGCCAAAAGTAGTGCCCTACACATTCGAGGAGGTGGTGGCGGGAATGAATGAAGTTGCGCCCTTTGATTGGAAGGGATTTTTCACGGAGCGGCTGCGGTCACACGGGCCAGGCGCGCCGCTGGGCGGGCTGGAGAACGCGGGCTGGAAAATAGTGTTCACCGAAATTCCGAACGAGCACGAAAGGGCCGGCGAAATCGTTAACCAGGTCGCCAGCTTCGGCTTCTCGCTGGGGTTTGAGGTGCATGCACCCGGCGGCGATCAGAGCGACCGCGTCCTGGACGTGATTCCGGGCTCGCCAGCGGATTTGGCGGGGTTGGCGCCAGGAATGCGTCTGGTGGGAGTGAACGGACGGAAGTGGTCGCCGGAAATCCTGCATAACGCCATCGAGTTGGCGAAAGACAGCAAAGAACCGATCGAGCTGCTGGTTGAAAACTCAGATTACTTTAAGACCTGCCGCATCGATTATCACGGCGGCGAGCGCTACCCGCACCTCGAAGCAATCAATGGGAAGAGCGATGTGCTGGGAGAGATTGCGCGGATGAAAGCGGCCCCAGTCAGCGCGCCGAGAGTTTACTAAGAAATCGCCTGCCGGGAAGGATTGCCACGGTTGACGCAAAGTTCGCACACCCTGGTGCGCACGATCGGCCGCTCGAGCCTGACGGCTCTGATGGTGAATTCCATTGTCGGCGTCAGCATTTTCAAATTGCCGGCGGATCTGGCGGCGCGGTTGGGCGGGCTCAGCCCGGTCAGTTGCCTTGGCGCGGGCGTGGGAATTCTGATCATCGCTGGTTGCATCGCTGAAGTTTCTTCTTACTACGATGAGACTGGCGGGCTGTACCTGTATGCGCGGGACGCGCTGGGACGCTTCGCGGGACTGCTGGTCGCATGGCTGACGTGGTTGACGCGCATCGCCGCGCCTGCCGCGGCCGCGAATCTTTTCTGCACCTATGCGGCGCAGTTTTATCCAGCGTTGGCAACGCGGCGGGGCGAGTTGCTCCTACTGGGGGTGTTGATTGGCCACTTGGCGCTGCTGAATTATATCGGCGTGAAAACCGGGAAAAACGTCAGCAACTTCTTCACTGCGATTAAGGTAGGGTTCCTGCTGTTTTTCGTAGTGGCGGCGCTGCTTGCTCTGCTGCTCAAGCCGGAACTTCGCGTGAGCGTGCCGATTCATGCTGCTTCCGCGAGGAGTTGGTTTCAGGCGATGCTGCTGCTGGTCTACGCTTACGGCGGATTTGAAGGCGCGCTTTTTGTTGGCGGCGAAACGACCAATCCAAAGCGCGACACGCCGATCGCGCTGCTGACGGCGCTTGCGGTGGTTTGCGTGATCTACACTGCGGTGCAATTTGCCGTCGTAGCCATTCTGCCGGATGCAGGGGCATCCGCGCGCCCGCTGGCTGATGCCGCGCAGCGATTTCTGGGATCCGCGGGGGGAATCGCAATTGCGATGGCGGCGCTGGTTTCCGCGTATGGCTATCTGAGTGCGAATCTGTTGCACGCGCCGCGCGTCACGTTTGCGCTCGCGGAACAGGGCGACTTCCCCGCGCTGCTGGGCGCGGTTCATCCCCGGTATCGAACTCCTTACGTTTCCATTGTTGTGTATGCCGTGCTGGTTTTTGCATTCGCGGCCTTGGGAAATTTTGAGTGGAATGCGGTTCTCTCGGCTGTATCGCGCCTGGCGGTCTATGGCGCGATGGCCCTGGCAGTGCCCCTATTGCGGCGGCGTAGCGATCGCCAGGCACAATTTGTTCTTCCCGTGCCGTATCTTTTCGCGGGGCTCGCGCTGATATTTTCGCTGGTGTTGTTGACGCAGATGGGCCGAGGTGAATTTGCAGTTGTGGGGACGACATGCATTGTGGCGCTGGTCAATTGGCTGGCAGTACGGAGGTAATGGCATGACAAAAACACGGATAGGCGATGCGTTTATGCCGGCGGATGAGTATGGGCGAGCGATGCCTAAATTCAGCGTCAACCTGCTGGTGCGGAACGTGGAAAAGTCGCTGTCGTTTTACCGCGATGTCCTCGGGGTAACGGTGCGTTACGCTGATGGCGACTTCGCGGCGCTTTCGTTGGCGGGCACGGAGTTCATGCTTCACGCGGACCACACTTACGACCATCATCCGCTTTATCAAAGATTGCGGGGCGCCGGGCCGCGGGGAACCGGGGCGGAGTTGCGCGTGCTGGGCATTGATCCGGATGAGGTGGAGGCGCGCGCGAAGGCCGCAGGCGTGACCATCTTGCAGCCCACGCAGGATTTTCCGCATGGCTGGCGTGATGTGATGCTCGTGGACCCGGATGGATACATCTGGGCCGTGGGCTTGCCAACCGCCAAAGGGAAATAGGCACAGGTGAGAATCCCGCGCGCTATCTTGGATTCGCCGCGCAATCGTGACATCATGCACTGTTTTGGAGATTGCAGGAAAGATTTCAGTACAGGTGGAGGAAGAATGAGAAATCGCATCATAGTGAGCATTGGGATTCTGGCCATCACTCTGTGCATGGCATGGACAGCGCGAGCGCAGACATCGGCGCAAGCGCCGGCGAAGCATCCCATCACCTTTGACGACCTGATCAAAATGCACCGCATCTCTGAATCGCAGATTTCGCGCGATGGGAAATGGGTGGCCTACGCGGTGTCAACGCCGGACATGGAGTTGAACCGGGGCGTCAGCAATATCTGGATCATTCCTGCAGCGGGCGGCGAAGCGATTCAGGTGAGCCAGGGCGGGCGCGACTCTTCCCCGGCGTGGTCTCCTGATGGCAAGACACTGGCATTTCTATCCGCGCGCGATGGCAGTTCGCAGGTTTATCTGCTTTCGATGGACGGAGGCGAAGCAAAGAAACTGACGCAACTCTCGACGGGAGCGGATTTGTTGAAGTGGGCGCCGGAGGGGAAAAACATTGCGTTCACGTCGTTTGTGTACGTGGACTGCAAAGATGACGCGTGCAACGCCAAGCGCGATGAAGAAAAGGAAAAGAGCAAGGTGAAGGCGCGCATCTACGATCACTTGCTCTACCGCCACTGGGATCACTGGTCCGAAGGCAAACGCTGCCATCTGTTCGTTGTGCCTGTTGACGGCAGTTCTCCGGCGCGCGACCTTACGCCCGCCGCCGATTACGATATTCCTCCCGACGTGCGCGGTGATCCCGGCGACATCAGTTTTTCGCCGGACAGCAAGGAGATTTGCTACACGGCGGTGACGGACAAAGTGGAAGCAGCCAGCACGAATGGTGATCTTTTCGTTGTGCCCGTCTCCGGCGGCGAAGCGAAACGCATCACTTCCAATCCCGGGTTCGACGGCAATCCCGTGTATTCGCCGGACGGAAATTCGATCGCCTACCACGCGCAACTCACCGCGGGATACGAGGCCGACCGTTGGCGAGTGATGCTGTACGACCGGCAAACGGGAAAGAGCACGGATCTGACGGCCGGATTCGACCGCAGCGCGAATAGCCTGGCGTGGTCGCCGGACAGCAAAACCATCTATTTCACGGCGGAAAATGAGACGTTGCAGCCGATTTATGCGATGGAGGCGCGGGCAGGCGCGACGCCCAAGAAACTGCTCGATGGGTTCAATGGCGCATTCTCGTTCAGCGGCGACGGCAGCGTGTTGTTAACGGAGCGGAACAGCCTGACTTCGCCCACGGAATTGTTCGTTGCCGCAGGCGATGGCAGCGGTCTGAAACAATTGACGCATCAGAACGACGCGCTGCTCGCGCAATTGGAAATGAATGCGCCGGAAAGTTTCTGGTTTGAAGGAGCGGAGGGAACGAAGGTGGAGGCGCTGCTGGTGCGACCGCCGAATTTCACGGCCACGAAAAAGTATCCGATGCTGGTGCTGCTGCACGGTGGGCCGCAGGGCGCGTGGGAGAACGGCTGGGGCTACCGCTGGAATGAGGAAGTTTTCTCGGCCGCGGGCTACGTTATGCTGATGATCAATCCACGGGGCTCAACGGGCTTCGGTCAGAAATTTACGGACGAGATCACCAACGATTGGGGCGGCAGAGCTTACGTTGACATAATGAAGGGAGTGGACTCAGCCATCGCGAAGTACCCCTTCATTGACAAGACGCGGCTGGCGGCAGCAGGCGGCTCCTACGGCGGATATATGGCGGACTGGCTGGCGACGCACACGGACCGCTTCAAGGCCATCATCAGCCACGCCGGGGTGTTCGACAAAGTGTCCATGTACGCGACCGAGGAGTTGTGGTTTGAAGAGCACGACATGCAAGGAACTCCATGGACAGCGCCGGAAAACTACAAGAAATGGTCGCCGTCCAGCTATGCAGGGGATCTAGGAAAATACAAGACGCCGATGCTGGTGGTGGCTGGAGAGCGGGATTACCGCGTGCCGTATACGCAGTCGCTGGAACTCTTCAGCGCGTTGCAGCGGCAGGGCGTGCCATCCAAGCTGCTGGTTTTCCCGGATGAAGGACACTGGGTGCTGAAGCCGCAGAATAGCCAGTTGTGGTACAAGACGTTTCTGGATTGGCTGGGGACGTATTTGAAGTAGTGGTGGCGAAAGAGAGAACGCTTAAAGCGCCCGCTTCAGAAGGCAGCCGCTACGTCTCCTTTAAAAAAAACGCTTGGGCATTGCTGCTTACGACGGAAAAGCGGCGGCAAGCCGCCGCACTCCAAAACGCGGCTAGATTTCGGCTAGTTTGCGGAAGGTGCGGCGAAGAAAACGGAACAGGTGATAGAGCAGGAAGAGCGAAACGCCCACGAGTATTGTCACAACGATGATGGCGGCCGTGGGATGGGCGGTGGCGAACCATACGACCCAGACCGATAACACGTCTTCTCCAAGACTCAGGGCCCAGTTGCTGAGGGGTTCCGGGCTCAGGTTCGCGGCCGCACGCGCGCTGGCCTTGGTGCCGTGGGACGTCAGCGCAATGCCACCGGCGAGCAGGGCGGCTCCCCAGCGCCAGACGTCAGGAGCGGCAGCGGTGGCTCCGAAGGCCAGAAGTGCGGCAGCGGGCGGGCGGATGAGGGTGTGGACTGCCTGCCAGATGGAATCAATATAAGGGACTTTGTCCGCGAAGAACTCCAGAAGATACAGAACGACTGCGATTCCCAGGACCACAGGATGGGAGAGGACGCGGAGGTGTTCAGGCAGTTGAATCACGCCAAAACGCTGTAGTAACCCCAAAGTAGCGACGGTGGCATAGAGGTTGAGGCCGGAGGCAAAGCCGGCGCCGAGGACAAGACTCAGGGTCGCCAGAGGGTTCATATTCGCGCAGAAATGCCCGGATCAAGTTTAGACGGACCATTTGAAGGTACCACGAAAGGGCGAGAGTGCGCGCTGGCGGCGGATGGCGTACAAAGCAAACGTCCCGGCCAAGGACCGGGACGTTTGGAAGCTAGATAGGCAATGGCGCGACGAATTACTGGCTCGGCAGCATAAGCCGCGTCCAACCAGTGGTGTTGACGTCGCGGAACATCGGCGTGCGCGGCGGCAGTTTTGTCGGATCCAGGAAGTCGGTATCGAAGTTGTAGCCGCGTCCCGGCGGGCTATATACCGTCTTGCAGCATTTGAAGGTGCTGTCGGCCTGGCGGCTGTAGTAGAGCTGGACGATGGACCCCCTGTAATTGAGGGTTGCATTGCCCCAGTCCTCGATGTAGCGCAGGAAATTGTGAACACCGCCGTTGGTGCCAAAGTCCTGTGGGACTGTGGCAGCGGTTGTTCCACCCGGCAATGGAAAGGTGCCAGAGACACCTGCCAGGACAGCCACATGGTAGTACGCGGTATTAGCAGTGCGGTATGACGTGCACTGCGAAGCGTCACCGCAATAGGGTGTAGCAAAGGAATTCACGTCATTCCAGTTGTTGGAAAGCAGAGTTACCGCGTCCGCGGAAATCGAGGAAGCCACGTAAGGGTCACTGAACCCGTTGCCGCCCGAGTTTGAGTTGTAATCGCCCTGAATATAAACGGGGTTTTCCGTGGCAATCGCCAAGCCGCAATTGTTGCCACCCGGGCATGTGCCGATGGCTGTCAGGTTGTTTGCGTTGACGATCTTGACAGCGCGCCGGTAGAAGAGTGGGGGGTTTTCCCGAGGCGCGTTTGCGGGATTCGCAACCTGCATAGGCCAGATACCGTCTGCGGCTGAGTAGCTGGGGACGGCCGCGCAGTTGTCGTCTGCCACCAGGGCAATAGGAGCAGTGGTAGCGAGACCAGAGAGAATGCCCAGTCTGCCGGGGTTCGTGGTTGAGTTGGTCACGTTAGCGAGAGTGTCGCCGGCGTCGTGGATGTATTTCGCGCTGGCGCCGTAGTAATAGAGCGACCCGGCGAACGAAGTGCCGAGGTTCGTGTCCTCTCCTGTATCGAGAGTCTTGTTGGGGCAACCGTTGGTCGCGTCGCCGCTGTTGACGATGTCCGTCCAACCGTACTCGCCGGTTTCATGCAGGGAGTAAGAAAGCGGAGGCCAGCCGCCGGTGATGGTCTGGACGGCTGGATCTTCATAGTTTCCGCGGCGATCCGAGATGTAGAGGACATAGTTGTTGCTGGCGTAGTTCGGATCCCTGGTGGATTGGCCGGTGGTGACGATGCCGCCCAGCTTGCCGGCAAACCAGTTGGCCAGGTTGGTGGCGTCGAGTTCGATATAACTCATGCTGCCGTTCAGCGTTGGCAGGTTCGCGGCAGACATCGTGTCCTCGCGAAGTTCGCCCTCACGGGTATCGAAGAGTACGAGCGGCCACATGTCAGTAGCAAGATTTGGCCATCCTGCGGCCATCTTGCCCGTCACAGAGTCAACTCCACAAGCTGCATCAACCGTGGCTTGTATTGGGTAATTGCCCACGGGGCTATTGTATTTGCCTGACGTATAAGGAATCGTCGAGGGGTTATCACGGATACGTTCCAGGCGAATGATGGCGTAGGGATGCGGATCCTTGCAGTTTATTGGCGCAGCTACTGTGGAAGCAGGTGCTCCCGTAGTGGTGGGCAGCTTATTGGTGCCCGCAGCTCCGCTCGCGTAATACTGAGGATTTGACTGATCCTGCTGCGTGCCGAGCTGCGTCGTGGGAGGAAACGGCAGAGACGAGGTGCTAACCGGCTGCATATGAGCTGAATCCGTAACCGGCCACTGTGGATTGAGGACATTTCCACCCCAGGATTGCGGAACCGGGTCAATGTTGCGTCCGGCATATCCGTAACCGAGGATTTCCGCGGTCACGTCTTTCCATGAGCCGCAACCCGAAGCATTGCCGTAACTGGTTTGCTCTTCGATTTTAATGAACCCCTTGATGATGGGGTAATTAACCGGGAGCCAATAGCCGTCCGTTGCGTTAAAGGAAGCACCCCCCGTAGCGCCAGAAAGTGGCAGAGGAAGCGCAGGTACAGTGTTGGCGGTCAAATTGGCGGCCAGCTTCACAAGAGTGGCATCGGTGGAAGTGCTCCAGTTGCCTGGCGCCGTGGTGGCCATCAGGCCCAAGTCCATGGGGTTTGTGCTGCCGTCAATACACGGCAGGTTCATGATGTCGCTCTTGTTGTCCGAAAGCAGAATCCTCAGGCTGGCTTGATCATAGTAGCGCTCTGCCGTGATGGTCATGGCCTCGCCGCTAAGCGCGCGGCGGTTCAGGTCAACCGCCTGTGTCGCGCCGTTCCCCATGATGGCGACGGCAAGGTTGAGTTGTTTGGCACCCGTGGAATGCGTGGGGTCCTTGCTGGCGAGCCCGTCAATCAGGTTGTGGTTGTAATCGGTGGGGCTGGAACCCGTGGAAATCGTGGGCCAATTGGCATCCGCTTGGCCCGCCACTGGGTCGTAGCTCCCTTCGTTCATAGCGAGGTTCCTGCACGCATTGCAGGTGCCGCCGGTTCCCGGGTTGGTAGTGATTGATACCGTGCCGGTGTAGTTCGTAGAAGTGGCATATCCGTTCGAAAGCTCCGTGCGAATGATGTCCCCGTACGCGTCCACCTTATCGGAGAGAGTGAGTGTGTCGCCGTTTCCTTCGGCGAGGAAAAGGTTCCCATTGCTGTGGGTACGCCCGCCAAAGCTAAAGGTGGGTCCTGCGAAGAAGGCGCAGTCTACGCCGCAGAAAACGCCGAACGAGAAAGCCGGAATGGCCACGGTCTGGGTCGTACGAGTGAGTTTTACCTCGCGGCCTGCGGTCGTCCGCGCATTCACCGTGAGGACGTAATCGATCGTATAGGCCGTCAGGCCCGTATAGGGGCCAATCTTGACGGTCGACGAGTTCGGGAGTGGATTTCCGAGTGAGTCTGACTTCGTGTTGTATGGCCAAGTGACGGTGTAGCCCGATGCGCCGCTACCCGTCACATAGGATACTCCAGGGATAACGGGTGGACCGGGGTTGGTGGACAGGGCGTTGAGCTGCGCCAGGGTTGGCGCATAGGTCTGCGAAAACAGGTTCCCAAGGTTCGCGGTCATCTGCTCCATGCCCGCTTCCGCGCCGTAGAATGCCGTGACATCGGCGTTGTTGGAGCCCGCCAACTGTTGGTTGGAGATCAGCAGGATGCAGAAGCCCACCAAGAGGCTGGACATCAGGAACATCAGGAGGAGCGTCGTGACAAGCGCGATGCCCGCGTCCCGGCGCGAGCGAATTTTCTTCTGATTGTGCTTTGTTTGCATTGCCAGCTCCTCTTAAAAGTAGCGATCGACGTAGGCCATGCTGCGAAGGCTGACCTGCGTCATTAAGTTGTTCCGGGCATAGGAAGTGCTAGTGCCTTTGTTCAGGTTGTAATTTGAACGCGCGGCCAGATAGACGTCGACCGAGCGAATCTGCGATTCCGAATTGCCGGCGGGAACGGTGGGTTGGTTCGCAGGATTGGTGATACCGTCCACGAAGTTATAGGTGAATTGCAGGTTCTCGAGAGTCTCGCCGACGGGCGTGGGCTGATCGACGGTGGTGCTGCCCGCTACCGGCAAATTGATTTGGCGGACCAGGCGCACCCAGGGAGGACTGGTGACGTTGTCGAGGTAGTAGGTGACCATCCAGACGCGGGTAGCGAGCACCGAGGGGAAACAAGAGTTTGCTCCAGAGGTGCATCCGCTATTGGCCATCTGGGTGATCGTGCCGCTGGTGTCCGTTTTGTTGCGGCCATTCAGGCCAAAGGCGTCACCCGAGGCGAAGGTCAGAGAATTGCTCCCCAACGATACGCCGGTGACACAGAGCAGAGTGTTGCCATTTGGATTCGTCAACAGAATGAGGTCGCCAATCTGAACCTGGATGCCGGCAGTGGTCAGGTTGATGCAGGTCGTGTCGAAAGTGACCGTTACCGTAGTATTCGACAGCACCACACTGCCACCGGGGCATCCCGGGGAACTACCAGAAGCGGCAGCATAAACGGGGAGGCTGTCGAGCTTCAGTGTGTTGTCCTCATACAGCACGGTAATTTCGTCGGTGATGCCACTGGGGTCCGGATTGGATGCGGTACCGGCAGCTGCGTCAGGGGCAGTAAGAGCTGGCCCCAGGGAATTTCCAGGTTCCACTGCGGGCATAGTGGAATTGCATGCGGGGAAGGTGGTTGTGCCGCCCAGCTTGGGTCGATTGATTGCTGCCGTCGTTCCACAAGTGTTCGCACTATTCGGGGTGAACGGGATGGAGATGCCGCCGACAGGAATGCCTGCCCCCGCTTGCTGAAGATCCTGTTGGATCAGGTTTAATCCCGCGCGCAGATTGTCATTCATATCCGCCGATTGCACGACGATCTGGTTGGAATTGCTGGCGTTCTGGAAGGCCAGGACGGCAGCATAAAGAAGGACCAGGGTGATCGTCATGGCGATCAACAATTCGAGGAGGGTAAAGCCGGCGATCTTGTTCTTTGTGTAGAGTCTCATCATAGGCCTCAGGAATAATTCGAAATGTAGCTGACGATCACGTACGAGGAGGACTGTCCCTGGAATGTCCAATTGACGGTAATGGTGACCTGGTTCAGGTTGGGAGTGGTTGCCACAGGGGCAATGGCAATCGTGCGCGTCATCCACGGGTTCAGATTGATCACCACGTCATCGGCGGTTCCGAAAACGCCGTCGGGGCCCGGGCCAATGGTGATGACGTCGGGATTGGTGCAATCATCGTCCTGGGTGCCAAACAGACCGTCGGGGCCGGAAGCACAAAGCTGCTGGGCATTGTCCTTGAACACCCCGCCTTTGCTGACGTTGGCAATCTGCGCCCAGTTGAGGACTTTGGTGTCGCGGGCCGTGAAAATTGTCTCCAGCGCCTCTTGCGCCTTTTGTTGCGCGATGTATTGAATCTGGGTCTGATAGGAAGCCCTGAGACCTTGGGTGAATACAGAAACGAGAGAGAGAACGCCGAAAGTCAGGACCGTTAAGGCAATCAGGACCTCAAGGAACGTGAAACCTTTTTGTGTGCGAGTTTTGCGATCTTTTTGCATTTTAGAACTCCCTACTCCGTCCATGCATACGCGCCAGTTCCGCCAGCGTAGCTATACGACCGGACGCGGCCCGTACCGCCCATGACGGTCACGGCACGAGCCGTGGCTGGCTGAGCTGGAATTCCTATGAAGATTGTTCCGTTCAGCGTGTTGACCCAGGTGCTATCGGTGAACTGGCCTTCGGAATTGAATCCCATGATGGCGGGGCCGCCGCTGAGACTCGCGATGCACACTCCAAAATTGCTGCCGCAGGTGCCAAAAGCCATCGGAGTATCCGTTTCTCCGGATTCCGACGTAAATTGGACTTGGGTAGGAAGCTGCATGGTGACGGGAGTGCCATTCAGTTCGGTGCTCCCGGTATAATTACCGGCTTGTACCGTATAGATAATCTGTGGAGGAGTGACTGCGGTGTTAAAGGAAACCTGGACGTTGCGGCGTTGGCTGATGGCCAACTGGCGAGCCACACGCATTTGGCTTACCACGATGTCCATGGCGGAGTTCGCCTTGTAACTTTCCGTGGTACCAAAACTCTTGAAGATCGCGATGGAAGAGAGAATAGCCATAATGCCGATGACGACGAGGGTTTCCAGTAAGGAGAACCCTTGCTCTGCGTTTTGAACTTTCCTCATACGCAACTCCTGTCTGCTCTCATCGCCGCCTTGTCCTGACAACGCCGGGACCGCATCACAAATAGCCCAAGTAAGGCGGGTACACCCGCTCCGCCGATAGTCGCTTCTACGTTATTGGTAACTCATGCGGATGTGCGCCAACAACTGGACGGAAGGACGGGTTCGGAGCAGTGGGGTTACCCCCGTCCGCGCTTACTATGGGGACAGTTACTAAGGTTTGTGGAGATTAGAACTATCGAAAAGGGGTCGGCGACCGCAAAAATGTGGGGTAAACGGTTGTTTTGCAAGGTTATGGGCGTAGTTCAAGAGTCTTGTGAGAGGCTGGCGGGAGTTCTCTTGCGGCCTGCCGGCGGCGGGGGCCGGGCGAAGTTGCAGTCAGCGTAGTACTTTGGTTGTTGGCGTTTTGACAGCGCCGGGGCCGGAAATGCGAAGAATCGTGTGATTTGTGACCGGACCCCATGTGCGCGACCCATGGCCCGTGGGCGCCAAATCCATGTCCGCAGTCTTGCGCGGGTGATGTAGACTCTTTTCAACGAACCCAGTACAAAAACGTGGCTGGGCCAGATCGATTGCTGTCGGGCAGTGGTGGCCTCGCTCCCTTCCCGCGAAAACGAGTGACAAACAGACTATCCACGGAGGACCTTGAATGACACGGATTCTGCTGCTAACAATGTGTCTTGCGTTAATGGCGATGAACATGAGCGCACAAGTGAATGCGACAAAAACGGAGTACAAGGGCTGGCACAATTGTTATCGCGTCAGCAATGGTGAAGTGGAGCTCATCGTGACCGGAGATGTGGGGCCGCGCGTGATTCGTTTTGGATTCGTCGGCGGCCAGAATCTTTTCAAGGAATATGCGGACCAGATGGGCAAGACGGGCGAGGAAAAGTTTCAATTGCGGGGCGGCAGCCGCGTCTGGAAAGCTCCGGAAGATCCCATCGCCACGTGGGCGCCGGACAATGTCGCAGTGGAAATTATTCCGACGGCAAACGGCTTGATCGCCCGGGCGCCGGTCGAGCCGCTATCCTCGCTGCAAAAAGAGATCGAAGTGAGCATGGCTGCGAGCGGCACGGACGTCACCGTGAAGCACCGGATTACGAACCGGTCGCTGTACACGCTGGAATTTTCGCCCTGGACGCTGACGATGATGGCGCCCGGTGGGGTTGCCATTTCGGGCTTTCCGCCGCGCGGCAAACACCCGATAAACCTGGAGGCGACCAATCCACTGGTGATGTGGGCGTACACCGACCTGGCTGACAAGCGCTTGAGGTTCACGCGCAAGTATTTGCTGCTGCGGCAGGATCCCGGCATCAGCGAAGCCGAGAAGTTGGGAACGTTTAATCCCGACACCTGGGCCGCGTACCTGCTGAACGGCGAAGCCTTCGTGAAACGCACGCAGGCTGATGCGTCAAAGACTTATCCGGATTTTGGCTGCTCGTTCGAGACTTTTACGAACAACGAGTTTCTGGAGATCGAAACGCTGGGGCCGATGACAAAAGTGGCTCCAGGCAAGAGCGTGGAACACGTGGAGCACTGGAGTTTGCACCGCAACATCAAGCTCAGCGAGTTCACGGATGCGGCGATCGACCAGGCGCTGCTGCCGCTTTTGCAGGCTCAGGGGAAAACAAACTGATGCCACAAACCGCCCTGGTGTGCTTGTTGACCGTAAACACCCGTTTGATGGCGCTCAGTCGGACGGACCTCCTTATCATCCTTCTCTACTTCGTTTTGGTACTTGGGCTGGGCGTCTACTTGCGGCGCTTTGCCACGACGAGCAACGAATTCTTCATGGCCGGCCGGGAGATGACGGCGTGGATCGCGGGGCTGAGCTTCATCTCGGCGAATCTTGGCTCGCTCGAGATGATGGGCTACGCCGCCGCCACGTATCAGTATGGAATCCTGGTTTGCCATGCTTACTGGATCGCCGCAATCCCCGCGATTCTGTTCCTGGCGCTTGTGATGCTGCCGTTTTATTACATTTGCAAAACGCATTCCGTTCCGGGCTATCTGCAACTGCGTTACGGCGAGGGCGCCCGCTCGCTTTCGGCTATTTCGTTCGCAGTGATGACGATTCTGATGAGCGGCATCAATATGTATTCCATGGCCGTGATCATGAAAGTCATTCTTGGATGGAATATTCACTTCAGCATCTGGGTCTCTTCACTCACGGTGGCGATTTATGTGATGGCGGGAGGATTGCTCTCCGCCATCTTCAACGAAGTTTTGCAGTTCATGCTGATCTGGCTGGGCTGCCTGGTCATTCCCATCGTTGGATTGGCGGAGACCGGTGGCTGGACGGGCCTGGTGCACCGCATCGCCGAAAGATTTCCAGGACAGGATTTCATCCACATGTGGAGCACGACCGGGTCGTTCACCGGCAATCCCATGGGAATACACTGGACTGGCATCGTGTTCGGCTGGGGCCTGGCGATTTCGTTCGGCTACTGGACGACGGATTTCCTTGTGGTGCAGCGCGTGATGGCGGCCAAGGACCTGCGTTCGGCACAGACCGGCACGATCATCGGCGCGTTCTTTAAAATGATGGTGCCGCTGATCGTGATTTTGCCCGGATTGCTGGCGCTGGCGGTGCTCCCTTACAAGCTTGTGCCGGAAACGATGGCGAACGTCGCGGGCGCGCACACCTACAACGAAGCTTTGCCATTGATGCTGGCGCGCTATTGCGGCCCGGGTCTACTTGGCCTGGGTGTCACCGCGTTGATTGCGGGTTTCATGAGCGGAATGGCGGGCAACGTCAGCGCTTTTGCGACGGTGTGGACCTATGACATTTACAAGCCGCTGCTTCGCAAGAATGCCAAGGATGCGCACTACCTCAGCATGGGACGTTGGTGTTCGCTCCTGGGCGTCATCATCAGCATCGGCACCGCGTACCTGGTGATGAATTTTTCCAGCATCATCGTGTATGCCCAAGTCATTTTTGTCTTCTTCATTGTGCCCATGTTTGGCACCGTCCTGCTGGGCATGTTGTGGAAACGGACCACGCCTGCGGCAGGGTTCTGGGGATTGCTCGCGGGGATTCTGACTTCGGGCGGGCTGTGGCTTTGGGTCAAGCTGGTCCCTTCTGCCTTGCACTACGTTGCATTTTCTTCCAACGCGAAGGACATGGCGGAAAACATCTACCGTGCCATGTGGTCCTTGATCGCCAATGTACTGGTCACCGTGATTGTGAGTTTGTTTACGAAACCAAAGCCGCTGGCGGAGCTCAAGGGGCTTGTCTATGGCTTGACTGAGCTGCCATCTCAGAGTGGCTTCCCCATTTTCAAGAGACCTCTCACTTGGGCCATTGCGGTGGGAGTGGCTTTCATCGCATTGAATATCATTTTCTGGTAGCACATTATGAGCGAGGAAAATACAAAAAGCGTTACAACGAATCTCGATAGCGGCGACAAGCTTGGCGAGACGAACCAGAAATCAGAGCCACACCACGGCAAGATGATCTCCATCTGGTTTTTCGTGGGCTGCTTGTTGGCAGTTTATGGCATGCTCATCCTGATTGCCGGGCTTAGCGATCATGGAAGCGGCCGCGATATCGCCATGGCGCATTTGCATGCGCAAATCTGGTGGGGCGTTGGGCTCTTGCTGATTGGCCTGGGCTACGTGGCGCGTTTTCGACCGCGAAAGTAAATAGGGCTTATCTCCCGTTGAAACATGCAGCGCGCCTATCGAGTGGCTGCGTTCATGCCGGAAAACAGTTTCACGGGAACTGGGGAAAGGACATAACTTCCATGCCATCTGAAACAATTTATCTGGTTGCCAGTGGTGATCTTCGTTTATCCGCGAACCGCGTGTGCTGGCCGGCGCAAGAGGCGCTGGAAAAAGCACTGGGCCCCGCCGTCGAGCGCTTTGGGCGCCAGCTTCGGCGCGCCCATCCTTTTGACCCTGCGAAGGGCCATGGCTTCATTGACAGCCAGCGCCACGGCCTCGACGTGTTTCGCCAGATACCGAAGGATGCTCCCATCATCGTTGCGGAGGCGGTCTGGCAGTACAGCCATCACGTGCTCTCCGGCCTGTGGCATCATCGCGGCCCGATCTTGACCGTCGCCAATTGGAGCGGACAGTGGCCCGGTCTGGTCGGTATGTTGAATCTCAACGGTTCTCTAACAAAGGCTGGTATTCCGTATGAAACTCTGTGGAGCGAAGATTTTCGCGATGAGTATTTCCTCAACGGGCTACAGCGCTGGCTGAAGGGGCAGCCCGTCGCCCACGATCAAAGCCACGTGCACCCGCTCACCTCGCTGAAGATTGCTTCGGCTGCGGAACAAGCCGGGCGCAACGCCGCCGCTGCGCTCTTCGAGGAACACCCCATCCTGGGTATTTTCGATGAGGGTTGCATGGGGATGTATAACGCCATTATTCCCGACGAGATTCTCCAGCCGCTTGGCCTATTCAAGGAACGCCTCAGCCAGTCCGCGCTGTATGCGGAGATGACGCGAGTGCCGCAGCAAGAGGCGCAGGGCGTCCGCCGTTGGCTGGATGAGAAGGGCATGAAGTTTCACACCGGCGCCGATCCGGCCACGCAACTGACCGATGATCAGATACTGGAACAATGCCGCATGTACATCGCCGCTCTGCGAATCGCCGACGATTTCGGCTGCGCGGCTGTAGGGATCCAGTATCAGCAGGGACTCAAGGATCTCACGGCAGCTTCCGATCTTGCGGAGGGACTTCTGAACAATGTGGACCGGCCGCCAGTTTGCCGGGCAGGCACGAGTCGCGTCCTGTACGCAGGCGACGCGCTTCCGCATTTCAATGAAGTTGACGAGTGCGCCGGTGTTGACGCGCTGGTGACGAACCGCCTGTGGCGCAAGCTGGGTCTCGACCCAGAGACCACGCTGCACGATGTGCGTTTTGGAGAAACGTATGAAAAGCAATTTGTGTGGGTGTTTGAGATTTCCGGGGCCGTTCCGCCCGCCCATTTTCAGAACGGCTATCGCGATGCTGTCAGCGAGCGCCAACCCCCTATGTATTTTCCTTCGGGCGGAGGAACGATAAAGGGCATCAGCAAGCCTGGAGAAGTAGTTTGGAGCCGCGTGTTCGTTGAAGGGCGCAAGCTGAAAGCAGATTTGGGGCGCGCCACGGCTATTTCTCTGCCGCAACAGGAGAACGAACGGCGCTGGAACGCCACCACTCCGCAATGGCCGATGATGCATGCGGTGCTTCATGGCGTGAACCGGGACCAGTTCATGGCGCGTCACAAGGCCAACCACCTGCAAGTTGCCTACGCGCGCAATGCGCAATCCGCCGATTTGGCGTTGATGACGAAGGCAGTGACGTTCCGCGAAATGGGGCTTGAAGTGAGCATTTGCGGCGACGTCCCGGCATAGATGCCTGACAGGCGCGGTGATTGTGTTTGTGGCGGCCGTTTTCTTGGTCCGGGCTTGCGAGCTGGCGAAGACGACTCGAACTTGCCATGCCGGATTCAACACAAGGCCTATACCAAGCCCGAAGATTTATGCTCAGATGAGTTTATGGATGACATGAGGCAGATTGAGCACCGCCGGAGCCGGCGCGTACGGATGAAGCAGGCGCTGCGGGTCCGTCCATTGGATCGGAAGGATGGGTCGTTTGAGGAACTGGGAACGACGAAAGATGTTTCTCAGGGCGGCGTCTATTTTGTCACGCAGCGTGAGGTCTACTACGAGGGGATGAGCTTGTCTGTAACGGTGCCTTACTCGCCGAATAGCACGCAGAATTATGAGTGCCATGGAAAGGTTTCTAGGGTGGAGGAACTCGGGAATGGTCAGAGAGGCGTTGCGGTAAGATTCGTGCCATCGGACGCCAAGAAATCCTCGAGATTCTGAGAAATTGTCTTTGCGATCCGCACAAAACCATGGCGCGGTGGGCACAAAATTGCGCGCAATGAAAACGCTTCTGGA
>Ga0074044_10000109_pt1 | contig 81257 bp, 69 predicted proteins | sample BogForMeECP23OM1_FD_94443 | JGI IMG/M metagenome (GOLD analysis project Ga0074044, IMG submission 94443) | Bog forest soil microbial communities from Calvert Island, British Columbia, Canada - Bog Forest MetaG ECP23OM1 | ecosystem: Environmental > Terrestrial > Soil > Wetlands ...
CCGCGCTGACCGCAAGGAAGCAAGCGCCCAAGGTATGACTCATGATTGGGGTGAAGTCGTAACAAGGTAGCCGTAGGAGAACCTGCGGCTGGATCACCTCCTTTCTAAAGTAGTCGTGGCTCAACCCGCTATGGTGTGCGGATCATGCCACGCAAATGTATCCCGCTCTTCTCACGAATGGCAGGGATACACGTTCGGTTTACAACCTGATTTAATTCAGGATTCGGGCGGATTCTGTCAGATCGTATCGAGTTTATCCTGAGCGCTTTTAGCGAAGGGTCAAAGAGAAGACAACTTCAGTAGTGTGTTTCAGGGCCGCGTGTTTCTTCCGCGGCCCTTTTTCTTTTGTCGTCCACATCACCGTGGCATCTCGCCCATCCCGGGATGCGTCTCACTAACGGGTCTGCCGATTGTTCTGCCCAAGGCGCGTTTTGCCGGAGCGGCTATGCGAATAATGTGACGCGACTTGCCCTCAATGTTTTGGTTATTGACAACACCGGCTACTCTTCGTAGCCTCTCGCTTCACGCTTATTGTTATAAGATTAATGGGGTAGCTGACTGCCGTGGCAAAGCTAAATATTCCGGAGCGTTATCAGGCGGGCGTGGCGTTGATTCGCCAACTAGATGATCAGACTGTGCAAGAAATAAGAAACGCGCTTGACAAAATATTAGACGCGAAGATGCAAGACCAGGACATTACCACCGGCAAGAAACTGAATGACCTTGCGGCGATCGCAATCACCTCTTCTTCTAGCAAACGCGACATTGACCTAAAGCGAATCGCCGAAACCCTCGTGGTTCTATACGGAGCTAAGTCGGTCAAAGATATTTCAGTTGAAGAATTCGCAGACAATGTCTGTGACGCGATGGAGGAACTTGATTCTGAGAACTTGAAATTACCCCACGTCGAGAGGGACCGCTTCAAAAGGAAGCTCGTCACGCTGATGGGCGCTAATGTGTTTGGAATCGCCTCAAAGATTGTTGATCTGCGGACAGACGATGAGCGGGTCTTTTGCCAAGCACGCATTCTTACAGATTTGCGTCCCGTGTTTGGCTCGCGAATCGACGAAGGACCACAGGGAATGATTGTTGTGCACCTACTGAAGTTGGGCTTTCACAGCGGGTCCGAGAAGCATCAAGAGTTTTACGTTTCCTTGGATTCCGATGACTTGCAAACGCTGAGGGCGTTGCTTGACCGAGCTGAGGCCAAAGCGAGGAGCTTGAAGGCCAGCCTTGGCGGTATTCGCCTCTTCGGAGTTGCGAAGGAGTAGAGCCAGATGCCAGAAACCACGGAACGGCATGAGTTTTGCCAAGTAGCGGTAAGTGGCGAAGATTGGTTTGCCCCCGCCGATCTGATGCCATCCAGGCGAATCCTCGAAAGGATGTGGGTGGAAACGCCCCAACCCGCCCCGAACGCGTGCGTGCTTGCAGCAAGGAAATCATTGGACAAGCGGTTTCTTGAACATGGCCTGGTCGCTCGAACTGCAGCCATTTGGCCAATGAACGCTGCACAGAGAGCGATCCCTTCGGAAATTGATCGGCTAGTTTCGGAAATACATGAGGTGATCCGCGAATCGCGCGCTATGGGTGCCGTCCCGATTAACGAAGACGCAGGGCAAATGGCAATCAAATTTGCGACATTGCTCCCAACTTCTATTCCTGTTCCAGAAGTTGGAGTCGATCCTGATGGCGAGATTTCGTTCGATTGGCTGGGCCCCTCCGGTAAGATGTTCTCCGTGAGTGTCGACAAGAAAGGTCGCCTCGCCTATGCAGGAAGATTCGGAGAAAAAAGAAAGAATAGCGGAGTCGAACAACTTTCTGACATTTGTCCGCCTGAGATAATTCTAGGGATCAAGCTGGTGGCTATCTGAAGTGGATAACACTTCTTTGAACGCCGGAGTATATACCACAAATCTAAGCCGCTTCATTTTTAGCCAACGACATTACAGCATCCAAAAGCTCCGGCCAAAGCCGGGCGCATTTCTCCCTCCGCCTGACCTCCAAACCTCAGCCTTTGGAGTTGACGGGCTTGACGAGGAGGGAATTTGGTGGATTGCTGACAACGTGGTAGCCAAACAGTCGCAGAAAGAACCCCCGGGCGCACGCGCCGACATTCCGTCAGCAGCCGTCCTCGAAGCACAGTTAACCGTCGTGCCCGACCCGGCTGACCATCCACGGCACGTCAACATTTGCGGCTGGCCCGCTGAGAAAGAAAAACAGTTAGCGACCGCGCAGGATTTGTGCGCCGCGGCCACATTGAGGCTACGTCCCGAAAGCGAATAGCGATCTCGGGAACATCTACGACTGTGAGGTAGTAGCGAAATTGCCGGACGAGGTCATCACTGGCAGTCTGTCGGTACGAAACTTTCACGGACGTCGGCCGGTTTTATGCTCCGCAAGGATCGTGTCCGTTTGCCGATTCACAGGACCCCAAAACTCATCTTCCCCGAGCTCCTCTGATGCCAGCCCTTCTGCAAGCAAGGTGTCCAGCTCTTGCTGCGTTCCGGCAAAACCCGGAACGGTGCCCTGTTCGACAGCCGTCAAAGCTGCCTCAACCACTTCCTCAAGCGACCCGTAGCCGCCGCGGCGTATCACCGCCTGAAGTCGCCGCTCCTGCTCCGGTGTGAGGTGAATCGTCATGCCTAAATTTTATCCCTCTTTCGCGCCTGCTGAAAGTGCTGTTTTCCGAGTGCGCGAGACGGCGGTCTTACATCCAGATTCTTCCCTCTGCCCAATTCAAGTCTCAAATCGGACCTTTTCGATGTGATCTTTGTATCGGGGTAAGCTTATCCCTAGATTCCACACCAACAGCGCTGTCTTCCCCGGATGTGCTGCCAAGTTCTTCTGCTTCTACTGTAACTCGACCTTGACGAAGACTTTCGGGGCCTTCGCCGACCGGAACGACTGTGGCGCTCGCTGAACTAAACCTCACAACCTGGGCGATTTAATCCGACCAGGCCAGATAGCCCGGCACGATAATGTTCACAACCGGAACGATGATCAAAATTCCCCACCAGTTCGGTTTATTGCGAGCCTCCGCAATCCCCATCCAAACGAGGACGAGCATAACTAGTCCGACGAGGGGAATGAAGAACAAGATGATCCACCAAATAGGTTTCCTGGCGATGTTCAACATCAGAATGATTTGTACGATGGGAATCCACGCGAGCCACGGATTTTCAGTATTTGTTTTCGTAGCGATCGTCTGAAGTGCTAAAGAGTGGTACACGTACGCCACCAAGAAAATAATGCAAAAGATCAGAAGGAATGCGCCCATGAATGCAGCAGGTACACGATTGTCCGTTTGTGCGAACGCAGGCCTGGCGGGAATCAGAATGGCCGCGAGCGTCAGCAACCAGCCCATTCGTGAAAGAATTCTGGCTCTTGCTTTCATCAATGTTTCCCCCTTTGTGAAAGTTGACTGTTCGTGATTTGCGAATTGCTCCGGGGAATATGACAATCCATCCAGAAACGCATCCTCAAGATTTCGTCATCAGCAGCACTGCACAAAATACGAGCGCTCAGACCGAGAGTTGGTTCCCGGCAACCGTTGGCCGAACTTTATGCAAATTGTTTTGCGCTGTCAAAACACTTCTGCGATTGCTGTGCGGTCTGCTTCCGATGCGTCAACACGAATCGGTATGCTCTTAACAGCGGTCAGCCGCATTGCAAACCACAATTCTTGAGAGTACCCTCGGGCGAGCCCTACCCCGCAGAGCTCTCGCAATATTTCACTCCGCGGGCATGGCGAATCTCCAGACGTCCGACTTCAAACGCGCGAAGGAGGCCGCACTTCATGCCAATGGACAGCAAGGCAATCATCCGCCGCCTCTACGAAGAAGTCTGGAACAAGCGCAAGCTCGAATTGGTAAGCGATATCATTTCTCCCAGCCACGCTCTCCACGACAACAATTTTCCCGGCTCCTCTGTTGGCCCCGAAGCCTACCGGGCTCAGATGGCCATGTACTTGGCAGCCTTCCCCGATCTGCGCTTTACCGTCGAGGACACCGTTGCCGAAAAGGACAAAGTCGCCGCTTTCTGGACGATTTCCGGCACGCATAAGGGTGAGATCTGGGGAGTTCGTCCCACAAATAAGAAAATGTCCTTGGAGGGCATCACCATCCATCACATCGCCAACGGAAAGATCATCGATTCCTACATCAGCTCGGATGCTCTAGGACTGATGCGCCAACTCGGTCTCGTTCCCGCTCGCACGCAACCGAAGAGTGCGGCTTCTCGGTGATCTAAGACAGAAAAATCGGCCCACATCGTTTCTTCCCTAAACTCCATTTCGAACTCGCCGGCCATTGCCGGATCATCCAGGCCGCTTTTCGGCGGCGGACCGGATTCCGATTATTCCAAGTACGCAAACCGAACGCATAAGTATTTTCGATGGTGTCCATCTATTGTTTGCGTTTTGAGAAAGCGCAGCCAGCGCGTAAATTCGCAGCCTCAGCTTTTGCGTCTGCCTTGAGATTCCCGGGAATCTTCACTTCTTGGGCCAAGGTGGCGCGGTCCTCACAAGAGGGGATGGATATGGTTCGCGAAGCTATTTACCAATATAGTTTCCTAATCAAGTCGAACGCTCACAATTTCCCACCGGCGCAGAAACCCTTTGGAATCGGCTTCTCGAAAGTGGCACTCAGCGCACGCTGTTGTTGTTGATCCCTCTCCCGTTCAAAGCTCGACTCAAACTGTAATCAAAATGTGAATTGTCGAAGTCCGTTCCCACAGGGAACCGCTTTTTGAGAGAGAGGAGATCTCCCATGATCTTGAAGAATAAGCATATTCGTTTGGTGATCGACGGTGTAGTTGCACAAGGTGCTGGCTCATCTCGTCATAGCGAGTCCGGCGCGGGAAGCAAGCGCAATCGGACCCGCGTGCTCGCGCTGCTAATCAGTCTGACGGTGATCGGCCTGCTCTTTGGCTTGGGCGCCAATCACGCGAGCGCTCGAGTCGACTCCGTTTCGGGGCGGCACGGCCAGTTTGAACAGGGCGCTTACGACGAGAAGACTCTGATCGTATGGGCGGGAGACAAAGCACACGTTGCTCCGGACTTCATCACGGTCATCGATTTCGATGAGCGCTCCTCGAGCTACGGCAAGGTGCTTCGCACGCTGCCGCTGACGGGTCCGTCCGCGATTGGCAATGAACCGCACCACGTGGGGCTTTCCGCCGATGGCAAAACGTTCGTGGTTGGCGGACTGCTGAGCGTTTTGCGCGGCCAGGACCAGGTCTTTTTCTTCGACGTGAGCCATCCGCGAGAACCGCAATTCATTCGCTCCGATAATCCGTCGGGAGCTTCGATTGCGGACGAGTTTGATTCGCTGAGCAACGGCGGATTTTTCGGCACCTTCATGGGTTCCCCGGACGGCGCAAATCCGGGGCGCCTGGTGGAATATGATGCCCATCAACAGTTCGTGCAGGCGTGGCCGCTGGATCCGCCCGCCGATGGATTCGATCCCCACGGACTGGCGATTGACGAAGCCCGGAATCTGATTGTCACCAGCGACTTCGTTTGCCCGCTCCATACGTTGTTGGTGCCGGGCGGCGGCGAAGTTATTCTGCGGGGAACCGTCCGCGTTTGGGATTTCGCAAAGCGTTCGATCGTCCGCACCATTGTGGTCGGCGATCCCGCGAATCCTTCCGGCACAATTGATGTGGGTTTAATTCCAGGGGATCGGCAACTGCGGGCGTTTACCGCGGGAATGGCGGACAACAAGTTGTACCTCATCGACACGCAACACGGCACGGCAACGCCAGTCTACGACTTCGGCCCGTTCGCGGTTCCCAATGCGCCGACATGGCCGCAGCTTTTCCGGATCACGAACGATGGCACGCGACTGTTCATCACCCTCAACTACGCAGGCAACGCGGGCAAAGTAGTGCAGTTTGACATCTCGAACCCGGAGCATCCCAGGGTGCTGAGCTTTGTGGATCTGGGTCCGGGCTCAGGGCCACACTACCTCCGGCTTACAAAGGACGAGAAGCGGCTTGTGGTGTCCGACTATTTTCTCGTCGAAGATCTCGTCCCGGCGGGAGTTGTGAAGGCCGAGGGCGATCACAAAATCCATGTGTTTGAGGTGGGCCGCGATCAAATCAAGCTCGATCCGCGTTTCGACCTGGATTTCAACCGCGACATCAGCACCGGCCCGGCGCGTCCGCACGGCTTTGTATTCCTCCCGGCGGGCAGCGAGCGATGACCGGGATTGAATCGTAACGAAGCGATTGGCCAGGCGCCGTACGATTTTGCCCAACTGCAGTTGCGGACTTGTGCGGCGCCCCACCTTTCACTTCGTTTCAAACGCTTCGCCAAGGCTCCGCAGGCCGCATAGCCAGTTGTAACTACAAGAACAAACCTGTACTTCCGGCCAATTTCGTGGAAGACAACAAACTTTAGACTAGTTGTATGACCAAGCCTTCCAAGGGTGCGCCCGCGTTCCTCATCTGTTTTGGGCTGATGTTTCTCGCCCCGGGAATGCTCTCCTTGTTTACGTTTCTCGCGAATAGTCACAATCCCGGAACCAGCGGAACGATGGTCGGCGCTGCCATCGCTCTTTTTATCTCCGCGATTGGTGCGGGATTTCTGCTTATGGCGTTTAGCGGCTACAGCCGTTTGAAGAAGCAGGCGGCAGTCGAAGAAGCGAATCCTTCCTCGCCTTGGTTATGGCGCACGGATTGGGCTAATCGAAGATCGGAAAGCCAGCGCAAAAAAAACGAAATCGCCGCCTGGGTGGCTTGTATTTTCTGCAACCTGGTGATGATACCTGTAGCGGTCACGCTCATTCCGCAGCTCGCCCGCCGTAATGATCCTCGCGCTTTCTTGATTGTTGGCTTTTGCTCAATTGGCGTAATACTTTTCGTCATCGCGTTGCGCGCCAGTCTTCGGCATCGCCGTTTCGGGAATACCTATTTCGAGTTTGACTCGCTGCCGTTTTCTCCTGGCGGCCGGCTGGCAGGAAAAATCCACCTCAAACTCGATGTCGACGCTGCGCACGGCATCGACCTTCGTCTTTCTTGCGTCCGCAAGACGATCACGGGTTCCGGCAACAGCCGGTCCACGGTACAGACCGTGCTCTGGCAGACCGAACAAAACGTACCCTCTGGGGCGATGGGCATGGACCCCTTTAGCCGGACCATTCCGGTGGATTTTGCAATTCCTTCCGACGGGTACGTCACCGATCACGACAATGCGTCCGACCAGGTTCTTTGGCTACTGCACGCACAGGCAGATATTCCCGGGATCAATTACTCCGACGATTTCGAGCTGCCCGTATTTAAGACTTCTTTCTCTGCGGAACAGGCGCCGACCGATTCGTTGTCTGTAACCCCTGGCTTTGCCGCCGGAACATCTGCCGATTCGAATGCGGTCCCCGCAGCGGCGCCAGCGCATCCCAAAGTCATCATCTCCTCGCAAGACGGCGGCACGGAATTTTACTTTCCGGCTTTTCGGACCCCCTCCCGTGCGCTCTTTCTTCTGATTTTCACGGTGATCTGGACGGGCGTCGTTTATTTTCTGTTCCATTCGAACGCCCCCTGGTTCTTCCCGGTCATTTTCGGCTTGATGGATGTGTTCGTAATTCTTGGTCTCTTCCACGTCGCCCTGGGAACCGCGCAAATCCGCGTCGGCAACGGCGAAATCGCTTCCACTACGCGCGTGCTCGGTGTGGGGTCAACGAGGCGATTCCTGTTCTCTGAGATCGACGCCGTTGTGGCCGTGACGAGTGGACAACAGGGCGGAAGTCAGGGAAATTCGATGTATGCCATTCGCCTGCGCACCAAGAATGGCCGCCGGGTCACACTTGCCGACGAAATCAGCAGCCGCCAGGAAGCACGTTGGATTGTTTCGCAAATCGAAACTCTGGCAGGACTAACAATCGATACGCATGTCGAAGTGGATTCGGCTTACGGTCCGCCGCCGCAGCCCGGGCAGCCGTTCCTTAACTCCTCGAAGCCCGGTTTTCTGGGGCCCGGCGCAATGCGAGGGGGCTGGCAGCAACCCAGGCCTCAGTCGCGCACTTCCACGCTCATTTCGATTGCGATATTCGTGATGATCGCCGGGGGCATGTTTGCCTGGCAAGGCTGGCGATTCTTGACGTTCAAGGCGGCGGCAGGCGCCGCGCGCGCCAACAAAGCACGCGCAAATGGATCACGCTTGCCCGTGACTGCGAATGTCGTTCCGCCGCGTCACGCTGCCGCCGCACGCACCACCGACGCAGATGCAGAGCGGCTCCTCGCTTTGCCTGCTCAAGAGCAGGCGGAAGAATTGCTCGAACGCGCCATTGGGCACGACCAGCGCGCTCTTGAGCTGTTTGAACAACAGGTCGAAAGCTGGGTGGGCCACATCCGCTTGACAGACCACATGAAGCAGTTGGAGCGGCGCTCGGAATTCTCCAGCGATTTGCGCGTGCGCTACGCGAATGCGGATATTAATCTGGCTTTGGACGGCTGGCAGAAAAACGAGCAAGCCGCGGAAATGCTGATTGAGAAGGCGCGCACGGATCTGCATTACCGGCCTGCGGCCGTTTATTTTCTTGGCATGCTTGCCGGGCGCGACGTGGCTTATGAACGGATTCACCCGGTTCTTCTGGACTATGCGAAGCACGATCCGGACGCATACGTGCGGCAATGGGCCGTCGAAGGCATGCGGTATCTGGGCAAAGACGAAGCGCTTGATGAGCTGTTCGAATCCTTCACACAGGATCCTTCGAACAATGTACGCGAGCGCGCGGGCTGCAATCTCTCCGATTGCGGAAATTTTACGCGCGCGCAGCGCATGCGCATGGTGCCGAAATTTCTGGATTTGCTTTCTGATCCAAGCACTAACGCGCAAATGCGCGCCTGGTCTTACATGGCGTTGCACGAAATTACCGATGCGAATGTCCCCAGCGATCCGGAGTCCTGGAAGAAATGGTATGGCGCCCACGGCGCCGGAAAGCTTGCTGAGTTCGAGAGCCTCGATTGGTGGCAAGTCCGCGGCGATGAATAAAATCGGCGCCGCCCAGGCGCGGGATTTAGAACCGTTATTTCTTCGCTGCGAGGATGCTCTCGATTTGTGAAATATGGTTGAGGTCGTGGCCGGCCATCATGTGCAGGATTCGCTGGAGACTCTCTTCGCCGCGCTCGGCGTGCAGGCCGAAATGCTTCCATTGATCAGGACTGAGTGATTTGTAGAGACCGAGATTGGCGTCGCGCACGGCGCGAAATTGCTCGATGCTTTTGCGCGGATCGCGCTTTGCGTAGTTTCCCGCTGCCGCCCATGCATCCTGGTCGAATGCTTGAATCGGAGTTCCTGGCGCGCCGAGGATCGAGCGGATGCGCCATCCGACAACAATCTCCGTGTCGGCGAGATGCGCGAGAATTTCGGCGACGGACCATTTGTCCGGAGCAGGGCGTTTGCGCAGTTTCGAGGCGGGCGCGCGCTTCAGCAGACTTTCAAGCTTCTTCGGCGTTGCCGACTGCGTTTTGAACGGATCCTTTCCCTCGATCATTTTCATGATGCGCTGCGAATATTGCTGCGGTGTTTCGCCCATGTCATCAGCTTCCTTTTTATCAAGATCAGGCCATTTTGAGAGTGAGCGGACCAGCTTCAGAACGTTGTGAAAAGTCTCTTCCAGCGTACTGTGCCTGGATGGAGAACGGCATTGGCGTAGGCGAAGAAGCGTTCGCGGAGCTGTCCGGATTCCCAGGCATCGGGCGATGCTTCCAGCGACATATAAATCATCACGGGTGTGCCGATAATGTGGCTGCGGGGAACACAGCCGGTGAAGCGGCTGTCGTAGGAATTTCCGCGGTTGTCGCCCATGACGAAATAACAGTTTTCAGGAATCTTGTAGGGAGTGTGCATGCCATAGGCCTCGCTGGGACCGGTCGTGTAATCCTCGGCCAGCTTTTGACCGTTGATCCAGACAGAGCCATCGTGGATGTCCAGCATTTCTCCAGGAAGGCCGATAACGCGCTTGATTATATCGGAGGTTTCTTGCGCGACAATCGGGGTGAAAATCACGATTTGCTGGCGCTTGGGATTGCGCCACAGAGGTACATGCCAGTGCGTGAAGGGCAAGCCAGCGTCGTAGCCGAGGCGGCTCATGATGAGGTGGTCGCCGACGAGCAGAGTGTTTTCCATGGAGCCGGAGGGGATCACGCGGGCCTGGCCAAGCGTTCCGTTGATCAACAGGAAGACAAGGATGACCCACATCCAGGCGATGATTTCGCGCTGGATGCGTTTCCGCCGCGAAAGTGTTTCAACGGGGTTTTTGTCTTGTGGTTTGCCGGATTTCATCGTTCACCTTCATGTCCATTGTACCTTGTACATCCCACTTGTACATTTTATCGCCACATTCCGACTAACATGAGCTAAGACGCGTCGGCAGTTACGACGTGAGCGGCTGATTCGCGCTTGGCGATGTCCGCAATGATGGTGCGCGAGCCCATGTATAGGACGATTGCGAGCGCGGTACAGAGAACAGGGATAATGAGCATGGCTTGTTGAAGGCCGACGGCGCGAAACGTTTCTGTGACTGAGGCGGAGCCCGCCAGGGCCGCGGCACGGTGTGCGAGAACGTCGCTCAATTTGCCGGTAAAGAGCGGACCGAAGGAGGCTCCGCACATGTACATGGCCATGAAATAGATGGCCATCGCGGAGCCGCGCTGATTCGGCGCGACGATGTCTTGGATGGCGGAGTAAACCAGACCGTAGTACGTCGTCAGGGAAGCGTACGTCACTGCGAGGAAAGCCATCGCCAGATACAAAGATCCCGCGGGCTGAAGGATTCCCACGCACGCAAAGGGAATTGCCACTAACGCCAAAATGGAGGCGGAGAGGAGGCGGCCATCTTTGCGGCGATGGACGATGGAATCGCCGAGATAGCCTGCGGTGGCCCCGCCACTAACACCTCCCGCGAGATAGACGATGCCCGTGGCCATGCCTGACTTAGCAAGCGAGAGGCCATGGACGCGGCTGAGGAATGCCGGCAAGAAAGTTCCGATGGCGTACAAATTGAAATTCAGCAGCGCGCCAGACGCAATGATCCACCAGAGGGTGGGGATGCGCAGAACGTTCCACATGGAGGTAGGCGCGAGGGGCGCGGGACGTAGTTCGCTGGCGCCGCGCTGCGGTTCGTGCAGCATCAGCAAGGCGGGAACGAGAAGCAATGCAGGTGCGGCGGCAAAGACCATGGCGGCGCGCCAGCCGTAGGCCTGGGCAATCGGACCGCTGAAGAAAAATCCAAGGGCGCCGCCAACGGGGACGCCAAGCATGAAAAGGGCTAGGACGCGCGAGCGTTTGTTTGGGGGAAAAAGATCGCCGAGCCAACTTGTCGCTGTCGGCGCGCAGGCGGCTTCGCCGACTCCCACGCCTATGCGCGAGAAGAGCAGGAAAGTATAAGTGGTGGCGAGGCCAGCGGAAGCGGTGAGCGCGGTCCAGATGACGACGCCCCAAGCGAGAAGTTTTTTGCGGCTGGCGGAATCGGCCATGCGGCCGAGTGGGACGCCGACAATTGCGTAAATCCAGATGAACGCACTGCCGAGGAGGCCAATCTGCGTGTCGTTGAGGTGGAATTCCTTGCGCATGGGTTCGACGAGGGCGCCTGGGACGTGCCGGTCGTAGAAATTGAGTATATTGATGGCGAAGAGGACAACGACAGAGAACCAGAGCGTATTGTTTTGTGTTTTCTGCAACAAGGCGCGAGCATGCTAGCACACATGACGGAAACGGATGGGACGGAAAAGAAAGACGAGCACGGTCCTTCGAACCTCAGGGTAGACGCGCCCCTATTTCCCTGGAAGCGTGGCGCTTTGTTGCGAAGCGAGGCGCTTCCCGCGTGAAGGAGCTTTACGCGGTGGCTGGTTTGGAAGATTGGCGGGCGGTCTTGGATTGCCAGCCTTTTCGCAAATCTTCGCGGTGCTTTAGGACGAAGGATTTGGCTTCATCGAAATTGGCGTAAACCTTGGTCCCTTTGATGGTGTTGCAAGGAGTGCAGCAGGCGACCAAATTGCTGGGATCTTTCTTTCCCTTGCGGGCGCGGGGGTGGACGAAATCCACGCGCATGACCAGGGCGTTTTCGAAGCTGGCGCGGCCGTCCAGACCGCAGTATTGGCAGCGATAATCGTCGCGTTCGAGAATCTTCATGCCTTCTGGCATGGACACGGGTGAAGCCACCAGGGAAAGTGTTGTAAGGCTTAATGGCATGGGTACCTCCAGCGCGGAAATTTTCGAGAGCAGGGGGGAGCTTGCGACTTCCACTTGCTAGGACGAAGAACATAGGGCAGCGCAAGGTTGGTGTCAAGCGCGGAGGATCCATGAAATCGGAACGGCGCATCGTTACTTCCTGGAGGAGTAGGAATGTGTAAGTTTGAGGCGTCGAAGGCGAGAGTATAGATACTATTGCGGAGGGTAGTTCAGGCGGGACATGGGGCGACATTTTCAATTGGATGATGGGGGACGACGGGCCGCCGGATACAAGGGGAAGGCCGGAGATTGTGTTGTTCGCGCGATTGCGATCGCCACGGCACAGCCGTATCAGGAAATCTACGATCTGGTGAACAGCGCGGCAGTGTACGAGCGCACCGGCAAACGGAAACGTGGAAAGAGTAACGCGAGAACGGGCGTTTATAGAACCTCGATCAAGAGAGTGATGAAGTCCCTCGGATGGGTGTGGACGCCCACCATGCAGATCGGTTCAGGATGTACTGTTCATTTGCGCGCCGATGAATTGCCGGCGGGAAGATTGGTAGTCAGTGTGTCAAAACATCTGACAGCCGTGATTGATGGCGTGATTCACGATACCCATGATTGCTCGCGGCGCGGGACGAGATGCGTTTACGGCTATTGGCAACCCCCCGACGGCCGGCGTGTGCGATCTCTTGCGCCAAACGTCCCAACCTCCATAAAAAAGCCGGCGTCCAGCAACCAAGTCGAGAAACCCCGTCGTCGGAAGTCATTTCTCGAATGGCTATTCGGCTGATCTTACGCGCGCAAGCCTACATTTGGCCAGCCGTGGCTGCGGCGGCTTTGGTCATGTTGGCTGTCCACTCGGCGGAGCGGCGGGCCATCTCATCGGGGGCGACATCTTCGACGTGGGTGGCGATGCCCCAGCCATGACCAAAGGGGTCGGTGAACTTGCCGTAGCGATCTCCCCAGAACATGTCTACGACGGGCATGCTGACTTCGGCGCCAGCCGCTACCGCGCGGTTGAACACAGCGTCTACGTCAGGCGTGTAAAGAAAGAGATAGGAAGAGGCAATCGCACCGGGCGTGGGAGCCGCGGACATTCCCGGGAATTCGTCGGAGACGAAAATTACGGAATCACCGATGCGCAATTCGGCGTGCATAACCATGCCGTTGGGGCCGGTCATGCGGTTGATTTCAGTGGCGCCCAAGGCTTCTTTGTAGAAGTCGATGGCAGCGGCGGCGTTTTTACAGGTAATGGCCGGAGTAAGGGAATGGTATCCCTCCGGGATGGGTCGAACATTGTCTGGCATAAAGGCTCCTTGCAGAACTGGACGTTCGCGCGGCAAAGCGAGGGAGGCAAAGGCGGGGCGCGCGTGGGGGATTAGATACTCTACGGGCATAAGCATGTCAACTGTTGTAGGCGACGCCAAGAGCTTGCGGACAATTACTGTACGGTGACAGTTACGGTGGCCGTGGTCCGGCCGAATTCGTTGGTGGCGTAGAGGGTGTAGGTGGTGGTGGCCGAGGGAGTGACGACAGCAGTGCTGCCGCGAATCGCACCGATCTGTGGCGAAACGATGTAGTAGGAAGCACCAGTGGCCGACCAAGACAGTGTTACAGCGGTGCCTGCGGTGACGGGATTCGCGGTGCTGGTGGTGAAGCTCGAGATCGTTGGGGCGGAGCCTTGCGGAACGTTGGCGGAAGTGTAGACGGTGCCGAGGGCAACGACTTCGAAGTCAGAGGCCGTAAGCGTGGTGAGATTGTGGAGATCGTCGTTGTTCCAGTTATCGTCGGGGGTGCCGGTGATGTACATGGATGAGCCGTTGTCGGCCATGATCATGCCGTACTGCTTGAGAGCGGTGAGAATGACTTGGTTGGTGGCGGAGAAACTGGAAATATCAAAGCTGGATTTGAGACGCAGGCGCATGCCCATAGGCGCGGCGAACTGGGCGGTCGAGTTTGCGGCCCAGTGTGTGGCGGGCAGGACGAACGCAGCGACGCTGTTTTGGAGGGTGAAGCGGATGGCATGGGCGATTTGCCCGCTGGCGACCTCGTCATAGCGGACGAGCCCGGGGAAAATGGACAAGCCTGCGGCATCGGCGGAGGTCCAGGTTAGCGGGCGCTGATTGTAGTTCTGCAAATCCCAGACGGCAGCCGAACCTGCGTTCCACGTGCCGTCGGTGTTGACGCTGGAGCCGTAGAGTTCGTAGAGCCAGCAGTTGCTGTTGTCGAGGACAAGAACGTGACGGTCGCCTGTGCCAGGATTTGGGTAACCCTCGATGTTGGCGTTGGCCGGGATCGGCATGGGGCCGGGATCGCTTTCGTCCCCGTAAGCGTTGTAGAGAATGTTCACCGGCGATTGCGATGCGTCGACCACGGTATAGGGGATGCCCATATAGCTGCCTTGATATTCGCCGGAGCCGAAGTCGGGATGGAGCGGGACAGTGGTTCCAATGAAATTGATGTAAGAGTCGGAGTTAGGATCGACGGCGGCGGCGGAGATGTCCTGATTCCAGGCGTTGCTGGCGGGGAAGGGACGGAAGCCGTTGAGACTCGCGCCTGCGCCGACGGCCATGCCACTGCAGGCGCTGGCTTGCGTTGTGGAAGTGACCTGAAGATTGATGCCCGAGGAGGTGCTTTGCCCGGGGTTGGGATTGCTGACGGTGACAGCGAACACGCCGACAGTCGAGGTGGTTCCCGTGGCTGTGAGTTGAGTTGCAGATACAAAGCTTGTTGTGAGTGGCACGCCCGCGAGGAGGACTTGAGAGCCGCTGAGGAAATTGCTGCCGTTCACCGTGAGAGAAAGGGGGCCGACATTGATTGAAGTGGGCTGGATAGAAGTGAGCACTGGGGTTGGATTGAGTAAGTTGACGATGCTTGAGCCGCTGGCGGAAGCATCGGCGGTGCTAATCGCCTGAATTGTCACTGTATTAGGATTAGGCAAGCTGGCGGGTGCAGTGTAGTTGCCGGAAGAGGAGATTGTTCCGATTGTGGAATTGCCGCCGGAGATGCTGTTGACGGACCAGGTCACGGCAGTGTTGGTTGTGCCAGTCACGGAGGCGGCGAATTGTTGGGAACTTGCGGCGCGTACGTTGGAGGGATTTGGCGTGACGGAAACCTGAATGTTGCCGGAGGACGGCGGGTTCGGCGGAGCCGTTGGTGGAGTGGGCGAAGGGTGCGAACCGGAAACGCGGGCGCAACCTGCCTGCAGGCAAGCAAGTAAAGAAAGAAGAATCATGAAGTTGCGCCGCACGGAAGTGCCCTCCTAAGAAAACCTGCCCGGAGTGAATGGGATAAGACCCTTCGAGCCAGGGGCTTTGTTAGCAAGAATTATGAAAGATGGGGCGCCGGGAAACGACTGGCCGAGGGGACAAATTTGGTACAGCCCAATCCGGCGGACTGTTGTTTTTTACAGGCGCTATCGTCAATAAACCGTGATATGGTCCGCCGCGGACCCCGTTGTCGAACCCCTGAAAAAAAGACTTGGGAGGAATCGAAATGAATAAATACCTCACGGAATTTGTAGGGATGTTCTTCTTTGTTTTGACTGTCGGCTGCGCGGTCATAGGGAACAGCATAGGAGCGCTCGCGCCACTGGCCATCGGCTCTGTACTGATGGTGATGGTTTATGCCGGGGGACATATTTCGGGCGGGCATTTCAATCCAGCAGTGACGCTGGGGGTCTGGCTGCGAGGGAAGTGCGAGACCAAGGACGTCTTGCCGTACATGATTGCTCAGATTGCCGGGGCGGCGCTTGCGGCAGTGGTTGTGAAGTTTCTGAGGACGGGAACAGCAGTCACTCCGATGAGCCTGACGACTCTGCCTGCTTTGCTGGCGGAGTTCTTGTTTACGTTTGCTCTCGTTTTTGTTGTGCTCAACGTGGCGACGGCGAAAGGAACCACGCGGAATTCGTTTTATGGATTGGCGATTGGTTTTACGGTAGTAGTAGGGGCATTTGCGGTGGGGAATATCTCCGGCGGAGTGTTCAATCCCGCCATTGCCGTCGGAATCTCGGTCCTGGGATTGTCGGCCTGGTCGAACATTTGGATTTATCTGGTGGCGGATTTCGCGGGGGCGGCCGCAGCGGCCACGGTGTTCAAGGTTGTCAGTCCCGAAGACAAATGACGAATGGGCTGAGGCGGGCCCGGGGTGACAGCGCAAGTTAGATAGGCCGGAGCGCGTGGCCGGGTGTGGGTTTTGCTGAGGACGGACGTGATGAGATACGACTTTCTTGTGGAGACTTACGAGACGGAGCGCGTGAAAGTGATCAGCGTATGGAGCGAGTTTCGCGACACGGATATGGAGTTTCGGCCCAACGCTAAGGACCCGCGGGGGAGGAGCGTGCGGGAACAGATGATTCACCAGTGTGTGAGCGAGGATTTTTGGTTGCGCACCATGCTGGGAATCGATGTGGGCGAGCCGCCCTTGCCGGCGCAAGAGACGCGGCTGGAATTCATGAAACGTTATGCGGAACACAGCGCGAAACGGCTGGAGCAATTTCGGGCGAAGGACGAAGCGTGGTGGGAAGGTGACACGATGTTCTTCGAGGTAAAGCGCTCACGCGCGTGGGTGATGACACGCCGGATCGCCCACACGGCGCATCATCGCGGTCAGCAGATGGCCATGCTGAGAATGCTGGCGCATGATTTGCACAGCAACTATGGGCCGACGGCGGACACCGGAGGTTTAATGCAGACTCATGCGCCGACGATTTACGCGTACCCCAGCCTCGAGGTGCTGCTGCAAAGTGAGGCGAGCGGGGGGCACAAAACGGCGTTGCCGGGAGCCGGAGGTAAGCCGGTAACGGAACGCCCGTAACACGATTCCTTCGGGCGCCCGTCCCAGGAGTTTCGTTACGGCTTGCTTATGATTCCGCAAGCAATGCGTGCCGGGGCTGCGGTTCCCGTGCCGCCTGCTACCGCGTGGATTACGATCGCTGTTCCTCCGTTGCTGAAAACGGAGTGATCGTCGGTACCGAGGGTCACGTTCGGCGCGATTACGGAAACGTGCGCGGTACCGTCAGCGCTGACGATGAGCGAAAAATTCGGGATATCGCCGGCGGGGGCGCCATCGTGGTTGTGTTCAGCGCCGCCCGGATTGAAGTGCGGTCCGGCGGACTTAAAATCCGGCGGGTCGCACGAGGCAACTTGATGAATGTGGATGGAGTGTTCGCCCGGCGGCAGATTCTTGATGTCGAGCGTGATTTTGACGCCTTTCGGCGAGCTGGTAAGTTGGGCTGTCCCCACATTCTGGCCTTCGGTATTCTTGAACTCGACGGTTACTGGCTTGGAACTAGCGCGGCTGTGGGATTCCTGGGCCTGGGCGGCAGAAGCGAGGGCAAACACCAGACACACCCCGCATAGGATTGTTCTCATTGGGATTACCTCTCTCATTGTAGGTTTCGAAGGCCTTTGGGCACTGCGCGAAGCAGCACCCAACTACTCTAACTCGCCTGGCCTAAAGGTTATTCCGCGCTGTACAGAGTGCTGTACTCATTTAGATACGTGCTAGGCGGGGACCAGACTCCGGGGTCGGAGAGCGAAGCGAGAACAGCAGCCTAACGGGCGGAGGTGAAGTAAAGGTCTGCAAAAGAACCGGGCAACGGTAGTTAGTCGTTGCGATAGAGATCGGGATATTCCTTTTTCAGGTTGGTGAGTTTTGGCTGGTCGTTAATCATGATGTAGGGCTCATACGGATGATTCTTGAGATAGTCCTGGTGGTAATCCTCGGCGGCGTAGAAAGCCCGGAGAGGGACGACTTGCGTGACGATGGGCTGAGAATAGATCTTCGCGGCGTTTAGTTGCGCGATGTAGGCTTCTGCGATTTTCTTTTGTCCATCACTCGAATAGAAAACGGAAGATCGGTATTGCGTGCCGTAATCCGGACCCTGCCGGTTAAGCTCGGTGGGATTGTGGCCGACAGAGAAGAAGATCATCAGGATCTGTTCGTAGGAAATTTGCGAAGGATCGAAAACGACTTTGACGGATTCGGCGTGGCCGGTCTCGCCGGTGCTGACATCCTCGTAGTGGGCCGTCTTGGCTGCGCCGCCGGAATAGCCCGAAGTCGCGGAGACCACGCCTTTCAAATGCTGGAAAACGGCTTGAATGCCCCAGAAGCAGCCGCCGGAAAGAACGGCGGTTTCCTGCGCTTTTGCCGAGGCTAGCGGAGCGTCGACAGCGGGTTTCGGGAACGCCGTTTTAGCATTGACACGCCCGTCATTAGGCTTCGCCGTGGCCCATGCCAGGACGCCGATACCAGCACAAATCAATACAGCAATCAGAACAGCGCGCATGGTGTGGACTCCGCTCACAGCACTCCATTGAAGTATACGGCTGCCGCAAGAGATTGGATGTTTCGTGACCTCTATGCGTTGCGAGATGAAAGGGCCGCGGCGCTGGCGTCCTGCCTGACTTTTCTGAGAGATTCAGGCTTGGAACGGGAGTCAGCGCAAGGCATGATACTTGGGTCTGAAATACCAGCTTAGGAGAATTGGATGAAAATGCGGGTTTGCGCCGTTTCTGCAATCGGGGGTTTTCTGATTTTACCGGCGGGTCTTTGTGCTCAGATTACGCACGGGCAGAAGCCGGATCTTCCCGCGCCTTATGCGACAAAGTCGGCGGGCAATGGACCTCGCAACGAAGAGCCCCCTCCAGGTTTTCTTCCCTCGGTGCCTCAAGGATTCCGCGTGAATGTGTTCGCCGAAGGCTTCAAGGTGCCGCGCTGGCTTGCCGTTGCGCCAAATGGAGATATTTTCGTGGCGGAGACGGGAGCGAACCAAATTGTGGTGTTGCGCGATCCGCAGAACACGGGTGGGGCGCAACAGCGCGAAGTGTTCGCAACGGGAACCTCGCGCGTGTTTGGCATCGCGTTTAAAGATGACTATGTTTACGTGGGGAATATAAACGCGCTCGTGCGATTTCGCTATGACCCGAAAACCTCGAAACGGCTGGGCGAAGCGGAACCACTGCTAAAGCTCCCGAATAGTGGGGCGCATATTACACGTTCCGTGGCGATCTCCGCGGATGGCAAACACGTGTTCGTTTCCGTTGGCTCGGCTTCCAACATCAACCCGGGGGAGGATCCGATTCGTGCGGCGATTACGATTTGCGATCCGGACGGGAAGAACGCGCGGCTGTATGCCACGGGGCTGCGGAATGCCGTAGGATTGGCGATCGAACCGGTTACCGGCGCGGTGTGGGTGAGCGTGAATGAACGCGATGAGCTCGGCGACAACCTGCCACCGGATTATTTTACCTCACTGAAGGATGGCGGATTCTACGGCTGGCCGTACAGCTACATTGGCAGCAATGTCGATGACCGAGTGAAGCCGCAGAAGCCGGAGCTTGTTGCGAAAGCGATCATTCCGGATGTGCTGCTAGGCGCGCACGTGGCTCCGCTGCAGTTTTCGTTTTACACGGGAAAGCAGTTTCCTGAAAGCTATTGGGGTGGCGCGTTTATCGCGGAGCATGGTTCGTGGAACCGGGCGACACGGGCGGGGTATCAGATTGCGTTTGTCGCGTTCAAGGATGGGCAGCCCTCTGCTGATCCTGTGTCGTTCCTGACGGGTTTTGTGCCTGATCCAAAGGGGCGCGACGTGTCTGGCAGGCCGGTGGGAGTAGCAGTCGCTCCGGATGGGGCATTGCTTGTCTCGGATGATGGAGCGGGGAAGATTTACCGCATCTCGGCAGCGAAGTAAGACGGACGGGCTATATGCCCGGGCAAAACAGGGCGCAGCATTCCTTCGCCTGCGCGCAGGATAAGGTTTTGCCGCTACAAGGATCTCGGCGGGGCACCCTGAATTAATTCACGTTTAAGGTTAATGGAATGGGCGGCAACTGCAGCGGCATGCCGTTGGCGGACGTTGCCGATGGCGCGACTATAATTTTGGATTGCCCTTGAGGCGTTACGATCTGTGGCGGAGTTGTTATGCCCGAACTTCCACCGCCGCAGCCTACTGAAATCCAGATAACTCCCAACATTGCGAAAAGGATTGCTGCAGCGAAAGCGCCGGCGAGCGTGAGGCGTTTTGGCCGCGAACGCGAATCGTGTCTGGCACGGAAAGCCAGCAAGAAAAAAAGGATCACGCCAAGAGACAGACCGGGATCAGCGCGAAGAACCTGGAATGGCGTCGAACGAGGCACATCTGAGAACGGCAGGGGGACGCTCGCACCACCGCTGGTAATTACTGACACCACAAATGGAGAGGGGTTGCCGTTTGTGATTTGTAGTGTTGAAGGCCCCTGAATGGCGGCGCCAGAGGGTGCGCCGCTGTACGAAAGGGAAACGACGCCAGTGTAGCCTGCGCCGGGGGTTATCTGGAGACTGAACTGGGCGGTCTGGCCTGCTGAAACGGTTTCTGTTGTGGAACCGGAGGGAGCTGCGCCGATGGTGACGGCGGGGTTCGCATTGCCTCCAACGTTGATGACCTGCGGAGAATCGGACGCGTTATCGGTCATCGTGATGGTCTCGGAGCGTTCGCCGGCGGCGAGGGGCGCGAAAGTTACCGTGATGGTGCAAGCGGCTTTGGCGGCGATGGCTCCGTTGCAGGATGCATTCGTGGTCGTGAAGTCAGCCACGTTGTTTCCGCCAATGCTGACGGAAGAAATATTGAGAGTGGCTGTGCCGGAATTTGTGACCGTGACAGTAAGTGGGTTGCTGGTCGTCCCTTGGGTGATAGTGGCGAAGCTGACGGGGTCTGGCATCACAGTTACGGCGGGAGCGGGCGGCGGCGGGGCCACAGCGGCGCCCGTAAGCGTCACGGATTGCGGGCTGCCAGGTGCGTTATCGGCAATCGAGAGCACGGCCTGTTGGGCGCCGCTGGCGGCCGCCGAAGGCGCGAAGGTTATGTTGATGGAGCAGAATTTGTTGGGTTGAAGGACGGAAGGAGTTTGGCAGGTGTCGGTTTCCACGAACTGGGTGGAGTTGGCGCCGGACAGGGAAACGGAATTTACATCGAGAGCTTCGCCGCCATTGCTGGAGAGAGTGACGATCTGCGGCAGGCTCGAAGCGCCCGCCTGGATGGAGCCGAAGGAAAGATTGGTTGCCGAGAGAGATGCCGACGGGCCGCTGATGCCTTGTTGTCCCGGGGGAATGCTGAAGGAGAGAAAACCGGCTATTTGCGGCACGGCGAACGGAGAGTTGGCGGTCTGAAGGAAGTAGCCGGTTTGCGGATCGACAGTGTAGGCGATTGCAGTGTTTTGGTCCGTGCCAAAGCCGTAGTCAAAAGAACCGGTTGGGTCGGCGTAGTAAGCGGGGATCGAAGTGAACCCCGGGAGAGGGGAGCTGGCGGTCTCGGTAAGCGCACCCGTTTGCAGGTTCACGGAATAGATGTTGACGACCTCGGGAGCATCGAGATCGGAAGTAGCCACGTAGAGAAATGCTCCGGTGCTGTCAATCCAGAGGCCGTTGGGGTAGTTGTATTGAGGCAGTTGGAGGTTGCCGGCAAGTCCGTCTCCGCCAATTCCGAGTAGCTGAACGATGCCGAACTCGAGGAGATTATCCTGCGTTCCAGTTACGTAGTAACGGCCCTGGGGGTCCATGGCAAAACTGTCGCCGCGTTGGGAAAGGGCGGCGTTTGCTTGAAGCCCCGCGATAAGGCCGGTCTGCGCATCGATGGACAGAGCTTGGAACTCCGAACCTTCCATGATCGCGATGTTCGAGGACTGGGGGTTTGGTCCCATGAAGATGAGAAAGTTCTTGTTATCCGGTGGCTGGGCGAAACCTATCGCTGTGGAGTCAAGCTCCGTGGCTGAGCCTGCAACGGGAACAAGCCCGGGGCCGCCGAGGGTGCAGGCGGTCGACGCCGGTGAGATCGCAAATGTCTCGACCAAGCCGTCGCCCGGGTCTTGTCCGACGCGGTCGACTACCGCAAGGAATTGTCCTGTTGGCTCGACGGCGATGTAAGCCGGCTGATCCGTGACGGACGAAGCGAAAGGCGAGCAGGCGACCTCTTGATAGGCGCCTGTGGTGGAATCCGTGATTTGGTACATGTGAACGCTGTTGGTACCGATGGCAAAGAGGTAGCGGCCCTGGACGTCGATTGCCAACGATTGATTGGCGGTAGTGAACGGCGAACCCGCGACCGGCGTGAGTGCGCCGGTTTGATCGTTGCGGACGGCTACGGCACCCGCGGACGAGAACACTAACGGTTGCTGGAGCTGGGCGCTGGCGGAGGGGACGATCGAAAGTGCCCAAGTGAGGGCGGCAAGAATTATTAGAATTTTCAAATATTGCGTTGCGCGCGAGCGGGGAACCTTGTGAGAATGACGACGGAAATCGCATGTTTGGGCCATGTGTCTTCCTTGGCCGTCGAAAATAGCGGCACCTCAATAAATCCAAGAGGGAAACGTTTGCGAATCCAAGGTATGCTCGAAAAAGTGCGGCGTCAACAAAATATATCAAATGATTTACTGAACTGAACGGTTCATAGGAGGCTGTTTCGTGGCAGGTTTGGCCCAGGGATCGATTGTTAGAAAATACTAATGTTCAGAGGAGGCGCGGTACGGTACTTCGCGGAACTTATGCAACCAGCACAACTTGACTTGGAAAAACTTCCGTCTTCAAACGGCAGCCATCTCGTCACTCGTCTCAACGGGAAGCTGAGCCTCGAGACGGTTCACAACTTCATTCAGGCGCTGCGGCCGGAGCCTGCCGCGCACCTGGTGCTCGATATGAGCGGAGTGTCCTTTCTCGACTCGGCGGGAGTCGGGGCGCTGGTGTCGCTCTTTGTCCACCGGCGCAATAACGGGCAGTCGTTTGCGATCGCGGGTCTCACGCAACAGGGCATGGCGGTGCTGCAGGTGGCTGGCCTCGTGAAGTTGCTGCCGAACTTTCCCAGCGTCGAGGCCGCCCTCGCCGCAAAGAATTGAGCCGCTTCCCTTAGAATTCCGGATCGGCGGCGAATTGGAAGTAAGGTCAACTCGCCAGGCCCCCCTCCCCGGTTTTTTTGTAACTGCGGATTCTAAAGGACTTTAAGTGCTGCGTTTCAGAACTGCGGATTCCAAAGGGCTTACAGGCGCTTTTTTGTAAGTGCGGATTCTAAAGAAGTTAGGAGAAAATTGCCCAGGTTCTCAGATTGAGCAGGCTTACTTCAGAACTAGCAACTCCTCGGAATTACTCACCCAATATAGTAGCACAAAGTATAAAAATGTCAATGCCAGGATTTTCTGGCGTGGGGTTTTTGACACGGGAAGGGCCGTGTCGGCGCCTCGGCGTGCAAGCGCGTTCCAAATTGGAACGGTCGGACGCCTGGGCACGAATCGGGCGCAATGAATTGCGCCCCTGCAAACAAGGGCAAGACGGGCGCAGCATGCTGCGCCACTTCAGAGGAAAAGAAAGACGGGCACGGCATGCCGTGCCCCTACGAGGTTTGCGGAGGATGGGATGCGGATGAGTTTAGCGGTGGCGCGAGGGAGGCGAGAGGTGCGGCCGTGCGATTCCCGGCGAGATTTGCTTCGCTGGTATACTCGCGCGCATGGACAACAAGTCTAGATTTGAGCTACAGGATGTGGAGTATCAACGGCGGGTGCGGGACAGTTTCGAGCGGCAGGGATTGATGAAGCATCTTGGGGCGGAGTTGGTTTCGCTGGAGCCGGGTGAGGCGGTGATTCGGGTGCCGTTTCGCGGGGAGTTGACGCAGCAGCATGGCTATTTTCATGCTGGGGTGACGGGCGGCATTGCGGACAGTGCTTGCGGGTATGCCGCTTATACGCTCATGCCGGCGGACTCGTCCGTGCTAACCGTGGAATACAAGATGAACTTGCTTGCGCCCGCGGATGGTGATGAGTTGATCGCGCGGGCTCGCGTGGTGCGCTCCGGGAAGACTTTGAAGATTTGCACGGCGGACGTTTTTGTTAGGAAGGGCGCAGCGGAGAAGCACTGCGCGATGATGCTTTCGACGATCATGTGTTTGGCGGGGAAGCCGGATCGGCCGCGCTAGGCTCGCATTTGTCGGGACCTTTGTCGATGATCGGAGAAGAAGGCGCCTTACAATCTTGCCGCCGGGCAAGTTGGGGCGCAATGAATTGCGCCCCTACGAAGGAAAGGCAAGACGGGCACGGCGTGCCGCGCCCCTACGGTTCGCGAAGGATGCGGATGAGTTCGGCGGCGGCGTGGGGGAGGCGGGCGCCGCGGCGCGAGACCAGGTAGACGTGGCGCGGCATGTTCATTTGGCGGACCTTCACTTCTTTCATCCAGCCGTGCTCGATTTCCCATTGCACGCACATGCGCGGCACGATGGCCACGCCCATGCCCATTTGCACGAAGCGCTTGATGCTTTCGATGGTGGGCATTTCGATGGGCATTTTCAGTTCGGTGCGGTTTCGCGCGAAGAGTTCGATGACGCGGCGGCGAAAAGGAGATTCGACGCTATGGGCGATAAAGTCTTCGTTGCCGAGATCGGCGACGTCGACTTCGCGCCTTTTTGCCAGAACGTGTTTGGGGTGCACCACCAGGGTGAGCTCGTCCTTACGAATTTCCGTGGCTTGCAGTTGCGGTTCTTGCGGGACGTAGGACACGGCGCCGACGTCGAGGCGGTAATTCAGGACTTCGTGCGGAATGTCGCGGGAGAACATGCGATGGACGCGCACGAAGACGCCAGGATGGAGTTGGCGAAAGGTGGCAAGGGCCGGGAGGAGGGCGTGGATGGAGCTTTCGTTTACGCCTAAGGAGAGCTCGCCGCGGCTCAGGCCTTCCAGCTCGCTAAGTCCCTTTTTTACTTCATCGCGGAGATTGATCAGGCGTTCGGCGTAGTCTTGCAGAAGAGTTCCGGCATCTGTCAGGCGCACCGGGCGGGCGCCCCGGACGAAGAGGGGTTGGCCTAGTCCGTCTTCGAGTTTGCGAATCGTCAGGCTAACCGCAGGCTGCGTGCGGTAGAGGCGCTCTGCGGCGCGAGAGAAGCTGCCTTCCTTGGCAACCATAAGAAATACCTGGAGTTCGCCGAGATCCACGACTTTTCGCCTCATGGCCAGTATAAGGCAGGATTATCAAAAGCAGAACAAAGATAAATTTGACCGTGAGGCGGTCTTCTGTCCTACTACTACCCTAGGGGGACTCCATGGACTCCGTACGGATCTTCGATACGACGCTGCGCGATGGCGAGCAATCGCCGGGTTTCTCGATGAATACAGAGGAAAAGATCCGCATGGCGCGGCAGCTCGCGGCGCTGGGCGTGGACGTCATCGAGGCGGGGTTTCCCATTTCATCGCGAGGCGATCTGGAGGCCGTGCAGCACGTGGCGCGGGAAGTGCGAAGCGTACCCATTGCGGCGCTGGCTCGAGCCAAGAAGCAGGACGTTGAGGCCGCCATTGAAGCTCTCGAACCGGCGGCGGCGCCGCGGTTGCACATTTTTCTGGCGACTTCGGATCTGCACCTTCGCGTCAAGCTGAATATGACGCGCGAGCATGCGCTCGAAGCGATTAGCTCGATGATTCGGCTGGGGCGAAACCATGTTGGGGAAGTGGAGTTTTCGGCGGAAGACGCGGGGCGCACCGATATTGGATTTCTCTGCCAGGTTTGCCAGGTCGCGGTGGATGCTGGCGCTACCATTTTGAATTTGCCGGATACCGTTGGTTATGCCGTGCCGGATGAATATGGAGCGATGTTTGAGCAGGTTCGCGCACATCTCGACGATCCGCAGGGAATTACGTTGAGCGCGCACTGTCACGATGATTTGGGTCTGGCAGTTGCCAATTCGCTGGCCGCAGTTCGCGCGGGCGTGCGGCAAATTGAATGCACGGTCAACGGAATCGGCGAGCGGGCGGGGAATGCGGCCTTGGAAGAAATTGCCGTCGCGCTGGCCGTGCGCAAGGAAAGTTTTGGCGTGACCACGAATATCAAGCTGGACGAGCTGTTCAAATCGAGCCGCATGCTGACGGAAATTACCGGCGCCGTGGTGGCGCCGAACAAGGCGGTTGTGGGTGCGAATGCATTCGCCCACGAAGCTGGCATTCACCAGGATGGAATCATCAAGAATCCGCTGACGTACGAGATTATGTCGCCGGAGTCGGTGGGAGTGCCTTCGCGCTCGTTTGTGCTGGGGAAGCATTCCGGGCGGAATGCGCTGAAGGTGAGTCTGCGCACCCTCGGCTATGAACCGAGCGAAGAGGAACTGGCGGAGTGCTATAAGCGCGTGACCACGCTCGCGGATGAAGCGAAGCAAGTGCGGCCGCGCGATTTGGTGGCCATTGCGCATGAAGTGATGCGGCGGCGGCCTGCGGCAGTCGCGGCGGAGGCGAGTTCCGCAGCTTAAGAGATGTACGGTAATTGGTGATCCAGATGAAGAAGACCATTGTTCTTTTGCCGGGAGACGGCATCGGACCGGAAGTTACGCGCGCGGCGGCGACGGTGCTGCGCGAGTGCGCGAACGAATTCAACCACGAATTTGATGTGTACGAGTATCCGATCGGCGGCGCGGCGATTGATGCCGCGGGCACGCCGCTTCCTAACGAAACGCTGGATGCCTGCCGGAAAGCGGACGCGGTTTTTCTTGGAGCGGTTGGCGGAGCAAAGTGGGATTCGCTTCCGGTGGGGAAGCGGCCCGAGAGCGGGCTGCTCGGTTTGCGCAAGGGCATGGGGCTTTATGTGAATGTGCGTCCGGTGAAGGTGCTGGAGCCATTGCGCGGAATTTCTCCGCTGAAGCCGGAGCGTCTGGGCGATCTGGATATCGAGATTGTGCGCGAGCTTGCAGGCGGAATGTATTTCGGCGAGCGAGGGAATGTTACGGAAAATGGCGTCGAACGCGCTTGGGACACGGAATCGTATTCCACGCCGGAGATCGAGCGCATCGCGACGTTCGCGTTTGCGCGCGCGGAGAATCGCTCGCGGCGCGTCTGCTCGGTCGACAAAGCGAATGTTTTGATGAGTTCGCAGCTGTGGCGGCGGACTGTCGTTGCGATGAGCGGCGTCTACTCTTCCGTGAAGCTCGAACACATGTATGTGGACAACGCGGCGATGCAGCTCACGCTGAAGCCTTCGCAGTTTGACGTAATGCTAACAAGCAACATGTTTGGCGACATTTTGAGCGATGCGGCCGCTGCGCTGGTCGGCTCCATCGGTCTGATTCCTTCGGCGAGTTTTGGGACGGGCGCCCCGCTCTTCGAGCCGATTCACGGCTCCGCGCCGTCGCTGGTGGGCACGGATTCCGCTAACCCAGTTGGGTCGATCCTTAGCGCCACGCTGATGTTGCGCGATGCGTTTGGGCTTTCGCTCGAAGCGGATTGGGTCGAGCAGTCGCTGCACCGCGTTCTCGCCGGCGGCTACCGCACCGCGGATATCGCCCAACCGGGCGCGAGCACTATCGGAGGATCGGTCTTCGCCGAGATGCTGCGCGAGGAAATGCAGCGCACGCTGGAGCACGCCGAGCGGTATGGCTGGGGCGTTTAACGCTGGCCCTGCCGCAAGTCTCACCCGGGGGCTCCCCTTTGCCCAGATTTAGCTTTGCGTCCCCCCGGGGCCAAAACGCAGTAAGATTGCCATCATGTCCGCTCCTGTTCATTCTCGGTGGCTGCTCCTTATGGGGACTTCGGCCGCAATGTTGGGAGTAATTCTGTATTTTCAGCTTGGCAGGATCGTAGAACTTCGCGTCAGCCTTACGGTTGTCAACCTCGCGTCGATCTTGAGCTTCTCCATGACGATGCTCGGACTTTTGGCGACACTGATCGGTGGCGCCATGTGGGCTCGTCGCGCCCCACTTATACACTTGCTTTGGTCGGGAATATCGGTGGGACTAGCGAGTCTCTTGCTCGGCTTGTTTGGGGACATCAACGTTCACGGACCGACCGGTATCTTGGTATTTGTAGTGCTTGCGGGTGCATTGGCCTGCGTCCTGATTTTAGTTATAGGAGCCGGCCGTCTAGGTCAGGCCAAAACACAAAATGGCTGAACGGCGGCTCCTAAAATCCACGCCTTAAGAGGCCGCCAGCCTTGCGATAACCCGCTGAGGATGCTACTTTTACACTTTCTCATGCAGCCGACGCCCCCAGGTCGGGGTACACACATGGGTGTGGAGGCGGGCGGCCGTTTGCCATTCGATCCTGAATGAAATAATTTAGGGTGCGAATCATTATTCAAACTTTCAGCGCAGATATACTTCACCTGGCAAGAACGGCCGCGCATTGGCCGGTTATCTCAAATGGCTGACCCAGCTACCAACTCGAAACGCGTGACCCGCGATACGGCGGCGCGCCCGGTGACCTACTGGCGCGTCGAGGGCTCCTTGCTTGAGCTGGGGGCTATGCGCCCGGTGTGGTTTTATACATGGAATGCGCAGAGCTTTGCCGAGCGCTGGCGGCGTCGAGCGGGAATCGCGTGGATTACGATTACCCGGCCCATCGATTATGCGGTAAACCGCACGCTTGCCACGAGACTGCTGCACACGCTGCTGCGCGGCGTTAGCCGCGACCGGCTGGACCTTCTGGGCGAGGAGTATTTTCACTACGTGCTGAAGCCACAGCTTCGCCGCGAGTCTGTCGAGAAATTGCTTGAGGCGGGGGAGAACGGCGAGCGGATTGTACTTGTCGGACAGCTCCTGGATCATATTTTGCGGCCGCTGGCGCAGCACCTCGGCGTCGAATCGTTTATTTCCAACCGCATGGAATTTCGCGATGGGTACGCCACGGGACGTCTGCTCGACCCGGTCGTGCGTCCCCGCGGACCATTTGCGTGGCTGACTAGCGGTGCTACGGATGGCCGCATCGCGCGCGAGAAATTGTTGCGGCAGCTCGGCTGGAAGAAGAAACCGGCACAATTGGAAACCGCTGTGCAAACGGCGGTGCGTCCCGCCCTTCCCGCAAGCAAGTCCGTCACGCTTTTTGACGGAGCGCCACGCACCGGTCCTCTCTCGGTTCGGGATACTCTCGCGAATCGCCACATCCTGCTAATCGGAGTAACTGGGTTTATTGGCAAAGTGTGGCTAGTCGATCTGCTCGAAAATATCCCCAACATTGGAAAGATTACGCTGCTGATTCGCCGAAACAGGACGACTTCGGCGCAGAAGCGTTTTCAAAAAATTATCGAGGAATCGCCGGCGTTCGACACGCTCCAGGAGAAATACGGACGCAAGCTTGGCACGCTGCTCGAGGACAAAGTGGAAGTCGTCGAAGGCGATGTGGGCGAGCCTGGGTTGGGTTTGGATGCGGCCACGCAAGCGCGACTGGCAAAATCGCTCGATTTGGTCGTGAACAGTGCGGGGCTAACGGATTTCAATCCGGACTTGCGCGATGCGCTTGCTTCCAACGTGGATTCCACACTGCACCTGCTGAACTTTTTGCGGAAGTGCGACCACGCCGGGCTGATGCACCTCTCCACTTGTTACGTCGTGGGTATGCGCGACGGGCGCGTGACCGAAGTGTTGCAGGACAACTACAATCCGGCGCGCGATCCGGCATTCAACGCCGAAAAAGAAATTGCTTCGCTACGCGAAACTATCCGCCACGTTGAAGAGCGCGCCGAAAGCCCGGAACTCACGAAAGCTTTGAAGCGGCAGGCCCTAGGACGTGGCGGCGATCCCTCGGCGGTGCCTGCGACGGAATTGGATGGCGTGTTGAAGCGCAATCGCCTGCGCTGGGCACGCAACCGGCTGGTGCGCATCGGCCTCCGCCGCGCGCAGCACCTGGGCTGGCCGAATACATATACGTTTACGAAAAGCCTCGGCGAATCCATTCTCGCTCGCAGCAGTGGCGAATTGCCTATCGCGATTGTGCGGCCATCGATTGTGGAAAGCTCGGAGCGCTCTCCGTTCACTGGATGGAACGAGGGGATCAACACTTCCGGGCCGCTGTCGTACTTGTTGGGCACGAATTTCCGGCAGCTGCCTTCGAACGAGCGCAAATGTCTCGACGTAATTCCCGTGGACATGGTTTGCCGCGGCATGACGCTGATCGCGGCGGCGGTGATTTCGCGGAAGCATGCGCGGATGTATCAGCTGGCCACCTCCGCGATCAATCCCGTGAACATGGGCCGCAGCATCGAGCTTACGGGCCTGGCTCACCGCAAACATTACCGTACCCAGCAGGGAATCGAGCACTGGCTCAAGGTGAAGTTTGAAACGATTCCCGTCTCGAAGCAACGGTATGAGAGATTGTCGATTCCGATGCAGAAGGCGGTCATCTCGCGCATCAACCGCGCTGCAGTTTCGCTGCACATGAAGAAAGCTCCGCTGGCCAAACAAGAGCGCGATCTCATTCGCGCCGAAAAGCTCATCGAGCTGTACGAGCCGTTTATTCTTCACAACGAGCACGTCTTCGAATGCGAAAACGCCCGTCTGCTTTCGGCGGCGCTTTCGCCAGAAGAAAAACTGATTTTTGATTTTGCTCCCGAATCAATCGACTGGTGGGACTACTGGATCAACGTGCACATTCCCGCGCTGCGCCGCTGGTGCTATCCCTTGATGGAGGGCCGACCGCTCGAGTCGCGCGCCCCTCGTGAACTGGATTGGTCTCCTGAACATGCCCGGGCCGCTGTTGTTTCTAACTCCGCGCCGCCGTCAGCGCCGGACCCACTATGGCGATCTTCGTAACCGGCACGACCGGATACTTGGGCAGCTACGTTGCCGCGGGATTGTTCACCGAACACCGCGACACCCTGAATCTTCTGGTTCGCGCGAAGAGCGACAAGGAAGCGCGCGAGCGATTGTGGGCTTCTCTGCAGCTCCATTTTGGATTCAGAGAATTTTGCCAATATGTTGGCTCGCGCGTGCGAATCTTTCGCGGCGACCTGACGAGTGAGCGTTTCGGCTTAGGCGACGACGAATACCATGCGCTGGTCGACACCACCGATTCCATTATTCATTGCGCCGCTTCGCTGAACCGCAAATCGGAGCGGCAGTGCCTCAACGTCAACTTGCGAGGCGGCCTCGAGGTGATTCAGTTGGCCCGGCGCGCGCAGAATCGCAACGGCTTGCGGCGATATTCGCATGTGTCGACCGTTGCGGTCGCGGGGAAGCGCCGGAACGAAGTCGTAACGGAAGACGCGGCCATCGATTGGGCGCGGTCGGACTACGACCCCTACGCGCGCACAAAAAAATTCGGCGAGCACATGCTGCACCAGCTCCTCGCCGACGTGCCGCACACGGTTTTCCGGCCTGCGATTGTCCTGGGGGACAGCCGCCGCCCGGAGACCTCACAATTCGACATGGTCCAGGCGTTTGATGCTCTCGTGCGGCTGCCTGTTCTTCCACTGCGTCCTCGGGATAAAATCGACATCGTGCCGGCAGATTACGTCAGCAAAGCGATCGTCGCGATTCATCAGAAGGCCGAACTGGCCCACGGGATTTATCATTTGTCGTCTGGCACGGGGTCGCAGACATACAAGGAATTGACGGATGCGCTCGCGGAAGCAGGCGGCTGGCGGCGTCCGGCGTATTGGCCCTGGATGGGCGGCACGTTTTCCGGTACGGTGAATTGGCTTTCGAACCGGAAAGGCTCCGTCGCCCACGGAGCATCCCTCTTGAAAGTATTTTGGCCTTATCTGGACTGGAACACGGTGTTCGACAATTCCCGCGTTGTCGCCGAGTTGGGGGAAGCTCCCGCAAAGTTTTCGACGTACGCCTATCCTCTGCTGAAATTCAGCCGCGAAAACAAGTTTCGCTATCCGGCAAAGCCGTGGCCCGAAATGAGTATTGACACGCCGGAAAAATCCGCAGTTGCCGGGAGCGCTCGCGCATGACGGACTTTCTTCTTGTTGCCTGGGTCAGCGCGCTGATCGAGATCAGGCGACTGGGCTGGACCTTTGGGCTGGGCCAGCGCTGGACTCCGGGAGAAAAACTGCGTCTGCTATTTGCTGGCTACAACGGCACTCGGAACACCGGCTCGGACGTGCGCGTGCAGGAGATGCTGCGGCAAGTGCGGCATGTGCTCGGCGCGGAGAATGTCGACTTCCGCGTGATGACGCAAAGTTTCGATCGCACGCGCGGTTATTTCGATGGGACTCAGCAGGTTTATCTTCCCGATGTGTTTCCGCCATTCTTGTTTCGCGAGGTGCGCCAAAATCATGGCGTGATCGCGTGCGAAGGCTCGATGTTTAAAAGCAAGTTCGCCAATGCGCTTACCACGATGATGATTGGCTCTCTGGGTCTGGCCTCCGCGGAGAACAAGCTTTCGCTTGGCTATGGCGGCGAAGCGGGCCACATGGATGGGCTCATTGAGTGGATGTGTGAACGCTATGTTCACGATTCTCTGGTGATCACGCGCAACGAGGAATCGCAGAAGCTTCTCAGTTCTTTGCGCATTCCCACGGAACTCGGAACGGATACCGCATGGACGTTCGAGCCGCATCCGCCTGCGTATGGCCGCAAAGCTCTGCGCGATGCGGGGTGGGATGAGAAAACTCCCGTACTCGCGGTTTGCCCGATTCATCCATTCGTCTGGCCGGTGAAAGCTTCCGTTGGAAAATATCTGGCGCGCGTTACCACCGGCGCGTACAAGGACAGCCAGTACCGCACAGTTTATTTTTTCCAGTCGGGCCCGGAAGTCGAGAAAAAATACCGCCACTACATCAACGGTTTCATCAAAGCGCTCACCTCGTTTCGCCAGCGCCATAATGTCTTTCCAATTCTTGTCGCAATGGAACGGCTGGACGCCGTTGCTTGCCGCGATATTGAAAAGGCCCTCCCGGGCCTCCCAGTTTTCACGTCCGATGACTATGACATGTTCCAGATCGTCTCGATTGTTCGGGCCGCAACTTATATGGTTTCCTCGCGCTACCATGGAATTGTGACTTGCATGCCGAGCCTCGTGGCTTCCGCAGGAGTCACGATGGACGAGCGCATCCGCAATCTCATGCGCGAGCGCGGGCACCAGCATCTCCTGCTGACCGTCGACGATCCAGATCTCGAGCCCAAGCTTATAAAGATGATGGACACACTAGTGGCGGAGGCGGATTCTGTTCGCGACGGCATCGGAAAAACTGTCGTCCGCAATCTCAAAGTCATGGCGCGCATGGGTACTTTTCTCGAGGACGCGATGCGGCGCACGTACCCGGAATTCCCGCTCCGTTCCGGAGTTCTCTCGTGGGAGGACTATCTTCCGCCTTTGAATGACACTTTGTTGCAACTTGTCGAACGCTACGATTCCTCTGCCGCTGTGCCGCAACATTCTGTTGCTGGAACTGCTTCGCGGTGATGCCCCAATCAGCGCCCATGCCGAATTTCCTCGAAGATATTTTCGCGCAACTGAAAAAAGCCGATAGCCGCGTCGTGCTGCGCGAAATTCACGGAGAGAAGTTCGTCAGCGTCTCGGGAAGGGAATTGCTCGAGCAGGTGCAGCGTGTGCGGGCACATCTGCGGCGCACGGGGCTTCAGCCCGGCGAGCGTTGCGCACTGCTCGCACCGAACTCCGCACGGTGGGTCGCGTTCAATCTCGCCCTGCTGGCGGAAGGCGTTATCGTCGTGCCGCTCTACGCGCGGCAGGCGCCGGCCGAATTGGCCGCGATGATGAAAGATTGTCTGCCAAGATTCCTGTTCACCAGTGATGTGGCGTTGGGCGAGGCCGTCGCGAAGGAATTACCGCCGCAATGGTCGAATGCGCGGAGACTTGTCCTCTTTGATGACGTTTTGCGAGAAGCCGCTTCGGAAGCGGCGGCGCCCGAAGGTCCGATTGCTCGTTCCGATGCGGATTTCGTCACCATCATCTATACGTCTGGGACGTCTGGAGAACCGAAAGGCGTTTGTCTGAACGTCGGCAACGTGACGTACATCATTTCCTGCGCACGCGAGCGATTCGATCTGCTCATGGGGGAGACGCACGAGCCTGACAGAGTCTTCCACTATGGTCCGTTCAGCTTCGCGGCATCGTGGATCCTTTTGCTTACGTGTCTCTCGCGGGAAAGCGTTGTGACATTGTCCACGGATCTAACCAAGCTCGCGGACGAAATCCGGCTTGCATCGCCACACTACTTCTTGAACGTGCCGACGTTGCTTGAGCGTGTCCGCCGCAGCGTGGAGGAGGCACTATCCAAGCGCGCCTCACCAATACGGTCGCTTTATGCCAAGGCACGTGAGGCATGGGTGCGCAGACACGTGGGCCGTGGGCGTGCGACGGATGCTTTATGGCTGGGCCTCGGCCGAAAATTTATTTTCAGCAAAATTAAAGAACGGTTTGGCCCGAACATTCGCGCGCTGATTTGTGGATCGGCACCGCTGGCTCCGGAAACGCAGCAGTTTTTTCTCATGCTGGGCATTCCGGTTCTACAGGCCTATGGCCTTACTGAGACGACCGCCATCTGCACTCTGGATGATCCTCGGGTTCCCGTTGAGCCCGGCTACGTGGGAACAGCGGTGAACGGCATCGAGATGAAAGCCGGCGAAAACGAAGAGATTGTTGTGCGCGGCCCGAATATTTTTCCGGGTTATTGGAATCGGCCCGAAGAATCGGCGCGCGTGCTGAAGGACGGCTGGTTTCATACCGGGGATCAAGGCGAAGTGAATGAGCGCGGCAATTGGCGGATCATCGGCCGCATCAAGAACCTGATCGTGCTGAATTCGGGGCACAAGATTACTCCCGAACCGATAGAAGAAAAGCTCGCGGCACTGCTTCCTGATGCGCTGCACATCGTCGTGGTGGGAAATGGACACGGTTTTCTGTGCGCGCTCGTGATGGGCGCTGTCGAGCGAGCCAGAGTGCAGTCGGCTTTGGACATATTGAATGCTGAGCTTCCGCATTATCGCCAAATTCGTAATTTCACCGTGCTCAGCGAGAACCTAACTCCTGAAAGCGGGCTTCTGACGGTTATGGGCAAGTTGCGCCGTGATGCCATTAATGCGCGGTTCGCCGCCGAAATCAGCGCGATGTATGCTGAGGCACTGGAAAGCAAAGCGGCCGCCGGGAGCACGGCGTGAAGTCGTTCCAAGGGCAGGCCCTTCGCTGGGAATGGCGCGATGGCGTAATCGAATTGGTGCTCGATCGTGAGCCTGCAAACGAAATTGGGCTTGCGATGTTGGAAGAGTTGGAAAAATTTGTTGCTGCCATAAGTACGCTTGCGCCAGAGACCTCTGCGTGCATCATTTACAGCGAACGCAAGCACGGTTTTTCCGCAGGCGCCGACCTTCGCGAGCTTTACCATGGCGCCGCCCAGCTCCCCGAAAAAGAGCGCGTTTCCGGCGTGCGCGCTTTTCTGGAGCGAATTCACGCGGCTTTTAACGCTATCGATGCCGCGCCTCTCACGACGATCGCGGCCGTCCACGGAGTATGCTTCGGGGGCGGCTTCGAACTCGCCCTCACTTGCGACATCATCGTGGCAGACAAAATGGCGCGTTTTGCGTTTCCCGAATTGCGCCTCGGCTTGATCCCCGGATTCGGCGGCATCCCGCGGCTGAAGCGCGACCTGGGCAATGCATTTATTCGTGATCTTCTCTTGACGGGCCGCAGCATCAACGCCACCCGCGCGCAAGCCGTGGGGCTGGTTGCGCAGCTCGCTGCCGAAGGGGAAGCTCTCCGGATCGCACGGGCTACAGCGGCTCAAATCGTCAAGTTTGACAGTGTCACGCGCGCGGCTGCCAAAAAGTTCATCAAGCCCATTCCGTACGAAGAACTGCGCCATGAGATCGATCTGTTCTGCGAGCTGTTTGCGAGGCCTACGGTCATGGCCGCGCTCAAGAAATTTGTTGAGTCCACCGACGCGATGCCGTATTTGCCTTGAGCAGTTCTTTGGGCTTTGTCGGGCTCAGCTGCGGGCCCTGCGTTTTCTTTCTTTGCGCGGAAAATGGTAAATTTAGACTTCCATGCGAACGCTTGAGCAAACCACCCAGGAAGTCCTCGATCTGGCGTCGAAGCACTTCAGTGTGCCTGCGGGTTCGCTCGCGGCGGATGACGATTTTTTCAGGAAGCTCGGCATTGACAGCTTGCAAACGCTTGAGATGTTAAGCCGCCTCGAAAATCATTTCGGCGTTGAATTGCCCGACTATGAAGTGCAAGGCGTAAGCGACTTCCGCACCCTCGCTTCGCGGATTCAATCCCGCCTGTAATGCTGGACCTTTCGAAATACCAATCCATCGGCGCCGCGCTGAAGGATGCGCTCGAAGAATTTTCTAATGAAGTGTGCCTGATCGAGGCCGACCGCGAAAAGGAAAAAGAGCGGCTGACCTATCGCAATTTCAAAGAGCGCGCACAACCGGTCGCGAAGGCGCTTCAAGACGCAGGCTTCGCCGCGGGCGGTCGCGCCAGCATCATCATGACGAATCAGTCCAAGTGGCTGATTTCGGCTTACGCGATTTTTTACAACGGCGGCGTTTTGGTTCCGCTCGATTACAAGCTCACGCCGGATGAGCAGTGGCAACTGCTCCGGCACTCCGGCGCAAAAATTCTAATCACCGAATATCCGATTTGGCGCCAAATGAGCGTGGCGGCGGGCCGCACTGCCGCAACGAACGTGAGTACCGTTCTGGTGACCGAAGCGCCCAAGAACGCCGAACTCGCCGGGGCGCAACGATGGGGAGAGTTTCAGAGCAGCGGCGAGCCAGCTTTCGTTCCGCGCACGCGGAAGGACGTAGCGTGCATCGTTTATTCCTCAGGTACCGGCGGCCGTCCCAAAGGCTGCATGATGACGCACGAAAACTACCTGGAGCAGTGCGTCGCGCTCACGTCCCTCTATCCTTTTGCGCCGGGTGTGCGCTACCTCAGCATTCTGCCGACGAATCACGCCATCGACTTCATGGTTGGCTTCTTCGGGCCTTTCATTTGCGGGGCCGCCGTAGTGCATCTGCGGACTCTCCGGCCAGAATACGTCCGCGAAGCGTTTTCAAAATATAAGATCACATACGTAAGCCTCGTTCCGCTGGTGCTGAAAAATCTGCAGAAGGGTTTACAGGCGCGGTTCGATGAGCTTCCCTCCGGCAAGCGCCGAATTTTTAACGCTATCGTTGCCGTCAACAAGGCGCTTACGAAAAATCGGCCGCGGCTCGGTCTCAGCCGCCGCCTGTTGAAGCAAGTCCACGAGCCATTCGGTGGCGAGCTTCGCACAATTATCGTCGGCGGCGCGTTCACGGAGCCGCAGACGCTGCAATTTTTCTACGATCTGGGCATACCGGTCGCAAATGGTTATGGGTTGACCGAAGCCGGCACCGCGATCACCGTCAATGACCTCAAGCCTTTCCGCGCGGACACTGTCGGTAAGCCGCTTCCCGGGATGGAAGTTCGCATCGTCAATGTGGGCGCCGACGGAATCGGCGAGGTCTCCGTCCGCAGCAAAACAATCATGTCCGGCTATCTCAATGAACCGGAACTCACCGCCGAAGCCATTGTGGACGGCTGGCTCATGACCGGCGATCTTGGGCGTTTTGATGCAGCGGGCCATCTGCAACTTTTCGGACGAAAAAAAAACATGATCGTCACCGAAGAGGGCAAGAACATCTATCCGGAGGACATCGAAGCAGTCTTCGACAGTCTGTGCGTCAAGGAATTCTGCGTTTTCGCCGCCAACTATATTTGGCCGCAACGCTCGATGGTGGGCGAGCAGCTGCTGCTTGCGCTGCATCTTGAGCCCGGCCAAACTTACACCGAGGAGCTGCGCCGCGAGATTTCCGCGCGCAACAACAAGCTCCTGAATTACAAGCGCATTCATGGCGTGATCCTGTTCGATCAGGATTTTCCGCGGACCGCTTCGCTGAAAATAAAGAGAAACGTGCTTGCAGAGCAGCTTGCGAAGCTCGACCGCGCCACTGCGTTTTTGCCGTTGTAGAGCGAGGCGGGCGCCGAAATTCGCGTGAGGATATGGGCCGGTTTTGAAGAATCAATTCTTCGCAATCGTCAACCCCGCCGCAGGTGGCGGCCGTTCGGCCAAGCTCGCCGGGCCAGCGCTCGCACGTCTGCGGGAAAAGGGGTTGAAGATCGACGTAGTTGCCTCGACAGGGCCCGGCCACGCCGTCGAGCTTGCGCGCGAGGCCTATGAACAGGGATATCGCCGCTTCATCGCCGTCGGTGGCGACGGAACTGCCCACGAAATTCTGAACGGTGTTTATGCACGCGCTCACGGCCGCGACCGAATCTCACTTGGTTTTTTGCCCCTCGGAACGGGCAATTCGTTTCTCCGGGATTTTACGAAGGATGGCGCCGGTGCCTCTCTGGAAGCCTTGATCAAAGACCGCAAGCGCGCGGTGGATCTGATCCGGCTGACACACGCCAAGGGAGAACTCTATTCGTTCAACCTTCTAAGCTTGGGTTTCACCGCTGATGTAGGCTCTCTAACCAATCGTTGCTTCAAACCATTTGGCTATCTCGGCTACCTGCTGGGTGTCTTTGTGCGCGTCGTTCAGTTGCGGCGCCGCGCTTTTCGTTTGCGTTGCGACGACGACAAGGATTGGGACGAAAGCCGCTGCCTTTTTCTTTCTTTCAGCAACAGCAAATTCACCGGTGGCACGATGCTCATCGCGCCGCAAGCTGATCCCACCGACGGCCTGATCGAATTTGTGCGCTGGGGGCCGATCGGTCGTATCGGATTGCTGCGCATGCTCCCCAAGCTTTACGACGGCACGCACATCGAACACCCCTTGGCTTCGCGCCGCGCCGTCCGCCGCATCGAATTTGGCATCCAGGTTCCCGTCGACGTGCTCATCGACGGCGAAATTGCCTCGCTCGAATGCATGTCCCTCGACGTGATTCCTGCTGCCGTGGACATCTATATATGAGGCGCGGACTACTGGCGCTGCGTAGCGCGATTCTATGGTTCTTGAGCGGTTTGCATTTTTTCATCGTTGCGCCGCTGCTCGTATTCCTGGGAATTTTCCTGGATCCTCACAAGCACGATTGGCTGCAGCGTAGCTTTTGCCGCCGGATCGTGTATCTCGCCGGAGCGCGGGTGGAAGCGGTTCGCTCGCCGGGGTTCGATCCTCAGCGCACCTGCTTTTTCATGGTGAATCACGTCAACCTGTTTGATCCCTTCATGCTGTATTGCACCATTCCGCAATATGTTCGTGGGTGGGAACTGGAATCGCACTTCAAGATTCCCGCGTACGGCTGGCTCATGAAGCGCTTCGGCAACGTCCCCGTCCCCGACGTGCGCCGGCCCTCCGATCTCAAGCGGATGTGGCGCCTCACGCAAGACGCCATCGACGGCGGGACGAGCCTCATCATTTTTCCGGAAGCGAAGCGAACGCGCGACGGCCACGTCGATGTGTTTGAAGAGGGCGGCTTCCGCGTGGCGCAGCAATTGGGAATTCCCATTGTGCCCGTCAGCCTGGTCGGTTCCATCAAGCATCACCGCACTGGCCACTGGATGCTTTGGCCCGCGACCATCACAGTTCATCTTCATGAAGTCATAGAGACAAAGGGGATGACCAAGAGAGATGTCGCCGCGCTGCGCGAGCGCGTTCGCGAAATTATCTCCGCGCCGGTTGAAGCCAGCTTAGGAAAGGCGCCTGAGTAGAGTTTTGACCGGGCTCGTCCGCTACGGCCGAAATCTCAGAACACAACAGGGATCTGGAGAATTCACGACGGAAGCTTGATGCCCGGAATGGTGCGCCCCGCTCTCGTTTCCTGCCAGGTGAACACGATGCGGTCAATCACGGTGATCGTGGAAACGACCGCAATCACCCAGAGTACGGCTCCCATTCGAGTTGTAAGGCCGCCAATGATCAGCAGAACCAGGCGTTCCGGCCGCTCCATGAAGCCCACTTTGCAGAGAGGAATGAGCGACTCTGCGCGCGCTCGGGCATAGCTGACCATCACGGAGCCCGCGGTCGCTACCGCAGCCAGCACGACGTAAGGTGTCCGCCCGCTGACGGAGTAGTAGACGAGCAGCCCCATGTACAGCGCCATGTCCGCGTAACGATCGAGCGTCGAATCGTAGAACGCGCCAAACGCCGTCACGCGATTCTGGCGGCGCGCCACTTGTCCATCTAAAATGTCGAGGAAGCCCGCGCAGAAAATAATCAGCGCGGCGATTCGGAAATTTCCCAGCGCGAAATTTGCCGCCGCAATGAAATTCACGACTAGGCCGAGAAACGTCAGAAAATTGGGATTGACGCCAGTCGCCGCAAGGACGCCGACGATCTTGTCGAGCAGCCACTTGCTTCCGGTTCCTATCGCGCCTGTAAAGGTAGCCATTCTTTTGCTGCAACCAATCGGGATTTTGATTTTTTCCGCGTGCCAGCGAAATCGTACACTAGGGTTGAGGCAGTCCGCAAACAAGCAAGCCAAATCGGCCTAATTTACTCGCGCGATCACATGTTTTCCTCTTGACCCGGTTCGGCTCACAGCATACATTCACTTTACTTCATTCGCGATGTGCGCGCGAATCTATGGACTGTAGAACCTCACGCCGCGGGTTTTTGTCTCAAAGTCTAACGGGGATTTCGGCCGCTTGGATTTCGGCGAACTGGCCCGCCATGCTCTCGGCGGCCACACACGCACGCCAGACTTCGGAACTCTCGACGCCCGTCAAGCTTGAATTCTTTTCTGCTGAGCAAGCTGCGGAAGTCAAATCTATCTCGGCCCGCATCATTCCCACGACCGATACTCCTGGCGCGCGCGAAGCTGGCGTCATATTTTTTATCGACCGGGCGCTCATCACTTTTGCAAAAGACGACCAGAAAATTTACGCCGAGGGCTTACCGGCATTGCAAGCCCGGGTGCACGAAATGTTCTCTGGCGCCGGCAAATTTTCCGCGGCTACTCCGGACCAGCAAGATCAAATTCTGGAATCCTTGGACGAACAATCCCACGGCGCAGGAAGGCGTCCGTTCCTTCCCGGCGACGGTGCTTCATCATTCTTCGAAACGATCCGCGTGCACACCATCATGGGATTTCTGATCGATCCCGAATCGGACAAACGGGGCAATCTGAACGGCCTCGGCTGGAAAGCGATTGGCCGTGACCGCGACCACATGTTCCAGCCGCCGTTCGGTTACTACGACAAAGACTATCCAGGATGGCAGCCGAATCCGGCGACCGCGGACAAAACCAAATCATGACGCTTGATCAACCGAAATATAAAACGACTGACGAAGTCGATTTCGTCGTCATCGGCTCCGGCGCAGCTGGCGGCATTGTCGCCAAGGAGCTTTCCGAAAATGGATTCCGCGTCGTCGTTCTCGAACAGGGCCCGTACCTCACCGAAAAGGATTTCATTCACGACGAGATCGAGGTCCTCAACCGGGATCTTCTAACCAATCATCCCGATCTTCAGCCCAATACATTTCGCAAAACGCCGGACGAAAAAGCCAAACCGCAGCGCGCCGTTGCCTATGGCCGTCTCGTCGGTGGCACGAGCACGCACTTCACCGCGAATTTCTGGCGCTTCCACGAAATTGATTTCCAAGAACGAAGCAAAGTTGGTGCGGTCCCCGGCGCTGCTTTGGCCGATTGGCCCATCACCTATGCCGACCTCGAGCCGTATTACACCAAGGTCGAATGGGAGATCGGCGTTTCCGGCTTGGCGAACGCCAGCCCGTTCGATCCTCCGCGCTCCAAGCCTTATCCCATGCCACCGCTCCCCGTGAAATCGGGCGGCGTGATTTTCGAACGCGCCGCGCGCAAGCTCGGCTGGAATCCGTTTCCTGCACCCATGGCGATTCTTTCGCAGCCCCGTCCAGGACGCAGTGCGTGCATTAATTGTGGTTTTTGTCTCGCGTTTGCGTGTGAAGTCGGCGCGAAATCCAGTTCGCTAGCGACCGCCATTCGTATGGCTGAAAAAACCGGCCGCTGCGAAATCCGCCCAAATTCCTACGTGCATCGTATCGAGTTGGACGCCAATGGCCGCGCCACTGGCGCCCTTTATTTCGACGCGCAGCGCAACGTCCAGCGCCAGAAAGCAAAAGCCGTCGTCGTGTGCGCGAATGGCGCGGAAACGCCGCGCCTGCTTTTGCTCTCTGCCAATAAACAATTTCCCGACGGCCTTGCCAATAGCAGCGGCAAAGTCGGCAAGCATTTAATGTTCAACAGCGGCGCACTCTCGGTAGGCGTCTTCGAGCATCCACTGAACGACTACAAAGGTTTTGCCGTCAGCCGCATCCTCCACGATTTCTACGAACTCGATCCCGATAAAGTAGGCTTCCACGGCGGCGGCGGTCTCGACGCCCGTTTCGACATGACGCCGATTAGTTTCGCCCTGGGTGGCCTCCCGCCCGGCTCTCCGCGATGGGGCAAAGGTTTCAAGGGTGTTTTGAGCCATAATTTTACGCGGACCGTCGAGATTCTTTGCCACGGCACTTCGCTTCCGGTCGAAAACAATAGCTTCTCGCTCGATCCGGACTTGAAAGACGCCTGGGGACTTCCGGCGCTCCGTATGACGTACAAAGATCATCCCGACGACGTCAAGCTAAGCAATTGGCTCAATGCACGTGCGGCCGAACTTCTCCAAGCCGCCGGCGCGCAGAAACAATGGTCATTTCCTGCGGGAGAACAGGAATTCTCAGTCCACCTGCTCGGCACCTGCCGCATGGGCAACGACCCGAAGACTTCCGTCATCAACTCCGACCACCAGGCCCACGACGTGAAAAATCTTTTCCTCTGTGATGGCAGCAGTCTCGTCACTTCCGGCCGCGGCCAGCCCACCATGACTATCGAGGCACTCGCTTTCCGCGCGTCTGACAGAATCACGGCTCTTGCCAAACGCGGCGATCTCTCCGCCTGAACCGCCGCTGGCTTAACGTTTCTTCCGCTCGCGCAGCCATCGCCCTCTTTCTGGTACACTTTTCTTCGCAAAATTAGGCTGGGGGGCTGGGATGAATTTGAACCGACGCAACACAACATTCGTAGTGTGCGCATTAGCGCTGAGCACAGGCCTAGCACTCGCCGGAGCAAAAGCTCAATCGGGCGCCGCGCCGCAATCGCCTGCCGCTCCCAAGCTCGCCGAAGAACAATTCAAGAACATCAAGGTCCTGAAGGGCGTTCCCGCCGACCAGATTTTTCCCTCCATGCAATTCATCACCGCTTCGCTAGGCGTCGAGTGCGAGTATTGCCACGTTCGCGAAGGCCAGAAGATGGTCTTTGACAAGGATGACAAAAAGAACAAAGTCACCGCGCGCAAAATGATGGAGATGATGTTCGCCATCAACAAGGACAATTTCGAAGGCCATCGCGAAGTCACCTGCTATTCCTGCCACCGTGGTGCAGCCGATCCGGTCGGCACTCCGCTCGTGGCCACGGAAGACGCCAAGCCCGAACCCGAGCCCGCCAAAGCGCCCGGCGATGCCAAGCCAGTTTTGCCTCCAGCCGATCAGTTGCTCGACAAATATCTAACAGCTGTCGGCGGCGACGCCGCTCTGCAAAAAGTCACAAGCCGAGTGGAAAAAGGCAAAATTGACGCCGGCGGCCGTCAGCTTCCCATCGAAGTTTATGCAAAGGCCCCCGACAAGCGCCTCTCTATCACACATCTCCCTAACGGCGAGAGCATCACCGCTTTCGACGGCAAACAAGGTTGGCTAGGCAACCCGGGCCGTACACAGATGATGTCCGCCGCCGAAAACGCTGCCGCCCGCATTGACGCCGACCTCTATTTCGCCGCGCACATCAAAACTCTCTACCAGAAATTTACCGTCGTTCCCGGCGAAAAAATCGACGGCCACGACACCTACCTCGTCATCGGCCGCAACGAGGGCCAGCCGCCCCTGCGCCTCTACTTCGATCAGCAATCCGGCTTGCTGCTTCGCCTTGTCCGTTACGCCGAAACTGCCCTCGGCCGCATGCCCACGCAAATCGACTACGCCGACTACCGCGACGCCGACGGCGTAAAAATCCCGTACCGCTGGACGCTCGCCCGTCCCGGCAACCGCTTCACTATCCAAGTCGACCAGGTGCAGCAGAATGTCCCCGTTGACGATGCCAAATTCGCCGCACCTCCAATGCCACCGCCAGACCAGAAACCCGCCGGTCATTAGAAAAGACCGTCCGGCGCAGTCCTCATTCAAAATGCTTTAGCCTTCCGCAGCCCGGAATCCATCCTTTAGTCTCACAAGCTTTTGCATCGACTGGTTGAGCTGGTACGCATTACCGGCGAGCGGAGCCAAATCCACGGGTTCGGCGTTACGCGGCCGCGCCACGACGCCCGTCGATTCCCAAGCGCCGAGCGACTACTCGGGACCTCGGCATGTCCTGCGTCCCCGTGACGGCGAACGAATTTTCGGGATTTTGCAAGGTTGGAGCGATACTGGTGGACGCCGGCTAAAATGAGTAGACAGAACGACATTTAGGGTTTGAGGCACCTTTGAAACAGCAGACGAAGCTATCGACGTCGATGACGCAGGCTCAATTCGACAACGGCTATTGGTACGCGACCGAGCTCAAGGAGTTTGCGAAAAAAATCGGGATTCCGTCCGCGAGCAGGTTACGCAAGGACGAACTGGAGAAAGCGATCAAGGTCTTCCTCAAGGCCGGCAAGATTGAGCGTCCGGCCAAAAGGAGCCTATCGACATCTGGAATCAAGGACGTCGAACAAGGACTGAGCCTCAGTCTTCCCGTAGTGGTCTACACGAACGACAAGGAAACCAAGGATTTCCTTGAAAGAGAAGCCCAAAAACTTGTTCCTGGCCTGAAGAGGAAATCCGGCGCGCGATATCGGCTCAATCGCTGGCGAGAAGAGCAACTGGTCAAAGGCGTCAAGCTCAGCTACGGAGACTTGGTCAAAGAATACGTTCGACTGAACCTGACCAAAGAGCCGTTCGCGCAAATCCCTCATGGGAGGTACATCAACTTCATGAGCGACTTTTTCGCTGGAGAGAGAGGCGCCACGCGGGAGAAGGCGTTGCACGCTTGGAAGAAGCTGAAGAATCTCGACGTGCCCAAGAACTATCGCTCGTGGGTCAGGCTCAACTTGTCGTCGAAACAGATGTAGCTTTCGACACCATGCGAGCATAGACCGGACATTGGGGATCGAGCCGATTCCACTGGTATGGTAACGGCGTGAATCGTTCAAACGCCGCGACGATTTGCCTCGATTACTTCCTCGAAAGCTGTTTCAGCATAACTTCCATGTAGCCGGCAATTCACCCAGAAGCTTCCGCAGGGTTCTCATATGCCGAGGTGCCATTGCGCGCAGCTTTGTCGGCTCGGATCACCACCAAACCCAAACGCTTCAGCAGCAGTTCTTTGCTTTGCCTCAAGTCTTACATCGCGAGGGAAACAAAACGCAGGTTCGACGACGCGGCGCCCGCCGGGCTTCTCTCCCCAGGGACTAAAGAGAATTAGGGCCAATTTCCTTGACATTGAACGGCTATTTTCATAATGTCGCGGCATTGTCCCCGGGAACCCCAGGCGAGCGCGAACGAACGCGTCCTTAACGCAAGACGAAACCAGCCAGCGTCTTCGGGAGAACCACCCATGAAATTCCGGAATAGAACATCGCACCTGCTTTGCAGGGGCGGGGCTTAGTTGCCCGTGCTATTGCTCTGCATACTTGCTTCTGGCCAAGTCTGCGCGGCAGCCGATCCTGCCATCCCATCGGGAGACATTCGCATCCACTACCACAGGCCGGACGGCGCCTACAGCGGGTGGACGGTCTACGCATTCGATAACACCACAGAAGACACCGGCAATTATGGCGGCGGGCCCGTGCAGGTGACGGGCACGGACAGCTTTGGCGCGTACTTTGATGTTGGAGTGACCACCGGGGCGCAAGAAGTTGGCATCATTATTCACAACCCGACGGCGCCGGGCGGAGACCAGAAGGACACGCCCAACAATTTGTTTGTCGATCCCTCGACGCAGGGGAATGAATACTGGGCGTTCTCGGGGATAGCCAAGCTGTATACAACCGCGCCCAGCTTGACGAATCCGACCGCGCTCCTGCCGGGATATGTGCGCGTTCACTATCACCGGGTGGACGGCAATTATGGAGGCTGGACGATCTATGCCTTTTACGACACCACGGAATACACCGGCGACTACAACAGCGGGCTCGTGCCTCCGACGAACTCCGATGCTTTTGGAGTTTATTTTGATGTGGCTGTGGTTCCCAATGCGCAGAATCTTGGCCTGATTATTCACAATCCCTCCGCGCCCGGCGGCGATCAGAAAGACCCAGGACCGAACGAGTTCGTCGATCCTTCCACGGAAGGCTTCGAGTATTGGGGCTACACGGGGATCGGCAAGCTGTACAAGAGCCAACCAAGTCTGACCAATCCCGCCGCACTGTTGCCCGGGTATGCGCGCATCCACTACTACCGGCCGGACGGAGACTACGCGAACTGGACCGTTTATGCGTTCGAAGACACGGCGGAATACACCGGCGACTACAACGACGGATTGACCGGAGTGACCAGCACGGACTCCTACGGCGCGTACTTTGACATCAGTCTGATTCCCAATGCGCAGAACCTGGGATTCATCATCCACAATATCTCGACCGGAGTGAAAGATCCCGGGCCGAACATGTATTTGAACGTCGGAACCTACACGCAGGCCTGGGCGATTTCGGGAAACGCGAAGGTCTTCACCACAACGCCGAGTCCGGCCCAGATACTGGACAGTCTGCTGAACGTCGAGCAGGCCTACTGGCTCGATCGCCAGCGAGTGGCTATACAGCCCCAGTTTGCTCAGAGTGGCGATAGCTACGCGATTAGCTCAAGTCTGACCGGTGGACTGTCTGTGACCACCACGGGGATCACGGGAGGTACCAACATTCCTCTGACTCCGGGCGGAAGCCTGACTCCTGAGGAATTGCTGCGGTATCCGCAATTGAGCGGGTACGCCGTTCTTCAGCTTCCGTCAAATACACAGGCCTCAAGCTTGCAAACGGTTCTTGAGGGACAGCTTGCGCTTTCCGTGATCGGCTCGAATGGAGTGTTGCAATATGCAACAGGAATGCAGATCGCGGGCGTGCTGGATGATCTTTACTACTACCCGGGCAAGCTCGGTGTTGTGTTTCACCATGGAGAGAACGGTTGGATCGACTGGCCAGACGACGAAAACTACGGAGTGAAGCTGAAGCTATGGGCGCCAATCGCGCAGAGCGTCTCGTTGCAGATTTTCGATCACGAACTTGATACGACGCCTTCCGCTGTTTTATCGATGCACGAGCACAATGGCGTATGGGTAGCAGGCGGGCCAGCCAGTTGGAAAGACAAGTACTACCTCTACAGCGTAAACGTCTGGGTGCCATCGGACTCAGCCGTGGACACCAATGTAACCAGCGATCCGTATTCCATCGACATCGCGTTGAACGGTGCCAAGAGCAGGATCACCGACCTCGACTCCGATGAGACGAAGCCCGCGGGCTGGGACGAGGATACTTCACCAACGCTGAGAAGCTTAAGCGACATGAGCTTGTATGAGCTGCACGTTCGCGACTTCAGCGTGAACGACCTCACGGTTCCATCGGCTCATCGCGGACTCTATGAGGCTTTTGACGACCAGAACTCCAACGGCATGACACACCTCCGGTCTCTGGCCGCAAGCGGGCTCAAGGCCGTGCATATCCTGCCGTCCTTCCACTTCGCCAGCGTGAACGAAGACAAATCCACATGGATCATTCCCACCGGCCTGGCGCAATTTCCGCCCGACGGCCAGCAGCAGCAGGCCGCTGTTACCGCCAGCCAGACTAGCCCTGCATATAACTGGGGCTATGATCCGGTGCACTACATGGCGCCGGAGGGCAGTTACGCGAGCAATCCGGATAACCGCGTGCGGGAATACCGCGTGATGGTGGATGGGCTGCACAAGGCCGGCCTGCGCGTGGTACAGGATGTGGTTTTCAACCACACGAATGCCAGCGGCGAGGGCCCCAACTCCAATCTCGACGAGGTCGTGCCAAATTACTATCACCGCCTGGATGCGAATGGAGCACTCGAGACGGCCTCGTGCTGCCCGGACACGGCAAGCGAACACAAGATGATGGAAAAGCTGATCATCGACACTCTCTTGCTAAATGCTCGGGAATATAAGATCGATGGCTTCCGCTTCGACATCATGAGCTTCATGTTCACGTACAACATGCAAGACATCCAGCAGGCGCTGCAGGCTCTTACCCTGGAGAAAGACGGCGTGGACGGAGCCAAGATCTATTTGTATGGAGAAGGCTTCAACTTCGGAGACACCGCGAACAATCAGATAGGGCCGAATGCCTCGCAGATCAATCTTTATGGATTCGGTATCGGGACATTCAACGACCGCATCCGAGATGGCGTTCGCGGTGGCAGCCCGTTTACCGATGAGCGCGTGCAGGGTTTTGCCACAGGTCTTTTCACGGACTCAAGCGACTTTACCAGTGGCAGTCTTGCGGCGAGCCAGCAGCAAGCTCAATTGCTGCAATACTCCGACTGGATCGATATAGGGCTGACGGGAAATCTACGCGACTACTCGTTCGTGGACAGCGCCGGGGCGACTGTAACTGGGGCCTAGGTGAGCTACAACGGGCAACCGGCCGGATATACGAAGAGCCCTATCGAAGCGGTGAACTACGCCTCCGTCCATGACAACCAGGATCTCTTCGACGCGGTCCAGCTGAAGTCGAGCTTTAGCGACAGCATTGCCACTCGTGCCCGGAGGCAGGTGATGGGTATGAGTCTAGTCACTCTGGGGCAGGGAGTTCCTTTCTTCCAAGCCGGCGATGATCTGCTGCGCTCGAAGGACATGGACCAGAACAGCTATGACTCAGGGGATTGGTTTAACAAGATCGACTGGAGCGGCCAGACGGCAAACTGGGGGATCGGCTTGCCCATTGCGAGCCAGAACCAGGGCCAGTGGCCGATTATGACGCCGCTGCTCAGTAACCCTGCTTACGCGCCACTTCCGGCAAATATTGCATATAGTGAAGCGGCGTTCGGCGAACTTTTGAATATCCGCTACAGCTCGGAATTATTTCGCATGGCGACATTTGAGGAAGTCCAGCAGAATCTTACCTTCCTGAACACCGGGCAAAACCAGACGCCGGGGCTGATCGTGATGAAGCTGGATGCCAATGGCGGAAACTATGGAAGCTACAAACACATCGTCATCATCTTCAACGCAACGAATGCGGCGGTGACTTTCACAGACAGCCGGTTGCAGGGCTTGGCCTTGCATTTGCACTCGGTGCAACGAAACTCGAGCGACCCCACAACGAGACAGTCGACGTTTAACTCAAACGCGGGAACGGCTACAGTTCCCGCGCTCACCACTGCTGTCTTTGTGGCGGAAACCCAATAGGCAGTTAGCTGTCCACCAGTGCCCACGTTTAAACTCGGTCCGAATTGGCTCTCTGAGACGGGTGCTTGTTGCCTTTTGCAAAGGTGATTTCATTTAAACGCATATCCTTGTCTGTCAGAAGGCAAACTCTCGCTAAATTTGCAGGATTGGCACTGCTTCATCCCGAGTCGCGGGCAAACCGGGAGTTATTCCGAGTGAGGCCCGTTGTGGGAAGTCGCGACCCCTCAGTCCAATTGCCTGCGTAGTCGGGTAACCCGGCATTGAGGATCGAGCCGGTTCCACCTGTGCGCTAACCGCGTCAATCAGGACTCGATTCGATCAGGTTGGATTCAGCATCCCCTCGCCCCGGTATCCTGCCATTCCTTTGCTTGACAGAACCCTATATTTCTGCAAATATCGAAATAAGTCATGAGCACGAACAAAAAGAACGCGCAGCATGTGGCAAAATTCGCCGACATGTTTTCGGCTATGGGAACTGAGCCGCGCCTTAGAATTATGCAACTGCTGCTCTCGGCACACCCGGACGGTTTAGTCGTTGGCGAAATCCAGTCCGAACTCGACATTCCGAATTCCACCCTGTCTCATCACCTCGATAAGCTGCGAAATGAAGACCTCGTTGTGGTGCGACGTGAGAGTACGTTCTTGCGGTACTCCGCCAATACAGAGGCGCTGCAAGAGCTTCTGCGATTTCTCTACGCGGAGTGTTGCACACGAAACAAGGCTGTAGAGCCACGAGATGTCATTCAAATTTGTAAATGAGGAGCCGTCATGTGTGGCGCGAACATAAAAGAAGCCGTAAAGGAAAAATATGGAAGCGCGGCTCTCCGCGTGACGACTGGGGGAAGTTCGTGCTGCGGCACGGCCCCTGCGACTGGCTCGGCGTGCTGCGACCCGATCACATCCAACCTTTATGAGACGGTTCAGACGGAACAAATACCCGAGGAAGCGCTGCAAGCCTCACTTGGCTGCGGAAACCCAACCGCTCTTGCGAAATTAAATCCTGGCGAGGTTGTGCTCGATCTAGGTTCGGGCGGCGGCATTGACGTTCTGCTATCAGCCAGACGAGTTGGCCCGGCCGGAAAAGCCTATGGCCTCGACATGACCGATGAAATGCTATCCCTTGCGAACGCAAACAGACTGAAAGCGGGCGTCGAAAATGTGGAATTCCTAAAAGGCGAAATTGAGAACATTCCGCTGCCAGATAATTCGGTAGACGTAATCATCTCCAATTGCGTCATCAATCTATCCGCTGACAAGGATGCCGTCCTTCGCGAAGCATATCGCGTGCTGAAACCTGGCGGAAGATTTGCTGTCTCCGATGTTGTTACTCGCGGCGAAATCCTGCCCGAAATTCGCAAGAGTGTTTTGCTCTGGGTCGGTTGTATTGCGGGCGCTCTTGCGGAAAGTGACTATCGGAGCAAACTCGCCGGCGCAGGATTTGAACAGATCGATGTCGAACCAACTCGCATCTATCGCGCGGAAGACGCCCGCGAATTCCTCTCCGGCCAGGGTCTTGACGTTGATGCCCTCGCTCCGCAAGTTGATGGCAAGTTCCTGAGCGCCTTTATCCGCGCCGTTAAACCGAAAGATGCCAAAGCTTGCTGCAACTACAACTCATCTCATAAATGCTTTTTAGGAGGGCACGGCTTCAGCCGTGCCGAAAACGACTCGGAAAAGGTGGGGCTTTAGCCCCTGAGGAAACTCCATGCTCTGCCTCTTGATACATTTATGAGACAAGTTCTAGAAAAGAACCGACACCTCCTAATGTCGCGCCACTACAACGTTCTGTTTCTTTGCACTGCGAACTCGGCCCGTTCAATCATGGCCGAAGCAATCTTGAATGGAAAACACAACCCTGCTTTCACTGCTTACAGTGCAGGAAGTTTTCCTTCGGGCACAGTGCGACCCGAAGCTCTGAGACAACTAAGATTGGCCGATTTGCCGACCGAAAACGTCCGCAGCAAGAGTTGGGAGGAATTTGCGAAGCCGGATGCACCTCAAATGAACTTTGTCTTCACAGTATGCGATAACGCTGCGAAGGAAGTCTGCCCGATCTGGCCGGGCCAACCTATAACAGCACACTGGGGAGTGGCTGACCCTGCTGCCGTAACTGGAACGCCCGAGGAAATAGAGAGGGCCTTTAGAGACGCGTTCATCGCACTTGGACGGAGAATTAACTTATTCCTTGGCTTGCCTCTGGCCAGCCTTGACTCGCTCGCCCTCAAAAAAGAAGTTGATCGCATCGGTTTGCAATGAAGGCCACGCTCCTGCGCCAAGTCGCTGCAGAATTTCTTGGCACCGGTTTTCTCGTAGCTGCGATTGTGGGTTCGGGCATCATGGGTGAGCGACTTGCTGGCGGCAATGTTGCGATTGCGCTTCTAGCCAATACGCTTGCTACAGGTTCTGCTCTTGTTGCATTGATTCTGACGTTTGGGCCTATCTCAGGCGCACATTTCAATCCGGCTGTGACCGTGGCGGATGCGATTGAGAAGGGCGTGACGTGGACCATTGCCGCTTGCTACATCCCGGCCCAGTGTCTTGGCGCGATTGGCGGCGCAATTACAGCGCACATCATGTTCCAATTGCCTCTCATCTCAATCTCGCAACACGTTCGAAGTGGTTCCGCTCAAGTGTTCAGTGAGTTTGTTGCTACGTTCGGCTTGCTCTGTGTCATCTGGGGCTGCTCGCGATTGCGCTCAGGAATGATTCCCTTTGCCGTTGGAGCGTACATCACAGCGGCTTACTGGTTTACGTCATCCACGTCCTTTGCCAATCCAGCCGTAACTCTTGCACGATCTTTAAGCAATACATTCGCGGGAATCCGCCCCGTCGATGCTCCTCCATTTCTAATCGCCCAATTCTTCGGAGCGATTGCCGCCACGTTTTTCTTTCGTTGGCTTGTTCCCGGCCTAGTGATCGGAGCAAACAAAGTCCTCCTGGCTCATGATCAGTCTGAACCCAATGCGTGATTAGTTGTGTTAATCGGGCGCTGACCTACAAAGCATCAGCGGGCCATGGGCTTTTACCAGCCTCAAAAGAAACAGGGGCGTGGGCAACTCGTCCACACCCCCGTTTTACTTGTTTGCTCTTACTTACAGCCGGAACAAGAGACGCAGCAGTCAGCTGAAGAGCAGCAACCCGCCTGCGTCGCCCTCGCTGCTCCTGCTACTCCAAGCGCAATAACGGCCATCAACAATATTACTTTCAACGTTTTCATAGCCTTCTCCTTTAGAAGTGGAAAGAGTTGTAGTTGAGCGGACAAGACCGCCCGCGCGAGGAAACTTTGTCGGATGTCGAATTAATTTCTAAATGCGAAGAACATGCACTTGAAGAAGAACATCTCGCCCCGAGTGCCAAAGGGTCGAAGGGCTCGCGCTTGGATTCGCAGAGACAGAGTCGGATAAGTGGAAATTCCGCAGCTCCAGCACCGCAACGAGAAGATGAGCAGATGGGGGTGCCACTACGTTTCGTTTTTGAATCAGCGCGGTTTCAGCTGGACAACACGAAATCGAATGGTGCTCGTTCTTTTCCGGACCGTTCGCCGGGTTGCGGCCATGACGGCAGCACGATTCCTCAGCGTCACCACCACGATCAGGACACGGCGCTGCTTTAAACCCGGAGACTTGTGCTACCGGCGCCAAAGGAAATGCAGCAGACGGCTTCGCACAACCTAAAACACATGCCAGAACACCCAGCCACAACGAAAGCCCGGTCGCCGTCACAGATCGCAAGCCAAGCGAAGCCATACAGCCTTCAGGTTATCAGTTTTCTTAAGAAGGAGCCTCAAGTCTCGGTAAGTTGCGTTGCCAGACAAATGGTTTTTGGCCGATCCACGTTAATCAGGACTTGAAAATCCTGCCCGGCTGAACTGTCGATTCCTGCTAGCGGAACGCCTTGAAGTACACTCGGCTTGCCTTGGCATTTGCGAGAGCATCTATCAAGAAGATGGTGTTTACCTTCACTTTGCCGCCGCCGGCTTTTTTAGTTTCCTCTATGTACCAGACTGTGATTATCTTACCGACAGGGACATCGGACATTCTCAGCGGGCGCGTCGCGCCACTATGTTCGTGGACCAGATAGCCTGCTTCGGGAACGCCAACGAAGGTCTGAGACTTTCCGCCTTTCGAATATGACAGGGTGATTTCGCCGGTTTGCTCGCTTGCCGACGCGACGACTCCGGTCCATGTATCACCTTGATATGCAGGTGGGTAGTAGCCATTTTCGGCGGTGCCGTGCTGGCCGAAGGCAACGTTCGCGAAAACGAACAACGCTAGCGGTAGGAAATGCAGATTCTTCATTAACAATTTCCCTCCCAGTTCCCAACACTGGCTAAGCTCCGAGGGCTCATCCTCGGTCAGTTGAACCCTAGGAGTCAACTCCCGGTAAGTCGTGCGGGATCAACCGGACGAATGGATTTAATACTTCCGATAGCCCTCATTAATCGGGGCGCGTGAAATTCCATTGGCTTGGTGGTTCGGCCTCCCCACGGTTTTCAGGGTGCGGGTCTTGCTTTTCCCCTGCGCGGTCCATATCGCTGCCTTCGCCGCCCTCAACCCGCTCCAAACAAACAGCTTGTAGTTTATACTTGACAACCAGTACCAATATGTTATAATCGGTGTGTCGATTGGGACACGGACTCTGCCCGTCCTCCCGCAAATCATGTGCGCCTGCCCCGCGGTCCCTAAAACTCCCCCAAAATCTTCAGTCCCCCCGAGATTACCATTTCATAAGAGCCGCCTTCTCCGAACTCGTTCAGAATCAACACTTCTACAACTATTGATTCCACTCCACTTTAACTCCCGTAGATGCAACACTTACAAAAAACCGGGGGAGGGGCACCTCGCTCGAGCTGCAAAGTTTTGCAACTCGTCACCTACCGGTCGCCACTGCTGCGCACACGCAGGAACTCCCGCAAACCCAGTCCCCTCAATCCTTTACTTCATAACTCGCGGATACCCCGGGGGTGGGGGGTGAAACAATTCCGAGCGACGCCCCGTTTACTATGCAAGAATCGGTCGCTGAGTGACCCGGACATCAGCCCGGGCGGTCCCCATCTTACCCGAGGTGTTCGATGATGACTCTCTTGCAAGATCTTCGGTACGGCCTCCGCGTACTAGCGAAGTCTCCCAGCTTCACCATCGTCTCCATACTGACCCTCGCCCTCGGCATCGGCGCAAACACAGCCATCTTCACCATCGTTTATGGCGTCCTCCTGCGCCCATTGCCGTTTCCCGAACCGGATCGCATCGTCCAGCTCGCGGAGTCCTACAAACAGGCAACCGATGAAATGGACATCGATTCGCGGGAATGGAAGCGATTGCAGGACTACGGAAAGCCCTTCGAGTATATGGCTGCGTACACATCGGTGGGCTACAACCTTGCCACCGGAACGGGTGCGGAGCATCTGCGCGGTATGAGCGTCTCGTCGCCCTACTTCAGCGTCCTCGGCGTCCAGCCGCTCCTCGGACGCGATTTCATCCCGGATGACAACGGTGGCGGCGGCCAGCGTGTTGCCATCATAAGTTATGGCCTGTGGACTCGCCGCTTCGGGACCGATCCGGCACAGATCGGCCAGAAAATCTTGCTGAATGGCGATCCCTATACGCTCATCGGGATAATGCCTCGCAGCTTCTCTCCGGTTGCCATCGCCACGGATCTCCCGAATAGCGGAGCGGCGGACGTTTGGACTCCTCTGGCGCTCGTTGCAGGCACGGTCGGAAGCGGAGAAAACATCGGTGTGCTTGCCCGCCTCAAACGCGGCGTCACGACCGCGCAACTTCAAGGCCAGATGGAGATCGTCACGCAGGACTTCCGCCGCGAATTCCCCGGAGTAGTTGGCAAGGAACTTGTCATTAGCTTTTTGCCTTACAAAAAAATGGTTGGCGCCGAGGTGCGTCCCTACCTTCTGGTACTGCTCGGCGCGATCGGTTTTGTGCTGCTCATCGCTTGCGCGAACGTGGCCAATTTGTTTCTCGCGCGCGGCGGTTTGCGCGGCCGCGAAATCGCTGTCCGCATCGCCATGGGCGCATCCCGCTGGCGCCTGTTTCAGCAGCTGTTGACCGAGAGCATGCTCATCGCGATTGCCGGTGGTGCCGTCGGACTCTTGGTTGCTTACCTGGGACTTGGCTCGCTTCTCGCTGTTGCGCCTGCGGATTTACCGCGCGTTTCCGACGTTCATCTGGATGGCTGGGTTTTTGCCTTCACCTTCCTCGTCTCGCTTCTGACAGGTGTTCTCTTTGGCCTTGCACCAGCCCTCGAGGCCAGCAGAACCGGCATCAATGAAGCCCTCAAGGAAGGCGCCGGCCGCGCAAGTGCCGCTCGTGGCCGCGCGCTGCTCCGCAAGTTGCTCATCGTGGGCGAATTTGCGATCTCTCTGGTGCTGCTCACGGGCGCCGGCTTGATGATCGCCACGTTCTCAAAACTCCTCCACAGCGATCCAGGCTTCAATCCTCAGCGCATGCTCTCTGTTCAGTTCTGGCTGATTGGCTCGAAATATGATTCCACTGCGCAGATCGAAGCGTTCAACCGCGCGGTCGTTCAACGTCTTGAAGCCCTTCCCGGTGTCGATTCTGCCGCGATTATCGCTGCCGGTCTGCCGCTCGAACGCGGCGGCAATAACGGCGTCAGACTGCCCGAAGCTCCGGACCACTGGTACAGCGTTGACTATCGGGAGATCACTCCCGGTTTTTTCCGCGCCATGGGCATTCCCTTGCGCCAGGGCCGCGTATTCTCCGAAGCGGATTCCGAGACCGCCAACAAAGTAGTGATCGTCAACCAGGTTTTTGTCCTCGAACACTTTCCGGCTCGCAGCCCGGTGGGCGAACACATTTTTCTCGGCAAGACTTCTTGCGAAATCGTCGGTGTGGTTGGTGATGTGAGGTCTTACCTCGATCAACCGCCGCCTCCCACGACCTTCGTTCCCTCGGCACAAGCTTCCTACGGCACGTCCGCCCTTTTTGAAGGCTGGTTTCCGCGGAGCATACTTCTTCGCACCAGCGTCGACCCCGCAAGCCTCGGCCGCGCCGTGCGCGACGCGGTTGCCGCCGTCGATCCCATCGTTCCAACAGGTTCGATCCGCACCATGGACCAGGTGCTCTCCCATTCGCTCGCTCTCCGCAATTTCATGATGTTTCTGCTCACCCTTTTCGCCGCGCTGGCTTTGATTCTGGCGACTGTGGGAATCTACGGAGTCATCTCCTACGCGGTTTCACAACGCACCCGCGAGATCGGCGTCCGCATGGCTCTCGGCGCTCACCGAAGCGATGTGCTGCGTCTCATCTTGGGAGAAGGCTTGAAACTCGTCCTTGCTGGTGCCGCTCTAGGCATTATCTTCGCATTGCTCGCGACCAGATTCATCGCAACAATGATCTACGGTGTCAGCGCCACGGACCCACTGATCTTCCTCTCCGTCGTCACCCTTCTTGTCGTTGTGTCGCTCGCGGCGTGCTACGTGCCCGCACGCCGGGCCATGCGCGTGGATCCCATCATCGCTCTGCGCTACGAGTAACCGCAAATGCGCCAGGCAACTTCTAATCTCCTAAATTTTTTGGAAATGGTGGGCCTGGGTGGACTTGAACCACCAACCTCGCCCTTATCAGGGTAGCGTAGTTAGGTTTTACAACAACTTAGAAGATCGCGGGGACTGCCAAGCTACCCGCAAGTCATACAAGACATCGCATTCTGTGAGTTGGGCTGTGGGTTGAGAAAAAGGGCTTCATTGTGATTGGAAAAGCTCAATCGTCATCTCCTGAATCTTGAAAGGACCCGTTTGCGCGCTGCACAAAACTCTTGCGAGGTCCATGGCGAGCTCTCCTCAACGAAATCGTCCATTGCGCGTTCCCAATCGATTCGGATGCGATGCGCAGTTGGGATTAGGCCAGGAGCGTGGAGGCGAGACAATTGTAGAAAGGTATCGTCGATACTTGCATGTCAGGCGCCGAGACACTGCACCATCGGGACATGACTAACCATGTTGACGCGGAGGTTCTGAATGGTGGCGGATCCGTGTACGCGGGAAAGAGCTGAATACGACTGAGTGCCAAATGTCAGGACTTCGGGACCGGGGCGAGGCCGAGCCTCCCGGCCATTCTTACCAGGTCCGCGAGCGAGTCGGCCTTCATTTTCTGCATCACCTGGCCCCGGTGCGCCTTCACAGTGATCTCGCTGATACCGAGTTCTCCGCCTACCTGTTTGTTTAACAAACCGGATACCACCAGCCCCATAACCTGCCGTTCGCGGGGCGAAAGTGACGCGTAGCAATCCCGGAGAACGCTCATCTCCGCCTCGTGCCCCAGGGCAACACGACTGCGTTCGAGGGCCTCTCGGATGGCGCTCAACATCAGGTCGTCTCGAAATGGCTTCGTGAGGAATTCGGACGCTCCTGCCTTCATGGCTTGGACCGTGGTGCGCACATCGCCGTGGCCCGTGATAAAGATGATTGGCATTTCAGGGCGTTCGATAGAGACGCGCTTCTGGACGTCGAGACCATCGAGGCCTGCAAGGAAAACATCAAGGATCAGGCAGTTCGGGACGAGAGCTGGCGGCCGCGCGAAGAATTCTTGTGTGGACGCGAATGCTCTCGGTTGCCAGCCCTCGCAGCGGATCAGCAGTTGCAGCGATTCGCGCACCGAAACGTCGTCATCGACAACGAACACGATTGGCGTTACATCCGCCATAACTGCTGCCCCCAAAGCCGGGCCAAACAAGTGCGTTGAACTCATCCTAGGTTCCTGGGAAATTACAGCCGAATTCATGTCTCGCTCCTTGATCTCAACTCTGTCGTAAGCGTCCCTATGCTTGCCCGGCTAACACACTCTCGATCTAGTTGAGAATACAAAGGCGCCCTTCGACTAGCTATAGAAGGAACGTGGAACTCCCGTGGAATTTCCGTGGAATTGTCTCGATCCAATGGGAGCTTCTAAAACCAGAAGGAGCTGCGGGCAGGGACTCTCGATTCTTTGGGAGATACGGAGGTCTCGGGCCCGCGGCTTGATCAGCAGCGATCAATGGCACGGCGCATGGCCGAGCTTGACGATCCAGCGACTATGCGCTGGCGGCCGCTGACGTTTCTTCGTTCATCAGGATGACGGGATCTTCGACATGCACAAATCCTGGTTTGGAAACAGTCGCGTAGGCGCCGAAGCACCCCTTATGGTGGTTGGCGATTGTGCGAAGAATGGTCAAATCGCGAGGCAGGTCTTCCTGCGCCAGCGTGGAGGTGACGCACCATACTGTTGGCTGGAACTCCTGGATTCTTACGGTTCCACCGATTTCCAGTGAGCCACCGATCCAGGAGTCTTCAACGAAACCACTCCATGCCGGCCCAGACTCGATGTAAATATTCGGACGGAACCGGCGCCGATCGATCTTCGCCGTCCCGCCATCTAGCCTACGCAAATGATCCACGGATCCACTTGCGACCACAAAGACGGCGCCTATTTCAAAGAACGATTCCTTCATCAATTGGAAGTAATCAGGCATCGTTTCGGGCGTCCAGTCCGGCTTGAACTTGTTGACTGGCACGTCACCGAACACTGTCTCACGATTGATGTCCGTTTTTTCTTCACTGCGCGGCTCGTTCTCCAATCGAACCGGATGTCCAAGCTCATCCGAAATAATCGCGGATGCTTCTAGATCGTCGGCGCAGACTGTCCGACCCCCTGGTGTTGTGATCTCAATTCGCCCCGGAGTGTCGTAAGTCGGCTCAACTTCGTACCGTGCATGAAAGTCGAGGAGCCGTGGGAACTTCTTCGCGCTCGCGATTCTCCCGGTCTTGAGGTCGCGTAATGCCTTGGCACGATCACCAAGGCTGCCTCGCGGGGTGATTGCGAGCTGGCTTCGCTGCTCTCCGAGCATCGACTTGATTGGATAGCGCCACAGTTCAGCAATAGTCCCCGCGGTCCGTTGGCGCATGACGATTACCTCGGAAAACCATCTGATTGTACGTCCGCCACCAACGGGAAACAATCAGGCTCACCACCGCGTTCACAGCGGTGCCACTTCCGCTGTTTGCTTCGCATGTTCCTTTGTAAGAAATAAGACGACGAGTTGAAAGCACAAACTACGGAGACATTTGGCTGTTGGCAGTTACTTGCCCCAAGAACTCCTTAGGTTCTGACGTTACGACCACCGGCTTTCTCCTGCTGCGGAGAAAATTGTTGATTCAGGACTCTCCGAAAGAACGCCGTCAGTTCTCGAGGGTTCACAAAGCTTGCGAATTGCCCAGACATCATGTGTTCCACCCGTCCGCTGAACCAACCGGGCTCCGACTTGGTGGCCTGGCGAAACTGAACGACAAATGCACGCTCCGGGGGCATGGACGAAGCTTCTGACGGTGAACCGGTTTCCTTTCGTCCTTTCGTGGCCCTCCGTGGCTTTTTGTAGCTCCCCATGGGCTCAGCGTACGGCCACGCCGCATTTTAGGCCATAGAAGGAACGTGGAAGTTCCGTAGAACTTCCGTAGAATAAAGGCCGGCCGTGAAAGCCGATCAGGTGCCAAGTGACCCCGGACGCTACATTTGTATTCGCGCCGTTTCGGCTCGACGTCGCCAACGAGCAGCTGTGGCGGGAATCCTCCTTGATCCCCTTGAGGCCCAAGACGTTTGAGGTTTTGCTCTACCTTGTGCGGAACGCTCAACGCCTCGTGACCAAGCAAGAGCTACTCGAGAATATCTGGACGGACACCGTCGTTAGTGATGAATTGCTCCGGGGATATATCCGGGAACTGCGCGAAACGCTAGGTGATGACGCAAGAAAGCCGCGGTACATCGAGACCGTTCCGGCGCGCGGCTATCGCTTTTTGCTTCGCGTTGAACTTGAGACTCCTTCCTCGCCAGTCCGTACTCGTACAGAAACCCCACCGCCGGAAACGAAGCCCAGAAAAGCCCATGACGGGTTGCGAGTGGGGATTCTCCATTCCCTGACTGGGACCATGGCCTGGACCGAGGGTCCGGTAGTTGATGCCACTCTGCTCGCAATCGAAGAGATCAATGGGCGAGGGGGGATTTTAGGACGAGAGGTCCTGCCCGTGGTAGTCGATGGGCAGTCGGAAGAAACAGTTTTCGCCCGCCATGCCGAGAGGTTAATCGCCAGGGAAGAGGTCTGCACGATATTCGGCTGCTGGACGTCTGCGAGCCGGAAGTCAGTGCTCCCGATCGTGGAAAAACAAGATCACCTATTGGTTTATCCGACTCAATATGAAGGAATGGAGCAGTGTCCCAACATTTTTTACACGGGCGCGGCGCCCAATCAACAGATTGTCCCCGCAGTTCAGTGGGCATTTGGTTTCCTCCGAAAGAAACGGTTCTTTCTGGTGGGGTGGAATTCTGTCTATTCGCGGGCCGCAAACGCGATTATTCGGGATGAGGTCGAGGGGTTAGGAGGCGAGATTGTTGGTGAAGAGTACGTGCTCCCGGACAGCACGGAGGTAACCAGGGTTGTTCGCACCATCGCAAGGAGTAAGCCAGACGTGATCTTCAATTCCCTCGTCGGCGACACGAACTTGTTTTACACCCGCCTTCTCCGCGCGGCCGGAATTACGCCTGCGAAAGTTCCGACTGTCTACTTCAGCATCGGCGAGATTGAATTGCAGAGCCTGTCGACGAAAGAAACTCTGGGGGATTATGCCGCCTGGAACTACTTTCAGAGCCTTGACCGGCCGGAGAACCGCATTTTTGTGGAGAAGTTTCGTCATCGATATGGGCGCCAGCGCGTGACTGCCGATCCGATGGAAGCTGGGTATTTGGGAGTCCATCTCTGGGCTCAGGCGGTAGAAGAAGCGGGGACGACAAACACGCCAGCCGTCCGACAAGCGCTGAGGAAGCAGAAATTCGATGCTCCCGGTGGGCCTGTCCGAATAGATTCAGAGAATCAACATACTTGGAAGACGATGCGACTCGGAAAGATTGTCGACGCTGGACAATTCGAGATCGTCTGGAGTTCAGAAAAACCGATTCGCCCCGAGCCTTACCCCAGCTCCCGCCCTGCGGCCGCTTGGAATGAGTTTCTTACTAGCCTCTATAGAGAGTGGGACGGGCACTGGACCAAATCTCAGAACTAAAGTCGAACGTCATCGCCCCCGACCCCAAGAATCGCACTGCCCAGAATCTATTTCGTTTCCGCATCGACGCAGATTTTGATGAAACCTTGTGTGTCTCCCTTTTTGTAGGCCGGGCTTACTCGCCTCATCGGGCATTTCGCGATCAGCGCACGACGTCCGAATTTCCGTATCTCAGTGTCGGTCATGCCGCATCGCCTTAGGCCAGAATCACGATGACGAATCCATTGAACGAACCTCTCGATTACCACCAAAGTATGGATTGGACGTAGGGGCATAGAGTGATGCGTACTTTATTCCACGGGGTCCAATACCAAGGTATCGCCAATACCATCGTCCAATTGATTCGCCGGAGGACCTCGGGTGTAATCGCTTTATCCCGGCCGATTCGGCCGGAAGAGCGACACTTAGAAAAAGCGGCTTGGCCGCACCGCTCGCCTGTCTCGGGGAAGACGATGAGTATTATCGATAAGGCGTTAGACTCGTCTACTGCGGGAAGTGCGGCCAATGGCACGGCGGAGTGCTGCCTGAAAGAATTTCGGCATGCGGGACTTGAGTTCAGCCTTGGGCAGATCAGCGTTACCTTAAGTTGGTAGGTTCAGACTTGAAACGAAGAATCTATACCTTGACGTCAAAAGACAGGAAGCTTTAGATTCACGAAGAAGACCGCGATATCCGTATAATCCAGTGACTGTGAGGCGCAATGACGAAAACGACGAGCTTTCAAACGGACATTCGCCCGCTCTTTACGGAACGGGACATTCAAGGCATGAGCAAAGCGTTCAACCTGGGAAGTTACGATGACGTCAAAAAGCACGCTGCTGCCATCTACGATCGCATCCGGGGAATCGGAGGAGCGGTGATGCCGCCCCCACCCCCAAAGGGAGAAGGTCCTTGGCCGCAGTCTCGCATTGAACTATTCGCAAAATGGATGGCGGACGGATGCCCACATTAGAAAGGATGGCAGAGACATGCCCGAAGCGACCTGGAAGCCTCACGAGAAACACGGGCGGCTGACGAAGCAGAGCGACTTGCCTGGCAGCGTCTACGCGTTTCCGAAGCAGCGTAAAGAACCGTTGACTGACGCACGACATTTGCGTAACGCGGTCGCGCGCTTCGATCAAGTCATCGACGTCTCCGACGCCGACCGTGCTTTGGCGTTCGCGAACATCGAGAAAGCTGCAAAGTACTACGACGTCAACCTCGCGGAAACGTCGTGGCACGAGCTGGGCATTCATCCTCAAAAGAATAGAAAAGAGGCTGCCGCCAAAGGCGCCGTGACGCGCAAACGCCGAGCGCGGAGCTAAGAATCCACTGGGACGAGCTACTATCGAGCGCAAGAATCGGTAGGCCGTTTCTCCCTAAATGTTTAGTCATGCCTATCCTGGTAGTTTCCAGTTTCAAATTTCGGAACTCCATCGACCCGGCGATCAATTCTGGCTTCATTCATCTAAATTGTATTGGTGACTGTTCGTCCAGGGTATACAAAGAGGTGAAATATGAAAGCAATTGTTGTCCACCAATATGGCGGACCCGAAGTACTCAAGTTCGAGGAATACCCTGACCCGGTGGCGGGTCCCGGCGAAGTACTGGTGCGGGTCGCCGCCGCGAGCGTGAATCCGATCGACTACAAACGACGTGCCGGATTGACGAAAGATTTTTATCCCATCAAGTTTCCAGGACTAATAGGAGTTGACATTGCGGGGACCGTGGTGAAGATTGGACCGGGAGCGGAAGGCTTTTCCGTCGGCGACCAGGTGTTCGCCATGGCGGACAACACTTACGCCGAACTTTGTGTCGTGAATGCAGCGATCTTGGCAAAGATCCCCAAGGGGCTCGATTTGATCGAGGCGGCGGCGCTGCCCCTGGTGACGACGACCGGCAACCAGCTCCTTTCAGCTACGGAAATCAAGGCGGGCCAGACGGTTATGGTCGTAGGTGCTGCTGGAAATGTCGGGCGTTCGGCGGTATTCACTGCGAAGGAACGCGGGGCGACGGTGATCGCGGGGGTTTTGAAGAGGCAGATGGATGAGGCGAAGACTGTCGGCGCGGATCAGGTGGTCGCAACCGACAACGACACCGCGATTGCGAATCTTCCGCCGCTCGATGCGGTGGCGGATGCGGTCGGCGGAAGAACCGCCGAGAAACTGATCGCCAAGGTTAAGCCGGGAGGGGTGTTTGCTTCGGTTCTCGGCGCGCCGCAGAACGCCGCGAAGTACCCATCTGTAAAGGTGGTGCCAGTATTCTCGAAATTCGACAGGAAAACGCTCGAGTTCATGGCCGCAGCGGTGCGAGACGGCAAGCTAGTAATCCCGATTAGCCAGAAACTGCCACTTAGTGAAGCGGCCGAAGCTCAAGCAACGGCAGAAAAGGGTGGTAGCGGGAAGATCTTGCTGGTAGCTTGACATTAATTTGCGAACAGAGGACGCGAAAGGAAAATCGTAAGTGAAAAAGGGTCTGCGCGGAATCAACCCCGCTTCGAAGCCGAGTGGCGATGGGTGTGTGGAATGCCTGGCCTCACCGACTAGTTGGTGGTTTCATCTCCGCCGGTGTGCGGAGTGTGGGCACATCGGATGCTGTGACAGTTCTCCGAGTCAGCATGCATCCAAGCATGCGGCAGCAACAGGGCATCCGATCATTGCCAGTTTCGAGCCGGGCGAGAACTGGTTCTACGATTACGAGAAGCAGGGGATGATCAAGGGTGTGGAGTTGCTTCCGCCGCATTCGCATCCAAAAACTCAGCCCGTACCTGGACCCGCAGGGAGGGTGCCAGCCAACTGGGAATCGCTCCTACACTAGATGGCCGTTAAAGGGTAGCCAGCAGACACTTGATTCGAAGGTGCCATCGATACCATAGTCCAATTGTTTTACTCCCCTCACGTCTGGCTTAATGGCGATGGTTCGAGATGGACGTTGATCGGGCTTAGAAAACTCTTTTGTGAAGGAGAATACACCGTGCCTGAACTTGTGAGGGAATCTGTGGTGCAACAGCAACAAGAACGAAAGATAGGAACACGCACCGCCATGGAACGTATCGCCGGCTTTACCATCGGTGCGACAGCCGTGGCAGCGCTCGCCGTCCTTGGTGCCGCAGCCATTCACGCGCAGGGCGCGCAGGACAAGTACTCGCTGAAATCGCCGAGCGGAATCGCGTTCTCCGACTTCAGGGGATACGAGGACTGGTCGGTGGTCTCTTCCGCCCGGACCGATGAAGTGCTCAAAGTGATCGTCGCCAATCCGATCATGATCAATGCGTACAAGTCCGGCATTCCGGGCAACGGCCAGCCTTTCCCGGAAGGGTCCAAGATCGCGAAGCTCCAGTGGAAGCCAAAGAAGAGCACAGAGGCCCCCTTCGTCGTGGATGTGCCAGACGTCTTTGCCCAAGCTTTCTTCATGGAAAAGGACAGCAAGAGGTTTCCGAAAAGCGGCGGATGGGGATACGCGGTGCTCAACTACGATGCCGCATCGGACAAGTATTCGCCCGATGCTAAGAGCCTCTCAGACTGCGGATACGCGTGCCATACGCCCGTGAAAGCGAAAGACTACATCTTCCACCCGTACCAGAAGCGTTGAACCGCGCCTGCCCGCGACATCAAATAGCCGGCCCACTGGGAATGCGGTGACGTTCAAATGTCTTGAACCATTATGTCGTCCAGTGCGGCGTCAGCTTTTGCGGACAGCCGAACTGACCAGACTATCGGCATCTTTGTGATCGCCGACGACGACAATGACCCTCGATCGCGTGCTCATGGACCCTTCCGAGTGTCGCTTTTCTTGGGTCGATATAAGACCACAATCGATCTTGGAGCCAGTAGGTAATTCATCCGCTCTAGAGGGATTCCGGCGTCCGAGAAATCATCTGGACCGGGCAAAGCGGTGTCCACAATTCTCTTCCACTCCTGTGCTGTTCCCTCTTGCACATTGAACTCCAACTCTTCCCAGTACGCATTGATCATCACATAGATGTCGTCATCACCTTGAGAAGCACCGTGCAAGCAGAATGCCAGGCTGTGCGAGTCGGGGGACAAATCGACCGTGAGGCCAACGCCGTACCAGGAAACATCCTCCCGCCAGAACCTACTCCGGCTCAGCGAGGGATGATTTTTCCGGAACGCAATCATCTTCTTGAAGAACTGGAAAATGTCATTATTGGATCGGAGTTGATTCCAATCCAGCCATCCAATTTCGTTGTCTTGGTTGTAGGGATTGTTGTTGCCAAATTGCGTGTTCAGGAACTCGTCCCCGGCCCGAAACATGGGCGTACCGTTAGATAAGAAGAGCAGACAGCAGAAATTTTTTACTTGCTTCCGGCGCAGTGCACGGACCGCCGGGGGCAGAGCTTCATCCCCTTCTTGTCCACAATTCCAACTGTAGTTCGCGTCGGTACCGTCCTGATTATTATTTCCGTTTTGCCAGTTCCGCTTACGGTCGTAAGAGACAAGATCGTAGAGCGTGAAGCCATCGTGGGACGTTACATAATTCACGCTCTGATATGCGTGATAAGCATCGGCGCGGCTATCTGGAAACAAATCATCGCTGCCATAGATACGTCGCATCACTTCAGGAACCATCCCGTTGTCGCCCTTAACAAAACGACGAACATCATCACGAAACCGGCCGTTCCACTGCAGCCAGGTCAATCCGGGGAATCCTCGCCCGAGCTGATAAGCAGCTGTGTCCCAAGGCTCCGCGATCAAACGCACAGGTCCTAATTCGGGGTCCGCGGCAATTTCACTGAAGATGGGCGCTTCGCCCCAGTTGAGCGATCCATCCGCGTTGCGGCTGAATACCGACGCCAGATCAAAGCGGAATCCGTCGATATGCATCCCTCGCTTCCAATAACGCAAACTATCAATCACCATCTTGCGCACGTGTGCCTGGCCGAAATTCAAAGTATTGCCGGTGCCGGAGTAATTGGCGTAGGGGTTTGCCGGATCGGAGGTAAGCATGTAATAGCCGGCGCTGTCTAGACCCTTGAAGCTGTAAATCGGGCCTTTGTAGTCGCCCTCGCAAGTGTGGTTGTATACGACGTCCAGCACCACGCCGATACCGGCCTGATGAAAAGCATTCACCATATTCTTGAATTCAAGACGCTGCTCATCAGTACTGTGTGTGCTCGCGTACTGTGCGTGCGGCGCGAAGAAGTTCAAAGGCATATAGCCCCAGTAGTCGCCTTCTTGTGGATCACGCTGAAAAACCGGCATCAGTTCTACTACCGTTACCCCGAGTTCCTCTAAATAGGGAATCTTTTCCACGAGACCGGCGTATGTGCCAGCACGCGATGGGTCGACACCTGAATTTGGGTTCTTAGTGAAACCTTTCACGTGAAGTTCGTAGATGACTGCATCCGACTCATGATACGGAGACCCATGCCCCGACCAGTCAAATGTCGCTCGGTGATCGAACAGCACTCCCAAAGGTGCGCTGCCTGCGTTGGATCCTTCCCGCATGGCCAAGCTCCGATCAAAACCGCGTGGGAAGAAAATGCACTTCGCGTACGGATCGAGGAGGACCTTCTGCGGGTCGAAGCTATGGAGTTGAGGGATAGTCTGTCCTGAGACGGAGTATGCGTAATAGCGAGCCTCAGGAATCTTTGCGACTGGGACACGGCAGTGCCAAATCTGTCCCGACTTGTTGTGCAAAAAATCCAATTGAAGCCTCAGAAGAGGATTGACTAGATCGGCTGGAGAATAGAGCAATAGAGTGACGCTATCGGCATGTTCCGAGTGAACGGCAAAATTGAACGCTTGCTCCTCCTCAATCCAGTGGACGCCAAGTGGCAATGGGCTGCCCTCAGATTCCTCCCATGTCGGACGCCTGGCAGGTGGCGCTGCCACGGAAGGGGCAGTGCCGGCTAAGTTGGCGTGCACTTCGAGGTTCGAATTGTTCACCAGTGTCTCTTTTTTCATTCGTATCCACTTGCTATGTCACATAGCCGCATGCCGTGATCGACGGAGGCTCGTGGCACCTTCGCGGCCCACTTACGCCCTGACGGATTTTGCATGGCTAGCCGAGCGATTGGAACTCTCCGTCAAATCCTGCAGCCATTGAAAAGCCTGAGGGGATAGCATGTCTTCTCGGACACGCCAACGCCAGTTCCCCTCGGCACGACCAGGCACGTTCATACGAGCTTCGCTTCCCAAGTTGAGCAGATCCTGCAACGGAGCGATCGCGAGCGCTGCTGGTGACGACCATGCCAGCCGCATCAACTCTGGAGCGGCATCCGCACTGGTTCCCGGCGAACGCTTGAGGTAGCTCCACAAGTTCTGCCGCTGGTAGTCGGGCAATTCCTCATACCATTGTCGCGTTGTGGCATTGTCGTGCGTACCGGTGTAGGCGACTGTATTGCGGACGAAGTTCTGCGGCAGATATGGATTGTCCGCATGCCCATCGAAGGCGAATTGCAGGACGCGCATCCCCGGCAGCCGAAACTGGTCGCGCAAGGCCTGCACGTCGGCCGTAATCACACCCAAATCTTCTGCGATGAATGATAGGTGACCCAGCTCTGTTTGTACTGCTTGAAAAAAGCTGGCTCCCGGGCCCGCCACCCACTGTCCGGACTGAGCCGTTGACGCTCCGGCTGGAACGTGCCACGCAGCCGCGAACCCGCGGAAGTGATCCAAGCGAATCACATCGACGTGAGCGAGCAAAGCACGCAACCGATCGATGCACCACCGATAACCAGTCGAGCGCACGGCATCCCAGTTGTAAACGGGATTGCCCCACAATTGACCTTGTGCGCTGAAATAATCGGGAGGAACTCCGGCGACGAAGCGCGGCCGATGCTGCTCATCGAGCAGGAATAGCTCAGGGTTCGCCCAAACATCACTGGAATCCGAGGAAACAAAAAAGGGCAGATCGCCGATCAAACTCACGCCCTTGGCATGGGCATGCTCCTTGAGTTGATCGGCCTGGCGGAACAGCAGGAATTGCGCGAAGCGAACCTGATCAATTTGATTTGCTAACTCTCGCCGCGCCTCGGCGAGTGCGCCAGGGCTGCGTCGAACCAACTCTGCTGGCCACTCCAGATAATAGGCTTGGCGATACTTTTCTTTCAGTGCCCGGAACAGAGCGTAATCTTCCAGCCAATGCGCTTGCCTAGCGCAGAACTCGTCAAAGGCGGGCCGCAGGTCCTCGTCTTTGCGCTCCCCGGCTTTGAAATTTGCCCACGCCGTTTCGAGCAACCGCCGTTTGAATGGAACGACGGATACGTAATCAACCGCGTCCGCGGAAAACCGAGATTCACTATCGCTCGCCTGTAAAAGCCCGTCCGAAATGAGAGAGCCGGGACTGATCAGCAGTTCGTTGCCGGCAAACGAAGACATTGATTGATAGGGCGAGTTTCCGTAACCAGTCGGACCCAGCGGGAGCGCCTGCCACCACCTCTGGCCGGCATCGTGGAGACGATCAATCCATGAGAAGGCCGACGATCCCAAATCGCCGATGCCATACGATGAGGGCAGAGACGTGACGTGCAGCAACAAGCCAGAAGCGCGATACTCGAGCGGAAACGGCGGCATATTAATGAGCGCGTCATTGCCGCTCATGCACGGCCTCCCTGCTTAGGAACGACTGCGGACGAACCCAGCGCGTTATTCACCATCTCCTCTGCCTCGCCGAGGATCGCGTTCAGATGGGTCTGGCTCTTGAAACTCTCGGCGTAGATCTTATAAATGTTCTCGGTACCGGAGGGTCGCGCTGCAAACCAACCGCTCTCCGCCACAACTTTCAAGCCGCCGATTGGGGCATCGTTGCCCGGGGCTTTGGTCAGCTTTGCGGTGATTGGTTCGCCCGCCAGGTTTGCCTCCTTTACCGCGTCCGGGGTGAGTTTTTCCAACTTTGCTTTCTGCTCGGGCGTGGCGGGCGCGTCGATGCGCGTGTAGTACGGGATGCCGAACTCCGCCGTGAGTTCGCGGTAGTGTTCTCCGGGATTCTTGCCAGTACGCGCGGTAATCTCCGCCGCCAGCAAGTCCATGATCGGCCCGTCCTTGTCGGTCGTCCATACTGTGCCGTCAAGACGAAGAAAGCTCGCCCCAGCACTTTCTTCTCCACCGAAACAGTACGATCCATCGACCAGGCCCGGCACAAACCACTTGAAACCCACTGGCACTTCGCGGAGCTTGCGGCCGAGCTTTTTGACGACCCGGTCTATCATGCTGCTGCTCACCAGAGTCTTTCCCACGGCAACTGTGTTACGCCACTGGGGCCGGTGCTCGAGCAAATAGCGGATGGCAACGGCAAGGTAGTGATTCGGGTTCATCAAACCCGCAACCGGAGTTACGATCCCGTGCCGATCAGCGTCGGTATCGTTCCCGAAAGCCACCTGGTACTGATCTTTCAGACCGACCAGCCTGGCCATCGCATAGGGACTCGAACAGTCCATGCGAATTTTGCCGTCGTGGTCAACGGTCATGAACGAAAAGGTCGGGTCGACTATTGGATTGGTGACGACAATGTCCAGCCCGTAAATCGAGTTGATCGGTTCCCAATAAGGCAGCGAGGATCCTCCTAATGGGTCAACGCCAAGTTTAAGGTGGGCGCCGCGAATCGCGTCCATGTCAACGACATTTTTGAGATCGCGAACATACGGCAGGACGAAATCTTCCTGGTGCGTGGTCGCGGACCGGATCGCCTTAGCAAACGGAATTCGCTTGACCCCTACATTCTCTGCTCGCAACAATTCGTTCGCGCGATTCTCTACCCAGCGGGTCACGTCGGTATCAGCCGGGCCGCCGTTGGGCGGGTTGTACTTGAAGCCTCCATCCTCCGGCGGATTGTGCGATGGTGTAACCACGATGCCGTCGGCTAGATGTTCCTGGCGGCCACGGTTGTAAACCAGAATCGCTCGCGAGATGACCGGCGTCGGGGTTATCCCGTCGTCTTGCTGAATGATCGTGTCCACGTTGTTTGCCGCCAGCACCTCGAGGGCGGTGCGCTGTGCAGGCTCCGAGACTGCGTGGGTGTCTTTCCCCATATAGAGCGGGCCGTCGATACGCTGCTCGTGCCGGTATTCGCAGATCGCCTGAGTAATTGCGAGGATGTGCGCTTCGTTAAATGTGCCGCGCAGGGGCGAGCCACGGTGTCCGCTGGTGCCGAAGCTGACTAGCTGGTTTGGATCATCCAGGTCCGGACGCCGCCCGAAATATTCCTTCTCCAGGCGAGCCACGTCCACCAGCAACTCCTTCGGCGCTGGTTTGCCTGCTAGCGGCGAAATGTTAGGTTCACCTGCCAGGGACTGTGTTTCTAAAGGACTGGGCATGGTTCCACCTTCCAGATCTCGCTTGCGTATTCCGCAATCGAGCGATCGCTCGAAAACTTCCCGGAGCTGGCGACGTTCAAGATTGCTTTCTGCGCCCATGCGCCGGGATCGGCATAGAGCGCGCCGAGCCGTTCCTGCGCCTGGCAATACGAGCTCAGGTCCGCCAGATTCATGTAGTGATCGCCCTGTGTCAGAAGGGTATCGCGCAAGGGAGCGAACAATCCTGGTTCGTTGCGGCTGAAGTGGTCAGAGAAGATCAGGTCCAGAGCGGCTCGCGTCTCCGGCTCATTTTCATAATGCCAGTGCGGATCGTACCAGGCACGGCTATTTTCGACTTGCTCCACGGTGAGCCCGAACAGGAACATGTTCTCTTCTCCGGCTTCCTCCGCCATTTCGATGGTCGCGCCGTCGCGGGTTCCAACGGTTAAGGCTCCGTTCATCATAAATTTCATGTTACTCGTTCCGCTGGCCTCGTAGCCGGCGGTCGAGATCTGGTTGGAGACATCGCTGGCTGGAATCAGTCGTTCCGCCAACGAAACGTTGTACTCAGGGAGAAAGACGACGTTGAGCCGGCCGCGCGCCGCCGGGTCGGCGTCAATCGTGTCCGCCAGGTTGTTAATGAACTTTATGATGAGCTTGGCCAGCTTGTAAGCTGGCGCCGCTTTACCAGCGAAGAAAAATGTCCGGGGCACTATCTTCATGCCGGGACTTTCCCGCAGCCGGTTATAGACAATGACAATCCGCAGCGCATTCATCAATTGCCTTTTATATTCGTGAATGCGCTTGATGTGGCAGTCGAAGATGGCATCCGGGTCCACGACACTCCCCGACGTAGACTTGAGCCAATTGGCAAACTGCACTTTGGCCTCTCGCTTTGACTTGAGGAAGCGTTCGCGAGCACTGGAATCCTCCGCGAAAGGCTCGAGTTGTTTGAGTAGGCTAAGATCCTTAATCCAGCGATCTCCGATAACTTGCGTGATTTCGCGGGCCAGCACGGGATTGGCTTCGAGCAACCAGCGCCGGGGCGTCACTCCGTTTGTCTTGTTGCTGAACCGCTCGGGAAACATTTCCGCTAGATCTTTGACCGTCGTGGTTCGCAGTAGCTTGGAGTGGACAGCCGACACTCCGTTGGTGCTATGCGAACCAACAATGGCAAGATTGGCCATCCGGATTTTGCGCGGGGCGCCTTCTTCCACCAGGCTCATGCGCTGCACGCGTCCCTCGTCGCCCGGGAAGCGAACCCGAACTTCATCAAGCAGCCGACGGTTAATCTCGTAGATGAGCTCCAGGTGCCGAGGAAGCAGTGTCTCAAACCACGCCACTGGCCATTTCTCCAGAGCCTCAGGCAGCAAAGTATGGTTTGTGTACCCAAGCGTCTTCTTCGTCAGGTCCCAGGCCTGGTCCCATCCCAAGTGCACATCGTCGAGCAAGATTCGCATCAGTTCAGGGACGGACATGGAAGGATGCGTGTCGTTGAGTTGAATTGCGGCTTTCTCCGGAAATTTTTCCCAATCCGAGTTGTGGCGCTGGAAACGGCGCACCAGGTCGGCCATGGAACACGCGACCAAGAAATACTCCTGCAGAAAGCGCAGCCCCTGCCCCTTCACCGTAGAATCGTCGGGATACAGCACCCGAGTAAGCGACTCGGCTTGGAGAGTTTCGCCGAGCGCGCCCACGAAGTCTCCGGTGCCAAACTTCTCAAAATCGAAATAATCGGGCGCCGCCGCGGCCCAGAGCCGGAGCGTGTTGATCGTCTTTCCGCCGTAGCCCACCACTGGACGATCAAACGGGATACCGATCAGGCTTGACGGCCGGTCGGGTATGACTTGAAAATTACCTTCCTGCAGCTTGAATGAGACGTTCAGCCTGATTTCCACTTTCTCGTGAAGCCGAGCAATCTCCCAAGGATCGCCGTCGCGGAGCCAGTTGTCCGGATTCTCTTTTTGCCATCCATCTACGATCGATTGCTTGAACATGCCGTACTCATAACGGAGACCATAGCCGGTGCCCGGGAGCTGCATGGTGGCCATCGAGTCGAGATAGCACGCCGCGAGGCGGCCCAACCCGCCATTGCCCAGCCCAGCATCTGGTTCCTGCTCAATCAGCTCCAGCCAGTCGATACCATGATCTTGAGCTGCATTCGGTAAAAGCGGATCTAGCAAGAGGTTGGTGATGTTGTTGGCCAATGAGCGTCCGATGAGAAACTCCATGGACAGGTAGTAGATGCGTTTGGCATTCTCTCGCTCATAAGTGCTCTTGGTCAGCACCCAACGCCGAGCAAGAACGTCTCGCACCGAACGGGAGAACGCCTCAAAGCGCTCACGCGCACTGGCTATTTTGGGATCGATCGCTCTGTCAAAAACCAGGTGCCGTTCATAAAAAGCGTTTTCCGTCCCGATAAATGGCATCGCGCCGTACCCGTACTGTTGCAGTGCATCTGAAACATTAGTTGCGCTGGTGGTGGGAACGGCTTTTGCGGAGCTTGGGCCCGCCATACGATTGGTGCTCATAATATGGTCCTTACTTTTCCAGGTTGTGGAACGGTTCGTGTTCAATATTCAAAGCCACGCGAGCCAAGAGTACAGATCCTCGTCTGGCCCGACCTCAATTCCTGACGCTATAAGGTGCGCACGCTTGGCCTTTTCGGCCGCGAAGCAATCAATTTCCAGTGACCCAAGCGAAGAGCGTCTTTTTCCCAGTGCTGGTACGCGAGTCTTTGCACAAGTTCATGACGATCCTCTCTATAAAAATCGGTCAATGCCTTGGGCCACCGCACGCGGTCTTCGCTCCCCGGCCGTTCAGTCGTGGGACCCTAGTTTGCTCCTGGGCACAAATCGGGTTTGTTTGCCTCCGGGGTCTCTGCCACGATTTGCCTCCCGAGCCATTCGATGCGCAATGGATCGAAGTTGGTGGATCTGTTATTTGCTCCGCATAATTGAGGCATCTTGGATACCGGCCCGCTTGTTCCACCCGTGGAAACGCGAGAAGTCTCCCGCATTCCATGCCTCGCGCAGTCCAGGAGTACTCAGATCCCAGTCTGGGCGGATTTCACTCGTCACGACGCGCAGATCGCGCCAAAGATCGACGACCGACGGACGCCCCCAAAACCAGTAACCGTTATAGATACTGTAGATTACGAGGCGCGGCTTGAGCACGAGCGTGTGCGGAATCATCGGGTTGTTGTCGGGGTCGGTGTACTCCTGGATGTCGAGGTCTTTCTGAACCTTTCGCTCAGGGTCGGAGAGGAAGGGCCACTGGGCACCGATCGACGCACGAAATTCCTGAAGAGTATGGTGATCGTCGGTGGCGATCGTGGCGATCTGAGTGTAGGCCACTGCGATCTTCGGGTAGAACGCGGCGAGTTCCAGATGCTGCTGGTGCTCCTTCGGGCAGTAGTGGCCGCGAGCCAGCGTGAGGATCAGCGGGTCTTCGCCCTGTAACTCGCTGAGCTTGCGCAGTTTGCCGGTGTGGTCGGGCAGTTCGTAGTCGGGGAAAATGCCTCCGGACACGATATCAGAACGCATGATTGGACTCCTTCCGTTTCTTTTAAAGATCCAGAGTGACACTCGCGTTTGGCTGGGAACAGCATACGAGCGCGTTCCCGGGAGCGGGCCTCTCCAGCGGCTCAGGGTTATAAATGATCGATCCGCCAATCAGACCAGTCATGCAGGTATGACAGACTCCAGTCCGGCACGACCATCTGACCGGAACGTCGCACGCTTCCGCCAGTTCAAGCAAACTTCCGAATTTCGGATCCCAAGCGGCGGTTATCCCGCTACGCACGAATGAGACTGCGGGGCCAGGTCCGGGCGGCCCTTGTGGGAGGTGAGGAGTGTGAACAACCTGCGCCATACCAGGTGTAATGGCCTCGAGCGAACCGAAGACTTCCGTATGCACATTGCCGGCGAGCACACCCCAGGTTCGCAGCCCATCGCGCATACTCTGCAAGAAGGAAGAGGGGCCACACAGATAGAAGTCACTACTCTGTGACACGCCAATTCTCTGTAGCAAGGCTGTGTCAATGTGCCCGGGAGCATCGAAGTCGGCCCCGACCTGGTCGATTGCAGCGGGCCTGCTGTACACAATGTATTCTCGTCCTCGAGGGAGCTGTTTCAGTAATGAACGCGATTCTTCTGCAAATGGATGGTCGACGCGATTGCGGGCTCCATAAATCCACCAGATCTCTCGTTGCGATCTCTCGCCAGCGAGTGCATGCAGCATCGACATCACGGGCGTTGCACCCACTCCAGCGCTCAGCAGAACAACGGGACCCTGGCTGGGACGCAGAGTGAAGCTTCCTCGCGGCGCACTAACATCCAACAGATCACCTTCTCGCGCACGGTTGCACAGAAATGAGCTTCCAATCCCGTTCGATTCGTTCTTGACGCTGATGCGGAAATGGTCCGCTGTGGGCAGATCAGACAACGAATAGCTGCGAAGAACCGGCGGTTTGCCCGGATCGACGAGCAGCCGCAAAACCACAAATTGACCAGCCTGGAAGGCGGGAAGAAGTTGCCCATCTTTTGTCGACAGAATGAAGGAAGTTACGCTATCGCTTTCCTTATGAATATTCGTGACTCGCATCTGTCGAAAGCCGGGCCATGCTGGCGCTTGTTCCTCGTAGGCGAGTCCTGGATTCCCCACCGAAGTCTTGGAGATCAAGTCTTGTTGGAGCATTGCTTGGAACGAACTCTGCCAACCCTTGCTAAGTGCAGGAATCCGCAGCGCGCGTTGCAGTTGCTCGGTGGAATGTCCTGGTAAATACAGGAGGGCGTCGACGTCGGCCACGCTGATTCGCTCTGGACCGTCAGTTATTTTTACAATGTCGTCGCCCGCACCAACTTCTCCCTCCTGCAAAACGCGAAAGTAGAATCCTGGTCTGTGATGGGCCACGAGCAGCGCCGCCATCCGAGGTTCATTCATGCGAATCCCGACGCGGTAGCACGTCACCCGCGGCTGCGTGACTTCAAATTCTGCACCACCGATGCGGTATCGATCGCCGATGCACACCTCGTTATCAGGAAGCCCTTCGGCGGTGAAGTTTTCTCCGAACTGCCCGAAAGTAAAATCGTTGCGGCTCAAAAAGCGCTCCCAGTAGTGATAAGAATCCATCTGGTAGACGAACACGGCGCGGTGTTCCCCTCCGTGGCCCGCCAGATCGGCTTGTGCATCGCCTTGAATATCGAGCCCGCGCACCATTTGTCGTCCCTCGACTGGACTTTTCCATATCGCGGTTCGGACAGTTTTACCATTCCATGTCACGTCGCGCGGCAGACCGACATTTACTGAAAGCAATCGCGGCATTCATACCTCGTCGAAGTCCAGCGTCTGGCTAAATTCCTTTTATTTTCGTGGGCTCTTGTCCAGCAACAAGCTGCTTACTCGATCGATCACCCCAACAACTTGCCGGCGAGCCAGTAGTCAACACTGAACTTTCCGGGACCAGAGCAGATCAGCCAGATAAAGAAGAGCACATACAGGACTTCCGGAAGGTAGAGGAAATCGTCGAGCCAGTTAAGAGGTGAAAGTCCTTTAGGCAGGGTGGAAAGCGCGTTGGTCAGCGTGGCGACAGTCATATCGATCAATAAAACGAAACTGGCCGGACTCGAAAGAAGCCCCACGGTCAGCAAGGATCCGCAAACGAACTCGACACCCGCCACGAAATAAGCCGTCTGGCGGGGAAACGGGACTTTGGCCTTAACGAGCGTGTCGTAAACAGGCTTCGTGCCGCCGGCGACAAACAGTTTGTTTGCCCCGGAGATGGCGAAGAACAGCCCGATCGAAACACGAACCAGCAGGATGGCATATTGTTCCACATCCCTGTTACCTTGCAGCGCAAACTGGATCAACCCTTTCCAATCCATCTCTTGTCCCTCCATTGGGGAATGTGCGGCAACGATCCCCCATATCACAAAGTTCGACTTCCCGGGTAACCGCTTTAATCAGGCGTTAGCGAACCGGTTTTACTCTCTCCCGTCAACGTGGAATGCTCGGTTTCATGGCTAAATCGTCCACATTGCAATGGTCATCGCAACAAAGAGCACATAGGAGGCGAGCACTCCAGCACGGTAAAGGGTCGTGCGCTCATTCTTTCCGAATAACAGCACAACGCAGCCGATGGTGCCAAAAAGTGGCCACACGAATAAGAGGTTTATCGACGGCGAACCGTTGCTGCCCATGTAGAACCGGTACCGCGATGGCAGCATCGAGAACAGACTTAACAGTAGCGTCCCAAACAGCATCGCCAGCCCATGGACAAATCCCCGACCGAAGACTTCCTTGGCAGTGAGCGGCGGCTGGTCAAACATTAAGCAGCCTCCGTCGGTTCTGCGCTTAGATGTTCACTCCGAAAGAACACAGGTTTCTGAGTCTATCGCAGAGCGTCGAGATTATGTGTCCATCCGTTCGACCCATTGCGCGCGCGATGCGGGAGCCACGAATGGGTCCGCAAAGTACTGTGTTTCCCGCCAAACCTTGTCCCCCGTGAACTCCATGATACTCACGGTGTGGGACGGCTTGCCGTCATAGGTCAAGATAAGTTCGGTGACCCAAAGATCACCGCTGCCAATGATTCGCCGGATAGAAAACCGCTTTTTGCTTGGCTGACTGGCGCGCTGGCCTTGTATGTTGCGCCGGCCGCGGGTGCGCTCGCCTGACTGGGGGTATTCCAGCACAGCGTCCTCGCGATAGATGAGGTGCTCGGTTTCAAAATCGCTGGCATCGGACGCCGCCCAATGCTGATCCAGCGCCGCACGGATCTGTTGATCTCGCGCTCCAGAACTCTGCTCCGTCTTTTGTTGATCGTTCATCTCGGGCCTTTCTATGTGACGAGAAGCTCGATGCTTCAGTGGAATCAGAAGGTACGACTCGTCACGTCCCGCTGTTCTTTCGATCACTTTTGTTTCGCGGATCGTCTTTCGCGTTGAGGTATTCCAGCCCAAGCGGCCCCATCGCGGTTACTTGCGAGACGTACTCGCCGGATTTCGCCCAGTGGAAATGGGGCGTGTTGCCAGGGAGAATGATCACGGCGCCGGGTGGATAGGCTTCCAACTTACTCGCGTCGAATTCATCACCCAGTCCGATATAAAAGACGCCGGAAATCACGGTATAGACTCGATCCTCCGGGTGCTTGTGGGGCATCAGCTTCTCGCCATGGGGCACTTTGACTCTGATTGTGTAAGGGCCGGGCTCCGAGGGCTGACCCACGACGACGGCCAGCCGGACGGAAGGTGGGAACGCCGGGAACGGTTTCCAATCGAGATCTTCGGACAATGTGGTTTTGAAAACATCCTGCCCGAGTTGGTGAGCCCGGACTTCGCTTTGCTGAGCAGGTTTTACGGCGCTAGTTTTCTGAGACATACAAACCTCCTTCGTGCAGAAAATGTGAAACTTCACCACAAATCCGCGGAACATGTCCGCCAAGACTGGCCTCGATCGCGTCGCATCCGGGCTGAGGATGAGCGGTACGCGAGATCTGGGCTCTGACCGACCTCGATAACATAACCGTCAGGATCGCGGATGTAGCAGCGAATCTCGTCGTACTTGCAATCGGTTCCGTCAGGAACTCTCAATTAGCTCGTTCTGGGCGTCTCCGATTCTTATGCCGCGGAAACCGACTTCTTCTTCCCATCGAGTGCCAGCAGAAGAAGTTTCAGAAGCGCTTCGTCCGAGAACGGGTTCTGACCTGAGATCAACTCGCGGTCTTGAAGGACGTAGCTCTTCCATGGAGCGAGCACACTTACGTCACCGCCCGCCGTACGCAACGCAAAGTCCGGGTAGAAGAGAACCTTGCCACCAATCTCAAGCGGCTCCCGCTGCTGCTCTTCCGCCGTCGAAAAGATGGTCATCTTATATCCAGAATAGATCCAGCCTTGAGCCTTTGCGTGTGCTCCAGCCGTATCGCCCGCCGCCAGCGCGGCGACTACCTCCGGCGAATTCGGAAGAGCCGAGAGAAGCGAAATCGGGCCATGGCAGAGGACTGCCGTGGGCTTGGATGTTTCATGAAAGTGTCTCATCACGATGCCAGCGTCGGGATCATCGAGAAGATCGATCATCGGGCCATGGCCGCCAGGGACGAAAACAGCGTCATATTGATCGAGGCCCGATGCGATGACGTCCGAGATACGAGTTGGATTTTTGAGGCCAGTCAGGGTGTCCCGGAATTTTAGATAGTCCTGAAGCTTAGCCTCGTCCCCACCGAAGAACTGGGCTATAGCCGAATTGACATCCAATTGCGGCGTGTTGCCTTTAGGGTTGGCGAAAGTGATTTCGTAGCCCTCCTTCATCAGGGCGCGAACCGGAACCGTCAGCTCGTTGAGATAGTAGCCAGCCCCGGCATAAACTTTGCCATCTTTCAAGGGCAAGCCGTGACCGCTCGACACTAGCACCAAGACTTTTCCTTTTGTTGTCATTTTGTTCTCCTCTCTGAAATCGAATTCTGTTCTCCTGAATATGAGCTAGCTCTTCCTCCAAAGTGCGCAAGGACGGGCCACCGCGGTCGACCTGAGTTATGCCCCGGGGAATCCGAACATCAACCACGACTGATTGGCTACCCAATGCGGGTATAGCTCCGTCATCTGATCGAACAGCTCCTTGTCGGACGTCGCGGTTTTCTGCACCCGATCGAAGTCCTGCAGGTAACGCTTGGTGTCTTGGATCGCCGAGGGAGAGTCGGGCGCGCCAGGCTTCTTGTGACCGGCGACAACCATCGCCGGGTTCAGCGCCGCTAACCGGTCTAGCGCTGCGATCCAATTTTTTCGGCTCTCTGGCGTGGTGTCGCCGACGTACATGCGGCATTGGTTGTACACAACGTCGCCGGCGACGATCAGGCCGATCGATGGAACGTGTAGAGACGTCGTATCGGCACTATCGGTGTGACCTTGCTCGATGATGCGGAATTCCTGGCCCTCCAGAGTGAACGTGTCACGCTCATAAGGCTCAGGTGCCAGCAACTTCGTGGGCACTTGCCCGGGAAACAACCGGCGGGCTAACCGCTCCACTGCGGGAGACAGATAGAGCTGCATGGCGTTCAGCGTCTTGGGCGTTGCTATTGCCCGAGCGCCCGGGAAACGGTCGAGCAGAATGCTCAGACCGTAGAAGTGGTCGAAATGGGCGTGCGTTATATAGATGGTCTCCAGGTTGCGGTTGTGCAGAGCAATCCACTTGGCGAGAGCCTCGGCCTCAGCCACGGTCAACATTGCGTCTACCAGCACCGCGTCGTGCTCGCCGAAGATTAAAGTCGACGTGATCGGGTCAAAGCCGAGCGGTTCGCCGAAGGGCCTGGGCCGCTCGCCGACCATAGCCTTTCCCGGGGCGGTAAAAACGTTCACACCAAGTGTGATCTCTTTCCGTCCATCTGTGCCATCCATCTGGTATTCCTTTCGATGTCAGAGCGAGTGACTGTTCAAGGAAAAGATTGGCGGAAGCGCCACGACGAGGCGCAGAGCCGACATCCTTGTTCGCGCCGAGCGCTAACCGTACTTGAGAGACGTGCTTTGTCCGACCTCGATGATGTAACCGTCAGGGTCGCGGATGTAGCAGCGAATCTCGCCGTACTTGGGAATCGGCGGCGTGAGGAACTCGGCTCCCCGGCTTTTCCACAATTCGTAGCACGCTTGAATATCCGCAACGCGGAAATTCATAAAGCTGTTGATGTGATTCGGGTCGGGCACGCTGAGCGTTACCGTGGGCTTGTCCGGGGTCGGCCCGCCCCCGACATTCAGAATCATCCAGATATTCGCAAGCTGAAGGTAGGGAGGCGCATTGCCGTCACCCATGGTCAGAATGCGAGCACCGAAGACCTTTTCGTAGTAGCGAGCCGATCGCTCGACATCGGCGACGGTGAGAAAATGCGCGACGGTGATCCCTTCGCGCGGGGGCATCTCATAGCTCTTCTGTTCCACTTGTACGGCGCTCATTCATGGCTCCTTTCGATACAGTGCGCAGAATACGTTAAACATCACTGGAACTCATCTCATAAATCAGAGCCCCGGAAATACCACGATTCCTCAGGGGCTAAAGCCACTCCTTTTCCGAGTCGTTTTCGGCACGGCTGAAGCCGTGCCCTCCTAAAAAGCGTTTATGAGATGAGTTGTACAGACATTCGAAATGTGTCCGCCAAGATTACCTTCGAATGCCTCATATCCTCAACGTCCCGGAGCTGAGAATCGCGTCAGGGGCGGGCCTAGCGCGCGATTTGGCCCAGGTAGTATCCGAGCCGGTTTTCGACATCCCCAGGCTTGTGGAAGCCCCGCGCGATCAGCGCCTTGATCCCCTCCTGGGCGGCAGTTCGCCCAAGCGAAGCGATGCACGCATCCCACCCGGCGCCGAGCTCGACGTCCGGCGGCAGGCTGGTGTTGACGAGGCGCTTGGTCTGGGCGATCGCCCATTTGTCGAACTTGGCGATCCGGCTCGCGAGCGCCTCTACGAACGCATCTAGCTCGGCGTCGGGCAGGGCGCGATTAATGTAGCCGTAGGCCTCGGCCTGCTCTGCTCGGATGTCTTCCGAGCTCAAGAGCACTTCGAGAGCGCGGTTTCGGCCGATGAGATGGGGCAGCCGGGCCATGGGACCGCCTCCGGCGACCATCCCTACGCCCACTTCCCATTGCGAGATGATAGCTTTTTCGCGGCTGGCGAAACTCATGTCGCAGGCCAGCGTGATCTCGCTGCCATTGCCCGTCGCCCGGCCACGGATGAGGGCGATGGAGACGACTGGCAAGCGAGTCA